>Ga0187820_1000244_pt1 | contig 11900 bp, 13 predicted proteins | sample NC_wetland_sal_i_19_FD_132409 | JGI IMG/M metagenome (GOLD analysis project Ga0187820, IMG submission 132409) | Wetland sediment microbial communities from Neuse River Estuary, North Carolina, USA - SO4_5 | ecosystem: Environmental > Aquatic > Freshwater > Wetlands > Sediment | place: USA: North... | reverse complement strand
GCCGCCGGAAAAATTCATCAACCACGCCAGCCCTTAAAGCGCGATCGCTTCGGATTGATTGCTCGCCGCGACTCACGGCGCCGCCCTGAAGATGGGGTGGCTTTGTCCTACAAGCGCGTGACGCGCGCATGCAGTATGGCCGCCCGCCCGCCGCGAACTTCCTTGACGCAGCGTGCGAGCGCGGCGGGCACGTCGGCGGGATCGCTCACCTCTTCGGCATGGGCGCCGAACGCTTCGCCGACCTTGGCGAAATGCACGTCGGGCGCGAGGTTTGCCTCGAAGGCGCCCGCGGATTTGGCCTGGCCTTGCGGGAATACGCGCAGCGTCGACTGCTTCACCGCGTTCCAGCCGGTATTGTCCATGACGATGGTGAGGATCGGCAATTTATATTGCTGCGCGACGGCAAAGACCGAAGTCGGGTTGCCGAAATAGAACCCGCCGTCGCCGCAGATCTGCACCGCGAGCCGATCGGGCGCGGCGAGCCTGGCGCCAAGCGCTGTGCCGCCCGACCAGCCCAGCCCGCCGCCGCCGGCGCGAACCGTCGTGTTGGGCACGCGGCGCGGAATCTGCATGAGCACTGCCGGCGCGTTGGTGACGCCCTCGTTGAAGATCATGTCTTCGTCGTCGAGCAACTCGGCGAGCTCCGCCGCAAGGTAATGCGGATTGATTGCGCCCGGCTTGCCCTTATCGGCCGCGAGCTCGGCCGCGCGGGCGATGCGCTTGTCGCGCGCCGCCTTGATGCGCTTGAGCCGCGCCGCCGCCGCTTCGGTAAAGCGCGGCGTCGCTTTCGCCTTCAGTTCCTCGAGCAGCTGATCGAGAATGCGCCCACTATCGCCTTGCATGCGCATGTTGCCGGGGAATGTCCACATCGGCGATCCCGGCTTGAGCGTGTCGATGTCGATATGCGCCCAGTACGCATTCTCCTTCGGCTGCACGTCGCTCGGAAACCACGGCACGTCGACATCGACAAGAAGACCGACATCCGCCTCCGGCACAGCGTCGTCCGCCGTGAAGCCGACGAAACACGGACTGTCATGCGAGATATTATTGGTCACGTTCGCCTCGTACACGGCGATGCCGGCGAATTGCGCCAGCGCATCGATGGCGCGCGAGGCATGCTCGTGACGGCCGGCATAGCCGGTGATCAGGATCGGGTTCTCAGCTTTGAGAAGCCGGTCGGCGAGCGCGGCAATCAATTGCGGATCGGCGCCGCCGCCCGACGTGGCGGCGAATTGATCCGCGGTATAACGCCGGATTTCGTCGGCGTTCCAATGCTGCGTCAGCGTCTCACGCTGCATCATGAGATAGACCGGTCCGCGCGGCTCGCTTTGCATGATCGAATAGGCGCGCCGCAACGCCTCTTTGACGACGACGCCCGATGGTAATGTCCATTCCCATTTCAGGTACGGCCGCACCAAGCTCGCTTGGTCGAACGGCTCCTGCACAAAGTGCACGTAAGTGTCGCGCGAGCCGACAAGCTCGTCGTTGACCGTATAGGGCGCCTTGCCCGCCATCAGCAGCACCGGCAAACGGCTGCGAAACAGATTGTGCATGCCGTTTGCGGTATTTGCGGTGCCGACATCGACATGCACCAGCACGCCTTGGCCGCGGCCGGTAACGAGCGCATAACCCGCCGCCATGTGGGCGGCCGTGTTTTCGTGCGGGCAGCGAACCACACTCGGCATCGGCTCGCCGCGTTTGCGGCGATGGGCCATCTCGTCGATGATCGGAGCGTGGTCGGTTCCAAAATTACAGAACAGATAGTCGACGCCGATCTCTTTGAGGCCTTCGAGCAGGTAATAGGCTGTTGCGAAATCGGGAACATTAGTCTTGCGGGCAACCGACGTATCCATTGTGCGACTCACCGACTGTTTGTTGGGGATGACATACCGGGCTAGCATCGTGAGGCCGGTCTTATAGCACCGTTTCGGTGCGCCAAGCGTAATGATCATTTAAAGACCGGGAATCCTCGAACTCTTGCCACAATGCCGGACGATACCCCAACCGATTGAGCGGGAAGAGGGTGTCCCATGAAATGGCAGGCGGGCTTGGCCGGCGCTTTGGCGTCGGTCGTCATGACGTGCGTAGCGCATGCTGACGTTCGAATCGTCAGCGATCCGGGAGGAGAGGTCGCCTCCTACGTCCAGAAATTCCGTCAAATCCGCGATTCCGGCCAGCGCGTGGTCATTGACGGGCCGTGCCTCTCGGCTTGCACCTTGTTGACCGGCATCATTCCGAAGGATCACGTTTGCATCACCCGTCGCGCCACGCTGGGCTTTCATGCCGCGTCTTACTACGACGATGCTTCGCGGACGCTGGTGCCGACGCGGCATGGTAGCGAACTGGTGATGCGGCTTTACCCGCCGGAAATCCGGTCTTGGATCAATAGGCACGGGGGCTTGCGGCCGCAGCTCATCATGCTGCGCGGGCGCGAGCTGAGCGATCTCTACCCCACCTGTCAGTAGGCGTTTTGTAGCGCGCTGCGGAGCGCCGCCAGCCGCGGCGCTTTTCGCCGTTGTCGTCGGGCGGATTCCGGCCTATCTACCGCGAGGAACCGGGATAGCCGCCGCCATGCCCGAAATCATCGCTCGACCGCATCGATCCGGGCCGCTCTTGACGGTCGGCGCGCTCGTGGTGCTGGCCCTTGGCGCCACGCTATTGCTCTGGGCGCATTACGGCACCACGGTCTTTTTCGAAACAATCCGCGCCGGTTTCTCGGCGTGCTTTGGCTGATGGGAAGCGAATCGTGAAGGCAAATGCCTCCCGCATCGCGCCGTTGCTTGCCGCGTTTCTCGGCGGCCTGTTACTGTGCTTCGGCGCCATCATTTTCGTTGCCGGCCGCATTCCCTCGCCAATCGGACCGGCCGCCGCCGCGGTCGGCGGCCCGTTCCATCTCGAAGATCAGAACGGCAAGGCGGTCAGCGACGCGGACATGAAAGGGCGTCCATTCCTGGTCTTTTTCGGCTACACGCATTGCCCCGATATTTGCCCGACCACCTTGTTCGAATTGTCGCAAGTCATGCGCGCGCTCGGGCCGGATGCGGATCGCGCCGGCGCCCTGTTCATCACGGTGGATCCTGCCCGTGACACGCCGGCGGTGATGAAGGATTACCTGTCCAACTTCGACCCGCATTTGCGCGGTCTCACCGGCGATCAGGCCTCGGTCGATGCCGCGATCAAAGCCTATCGGGTCTATGCTAAGAAGGTTCTGCTGGATAACGGCGACTACACCATGGACCACACCGCCTTGGTGTATCTGATGGATAAGGATGGACACTTCATTGCGCCGTTCAACGTCAATCGGACGCCGGAAGCGGAAGCCGCCGATCTCCGTCGCTATTTTTGACATTGCGCGCTTTTCCACGGCCGAATGCGCTTTCCATCCCACCTTTCGATAAGGGGACTTCATCGGGAATGACCGTTCGTTGCCGCGCCGCGCTCCTGATATCGCCGTCGCCGCTGGCGCTGCTGCTCTGCGCCGCGCTCGCCATGGTCGGCGTTGTGCGTCCGGCCTGGTCGCAGGACGGCGTCGAAGTACCGAAGAGCGTCGGCGTGCCGGGCTTTTGGGATCCACGCCGGCGCCCCGAACGGCCGGATCTTTCGCGCATCCAATCGATCCGCTTCCTGACCGAAACGGATTATCCGCCGTTCAACTATGCCGGCCCGGACGGCAACCCAATAGGATTCAATGTCGACCTTGCGCGGCAGCTTTGCGAGGAGATCAAGGCGTCCTGCACCATTCAAGCGCGCCGCTTCGACCTCCTGCTCGATGCGCTTGCCGACAATCGCGGCGACGCCGTGATCGCCTCGATCGCCGCAACCGCAACAACGCGCCAGCGCGCGGACTTTACCGACCCGTATTACCGCACGCCGGCGCGCTTCGTGGCACTGGTCGACAGCCCCATCCGCGACGTGCTGCCCGAGCTCGTCGAAGGCAAAAAGATCGCGGTTGTCGCCGGCACCGCGCACGAAGCCTTTCTCAAGGAAATGTTCACCGGGGCCGATATTCGCCCTTATCCGAATGCCGATGCGGCGCGCGCGGCACTTCGCAACAAAGAAGTTGATTTGTTGTTCGGCGACGGCATCGGGCTTGCGTTCTGGCTCAACGGATCGGACTCGGCGGGTTGCTGCGCGTTTCGCGGCGGTCCATTTCTCGAAGATCGCTTCTTCGGCGAAGGCGTCGGCATCGCCGTCAGGCGCGGCAACGATCTGTTGCGGCAGGCCTTGAATTGGGCGTTGTTTCGCGAATGGGAGAGCGGCAGTTTTGCGGATCTGTGGCTGCGCTATTTTCCGATCAGCCCGTTTTGAAACCTTGGCGTTTGACGCTGCGGCGCGGCCTTCCTAGTGTCCGGCCCAAGTCCGACACCACGCCGGCCGAAAGATTTTATGGTGGCTACAGAAATCCCTGCAGCGACGCTGCGCGAATTGGCCGAACTGTCACACGCGTGGCCGTTCGAGGAAGCGCGCAAGATCGTGCTTCGGCTGAAGAAAAAGCCGAAAACCGAAGTCATTTTCGAAACCGGCTACGGTCCCTCCGGTCTGCCGCATATCGGCACCTTCGGCGAGGTCGCCCGCACGTCGATGGTGCGCCATGCCTTTCGCGTGCTGACCGACGACAAGATCAAAACGCGGCTGATCGCGTTTTCGGACGACATGGACGGGTTGCGCAAAGTGCCCGACAACGTTCCGAACAGAGAAATGATGGCGACGCATCTTGGTAAGCCGCTCACGCAAGTGCCGGATCCGTTCGGCACGCATAATAGTTTTGCCGAGCACAACAATGCGCGGCTCCGCGCCTTTCTCGACCAATTCGGTTTCGATTACGAATTCATGTCGTCGACCGCCTGTTACACGTCGGGACGGTTCGACGCCGCGCTGCGCAGGGTCCTGCAACATTTCGAGGAGGTGATGGCGGTGATGCTGCCGTCGCTGCGCGAGGAGCGGGCGCAATCCTATTCACCGTTCCTGCCGATCTCGCCGGACACAGGCATTGTCCTGCAGGTGCCGGTGGTGGCGCACGACGCCGAGGCCGGGACCATCACCTACGAGGATCCCGACAGCGGCCGTCGCGTGACCACGCCAGTCACCCGCGGCCGCTGCAAGCTGCAATGGAAGCCGGATTGGGCGATGCGCTGGATCGCGCTCGGCGTGGACTACGAAATGGCGGGCAAGGATTTGATCGATTCGGTCAAGCTGTCGGGCGAAATCTGCCGCACCCTTGGCGGGGCGCCGCCGGAAGGATTCAACTACGAGCTTTTTCTCGACGAGAACGGGCAAAAGATCTCGAAGTCGAAGGGTAACGGCCTGACAATCGAGGAATGGCTGCGTTACGCCAGTCCGGAAAGCCTGTCGCTTTTCATGTATCGCGAGCCCAAGGCCGCCAAGCGGCTCTACTTCGATGTCATCCCGCGGCATGTCGACGAATATCTGCAATTTCTCGATGCCTATCCGCGGCAGGGCCCGAAGGAAAAGCTCGGAAATCCGGTGTGGCACATTCATGATGGCGCGCCGCCGCCGGCCGACAATCCGGTGCCGTTCGCGATGCTGCTGTCGCTCGTCACCGCCTCGAACGCGGCGAACGCCGAGACGCTCTGGGGCTTTATCTCGCGCTACCGGCCGGCCGTGACGCCGCACACGCATCCACGCCTTGCCGCACTCGTCGATTACGCCATCAACTACTACCGCGACTTCGTCGCGCCGACGAAACAATTCCGCACGCCGACCGCGGCCGAGCGCGCCGCCCTTTCGGATCTGCGCGATGCGCTATCGCAATTGCCGCCGCAGGCCCCGGCGGAAGCGATCCAAGACGTGGTTTACGAGGTCGGCAGGCGCGAGCCGTTTCTCGACAAAAGCGGCAAGATTAAAACCAAGGACGGCAAGCCGGGGGTCGCGCTCGACTGGTTCAACATGCTTTATCAGGTGCTGCTTGGGCAGGAGAAAGGGCCGCGATTCGGCTCGTTCGTCGCGGCCTATGGCGTCGCTAACACGATTGCGATGATTGACGGCGCGCTGGCGCGGTCCGCCTGACGGCTCGGCCGTTTCACTGACTGGCCCACAAGATGCGGGCGATCCACAGCACCTCTGAAGCCGCCAGCGTGCGGTCGGGATGCTCGGGATTGAGTGACTTGAGCTCGACCGATTTCGCCGTTCGGCGCTTGAGCTCCTTCGCCATCACTTCGCCGCCGCGGGTCCGGACCACGACCCGGTCGCCGCGGCGAATCGGCGCCGCCGGAGACACGACGATAATGTCGCCGTCGCGATAGGCCGGCTCCATCGACTGTCCGGAAATCGCGAGTGCATAAGCGTGCTCATCGTTGACCGTCGGAAATGCGATCTCGTTCCAGCTTTCGCCGGCGGGAAGGCCTCCGTCGTCGAGATGGCCGCCGCCGCCCGCTTCCGCAAAGCCTAAGAGCGGCACCGGCCGCGGCGCCGCGGCGGTGCTCGGCTCGATCAGGTCGACGAACGTTTCAAAGGGCGTGCCCGTCGCGGCAAGTGCCTTGGCGATCGATTCCGTCGAAGGCCAGCGCAGCCGCGCCTGAGGCGTGATGCGCTTCGATTTGTTGAACGTCGTCGGATCGAGGCCTGCGCGCCTGGCGAGCCCCGAGGGGGACAGCCCGGAACGCGCGGCGAGGCGATCGATGGCCGACCAGACTTGCGCGTGCGTCAGCATCGGCATCCTACTAGCAGCATGACCCGAGCGCGGCTGCGCGTTTTTTACAAACGGACTTACGGCCAACGGAAAACCGGGACGCGCGATGATAGGAATTATTGCCTGGACGCTCAAGGGCCGATAGGGTCGATGCATTGCAGCGCGATCCAAACGATGCGGCCGTGACGACCGTCTACAAGATTTGCCAAAGCGCGTCCTGGCGTGGGGCCGAGCAAACCGGAATCTTTCACGGCTCGGACGCTGATGCGCGCGATGGTTTCATTCATTTCTCCACCGCCGCACAACTCGCCGGCACGGCGGAGAAGTACTTCGCCGGACAGAACGATTTATTGCTCGTGGCGGTCGACGCCGATGCATTGGGATCGGCGCTCAAATGGGAACTCTCCCGCGGCGGCGATCTTTTCCCACACCTTTACGCAGCGCTGTCCCTTGAAGCCGTGCTCTGGACGCAGCCGTTGGCGGATGAGGTCGACGGCCGGCGGGCCGTGCCGGAGCTTAAGCCGTGATGGGTTTTCTCGATCGCCTGGCGCTCCCGGTCCTGCATGCGCTCGACCCGGAAGATGCCCACCGCCTCGCGATCAGGATGCTGCAATTTGCACCGCTGCCGTCCACGCCACCCGACGACAGGCGGCTGGCGATGCGGGCGTTTGGTCTCAATTTCCCGAACCCGGTCGGCATTGCGGCCGGCTTCGACAAAAATGCCGAGGTTCCCGATGCGCTGTTGCGCGCCGGGTTCGGCTTCGTCGAGGTCGGCACCGTCACGCCGCTGCCGCAGCCCGGCAATCCGCGACCGCGATTGTTTCGCCTCGACGCCGACCAGGCCGTCATCAACAGGCTTGGCTTTAATTCCGACGGCGCCGCCGCCGTGCTGCGCCGGCTCGCGGCGCGGGCAAATGCCGGCGGCATCGTCGGCATCAATGTCGGCGCCAACAAGGATTCCCCCGATCGCGTCGCCGATTATGTGGGGCTGATCGCGCGGTTTGCCGCCGTCGCGAGCTACGTCACGGTCAATATTTCATCCCCTAACACGCCGGGCCTGCGCGACATGCAACACGCGGCGGTACTCGATGATTTGTTGGCCCGCGTCATCGACGCCCGCGAACGCATCGCGACCACGGCCGGCCCGACGCCGGTTCTGCTGAAAATCGCTCCGGACCTGCCGCTTGGCGATCTCGACGATGCGGTCGCTATCGCGCGGACACGCCGGGTCGATGGCATGATCGTCGGCAATACCACCGTGTCCCGGCCGGCCCGCTTGCGTGATGGCGCCCAAGCGAAAGAAGCCGGCGGGCTGTCGGGGCGGCCGCTATTGCCGCTTGCCAACCGCATGCTGGCGGAAACCTATGTGCGGGCGGAGGGGATTTTCCCGCTGGTCGGCGCGGGCGGCGTCGAGTCCGGCGAGAGCGCGCTCGCCAAAATCCGCGCCGGTGCGAGCCTCATCCAAGTCTATTCGGGCTTGGTCTTCGGCGGTCTTGGACTCGTCGCGGCGATCAAGACCGCCTTGCTGAGCGTGCTGATACGAGACGGCCGGCCGAGCCTGAGCGACTATGTCGGAGTCGATGCCGCCTCCATCACCGCGCAGGCGTGGCCCGCATGACGCGAGGGGACGATGCCGTCGCGATTAGGTCGGCCGCGGCGCGGGCGCCAGCACCGGCTTGAGGACAGGAACAAGCTTGCGCTTTTCACGCCGCGCGGGAATGGCGCGATAGACCTGCTTGGTCGCCTCGACGATGTGGACGCCCGCGAAGGGCGCGGACAACGTGGCGCCGGTCTGCTCCCAGGCGCCTGCTGCGCGCAAAAACCATCGCCGGGGAATCGGCGGCACGTAGAGCGCCTCGCCCCAGCCGGTCGGAGTGAACCAGGTGTCGCGCAACAAATGCATGATCTGGGTGCGCGAATAAGGCCGGCCCTGACCGAACGGCGTGGTGTCCATGCGCGCCCACAGTCCGCGCCGGTTGGGCACCACCGCTACGAGCCGGCCGCCGCCGGCGAGCACGCGCCAGGTCTCGCGCAGCAGCTCAGCGGGATCAGGCGACATTTCCAGGGCATGGACGAGCAGCACGCGATCGACCGCGGAATCGGTCAACGGCAGTTCGTCCTCCTCGACCAGTGCCGCCAGCGCCGGGCGCGTCGAAGGCCAGCGCACGACGCCTTGCGGCGCCGGCATCAAAGCGAGGCAGCGTTCGGCCTCGCCCCGGAACAGACCGAGATAGGGGGTCGCATAGCCGATCCCGAGAATGCGTAATCCACGGGTGTTCTGCAGCCGTGCGCGGATACCGCGGCTGACAAAGCGCCGGGCCACGACGCCAAGGTGCTGGGCGTAGAAGTTGCGAAGGTCAACGACATCCATGAACGTCAAAATAGCACGTCGTCGCAATCCTTGCCCTTGCGGCTATTGCCGCCGCGTGCCTACTTTAACCACGACACCCGCCAGCCGCGTTCGGGCGGCAAATGAGATGAAAACATGCCGGCTCAGACCTCTTTGTTCGGTTGCTTGAAGGATAATTTCGGCGTGCTGCTTCACGATCCGCAGACCGGCGCGACCGCCTCCATCGACGCGCCCGAGGCTGCGCCCATCGAAGCGGCGCTGAAGAAAACCGGCTGGCGATTGACCGACATTCTCGTCACGCACCATCACGACGATCACACCGCCGGCATCGGCGCGTTGAAAGCGCATCACCAGTGCCGCGTGGTCGCGCCGCGTGCAGAGGCACAGCGCATTGCCCATGTCGACGAAACGGTCGGCGAGGGTGACACGGTGCGCATAGGCTCGCTCGAGGGCCGCGTGCTCGACACGCCGGGCCATACCGCCGGCCATATCTCCTATTTTTTCCCGGCGGACAAAATCGCTTTCGTCGGCGATACGCTGTTTTCGATCGGTTGCGGCCGGGTGATCGAAGGCGATCCACAAATGATGTGGAATTCGCTGCTCAAGCTACGCGGTCTTCCCGACGACGCACGCTTTTATTGCGGCCACGAATATACCGAGGCCAATATCCGTTTCGCCAAGACCATCGAGCCGAACAACAAGGCGCTCGCCGCGCGCGCAGAAGAGGTCGCAACGCTCGTCGCCGCAGGTAAGCCGACCATTCCAGCGACCATCGGCGCCGAAAAAGCCGCCAATCCATTTTTGCGCGCCGATGATGCCGACCTTGCAGCATCGCTGGGCCTGAACAGCAATCCGGCCTGGAAAGTGTTCGCCGAAATTCGGCAGCGAAAGAATCGGTTTTGATGGCGGCATTGACCGCACAGGACGTCGTCAGGATGCTCGACCTCAAGCCGCATCCGGAGGGCGGCTATTTCCGCGAAACGTTCCGCGATGCCCGAAATGTCGACGGCCGCTCGGCTTCCACGGCAGCCTATTTTCTCCTCGCGCGCGGCGAGCGTTCGCACTGGCATCGCGTGGATGCCGCGGAGGTCTGGCATTGGCACGCCGGCGCGCCGCTGCAGCTCGAAATCGCCTTAGCGCCGGGCCGCATCGAGCGCGTGACGCTTGGCGGCGACATTTCAGCCGGCTTGCGCCCGCAGGCGGTCGTGCCGCCTCATGTTTGGCAGGCGGCGCAAACGCTGGGTGACTGGACGCTGCTTGGCTGCACCGTCGCGCCGGCTTTCGATTTTGCGGGGTTCGAATTGGCGCCCGATGACTGGTCGCCGCAATGACCGGCGAACGCCGGCGACGCCGCTTGTCAGGCGTTAGAGTCAGGCAAAATATTGCCCGCCGTTGGCCGTTATGGTCGAGCCGGTGATCAGCCCGGCGTCATCGGAGGCCAGAAACACCACGCAGCGCGCGATTTCTTCCGGCTCGCCCAAGCGGCCGATCGGGATTTGCGGCAGCACGTTTTTCTGCAGCACCTCTTGCGACATCGCCTTGACCATATCGGTCGCGATATAGCCCGGACAGATCGCGTTGACGGTGACGCCGGCGCGGGCACCTTCCTGCGCCAAGGCTTTGGTGAAGCCGATTTCGCCGGCTTTGGCGGCGGAATAGTTGGTCTGTCCGAATTGGCCTTTCTGCCCGTTGATCGAGGAAATATTGACGATGCGGCCGAATTTCCGCTCGCGCATGCCTTCGACCACATTACGGCACATGTTGAACAGCGATCCGAGATTGGTGTTGATCACCTCGGTCCACTGTTCAGGCTTCATGCGGTGAAGCTGGGCGTCGCGCGTGATGCCGGCATTGTTGACGAGCACATCGATCGGTCCGAGATCGGCTTCAACCTGCTTGATACCGGAACTGCAAGCCTCGAACGACGACACGTCCCATTTGTAGACGTTGATCCCCGTTTCGGCTTTGAATTTCTGCGCCGCCTCGTCGTTGCCCCCATAATTGGCGGCGACTTTGAAACCGGCCGCCTTGAGCGCCTTGGAAATGGCCGCGCCGATGCCGCGCGTCCCGCCTGTGACAAGTGCAACGCGGGGCATGAATCCTCCCTGTTGACAAACGACGGACATCTGAGAACGTCGTCTATTGTTATCTTTCAACGCACATCGCGATGCCCATGCCGCCGCCGATGCACAGCGTGGCGAGGCCTTTCTTCGCGTTGCGCTTTTGCATTTCGTAAAGCAGCGTCACCAGCACGCGCGCTCCGGACGCGCCGATCGGATGGCCGATCGCGATGGCGCCGCCGTTGACATTGACCTTCTCGGTATCCCAGCCGAGGTCCTTATTGACGGCGCAAGCTTGCGCGGCGAAGGCCTCGTTGGCTTCGATGAGATCGAGATCGCCGACGCTCCAGCCCGCTTTCTTCAGCGCCGCGCGCGACGACGGAATCGGGCCGGTTCCCATGATTTTCGGATCGACGCCTGCTTGCGCCCACGACACGATGCGCGCGAGCGGCGTCTTGCCGAGCTTGGCGGCTTCGGTGGCCGTCATCAGGACGACGGCGGCGGCGCCGTCATTGATTCCCGATGCGTTGCCGGCGGTGACCGTGCCGTCCTTGTCGAATGCGGGCCGCAATTTGCCGATCGCGTCGAGTGTCGTGCCGTGCTTGGGATATTCGTCGCTTTCGACCGTGATGTCGCCTTTGCGGGTCTTGATTGTCACCGGTGTGATTTCGTCCTTGAACTTGCCGCCCTTCTGCGCCGCCTCGGCCTTGTTCTGTGAAGCGACCGCGAAGGCATCCTGCTGCTGGCGCGTGATCTGCCATTGCCGCGCGACATTCTCGGCCGTGTTGCCCATGTGATAGCCGTTAAAGGCATCCCACAGCCCGTCTTTGATCATGGTATC
>Ga0187820_1000243_pt1 | contig 11901 bp, 10 predicted proteins | sample NC_wetland_sal_i_19_FD_132409 | JGI IMG/M metagenome (GOLD analysis project Ga0187820, IMG submission 132409) | Wetland sediment microbial communities from Neuse River Estuary, North Carolina, USA - SO4_5 | ecosystem: Environmental > Aquatic > Freshwater > Wetlands > Sediment | place: USA: North... | reverse complement strand
CGGAGACCTTCCCGACAAAGTTTCGATACTCGGGCGCGGGTATTTCTTACGGTTTGTCGGGCATTTTCGCTGGAATGATTGCGCCGCCTCTTTTAGCGAGATTGATCGGTCAGGACGTTGTTCATCACTGGTACTATCTGCCTTTCACTTACACGGTCTACGGAGCCACTGCTATGCTGGCTCTGCTCTTCATACGAGAGACACGCAATATCAGATTGGAAGATCTCGACAGTCCGGGAGTTTGAGACGCGGCAAAGACGGACACGGAAACCGCAAACCCCAAACCAAGCCAGTTGGTGGATGGTCGGCAATCTGGAGGTCAGACGGTCGGTACTCCCGATCGCGGTCGACCGGATTCAATGGAATTTCGAGCCAATAAGGGAAGCAGGCCGAGAATTGTTTTGAGTTATAGGCTCAGGTGGCCTTGATCTCGGCGTCGTTCTAAGCTCAATTCCCTAACTGTAGGGCTCGTTGCTTTTTAGGAGCTTATCTTCGAGAGGCCCCATTGTGGCCTGTTTGTTGATCGGATCTACACGAAAACACTGCACTTCCTGGCTGAGCCAGTACATCTTGACGCTGCGTGGGCTCAACCCTCCGCGATAGACGGAACTCTGATTCACGAGATCGTGGACAGTAAGTGGACCGGAGAAGTTGCTGTCTTGTACCGAAGCGCAGATTCCGCACAATTGCGAAATATGCTAAACCACCGTACAATGAGATACTTAATGATAGTTCCCCTGCGATGTTGGGGCCTGTAGCTCAGGTGGCTAGAGCGCGCCCCTGATAAGGGCGAGGTCGGTGGTTCAAGTCCACCCAGGCCCACCATTTTTCCCAGGTTACTGGGTGTTGTCCCAAAAACCTCAACCCACAATCCAACACACTGCTCACTGCTCCATTTGCGTACACACTCCCAGCGTCGTTAGACATTCCCAGTGCAACGCCAGACTGCGATCAGATCGCCGGTTGTGAGCTTGTAGGTCCCGCTGGGGTTTGCAGGTAACCTTCGCTCCCTGCTTCCTTTATCGCCTGGCAACTAATCGCAAGCGCCTGCGCGGAATTGTTCTTCACGCCATGCACCAAACGAGTGAAATTGTGGTTGAGCTAAAGGCCTCATAGTTCGGGGTGCGGCTCGAGTGTATACGGAACATGCGTCGTCTTCGCAAAGATCCTCCGTTTGCGAGTGGGTTTGCTATTTGTTCCGAGCGGCCTCTTGCTCTTTTGTCGCTTTCTTTGGATGGTCTCCTGCGCCCTGCTTGATGGAGCGATTCGGCCGAGCAATTCTCGCTCGTATGCGATGTGAGCGCGCAGACGATGGACGACGTCCATCCCTGGCAGAATCATCGCCATGGTCCGGTCTGCAGTGGCATATTTTAGTTCTTCGTGGAAACTCTTGACGGCCCAAATGAGCTGTTCGTGCTCTGCATCGATTCGTTCGCGTTCCTGCTCTTGCAGAGAATCATGGTAGATGGAATCGATCGTAAAACGTTCAGCGTGGCAATGCTTTTCAATGCTCACAAAACCTCGATCGAGTGACCGAAGTCCCTTGAGGCCCTTCAAGTGCCCCGCAAAGGCGTTCTTTGAAGCCAGCTCAAGCATTTTCTCGATCGTGTGCGCGAGACGAAGAAAGTTCTCATGTTCCTTTTGGAGGTGTTGAATACGATAGTTCCGCGCCATGCCTACCCCCTTTTCCGTAAGGACCCTAATCGTCAAATCGGCCTGCCATCGTGGCACTGCTTGCCATGATTTCAAGCAGCGGCGCTTTTTGTGGCTACCGCCTGGGGCAATTGTCTCGTGTTGATCGCGCGATAGGTCTTCACGATCTCTTCACTCGAAAGCTCAGGCGTCTTTCCCAGGCTTGGCGCTTCCGCTCGTAGCAGTACGTCGTCCATGGATATCACTCCGACGAGCGCACCTTCCTTGGTGATAACGGGCAGACGGCGCACGTGCCCTTCTCGCATAGCGCGCAGCGCCGCATGGATGTCGTCCTCTGGTAAGCAGGAATACACCTTTGAAGTCATCACCTCGGCTACCGTTACTTCGCCGGAGGCCCGGCCCCGCGTTCCAAGAGCAACACAAATATCGCGGTCGGTAATGATGCCCACTACTTTTTTCTCGCTCCCTACAACAGGCAGGAAACCGCAGTTCCCCGTCCACATTAGTTCTGTCGCCGAACCGAGATTCGTCTCCGGCTGGCAGTGATATGGCGTTCCCATCATGACATCTACAACTTTCATGGTTTTGCTCCCTTCCTTGAAACTTTCCTCGATTTACTACTCGGGGTCATAGGCACTCGAATCACTTCCACTGAACACGGTGAGTGCATCGCGACGTGTTCCGATACACTTCCCATGGTCAAGCGGTCAAACCCGCGACGGCCATGCGAGCCAAGGACCACGAGCTGCGCTTGCCATTGCTCCGCCTCCTTGACAATTTCTCGGGCGTCGCTGTCTCTTGGAAGTGGTGTTTCTGCTGTGGCTGTTAGGCCAGCTTTTGAGAGCATCTCGGCGCCGGCAACCGCATAGCGCTTGGCATCGTCGAGCGCGGCCGCGTTCAGTTCCTCGATCTCCCTCAATTCAAAGTACGGGAATTCACCAAGCGGCATGAATGGTTCGGGAATCGAGATCACCTTGGCCACGCTTCCTTTCGGCCATGGGCGGCTTGCCAATGAATGAATCGCCGCCACCGAATACTCCGATCCATCCGCAGCTACCAGTATTCTCATCTCGCGCGATTGGCTTTGTTTGTTCTCATGCGCGGTTGGCCGCACGATTTCCACCGAGCAAGGCGCCTGTCGCAGAACGGACCGAGCAGTACTGCCGAGGAAGAGTCGCATCAGCGCTCCGGCATCATTCGAGCCGACCATTATCAGGTCCGCTCCCCAGGAAGCTGCGACTTGGGAGACGACCCGCCGGGGCATACCGACGACCACGTCTGTCTCTGTCTTCCAACCGGCTTCGCTCAATCTCGCGGCGGCGGATTTGAGCTGAACTGCGGCAGCTTCCTTGGCCCGTTTCAGTGAAATTGGCGCCTTCGCAAAGGGAAAAGGATCTAGAACATGTAACACCAGAAAGGCCGTCGCGGCGGGCCAAGGCCTGGAAGCAGCCTCATTCACGATCTCTCTGGATTGCGCGGTTATGTTTAACGCAATCAGGACTTTCATTCCAGCCCCTCCTGCCGGACGCATCTTTGTCCCGGTTCTTTCTATGCCTAACTATCTAAACTCAAGAGTTCGGCCAGGACAGTGATTTGGCACATGCGGCGATGTGACAGTGCGCACAGCCAATCGGAATCTACGGGGCAAAAAAGAGAATGAATGGCACGCCACCTGAGACGAGGAATCGCGCGACCGTACACTTTTACCTTGTTTCGAAGACACTTTCCTGCGGTTCGGACCACCAGCCAGGGAGCAAAGCAACCTGAGAGCGTGATAGTATTCTGCCAGAAAGAAACATCGGCCTTGACTCACAAACATATTGCGGCAAGAAGCGGAATGGATTTCATCTTTGCGTTCAAGATGATTTTGGTATGTGCCGCGTTCGCGGCCACTCTGAGCATCAGCCGTGGGCAGGCAAACGCCGATCAAAAACAACCTGCCAGGAAACGCAACTTGTTATCGGGCAAAGAGACGTTCCTAAAATACTGCGCTTCTTGCCACGGAGCGGATGCCAAGGGAGATGGTCCAGCGGCCGTCGCACTCAATCCTCCGCCCTCGGATCTGACGACTCTGGCCAAGCGGCACCGCGATGAGTTTCCTTCGGGCTATGTGGGAGCGCTATTGAAGTTCGGCAGGAATCTCGTTGCCCACGGCTCGGACGACATGCCCGTGTGGGGATCGCGTTTTAGGGATCTCGATCCGATCAAAGATCCTACGGGACAGCAACACATGGACGATGTCGTAGCTTACATCGAATCTATTCAGACGAGATAGAGCCATGCAACCCTGGGAAGTTTTTGTCGATTGGGAGGCAAGTGTTTGGTACTTCAAAATTCGACGTTTAGGATCAGGGACTTTTCGCTGCGGTTGCGCGCCCCACCGGCTACCGGTGAAAACTAGCTGTGGCAGCTTCAATTGGCCGCCGCTTCCATTCCTCGTTCTCCCTTATATAAAGTAGATTGAGGCCAGAAACTTCCCCTGAACGTCAGGCAGCCGCTGCCTTCACTGCCTGTTCTTGTTTTGTCCGTGCTTTCTTCAAGAGAATCTCAAGAGATTGTCCCTTGAAGCGTGCTGCAACGTTCGAAGGATCCACTACGACGGGGAGTCCGACTTCTCGGAACATCAGCTCCTCGTGCAGAGGAGCAATAGTTGGCGTCGCTACGGTCTGTTGCCGCTTAGCTCGTGGCTTACCGCAAACGGTGAGCCGGCGGGGCGCAACCCAAATCTGAATCGTACCTTCTTGGAAATGGGAGGCATCCATGCTCACCCACAGACTATCGTCCAAGCTCATCCGTCCGACGCAGAGCGGCCTCAAAAGCGCTGATTCGGCCTGGCGCCAATCCTCTTGTTCATGCCCTCCAGAACCGCGATTCTGAAAGATCTCGAATGCATGGTGCGCGATCGCTGCGTGAATCCTCCGCGCTTGCTCATCGGCATCAAGCGCAACAACGTTTATTTTCTCACCGATTCTCGAATGTTTTTCCGCTGCTTCTAACCTCATAATGAACCTCCGACGCCAAAGAGATTGAACTTCACTGTGATCTCCCTGGTTCTCGTCATAGTTAACACAGGAAGAGCCCAAACAAGCTATGACCGAAGTCACGCGAATTTGTGACGTGCGTCACGGTCACCGCCCCCACGGGCGAGAAAAATATGTGGCAGAGGCAACAAAGCTTTGAAATCCGCACTGGCCAACCACGACGGAACGGGCAGATGTCCGTTACCTCGCTTTACCCAGAGCTTCTTGTTCGTCACCAGACGTATGGGGCGGAGCTTGGTAGGTTGCCGTTTCAAGACTTTGACGCGAAAGAGGGTTGCATGACCCCCGAACCTGAGACACGTATCGCCTATTTCTCGATGGAAATCGCTGCGGACCCCCGCTTTCCAACGTATAGCGGGGGCCTTGGCGTTTTGGCCGGGGATACGCTTCGCTCAGCAGCTGATTTGGGGATTCCAATGGTGGGTGTCACCCTGCTCCACCGCAAAGGCTATTTTCGCCAGCATCTCGACGAAAAAGGAGAGCAGACTGAGGAGCCCCAAGAATGGCAGCCTGAAAAAGTTCTGGAACCATTGGCGCCGCTGGTTTCCGTTCGTCTCGACGGACAAGAGGTGAAGGTCCGTGGTTGGCGACACTCGATTGCCGGTCTCACCGGTCACAAAGTGCAGGTCTATTTCCTCGATGTTGACTTGCCTGAGAACTGCGATTACCAGCGCACGCTAACGGATTATCTCTACGGCGGCGACGAAACCTATCGTTTATGCCAGGAAGCCATTCTGGGTATCGGTGGCGTGCGATTTCTTCGCGCCATGGGCCATCGGAACATCGTCCGTTTCCACATGAACGAGGGGCACTCCGCACTTCTCACTCTCGCTTTGCTGGAGGAGGAAATCGGCCGGGAACATTTAACCAAGGCAAGCTTTGCGGACATTGAAAAAGTCCGCGAGAAATGTGTGTTTACAACCCATACGCCAGTCCCTGCGGCCTTCGATCAATTTTCTTTGGATTTGGCGACGCGAATTCTCGGTTCGGACCGCATTCGCACCTTCCTCGACACGGAGTGCTGCCCGGCGGGAACACTGAACATGACCTACCTGGCACTGCGTTGTTCCCGTTATATCAATGGCGTCGCGATGCGCCATGGCGAAGTATCGCAGACCATGTTTCCCAACTATCCGATCCACTCCATCACCAACGGAGTGCATGCCGCCACTTGGGCTTGTGCCTCCTTCCAAGAGCTTTACAATCGGCACGTCCCCGAGTGGCGCCATGACAACCTGTACCTTCGCTATGCCGTAGGAATCGACCTCGAGGAAATCCGGCAAGCGCATTTGCAAGCTAAACGTGAGTTGCTGCGTGAGGTCAAACAGGCGACTGGTGTGCAGCTCACCGAAAACGTAGCGACACTGGGTTTTGCACGTAGGGCTGCCGAGTACAAGCGCGCCGATCTGCTCTTTTCCGATTTGCCCCAGCTGCGGGCCATCCAGAAAAACGCCGGCCCTTTTCAGGTGGTCTTCGCAGGCAAGGCCCATCCACGAGATGAGTCCGGAAAAGCCATGATTCGCAAAGTCTTTGAGGCGGCTGCCGCATTACGCGATGTCGTCCCGGTCGTTTATGTCCCCGATTATGATCTTCGATGGGCGCAACTGTTCACCGCGGGTGTGGACCTCTGGCTCAATACACCGCATCGACCATTCGAGGCGTCGGGCACCAGCGGCATGAAAGCGGCTCTGAATGGGGTTCCGAACCTAAGCGTGAGGGATGGCTGGTGGGTCGAAGGGCATTTCGAAGGCGTCACGGGGTGGTCCATCGGTTACGATGAAGACCCCGAGCGCCACGACGTAGAGATCGCATCCCTTTACGATAAACTGGAACACACGATTCTCCCGCTCTTTTACTCCCAGCCCCAGGTCTATGCCCAAATCATGCGTTCAACAATCGCCGTGAACGGCTCTTTCTTCAATACCCAGCGCATGCTTTCCCAATATCTATTGGACGCCTACTCGATTAAAAGAAGAGAAACCCGTAGTCAGCCATCGACCGAGGTTGCGCAATCATCCAGCGAGCCGGCGCTCACTAGGTAGACAAGTCTCACGGATCTTCGCGGAAGCAGCTTAGCAAGCATTGAAACATACTCCGCAAGCACCTCTGGGGAGTCGCGCTTGTATCTTTAAGCTTCTCGTCAAACCCAGTTTGTTTTTTTGTGACGAGCTCTCTCTTTCTCTGTCGGTGAAATCAGGCCGTTCGCGAGCATTGCCTCCCAACCGCTATCTGAGGATATCCGTTCTCGGCACGCGGTGAGCTACGTCACCTTTTGGGGTGATTGGTACCACATCGTTCCTCGCAATGTTCAGCAAATATAAGGTAGTTAGAGCAATCCAGGAAATTGGAATGAATGGAATTCTAAAGCTGGCCTATAAGCTCCTCGTCAACGATAAGGCGAAGTTTACGGCTCTTCTGGTGGGCATCGCCTTCGCCGTATTTCTTATGATGTTTGTCACATCGATGTTCGCAGGAATTCTGAATCACTCGTCCTCGACGGTCATTAATATCGGCGCCTCGATTTGGGTCATGGATCCGGCCGTGCAGACCGCAGCCAACTCGATCGGGATGCCGGATTACGTCCTGGACGCGGTTCGGAGCATGCCAGGTGTGAAGTATGCCGTGCCTCTTTATTCCGGTGGAGCGTTGGTCAAGCTTCCCGACGGTACCTACCAGTCGGTCACCGTGCTTGGGTTGGATGACAATAGCCTCTTTGGCCGCCCTCAACTAACAGAGGGGAAGATCGAGAATATTTACGCAGAAAACGGCTTCGTTGTCGTGCACGACTCGGAATTTTCCAAACTTGAAAATCCTCGTGTCGGCTCCGAGTTCGAGCTCAATGATAATCGCGGAGTCGTTGTGGGCATCGCTAAAGCGTCCACCGCGGGTCTTTTCGGAATTCCGACCCTTTACACGACTTATGAGAGGGCCATCCAGTACATTCCTAACCCGCGCTACACCATCTCTTTCGTTCTCGTCGAGCCGAAGAGTCCGGGCGACATAGTGAAAATCAAACAGCAAGTCAAAACGCTCGGCTATCTGGCCCTAACGAAAGCTGAGTTCATGCGCAGAACTTCGGACTTCTACACGTTTCAGACAGGCGTGGGAACCAACATCCTCATTATGACGGTAATCAGTTTCATCATTGGCCTGTCCATTTCCGCGCAAACCTTCTACACATTCATATTGGAAAATCTAGAGAGATTCGGAGCGCTGAAAGCCATCGGCACGAAAAGCCGCGAACTGGTTGGCATGATTTTGTTTCAAGCGTCATTCACGGCCCTCACGGGCTACGGCTTGGGCGTCGGTTTGTGCACGATCCTGATCTCGCTGGCAAAGCTTCGCTTGCCCAGTTACGCCGCCATGATTACTTACACCAGTCTTCTGCTTGCCTTCGTGATGGTGCTGATCATCACGGTGATTTCGAGCTACTTCGGGGTCCGCCGCGTTTTGCGGATCGAGCCGTTCGATATTTTCCGAGGGTGACATGCCAAATGTGGCCATTCGAGCAACCGGGTTGCGCAAGTGGTTCGGCGAAGGTGACGCCAAAACCACAGCTCTCCGCGAAGTCAACTTCGAAGCAGTTTTTGGCGAGATGGTTTACATCGTTGGCCCTTCCGGGAGCGGCAAGACCACCCTCCTAAGCGTTCTCTCTGGAATCTTAAAGCCCAATTCCGGCCGCGTTTCGGTCGAAGGAGTCGATATCTGGAGCTTGAACGCCGACCAGCTTGCCGAGTTCCGCCTCAAGAAAATCGGCTTTGTGTTCCAGGACTTCCATCTCTTTCCGCGGTTGAACACCGCCGAAAATGTCGCGATTCCTCTGATTTTGCGCAAAAAAGACTGGGACGAATCGATCAAAGAAGCTGCCAAGTACTTGGAGATCGTGGGCCTCAAAGGGCGCGAGAATCTCCCTCCGGTAAAGCTAAGTGGAGGCGAACAACAACGCGTAGCGATCGCTCGAGCCATGATCGGCCAGCCGGACATCCTGATCATGGATGAACCCACCGCCTCCTTGGATGGCGATACAGGGCAATCCATCTTGAAATTCGTCCACGAAAATATTCTCAACAGCAATCGCTGCATCGTGATCGTCACCCACGACAGCCGGATTTATGAATTCGCCAGCAGGATTTTGAAGATGGAAGACGGCCGGCTTACGGGAATTGAAGAGAGGGCGGCATGAAGAACAAGCTGCTATTCGCGCTTTCATTTTTAGGCATCCTGGCTGCGTGTGCCGCCGCCTACGTTTTTGGCATGACGAAGCCGGCCCTGCCGCCAGTATTCAACCCCGCTTCCGATCCCTACGTCAGCGGTATCTATGCCGAGGGCATTGTGGAAAGCGTTCAGACCAGCGGCGAAAACATCAACATGTATCCGGAGGTGCCGGGCACCGTTAAACAAATCCTGGTCGCCGAAGGCCAGGAAGTTCGGAAAGGAACGCCGCTCCTTTTAATCGATGATTCTATTCAGAGAGCGACAACGGAACAGCAGAAATCAGCCGCGCAAGCCGCGCATGCCATGCTCGAAGAATTGAGAGCGGAGCCAAGAAAAGAAAATCTGAGCATTTCAGAGGCCCAGGTCATCGCCGCGCAAGCGGCGCGGAAGACAGCGGATGATGAAGTCAACAAGCAAAAGGCGGCCTACGAAATTGATCCGCGCTCTGTCAGCAAGGACGCCTTGGACAATGCCATCAATGCGCAGGCAGTGGCGCAGGCTAATCTCGACGTTGCAAGTAGACAGCGCGACCTGACCAAAGCAGGCGCCTGGGTCTTCGATGTGCGAAACCAGGAAAGTCAGTACGTCGCCTTGGAAAAGTCGTACTTAGCTTCAAGCGCGCTCTTAACCAAATACACTCTTCGCGCCTCTACAGATGGAGTTGTACTTTCCATCGGCACCATGGTCGGAAATTATGTATCGCCTCAAGGCGCGTACGAAAGCTATACGCAGGGGATGAACCCCGTGCTCGTTCTCGGTACGCCTCAAACCAATCTTCAGGTGCGCTGCTACGTTGACGAGATTCTGGTGCCTCGGCTTCCCCCTCTCGCGAAAATAAAGGCCCAAATGACCATACGAGGTTCCAATATCAAGGTTCCTCTCGATTACGTGAGAGTGCAGCCGCTCGTTTCCCCGAAGATCGAGCTTTCCAATCAAAGGCAAGAGCGTGTGGACGTCAGAGTTTTGCCCGTCATTTTCAAGGTCGAAAAGCCCAAAGATGTGAATCTTTATCCTGGTGAATTAGTCGATGTTTACATCGGTGAGTAAAAAACGCGGAATCATGCCTGCCTTGCCAGTCTTACACTGGAAGGACAGCGAAACGATGATACTCGCCTCCGCGCGGACGCGGAGCGGCGGCTTGGCCAGCCGGCTGCATCGCATTGCTCTGCGCTTGCCGCTGACTGTGTGCCTTGCTTGTGCATTGCTCCTGACCGCCTGCGTTATCGGGCCAAAGTACAATCGTCCATCCGTTCAGACGCCGCCAGCCTTCAAGGAAATCGGAACGCCAGGCGTTGTGGACACAGCCTCTTGGAAGACAGCCCAGCCCAACGACGCCGCGCTCCGCGGGAAGTGGTGGGAAATCTACAATGATCCGCAGTTGAATCGGCTCGAAGAAAAGGCCGCTCTTTCAAATCAAAACATTGCAGCTGCCGCCGCTAATTTTCTCGCGGCGCGAGCTCTGGTCCGGCAAGCCCGCTCGCAATACTTCCCTGGTGCTACCACGAATCCAAGCATCGTCAATTCTCGGCCTTCGTTGGCCCAATTGGGCGGTCTGACGACGTCAAACTCGTCTGGATCGGGAGTCGGCGTGCAGTCCTACACGGATTACTCGCTGCCGTTCGATGCGTCCTGGGAACCGGATCTTTGGGGCCGCGTGCGGAACGGTGTCCGCGCAAACGTCTTCGCCGCGCAGGCCAGCGCCGCCGACCTGCAAAACGTTCGCCTCAGCGAACAGGCCGAGCTTGCCGTCGACTACTATGAACTCCGCGCGCAGGATTCGCTGAAGGAACTATTGGACTCGACGGTGGGCGCTTACCAGGATTCTCTGGATCTGGCAAAAAGTCTTTACCGCGCGGGACTCGGTACGGACGAAGCTGTCGCGCAAGCCGAAGCACAGTTGAGAGCCACACAAGCGCAAGACAGCAATCTGGGCATCCTGCGTGCCCAGTACGAACACGCTATCGCTGTTCTGGTCGGCGAGCCTGCTTCCACTTTTTTTCTTCCAGCTCTTTCTCTCCAGGCGAATCCGCCGCCTATTCCTGTCGGAATTCCGGCGGAAGTTCTCGAGCGCAGGCCTGACATCGCTTCAGCCGAACGCGGCGTGGCTCAAGCAAACGCGCAAATCGGCGTGGCTAAAGCTGCCTATTTCCCCAATATCCTCTTGAGTGCCACCGCGGGCTTTGCAAATTCTTCTTTCACAAGCTGGCTGACGTGGCCGAGCCGCTTCTGGTCCGTGGGCCCTAGCGTCGCAGAAACTATCTTTGACGCGGGCTTGCGCCGCGCCACCGTGGATCAGTATCGCGCGACGTACGATCAGACCGTAGCGAACTACCGCGAAACTGTGTTAATCGCTTTCCAGCAGGTCGAAGACAATCTCGCATCCCTGAGAATTCTGTTCCAAAACGTCGAACAGCAGGACGCCGCAGTCGAGGCTGCCGCAAGAAGCCTCAGAGAAGCCACCGTGAGGTACAAAGCCGGCCTCGATCCCTATTTGAATGTAATCAGCGCGCAAACGATTTTGCTGACCAATCAGGAAACCGCCGTGAACTACCGAACGCAGCAAATGGTGGCAAGCGTCCAACTGATCAAGGCCCTTGGCGGCGGCTGGGACGTAACTAAGATTCCGTTAGCGAAAGACTTGAGAGCAGATATCTCCAGGGACTCGCATTCAAGGCCTTAAGATTGGCATAGGGTACCTCGCTCACCATCTCGCAACGCTTTAATAAGTGATGGACATCAGGGCAGACGCACTTACAGTTAGAGTGGTGTACGCGGACTTCCTGACGGCTTTGAAAGCCGGAGAATCACATCGACGGGACGGTGACAAGCGAAGGCTTGCAATACGAATTTTCGGAGTTGGCCACCGGCGTGTTTTTCGACAGCAGCAGCAGAAAATAAACCGGGGATGCGAAAAGCAGCCCGGAACCGGCGAAAGCCGCGGAAAAGCCAGCGGAAAAAAGATAATTTTCTGCTTCGATCGCGCCACCACCGG
>Ga0187820_1000242_pt1 | contig 11916 bp, 5 predicted proteins | sample NC_wetland_sal_i_19_FD_132409 | JGI IMG/M metagenome (GOLD analysis project Ga0187820, IMG submission 132409) | Wetland sediment microbial communities from Neuse River Estuary, North Carolina, USA - SO4_5 | ecosystem: Environmental > Aquatic > Freshwater > Wetlands > Sediment | place: USA: North... | reverse complement strand
TCGACTTGCCTGTCGTTGGCGACGGCGCGCTCAAGCTGCGACTCGTCATGGACCGCAAAATTGCGAACGCTCACACTGCCGAGTTGGGTCGCGCTCGACGGCGACCGCGCGTCCATAAGCGTCGTTATTTCGCCGCCGGTCATGCGTGAGTAAACATCGGTGAACCGGAAAAGCGCGCCGGCGTCGGTTGATTCAAGATCGACCGTTTGGCGACTGCCCGCCTTGCTGCGCAGCTCGCCGGTCAACGTCCCGTTGCGTCCGATCTTAGCGCTCAGTCCGAGGCTGCGAATCTCGCCGTTGCGCCGCGACAGTTTAAGTTCGAGCCCGCGCAAGGCTTCGCCGTTAAAGCCGAGCAAAGCGCCAAGTTTCATATCGAGATCGACGTCGGGCGGCGGCCGCTTGCTCGGCGACTTCGCCGGGCCTCCGGTCATGGACTTGACGAACGCGCGTCCGTCATAAGCATCGCCGCGCATGACCGCGTGCAGGCTGCCGTCCGGCATGCGGTCGATCTTGAGGCTGGTCCGATCGCCGTCGGAAAAACCGTAAGATGGAAAACTCGCCGATTGCAGATCGCCCGAGCCGTCAAGCTCCACGACGCCCTTCACGCCGCCGCCCGCTCCCTCGATCAAAAGATCGTCGATGCGAACCGATTGCGGTTTTGTCGTCACCGTGAAGGTCGCGCGGGCGGGCTTGCCGGCCTGCTTGACCCAGCCGGGGAGAAAACCGTCGATTTGCGCCGACGTCAGGTCGGCCTGGACCGAGAACCGGCCGTCGCGCTCCGTGGTAGTGCCGACGCGGCCAGTGACGTCGATCGGGATTGCGCCGCTGATGGCATTGGACGGATCGAGACCGAGATTGTTGCGCGCCGTCTCATCAAGCATGCCTTGCATGTGCACTTCGGCGGTGTCGTCGCTGCGCTGCTTGCGGTATTCGAGGCTGGCCGGCGTTCCGCCGATCTTGACATCGCCCTTGAGCGCGAAGCCTTGGTTATTGGCGCTGACTTTTAAATCGCCCGATTCGACCTTTTGCCCCATGATCATGTGGTCGGCGGAAAAGTTGGTGGCGTCGACGGTGATCGCATAAGTGGTCGAGCCGGGCGGCAAATCCGGCTTAAGCGGCATCTGCAAAACGACCTGCGCGCTCATCGTGCCGCGCGTCGTCGCCGGATCGAACGGTGCGCCTGATGCGTCGCGCAGCCGGTCCATCGCCAATAGCTCGACCGCGGCCGGCACCGGGCCGTCCAGCTTGAAATGCACGCGCGCCGGCGGCTCATGCGGCGCGGTGTCCGGGACTTCGAACAGCCCAGTAGACATCATGAGCTTGCGTCCCGAGGGCATATCGGCGGTCGCCTTGCCAAGCGCGATCTGCGCATCGCGGCCGACGATATGAACCGTCAGGTCGGCATCATGGAGCGCCGGCAGGCCGGAAACTGGATGGATCACGCAATTTGTGGCCAAGGCGTCGACCATCAACCCGTCGTCGGGAAGCGGCGGGCCGCTGGCTTTGAGCGTCTCAAGCGGGGCGTTCACCGCGATCGTGAGGCGTTCCACATTGCCGCTCGCAAGATGTTCGTTGAACCAATCGCGCACCTTGGGAGCGACGAAAACCGGCCAAAGCCTTTTGAGCGCATCGACCGACATCTGCGTCGCGGCGACGCCGGTCGCGAGCCTAAGATTACCGCTCGAATAATCCGCATTGCCCGACAGGGCGACGCCCAGATCGGCGTTGCCGACATCGCCTTGGTCGATCGCAATGATTTTCTTGACCGGGTCGAATCGGCCCGTCACGGCAATATGGTTGAGAATAAGGGCCTCGCCTTGCGCGGGCTGCGAATTGAGTACAACCGACCCGCCGCCGATCTTGAACGCCCAGGGTCCGGAGGTTTGTGGCGGCGCCTCGACTTGGCCGAGCAGCGTGAGCCGATTGGTCCCCGACAAAATCTGGAACGGCACTTCCAGAACGCGGCTCCCGCCGTCCCAGTTGATCTTGAACTCTGCGCGATCGATAGCGATCAGCCCGTCCGAGCTATCGCCATCGTTGATCGAACCGGCATCGGCAACAATTCGGCCGCTGAGCGATTGCGGCACGCCGTTCGGACCGATCTCGCCGCGCAGACTTGCCGACAGCGGCAGATCCACTTGCAGCTTGCCGTCGCCTAGTCTCGCAGCGAGAAGGAGGTTATCGGCCATGACATGACGCGCTTCGAGCGCAATGTTTCGATAGCCGCCCGTTGTCGGTTTGATCGAAGCCGTCAATCCCCACGGACGTTCCGCATTTTCGGAGCCGACCGTGACCACCATCCCGCCGTCGCGCGGCCGCTCCAGGCTGAGCGTGATGTTTTGGAAGGTCCAGCGCTTACCGGTGCGCTTGTCGTCGACCGTCAGGTTACCGTCCTTCAGTCCAAGCTCGCGCAGGTCATGGCCGTCGAGACCGGACTGACCGATCCCATCGAGCCACGCCAACAGCGCGGCAATGCTGTCGGTCGGCGGTCGCGGCAGCGCCGTGGGCGCCCCCGTCGCGCTCAACCGGGCGGCCGGGACGGGCGCGTAATTATTTGACGTCGTGCGGTCGCCGTTGACCGCCGCTGCAACGGAAGGAGGGGCGGTCGCCGTGGCGATGGGATGTTTGTCCGCGCCCGAGGCGAAAACGGTGACGTTGCCGTCCTGCTCGATGCGGACGGCAAGTTCGGCGCCGACCAGATTGAGACTTTCGGCGCGCATGTGACCGCTCAAAAGGCTCATGCCCGAGACGCGGATTTCAGCTTTTGGCGCGCTCGCGACGACGGTGCCGTCAGGGTCGCGGACAACAATGTCGCGCACCCGCACCGCAGCGCCGCCGTTTTCCGTCCGTTCGATCTGGGTGCCGCCGACTTCCACGCGCTCCTGGCTGCCGAAATTCTCCTCGATGGCGGCAGCGAGCCAGGGAGTGAAGGCGTCGAGCTGTATCGGGCCGGTGGCCAGTCGCCACCAAAGGCCAAGGCAGCCAAGCACCAGCAGTCCGACGAGCGTGGCGCAGCCGATTGCGACGCGTCTGATGAGCTTGCGGTGGCGCTCGAGAAGCCGCCGATAAGCGGCCAGATAGCGACCATCCCCCCAGCGAGAGCCGCGATGGCTTGCGAAACCAGGCCGACGTCGTGGGTGAACGACGGCCGCCTCACCCCATCGCGGGGGCGCCCCGATCTGCCTATCCTGGTTCGCCATGCCCGCTCGGGCGTCCCCTCATCCGCGGCGCGTCACAAAGATGCTTGCAACCGATAGGATATACGCCCGCGCGACCGATTACCCCAGCCTGCGGGTCCCCTCTGACGGGCCAGAATGCCCTTGTGAAAGCGTCGAAAGGAAGGCACATGCCCCAAACCAGGAAGTCAGGTTCAGCTTCGACCGCCATTCGCGACAAAGACGCCCCGCCGGCTCCAGGCGCCAAAGCGCCAGCGTTCAACCTACCGCGAGATGGTGGCGGAACCGTTTCACTTGCCGACTATGCCGGGCGCAAGCTCGTCCTTTATTTTTACCCGCGAGCCGATACGACGGGCTGCACCCGAGAGGCGATCCAATTTTCGCAGCTCAAAGCCGCGTTCGTCCGCGCCAGCACCGAGATTCTCGGCGTTTCGGCCGATCCCGTCGCCGCGCTTGACCGCTTCAAGGCCAAGCACAAGCTGACGATCGCGCTGGCCTCCGACGAGCGGCTTGAGGCTCTCAATGCCTATGGCGTGTGGCAGCAAAAGTCGCTGTACGGCAGGAAGTTCATGGGCACCGTGCGCGCGACGTTCCTGATCGGCCCCGATCAGCGCATCGCTCGGGTGTGGCCGAAAGTGTCGGTCGCCGGCCACGCGAAGGAGGTTTTGGAAGCCGCCAAGGCACGCTGAAGGCCGTCACGGTAAAGAAGCATTTACCGAACATGGTAAAATGGCCGCGGCGCCGCCCGGGCGATTTCCTGATCGTCAACCATAGCCGTTTCAAATCCGCTCCCGGCTTGCATGGGAACGGCAATGTCGCAGTGGTCGGCCCCTCGGTCGCAACAGGCCGCAAGGGTTCAGCAACATCCGGCACAGGTCCGAGCCTCGCATGCAGGGCTCGGCGAATCGCACGGCTCGCGCCAGCGCGGTGCCAATGACCGTACGGCGCCGGCGGCTTACACGTTTGCCCATGCCCGGAAACAGGTCCGATTCGGGCCGGTCGTCTTCTGGATCGTGGTCGTCGTGACCCTGGCAGGATGGTCGATTGCTTCGGCAACTTACCTCGCCTTCCGCGACGACATGCTGCGAACGCTGATCGCGCATCAGGCGCAACAGCAATTCGCCTATGAGGACCGCATCGCCGAGCTGCGCGCGCAGATCGACCGCACCACAAGCCGCCAGTCGCTCGATCAAGAGCAGTTCGAACGGAAGCTCGACGAACTATTACGCCGGCAGGCACTCCTGGAATCGCATGCCACCGCATTGGGCGGCGGCATCGACCCGATCACGACCGGCTCCATCCATCCGGCGGCGAAACCGCTCGGCGATCCGACGGGCGGCGCAGCGCATGGCGATCACGCCAAGCAATCAAGCATCGGCGTCGTTCTCGACCGCGTGGAAGCCTCCCTCGGTCAGGTGGAGCGCCGGCAGTCGCTTGCGGTAAGCCAGATGGAAAATCGTTACGAAAGCAAGACGCAGCAGATCCGCAGCGTGCTGGCGCAGCTTGGAGTCAAGGCAGACGGCGCGACGGCGACTGGCGGTCCATTCATTCCTGTCAAATTGGCGTCGGAGGACCAGTCATTCGGCCGCGCCCTTGTTCGCGTCAATCTCATGCGCGCGCAGGCCAATGCACTCAGCAACACGCTCCTGAAAGTTCCTTTGCGAAAGCCGGTCACCGGCGAAATCGATGAGACGTCGCCGTTCGGCGTTCGCATGAACCCTATCGCGCATGAAGCGGCGATGCATACGGGCATCGATTTCCGCGGCGAGATTGGCGAACCGATCCACGCCACCGCCGGCGGCACGGTCACCATTGCCGGCTGGACCGGCGGCTACGGTAAGCTGGTCGAGATCGATCACGGCAACGGCTTGGCGACGCGTTACGGCCATCTCTCGGAGATCAATGTCGAAACCGGCCAGACCGTGCGAGCCGGCGCGGTCATCGGCAAACTCGGCTCAACCGGCCGCTCAACCGGTCCGCATTTGCACTACGAGACCCGCCTCAACGGCGAAGCGGTCAATCCGCAGAAATTCCTCGATGCCGGCGAGAGGTTGTTCGGCGGCTAGCGCGATGGCCGTTGCCGCAGCGGGTGCGCGCCTACTCCACGTCCTCGACGTGTTTCGGCCCGGTGCCGAATGCCTTTTGCGCTAACGCGGCTTCGGTGAACTGATCGATATCGCCATCGAGCACTGCCGCCGTGTTCGACGTTGACACTCCCGTGCGCAGGTCCTTGACCATCTGGTAAGGCTGCAAGACATACGATCGGATCTGATGGCCCCAGCCGATGTCGGTCTTGGCCGCCTGCTCGGCCGCGGCCTTCTCCTCGCGTTTTTTCAGCTCGAGCTCATAGAGCTTGGCCCGCAGCATTTGCCACGCCTGCGCGCGATTGCGGTGCTGTGATCGGTCGTTCTGGCACACCACGACGATGTTGGTCGGAATGTGGGTCAGCCGGATTGCCGATTCCGTCTTGTTGACGTGCTGGCCACCGGCGCCGCCCGCGCGCATCGTATCGACACGCACGTCCGCTTCCTTGACGTCGATATTGATACGGTCGTCGACCACCGGATAGACGGTAACGCTGGCGAACGATGTGTGCCGGCGAGCATTGGAATCGAACGGCGAAATGCGCACCAGCCGATGCACGCCGTTCTCGGTCTTCAGCCAGCCATAAGCGTTGCGGCCTTTGACCTCGATCGTCGCCGACTTGATGCCGGCCTCTTCGCCTTGTGTTTCCTCGATATAGTCGATCTTGAAACCGTGCTGTTCGGCCCAGCGCACATACATGCGCAACAGCATATTGGCCCAATCCTGGCTTTCCGTACCGCCGGCGCCGGCATGCACTTCGAGATAGGTGTCATTGGCATCGGCCTCGCCCGACAGCAGCGCTTCCAGTTCGCGGCGCGATACCTCGGCTTTGAGCTTGCGCAACGCGGCTTCGGCTTCGGCGATGACTTTCTGATCGTTCTCGCCCTCGCCGAGATCGATCAGGGTGACTTGATCGTCCAGCTCCTGCTCGATCCGCGCCAACGCCGTGAGTTGGTCATCGAGCGACGTGCGCTCCTGCATCAGCCGGCTGGCGCGTTGTGGATCGTTCCAGAGATTCGGGTCTTCGGCTTGCCGGTTCAGTTCGGCAAGCCGTGCGCGCGCCTTGTCGACGTCAAAGATGCCTCCTCAGCAATCCAACGGATTGCTTGATCTCCTCGACGATGGCGGTGATTTCGGCGCGCATGGCAATTGCCAGATATCAGGTGTTGCCAAGGCGCTGTCAATGGCCGGAACTGCGTAAGCCCGCGCGACTGCTGACCCTCGGTCAGTACAGTCCTCCCGTTCCGCTGCGCACGACCGGTCCGGTGTCGGGGTTGGCCTGCGTGGTCGGCACGCCATTGGTGGTATCGGTACCGATCACCGAATAGCTGTCAGGGGGCGCCGTCCCCGGCTTGAAGGCCTCCAAGATCACTTTAGGATCGCCCGGCGGAGCGCGCATGCCGGTTTTCGCATCGACGCGGATGAGCTTGATGCCGGGCGGCACGCTGAAGGGAATGGGCGGCTTATCGGCGAGCGCCGCTTTGAGGAAATCCTTCACGATCGGCGCCGCGAGATGCCCGCCAGTGGCCAGCCGCCCGATGTGGCGCGGCTTGTCGAAGCCCATATAGACGCCACAGACGATGTCGGGTGAATAACCGACGAACCACACATCCTTCTCATCGTTGGTGGTGCCGGTTTTGCCGGCAATCGGCTTGCCGACTTCGCGCACAACGGTAGCCGTACCGCGCTGCACGACGCCCTCCATCATCGACGTAATCTGGTAGGCGGTCATCGGATCGATCACCTGCTCGCGGCGGTCGATCAGGGTCGGTTCGGGCTCGTTGTCCCACTTGGCGGCATCACAGCCGACACATTCGCGAGCGTCGTGCTTGTAGATCGTGTGCCCGTAGCGGTCTTGGATCCGATCGATCAAGGTCGGAATCACGCGCCGCCCGCCATTGTCGAACATCGAATAGGCGGTCACCATGCGCATCACGGTCGTTTCGCCTGCCCCAAGCGCGTAGGACAGATAGGGCGGCAGTTCGTCGTAGACGCCGAAACGCTTGGCATATTCGGCAATGAACGGCATGCCGATGTCTTGGGCGAGCCGCACCGTCATGACGTTGCGCGATTGTTCGAGCCCGAACCGCAATGTCGACGGTCCGAAGAATTTTCCGCCGTAGTTTTCCGGCTTCCAGATACCGCCGCCCGCTCCCATGTCGATTTCGATGGGCGCGTCCATGACGATGGTCGAAGGCGTGTAGCCATTATCCAGCGCAGTCGCATAGACGATGGGCTTGAATGACGATCCCGGCTGCCGCAACGCCTGCGTGGCGCGGTTGAACTGGCTCTGATCGAACGAGAAGCCGCCAACCATGGCCAGCACGCGGCCGGTATGCGGGTCCATGACCACCATGGCGCCGGAAATCTCCGGCACTTGGCGCAGGCGATACTGTCCCTGGTCCGTCAGCGGCGACACGTAGATTACGTCGCCGACCGAGAGAACCTGGCTCACTCTCTGAATTGGTTTCACGGGGCCAGTCGCAGCCTTCGCCCATTTGACGCCTTCGAGCGGCACGATACCGACATCGCGAGCCTTGACGACGGCGCCCGACGGATCGCGGGCGGGCTGTAAGCCGACGCGCGCCGATTGATCGTCGACCTGCAGCACCACCGCCATGCGCCAGGGGTCGATGTCGTCCAACGACTTCACGTCGGCCAGCTTGACGCCCCAATCGCCGTTGACGTCGATCGTCGTGATGGCGCCGCGATAACCTTGGCTTTCGTCGAAATTGACGAGACCGTTGACCATGGTCTGTCGCGCGAGCACCTGCAGCTTCGGATCGAGCGTGGTGCGAACCGACAGCCCGCCTTCGTAAAGTTTGTCTTCGCCGTATTTTTCGTAGAGGTAACGCCGAACCTCTTCGGCGAAATATTCGGCCGCGAAAATATGCGCGCCGGCCGGCCGCACGGTGACCGTGAGGGGCTCCTTTTTCGCTTTTTCGGCGTCGGCCACCGTGATGTAGCCGTCCTCGGCCATGCGGTCGATCACGTAATTGCGCCGCGCAACCGCCTCGTCATGACGGCGGAACGGATTATAATTGTTTGGTCCCTTGGGCAGCGCGGCGAGATAGGCGGCTTCCGGGATCGTCAGCTCGTGCACCGATTTGTCGAAATACAGAAGCGATGCGGCGGCCACCCCGTAGGCGCCGAAGCCGAGATAGATTTCATTGAGATAGAGCTCGAGAATCTTCTGCTTGGAATAGGTGCGCTCGATGCGCAGCGCCAAGAGCGCTTCCTTGATCTTGCGTTCGAACGACACTTCGTTGGAGAGCAGGAAGTTCTTGGCGACCTGTTGGGTGATGGTCGAGGCGCCCTGCGGCCGGCGGCCACTGCCGTAGTTTTCGACATAGAGCATGCCGGCGCGCATGATGCCGTACGGGTCGACACCGGGATGTTGATAGAAATTCTTGTCCTCCGCGGCCACGAAGGCGCTGGTGACGAGCTTCGGTATCGCCTGGATGGGCAAGTAAAGTCGGCGCTCTTTGGCGTATTCAGCGAGCAGCGAACCATCGGCCGCATGCACCCGCGTCATGACGTGCGGCTCGTAATTTTGCAGTTGAGTATAGTCGGGCAAGTCTTTGGAAAAATGCCATAAAAGTCCAGCCGTCGCGGCAATGCCGACGATGAAGACGATCGTCCCCACCGCGAACAGGAAGCCGAAAAAGCGCAGGATAAATTTCACCGCGACCCCAATGTCATTAAGCGCAATATGCCATCTGGCTCGCGATTCGGATGCGGCCCGCGAAGCCCGTCGATAAAGGGCCAGTGTGGCAGTATTGCCCTTACCCCGCTAGATCGTCCTCTTTCGCTCCGTCGTCGCCCGGTTTTTTGTTCAAACTGAGGCCGTTGGCTCATGTCGAGGACATATTCGCCCGGTCAATTGGAACCGGTCCGCGTGCCGCCAAGATGGCTGGAAAAATAGCCATCGATGGCCGCAGCCATCGAGTCAGCGGTATGATCGCGCCAGGTATCGGAAAGCAGCGACTGCAAATCGTCCTTATTTGACACGTAGCCCAATTCGACCAGTACGGAAGGCACGTCGGGTGCGCGCAAGACGCGAAAGCCGGCCGACTTGATGGGCTCCTTGTGCATTCGGGTCGCGCTTTTCATCGCACTGTCCAGTTTGTGGGCAAACTGGACCGAAAAGGTCTTGGTCTCGCGCTGCGCCAGATCGATCAGGATGCCGGCAACGTCGTCCGGCTCGTCTTTGAGGTCGACGCCGGCGATGACATCCGCCCGGTTTTCTTCCTCCGCCAATCGCGCCGCTGCCGGATCGCTCGCGGTTTCCGAAAGCGTGTAAATCGTAGCGCCCTGCGCATCGCCCTCCTTATGCGACAGCCAATCGGCATGGATCGATATGAACAGCGACGCCCCGGCGTCGCGCGCGATCCGCACCCTGTCGGCCAGCGGAATGAACGTGTCGTCGCTCCGCGTCATCAGCACCCGATATTTGCCCAAAGCCTCAATTCGTTCGCGCAAGGACTTGGCAAAAGCGAGTACGATATCCTTTTCCTGCTCGCCGCCCGGACCCTTGGTGCCGGTATCGATTCCGCCATGACCGGGATCGAGAACCACAAGCGGGCGCGAATCGCCCGCAGCCGCCTGCGGCTCGCGCGGCTGCGCGGGCTGAGCGCTTGAAGTCTTCTCCTCGACCGCGAGTTTGCGCACGAAGCTCTCGCGGTCGCTCGCCGCCAGATCGATCACCAACCGAGCCGGAGCCCCGTTGGCCGCATCGATAACGAATGCCTTCTCGACGCGGGCGGGCTTAACAAGGTCGAATACGATCCGCGAGCCGCCGGGCATCACTAGGCCGAAACGAAACGCCTTGATCAGGCCGCGGCCGGTTTCACCCGCATTCTGCGGAAGCCGAAACGTGACTTGCGGGATGTCGACGACGACGCGGTAGGGGTCCGCGAGCGTAAAGACATGCAGGTCGATCTTTTGGCTGATGTCCATGATGAAGCGCGTTTGCGCCTCATCCCCACCCAGCCGCACTTCGGTCGCGAGCGGAACTGAGTCGCTCGCCGGGGCCTGCGGTGCGGCAGTCGCCAGGCCGATACCGGCAGCGAACATGCCGAAGAAAGCCCAGCGCACGGCCCGGACGAACATCGGCTCCCACCTCATCGAGGCCCCTCCTACCCCAATAGTGACGCGTAGTTAACTCAAACTTAATTGTCAGGCGAATTGGTCTCGGAAATGGGGCAAAACCCCGCTCAACGCCGCCCGTCTTACAGGTGACTTGCCAATTCGCCGCCAGGGGCCTTATGAAAGGAATGCTGACGGTAAAAGGTTCCGGTAGCGTCACGTTAGGGCGTTCGGCACGTGCGCCAAGATTGGCTCCCTTGCAAAGACGGTGGGAGACAGGCGAACGGAAGCTTAGGTCCGCTCCAGTGCCAGAATCGTTCAAAGAGATTATATCTTTCGAACATAGGGCACCCACGGCGGCGTAGGCGATGCCAAAGCCCTTAAGGGGATGAGGACGGCCGGAACATCGTGCGAGGCGCGTATCAGCGGCATTGCTGCTGAATGGGTGTCGCGCCGTACCGTGAGCGCCAAGCGAAATTGCGGCGGCGTTCCACGCTGCCGCCCCCATCGCGGTTTGGAGTTTATGTTCGAGACGCAAGCAAGGATTGCCTTTAACGAGTTCGGCAGCGTTCAGCTATTGCTCGCCGGCAGGCAGACCTTTGACGCTTGCGGTGCTCGCGGCGTCCGAGCCGTTCCATTCACCGAAAATCGGGCCGCTTTCCTCGCGTTTCGCCGCCACGGCGTGCAGCGAGGGGGCGAACAGGCCCATACGAGATTTGCCAATGGCCAACAAAATGCTCATCGACGCGACCCATCCCGAGGAGACCCGGGTGGTCGTCTTGCGCGGCAATCGCGTCGAGGAATTCGACTTTGAATCCGCGCACCGCAAACAATTAAGAGGCAACATCTATCTGGCGAAAGTGACGCGCGTGGAGCCCTCGCTCCAGGCCGCGTTCGTCGATTACGGCGGCAACCGCCATGGTTTCCTCGCGTTTAGCGAAATTCATCCGGACTATTATCAAATACCTGTCGCCGACCGGCAGGCGCTGATCGACGAGGAAGAGCGTGCACAGCGTGCCGCCGACGATGAAGTCGATCGGCGCGCGCGGCGGCACCGCAGCCATGGGTCGTCGTCCGCCCGACGCGATGACGTCGCGCGCGGCGAAGTCAGCGAAGGCGCCGCCGTCGAGGTGGGCGGATCGGAGTCTACGGAGGCTCCGGCTGAGCATGACGAAGCAGCCGACCACCCCGAAGTCGAGACGCTGGACGGCGATACCATCCCGAGCGCCGAAGCTTCCGCGCCTGAAGTCCCGTCTATTGAAGCGCCCGAAACGCCCCTCCCCGAGGCTCTATCCCGCGCAGAGTCCGCCGAACCGCAAGCCGCCGACCCCGGAGACGAGCCCAGTGCCAATGTGACGGCTGAGCCGGCGACCGAAGAGGCCGCGCAGGCCAATGCGCTCAGCCCGGCGGATGAAGCCGGCCAGATGGAAGCCGTCGAACTCGAAGCGGAGGAAGTGGAAACCGGCGGGCTTGGCGAATCGCTTGCCGCGTCAAACGTAGCCGACACGGCGGTCGCTGCCGCCCAAGCGCGTGGAATCGAGGACAATGGTGAGGAGGAAGAAGTTGC
>Ga0187820_1000241_pt1 | contig 11919 bp, 10 predicted proteins | sample NC_wetland_sal_i_19_FD_132409 | JGI IMG/M metagenome (GOLD analysis project Ga0187820, IMG submission 132409) | Wetland sediment microbial communities from Neuse River Estuary, North Carolina, USA - SO4_5 | ecosystem: Environmental > Aquatic > Freshwater > Wetlands > Sediment | place: USA: North... | reverse complement strand
GGGCCGCAGACCCAAAGTGTCTTCGTTAAGATCGTCGAGCGCGGTGAGCCCGCGCGGGAAGAATTCGCGATAGACGACGCGTTCGGCAAAGCCGTCGACGGCGCGGAAACCGAGTTGCCTGGCAAGAGCTTCGACCCCCTCCCCGACCAGCCGGCGATTGCGCGAGCCGAGGGTAGAGAGCCGGTTGCGCACCACAATCCAATCGGTGATGCCGCCGTCGACCAGGCGGCGCTGGCGGCGTGCTTCGCGAACCATTTCAGCGTAGTGGCTGACGCCGGCGACCTCGAACGAGATCGGATCGACGGCGCCAAGCACGTCGAAATCGACGAAACTGTCATTTAAGGGTGTGATCAGCGTATCCGCCATCGAATGAGCGAGACGCATCATGTAAGAGTCGGTGCCGGGCGTATCGATGACGACGAAGTCATGGCTATGTTCGACCGCACTGACGGCCTGGGCGAAGGCGGCGAATTCTTGCGCCTCGATCTCGTCGAGCCGCAGCCCGTTTCCCCGCGCAACGCAATAATGCACGGGAATATCGAGTTTAATGCCAGTCCGCGCCGCCCAATTCCTGCGATTGTCGATGTAGTGGGTAAAACTCTTTTGGCGCGAATCGAGATCGATCGTCGCGACCCGCTGGCCGGCTTGAAGCAACGCCACGGCAATGTGCATCGCCGTGGTCGACTTCCCCGAGCCGCCTTTTTCGTTGCCGAGGACTATGACATGCGCCGAGAAGGGCCTGCCGAGCTCCGCCTGCATCAGCATGAAACGCAACCCCTGCGTTGCGATCATTACTCTGTTCTGCAACGCGCAACGTCAAGATACAGCATCCAACGAAATAAGTTAATCGTAAACGACGCGATGCATCTACAAAACTTGTGAGGGTGTGCCCGCGCCGCAACTTTCATGAAGAAAATCTCCAAACGAACAAGCCGTCGTCCGCTGATCATTCGCGAATCGCCCGCGCTGCGACGCGCGGTGGCGGCGTGGCGTTCGCAGGACGGCAAAATTGCCTTGGTGCCGACCATGGGCGCGCTCCATGACGGCCATCTTTCGCTCATTCGCATCGCACAACAACGCGCCAAGCGCGTGATCGTATCGATCTTTGTCAATCCGACCCAGTTTGCTCCGAATGAGGACCTTGCCACCTATCCGCGGACGTTTGCCGCCGATATCGCGGCCTTGGCGAAGCTCAAAGTCGACCTCGTGTGGGCGCCGGCCGTGGAAACGATGTACCCGGCGGGCTTTGCGACGCGGATCGTGCCGGCGGGAGCGGCCGAGGCCGGACTGGAAGACGCTGTTCGGCCGCAGTTTTTCTCCGGCGTGGCGACGGTGGTCGCCAAGCTATTGATCCAATGCGAGCCGGACATCGCGCTGTTCGGGGAGAAAGATTACCAGCAGCTCAAAGTGGTTACGCGGCTCGCAGCCGATCTCGGCCTCAAGACACAGATCGTCGGCGCGCCGATCGTGCGCGAACGCGACGGTCTCGCACTGTCCTCGCGAAATCGCTACCTGTTGCTTAGCGAGCGGCTGGCCGCGCCCGCGCTTTATCGCGTCCTCAAGGAATGCGCCGACGCGATCGCAGCGGGAGAACCGGTTGCGGCCGTCCTCGAGAAAGGCCGCAAAGCCATTGCGGATGCCGGTTTTCGGCTGGACTACCTCGAGGCGCGCCATGCCGAGACGCTCGCGCCGCTCACCGGGAGTGGTGAGCCCATCCGGCTTCTGGCCGCCGCCCGGATCGGAAAAACCCGGCTGATCGACAATGTGGCGGTTTAGAGTGGCGGTTTAGATATCGCCCCTATTTCGCCGCCGCGACCTTCATCGGATCCTTGACGTTCGGGAACGTTTCGAATTCCTCGCTCCAAAGCTGTCCATCGGTCTTCACGACCTTGCGGATATAGATGTTGCTGACAATGTCGCGGGTATCGGGGTCGATCGAGATTGGGCCGCGCGGGCTCTCCCACGCCATGCCCTTCATCGCTGCGATCAAGGCGTCGCCGTCGGAATTGCCGCCGGTCTTCTTGAGCGCCTCGTAGACCAGGTGCAAGCCGTCATAGGCGCCGAGCGAGACGAAATCCGGACGAAAGCCGCTCGTCTTTTCCATCGCCGCCACATAGGCCTTGTTAAGCGCCGAATTGTGCGCGGCCGAATAGGGCCCGGCGGTGATCATGCCCAGCATCTGGTCGCCCATATCGTTGAGACCGTCGTCGTCGGTCAGGTCGCCCGGGCCGATGATCTTGATGCCGGATTGGCCTAAACCGCGCTCGGCGAATTGCTTGGCGAAAATAGGCGCCTGCGTGCCCGGAAAGTAGATGAAGGCGGTATCCGGCTTAAGGTCGCCGATGCGCTGCAGGAATGGCGCGAAGTCCGGATTAGCGAGCGGAATGCGGATCGATTCCACGATGTCGCCGCCGACCTGCTTGGAGCGTGTCGTGAAGGAGGTTTCCGCTTCGATCCCTGGCGCCCAATCGTTAACCAGCGTGACGACGTGCTTGCTGCCGTTCTTGGCCGCCCACTCGGCCAGAATCCACGATTGCGGGGGTAAAATGAAGCCGGCGCGCACGAAATAAGGCGACTTCGTTGTGGTGATCGAGGCGCCCGAACTCATCACCAGCGTGGCCTTCTTGGCCTCAGTGGCGAGCGGCGCGATCGCAAGCGCCGTCGGCGTGATGCCGATGCCGAGCATGTCGACCTTCTCGCCGACGATCATTTCCTGGATAAGCCGGCGCGCATTGTCGGCGACGCCGCCATCATCGCGGATGACGAGCTCGATCTTGCGCCCTGCCACCGTGTCGCCGTTCTGCTGCACGTAAAGCTTAAGGGCTCCCTGCAACTGCCGTCCCACCGCACTGAAGCCGGCGCCGGTGAGCGGGATGCTGATGCCGATCTTGAGCGGCGTGTCCGCAGCCGCGGAACGAGCGAACAATCCGCCTGCCGCGGTTGCCGCCATTCCCTTAAGCACAGTCCGACGCAACATTTTCACTTCCTCCCCTTTTTGCTCGTCATGCCCACGCCTTGTCACGAGCTCAAATCCGGCACGCCGGAAACGAAGACGTAGATGGCCGGAACGAGCCCGGCCATGACCTCCTCGATATCATTCGGCCGGCTCGAGATGTGGAATTGCCGGCCGCTCGCCTTGTGCCTTGCCGGTGATCGGGGGCTTCGGCAGCCGCGCCGTGCCGCTTTCCATGACGAATGTATGCTCCAGCGAATACCACGGCGGCTTAACGTCGGAGGCCCGCGAACAGGCTTCCGCGTGGCGGACATAATCGCCTATCAAATGGCGCGTCACGCCGAACTGCACATCGGTTTCGATATGTTTGTCGTCGGGCACATAAAGCTGCGAAATCAGCGTCTTAAAGCCAGGTTTGTAAGCTAGGAAATGCAAATGGGCGGGTCGCATATTGTGGCGTCCTTGCGCGCGCAACAATTCGCCGACCGGCCCGTCGATCGGAATGGGATAGCCCGCAGGCTTCACGCTGCGGAAGCCGATGTGGCCGTCCTCGTCGGTCGTGAACTTGCCGCGCAAGTTCATGTCGGCCTGGACCGGATCCTGGTTCTCGTAAAAACCCTCCGGCGACGATTGCCAGATATCGACCTCGGCGCCCTCGACCGGGCTGCCCTTGGCATCACGAAACCAGGCGTCGACGAACAGAGCCGGTCCCGGCGTCGGCGAGCGCACGATCGATGCACTGTTCGGTGTAGGCGGCGAATCCATGCGCCAGAACGGGCCGAGCAAATTAGCATCGGTTTCGGTTTGCCCGCGATTGCCGTTGTTGAGGAGGCAGATCAAGGTCGAGAAGCCGAGCGAGCCTGACATCAGTACGGCTTCGTTGTGGGTCTCGCTGGTGTGTTTGCCCAAAGCGACGATGTAGCCGATCACGCCCTGGAATTCTTCCTCGGTGAGTTTCACCTCGCGGGCGAAATCGTGCAGGTGGCGGATGAATGCTGACAAAATCTGCCGCAAACGCGGGTTCTTGGTCCGCTCAAGCTCGCTCAACACCGCGGTCGTAACGTCTTTCTCGCTGCCAATGATCATGCTTCCGGCTCCGCGGCTTTCACAAACCGCCGTTCTTCGCTGCGTGATTTTAAGTGATAGCGAGCGGCCGCACCATGCGGCAAGAGGGGCGACAAGAGGGGTTGGCGGCGCGGACGCTCACATCAGACCAAGTTCGCGTAGCTCTCGCCGCATCGATTCCGGCATGGTGGCCGCGCCTTTCGATCCCTTGGCGAGGTCGCGCGGGGCGTCCTTGATCGCAAGATAGCGCCAGCCTTGAAAGGCCCGATGCGGCCGCGGTTCGACCAGCACCACTTTGGGCTCGAGCACCACGCCGCAACGCCCGATGCCGTCCTTGTCGACAAATGGCCGGATGGCACGGATGCGTTGGCGGCACGTGATTTCGCCGCGGATGACCCAGTAGAGCGAGCCGCCGTCGGTCAGTTCGTCCGCGCGCTTGGGCACCATGCGCGTTCGGTGGATGTGTTCCGGCTTTTCGCCGTTCTTGCGCTTGGCTTTGAGCTTCTGCTTGATCCAACCTTCGAGATCGCGCACGCCATCGCAGCCGACGCAAAGCTTGATGAGATGGACGGTCATCGTTTTACTCGATCGAATTCTCAAACTCGCTCTAGCACCATGATCGGTGCGCCTTCCACAACCTGCGCCCCGCTACTCACAGGAACCTCGGTCACAACGGCCGCAAATGGCGCACGCAATGTATGCTCCATTTTCATAGCTTCGATCACGGCGAGACGTTGACCGGAGGCGACGCGATCGCCGGCGGCGGCGAAAATCTCCATGACGCGGCCGTGCATGGGCGCCTTGATCACGCCGTCGCCGGTTTGCAAATCCGTTGCTGCGTCGGAAAAATCCTTGATGCGTACGCGGGTCTGGCGGCCGCGGCGCAACACATAGACGTCTTCGCCCGCCGCGAAGGCTCTTGCGTCGGCCGCCGCAGACACACCGTCGACCGCGACGCGCGGTCCGTCCTCGGCGTAAGTAACGACGGCGTCGGCGTCCTCGCCATCGATCACAACCGGCAACGCGACCTTGCGCGCGCCGTTGAGCTGAAAACCGTCGCGAGCCGACCACGGCGAATCGTCATTCGAAAGCCCCTGTTCGTGCGGAACCGCCGCTCGCGCAGCGGCTGTATTGAGAAGATGGGTGATTCCCAACGCCGCGGCAGCGGCGTCGCGCTCGTGCGGCGGCGCGCCCAGCATCGCAAGGCTGCGGTCGATGAAGCCGGTATCGACCGCGCCGCGCCGAAAAGCGTCGGAACGGCAAAGCTTGGCGAGAAAGGCCACATTGCTGCGCAGGCCGACGATCAGCGTGGCTTCAAGCGCTTTGTCGAGCCGTTCCAGCGCCGCCTCGCGGGTCGCGCCGTGAGCAATGAGCTTGGCGATCATGGCGTCGTAAAACGGCGTCACCTCCGCGCCTTTTTCAACGCCGCTATCGACGCGGATAGTTTTCGGCAATTCGAGCGCAATGATTTTTCCCGTCAAGGGCAAAAAGCCATGCTCGGGATCTTCGGCATAGACGCGCGCCTCGATAGCGTGGCCCTCGAAACGAATTTGGTTCTGGGTGAGCGGCAAGCTTTCGCCCGCCGCAATCCGGAATTGCCATTCCACGAGATCGAGGCGCGTGATCTCTTCGGTCACGGGATGTTCGACCTGAAGCCGCGTATTCATTTCAATGAACCAGAAGCCGTCCGCGCGGAGCTCGCGCGTGCCATCGGCGACGAATTCGACGGTGCCGGCGCCGCGATACCCGACCGCCTTGGCCGCCGCAATTGCGACAGCACCCATTTGCGCGCGGAGCGCCGGCGTCATGCCGGGCGCTGGCGCCTCCTCGATGACCTTCTGATGGCGCCGCTGCAACGAGCAGTCCCGTTCACCCAGATGAACGACGTGGCCGTGGCCGTCGGCAAAAACCTGGATTTCGATATGCCGCGGCGAAGGAATGAACTTTTCGATCAAGATGCGGCCGACCCCGAATGCCGACTGGCTTTCGCGCATCGCGCCTTCGAGCGCGGCGTCGAAATCGGCGTGCTTGTCGACGCGCCGCATGCCGCGTCCGCCGCCGCCGGCGGCGGGCTTGATCAAAACCGGATAGCCGATCTCGTAGGCCTTCTCGCGAAGGAATTTCGCGTCCTGGCGTTCGCCGTGATATCCCGGAACGATCGGCACCCCGGCCTTTTCCATGAGAAGCTTGGCGCGATCTTTGAGCCCCATGGCGCGGATTGCGGCGGGCGGCGGTCCCACAAAAACGATTCCGGCGCCCCGGCAGGCCTCGGCGAAGTCCGCGTTCTCGGACAAAAACCCGTAGCCGGGATGGATGCATTCGGCGCCGCCTTGCTTGGCGGCAGCGATCAGATTGTCGATCGAGAGATAGCTCTCGCGCGGCTGCGCGCCGCCGATCAAATAGGCTTCATCGCACAAGCGGGTATGCAATGCGCCCGCATCGGCTTCGGAATAGACGGCAATGGTGCGCATCCCGAGCCGCTTGGCGGTGCGGCAGACGCGACAGGCGATTTCGCCGCGGTTGGCGATGAGGACTGAGCGAAGCATGGCGCCGCATCTGAGCGGTTCGCGCGGCCGCGTTCAACTCATTGCGCGGGGGGTGCTTCGCCGGCGGTCTGCGGGGGCGGCGGTTGCGGCGTATTTTGGCCGGCCCCGGGCGCCCAAACCGGATCAAGGGGCGCCGGCGAGGCGCCGGCGGGCGATGCCAGGGTCGGGCCGGGTGAACTCACCACCTGCTTGCGATTCGGCCGCGCCGGCGCGGGAGCATGCGCATTGGCAGCCGCCGCAACGCTCGGCGGGAGGGTCTTAGGCTCCGGATTCATGATGCTGACCGCCGGAATCGATGCCGCGCTTGGAAAATCCGCATCGATGAGGACTTTTTTCTGGCCCGCTAAACCGAGGGCCGCCGAGGGTGCTCCGGCGGGCGATATCGCCGCCGCGTTCGCCACCGGCGTGTCCGCCTGCTGCGCCCATGCGCTTGCATAGTGGTCGAGATAACGATCGAGCGTTTGCGCACTCAAATTAGCCCGCACGCGAGTCGGATTGGATAACAGCGCCAGCGCTGCGCAGCGATCGCTGGTGCAATCGCTCCGCATGGCGAATATGTGCGCGACGAAACCGAAGCGGTCCGCCTCGAGCGATCGGCGCAACGGCTTGAAAAGGTCATCGAGATTGCGGCCGCCATGATCATCGTAGCGAACGATATCGGCCAAGAGAGCCGCCCGCGCGGCAACATAGGCAGTGGCGGATGCCACCGTTGCCGCGGACGCAAACAGCGCTTTTTCGCACGCGGCTTCGACCGTGTCCCCCGCCACGCCGTCGAGACACGCGAGCGGTGAGCCGGGCGCAAGCGCTTGCGCATTTAATTGCGCCGCGCGCAATTCGAGCGCGCGCCGTTCGGCGCCTTGGTCCCGCAGCGACCCGCCGTCAATGAAAGCCCAGGATAGCGTTGCACCTAGGACGGCGCTCGCGAGGACAATCGTCACGCGCGCCATCGTGCTGGCCCGCGTCCAATCGATTGCCACCACGCAAACCAACACCACCACGGCCGCCGAACCCGCCGCGACCCACAAGTGCAATGCTGAGTTCCCGATCTCCGGATCGGCCACGAGCATCGATATCGGTCCCATCCTCGGAAGGCGATCACGCCTTCCCTGCTCGTTCTTTCGGAATATGGCGCAGTGGTGCCCTTTACGCCAGTCGCGCGGACGTTCGGATCAGTGTTCCACTTCGAGTTGGCTTTCCTTCGCCACTCGCTCGAATGCCTCACCGGGGTTCTTGATCCGATATTGATAATCTTCCCCGTCGGACGGCAGCAATCTGACGACCTTGTAGCTCCCACTCGCGCCGGGTCGAGTGATCGGGCTTGACGTGTAGAATACGGTTTGACCGACCTGGAACTTGTGCGTCTGCAGCGCCGGACTGAGTGCCGTCACCTGCGCAACCGTCACGCCGGCAATTTCGATGGCGGAGACTTTTTCCATCACCGCGATCTTGTTGCCAACGCTTGCCTTGACGTCGTTGATCGGCGGTGACTTTTTTGCCGAACGGCTAGACGTCGCGGCGGTGCTATGTGCGGCTGCAGCGCGAACGCGGACCTTGTGGGACTGGCCGTTTCGACTCGTCTTAGCGGCTGCCTTGACCGACCGTTTCTTCTTTAACTTCACTGAACGTTTATTCATAGAAATCTTATAGCATCCAGTTATGCGGTTAAGCAAAGGATATAATGGCGGAATTTCGGCTTTAAACCACCCCAAACGTCACGGCCAGAAGAGCAGAAAAACGCAGCGATATCAATCGATTAACTAGGTTAATTTTTTCGATTTCTAAGCTGTGGTTAAGCGCCCGCTTGGCGTTGCCAGCGGCCGTTCTCATCGGCCCTCCAATAGGTCACATCCGCCCCCGCCGCCTTGGCTTCGCTCCAGCGCGCCCGCGCCATTTCGACAGCATCAGGATCCTCGCCGTCGAACAGCAGCACAACACGTTCGTAACCCGCGGCGTCCGCCGCGAGATTCGCACCGTCGATGAGAAAACGCACGGTCGCCCCGTTGGGATTGTCGGCATCGGCGGTCAACACGATCGGCTGTTCGGCGGCCTCCGGATCGCGCGAAGTTCCATGCGGCAGAAATGCATCGTCGCGCCACGTCCACAGATGCGCGTCGAGCGCATCGACGCGCTCGTCAGAAGACGCCTGAACGACGACGCGCCAGCCGCGTTCAAGCGATTTCTGCAAGAGCGCCGGCAACACCTGTTCGAGCGATTGTCCCTTGAGGTGGTAAAATAGCATTTCGGTCATCGCCGGGCTCGTCAACGTTCATAGTGATCTTCGACGAGTCGTTCCAGAAGCCGCACGCCCCACCCCGAGCCCCAGCTCTTGTTGATCTCGGTCTGGGGCGAACCCATCCCGGTTCCGGCAATATCGAGATGCGCCCATGGCGTCTTGTCGACGAACCGTTGCAGGAGCTGGGCGGCGGTGATGGCGCCGCCCCACCGCCCGCCAGTATTTTTCATATCGGCGAATTTTGAATCGATCAGCTTGTCATATTCGGCGCCAAGCGGCATGCGCCAGACGCGTTCGCCGGTCGCCTCCCCCGCCTCCGCCAATCGCTCGGCGAGCTTGTCGTCGTTGGAAAACAAACCGGCATATTGATTCCCGAGCGCCACGATGATGGCGCCGGTCAGCGTCGCCAGGTTGATCATGAATTTCGGTTTGAAGCGCTTGTTCACGTAATGGAGAACGTCGGCAAGGACGAGACGGCCTTCGGCGTCGGTATTGATGATCTCGATCGTTTGTCCCGACATCGTCTTGACGATGTCGCCAGGCCGCTGCGCTTTCCCGTCCGGCATATTCTCCACGAGGCCGATTGCGCCAACGGCATTGACCCGCGCTTTGCGCGCGGCAAGCGCGTGCATGAGGCCGACCACGCAGGCCGCTCCCGCCATATCGCCCTTCATGTCCTCCATGCCCTGCGCCGGCTTGATCGAAATGCCGCCGGTATCGAAGCATACGCCCTTGCCGATGAAGGCGACCGAATCGGAGCCACGCTTGCCGCCGTTCCAGCGCATGACGACGAGCTTCGATTCGTGCGCTGAGCCTTGCCCAACGCCGAGAAGCGCGCCCATGCCGAGCTTTCGCATGGCGGCGACATCGAGCACTTCGACCACGACGCCGAGCTTGCGCAGCGCGGAAGCGCGGCTGGCAAATTCGGCCGGATAAAGCACGTTCGCCGGTTCGTTGACGAGATCGCGGGCAAGCGCCACGCCGTCGGCGACGGCGGCACTGCGCGCCCAGGCCTTTTCCGCCGACTTCGGATTCGAACAGGCAATATTCAATTCGACCTTGCTCGGCCGCGCTTCGTCGTCTTCTTTGCGTTTGGTCTTGTAGATGTCGAATGTGTACGCCCGCAGATAGGCACCCAGCACCAGATCGGCGATCTGGTCAGGCTTGAGCGCTCCCGATCCGAATTCCGCGAAAATCGTGGCGTTCGCGGCGGCGCTTGGGATTTTGCCCATCGCGATTCCGCCGAGCTTGATGAAGTCTTGGGGCTTCAGGTCGCTCTCCTTGCCGGTCCCGATCACCACGAGCCTCGGCGCGTCCAGGCCTGTGGGGGCGATAAGGTCGAGGCATGAGCCGTTTTTCCCGGTGAAGCGGTCCGCCGCCGCCGCGCGGCGAAGAGCCTCTCCTATCGGATCAACCATTCGGCGAGTCGCCGGACCAAACTTCAAGTTCTGATCGCAGAACACAACAAGAACCCCACGGGGGCGTGCCAGCGGCGTGAAGTTGAGTTTCAGGGCAACGGGCATGTGGGGGGTCCTCTGGGATGCGGGTCCGGGCGGGATTTCGGCCTCGATGGCAGTTATGGCCTGGACCAACAGGTCTGCAAAGCGCCCTTTTGGACCCGATTCGGCGTTCTCGGCGGCTGCCTTAATTCAAACGGCCGTATTAACGGTTTAGTGTGCCCGTTCAATAGCTTTGCCTTGCCGAGGCCATTTTGTGAAAGCATGAAAATACCTGCCGAAGGGGAGATCGGTTCCCGAGCCGCCGCCGGATCGGACATTGGCGCCGATGCGGTGGTCTGCGTTTGGGCCGAGCGTGGGGATTTTTAGTCCGATGGGTTCGATCGGCCGCTACATGTTTCGCGCCACGATGGGCGCGTTCCTGATCACCCTTGTGAGCTTGACTGTCGTGATTTGGTTCACGCAGGCGATGCGCGACTTCGACCTGATAACGAGTCAACGTCAAACGCTGCTCGTGTTTGTTGGCATCACCGGAATGATCGTTCCGCTCCTGGTGATGATGATCGCGCCGATCGCGCTCGTCATGGCGGCCTCGCATGTGCTCAACAAACTCAGTTCGGATTCAGAAATCATCGTGATGAACGCGGCAGGCGTGTCGCCCTGGCTATTGCTGACGCCGTTTCTCGCCGCGGCAATCGTGGTGTCCTTGCTGGTCGGTGGCATCGCCGCTTATCTGTCGCCGCGCAGCTTGCGCGAATTGCGTGACTGGGGCGCGCAAGTGCGCGCCGATATTCTCACCAATATCGTTCAGCCCGGACGCTTCACGACAATCGGCGGCAATCTCACCTTCCACATCGCGGATCGGCGGCCTAACGGACTCTTGGTCGGCATTTTTGTCGACGATCGTCGCGATCCCAACGTTCACGCGACCTATCTCGCCGAACAGGGCGAAATCGTTAAGAACGACGCGGCCTCGTTTTTGGTGCTTCAAGGCGGCAGCATTCAACGGCTGGAAGCGGGCCAACGCGACCCGCGCATCATCACCTTCGACCGCTATCCGTTCGATCTGTCGCAATTCACCGGCGGCCCGCAAAACGTCGTCTACACCGTGCGCGAGAAATACCTTTGGGAGCTGTTGTGGCCGCGGTCCGACGATGCGCTCTATGCGGCGCAGCCCGATCAATATCGAGCGGAGCTCAACGATCGATTGGCCGAACCGCTCTATCCGCTGGCCTTCGTCATCCTCGCTTACGCCTTTCTCGGACCGCCACAAACGACAAGGCAAAGCCGCACGCTCGCGCTTATGGGCCTGATCGGCGTGGTGTCGTTGCTGCGGCTGACCGGCTTCGTCAGCGTCATCGTCGGCGTTCGCGTGCCGGGCATCGTCTATTTGCAATACGTCGTGCTGTTTGGCGCGATAGCCGGAGGTCTATGGCAAGTGTCGCGCGGCCGCGCGGTCGAACCCGCGGCGGCTGTATCGAGATTCGCGACCGCGATCACCGAGCGTCTTGCTCGGGCGGCAGAGAGCTGAGGGCGCGCTCATGATCACCAAAACGCTCTCACGCTATTTTGCAATGCGATTTCTCGGCTCGGTCGTCGGGTCGTTTCTCGGCGTCGTGGCGCTTGCCGCCATGATCGACTATGTCGAACTGATGCGGCGCGGCG
>Ga0187820_1000240_pt1 | contig 11921 bp, 12 predicted proteins | sample NC_wetland_sal_i_19_FD_132409 | JGI IMG/M metagenome (GOLD analysis project Ga0187820, IMG submission 132409) | Wetland sediment microbial communities from Neuse River Estuary, North Carolina, USA - SO4_5 | ecosystem: Environmental > Aquatic > Freshwater > Wetlands > Sediment | place: USA: North... | reverse complement strand
TCCGTCGATGCAGCTCGGCGGCGCGCCGGCGGCTCTTTTCGATCAAGCGCGCGACGGCGTGACGGATATTGCCTGGACCGCCCCGAGCCTCACGCCCGGACGGTTTCCGAAGATCGAAACCTTCGAGTTGCCGTTTTTGGTGTCGAGCCGGTCGCTGGTCAGCTCAAAAGCGCTTACCGATTTCGCTGCGGTCAACCTCAAAGACGAATTTCGCGAGGTGTACCCGCTTGGCTTCTCTTGTTCCGATCGCGCGGTCGTGCATGCCACGGGGGCGATACGCACGATCGAGGACGTCAAGAACCTCAAGATCCACGTGCAGACGCGTCTCGTGGGCGAGGCCATGCGTGAGCTCGGCGCCCACCCTGTTCTCATGCCAAGCACGCAACTTCCGGACGCCATCGCCGAGCACGTTGTCGATGCCTGCATCGACCCGTGGCATGTCGTGCCACCGCTGCGACTGAACGACCTGCTGCGATCTCACACCGAATTCTCCGATTCTTCGCCGGGCGGCAGGACTTACGTGCTGGCGATGAACAGGGACGTCCATGATCGGCTGCCGCGCGATCTGAAAACCGTGATCGACAACAATTCGGGTCAGTTGGCGGCCACCATGGCCGGCGCCATGTGGGATCTTCAGGCCGCTTCTGTTGCCAATACGGCGGTCGAACGCGGCGACCTCATCGTGACGCTGTTGCCGGATGCAGTCGCCCATTGGCGCAAGGCCACCGAGCCCGTTGTCGAGGCTTGGCGGAAGGAGATGAAGGAGCAAAAAATCGACGGCGCCAAGCTTCTCCTGGGCGCCCACGCGCTCTTGGCCAAATACGCGAACGAACCGCAACCGCATCCGTCGCAGCCGGCGCCATCTGAGCAACAGGCCGTCACGCAGCCGCCGCAAGCAGCGCGTCAGCCGACACGCGAAATCAACAGCGCGCCATCCAATCGAGCGCCATCCGACAGCGCGTTGTCCGCCCCGCCTGCACGCCCGACCGCGGCGCCGAGCGGGCCGGTCGCCAAGCCAGCGGCTGCGCCGCCTTCGCAACCGCCGGCTCCACATGTCGCGACACCGGCACCTGGACCTGCGTCTGGGCCTGCTTCGGGACCCGCATCCGCGCCGTCATCAACAGCAGTTGCAAAGCCGGGGTCATCCGTGACGGCGCCGCAGGCATCCGCTCCGCCGCCGCCGGCATTACCGCCACCCAAAGTGGCGGCTCCCGCGCCGCCGGCAGCGCCACCTCCAGCGGCGCCTCCCGTGTCGGCAGCTTCCGCCGCAACGCCGCCGTCTGCCACAGCGTCAGTCGCGCCGGCAGCGAAGGCGACCGCTGCGCCCATCGTTGCGCCGACCCCTGCGCCTCCTCCCGCGCCGCCGCCGTCAGTCGCCGCGGCGCCACCGCCGCCGCACGCGCCGCCCGTCCCGAAGCCGGTGCCCAAAACCATCGACATCCCGCTTTAGAAACAGAAAACCCGAAAGCGGAACGCGAACATCGCGGTCACAGGTTCGGCGGATAGCCCGGCATCAGATCATAGGGGTGCGCCCAACCCGGCAATGAGCGGATGCGATCGAGCCAAGTGCCGATGTTTCTGTGTTGCGCCGCGATGTCGAAGCCGAATTCCTCGACCGGGTAGTAGAGGTAGGCGACAAGCGAAAGGTCGGCGATCGTCGGTTCGTTGCCGAGCACGAACGGCGCCGCCGACAGCCGCTTGTCGACGATCGCAAGATTGCCGTCGATGCGGCCTTTAAGAAACGCCAGCACCGCCGGATCACCGGGCGGTCGCGCGAAATTCTTCAGGAAGCGATAAACCCCAAGAAAGCCATTGATCTTCTGATTGTCGAAGATGATCCAGCGCAAGGCCTCAAGCCGGGCATCCTCGCCCTGCGGTTTGAAACGGCCGGTTCGCTCGGCGAGATAAGTCAAGATTACCCCGGATTGACTGAGCTTCTTCGCGCCGTGCACCAATACCGGCGCTTCACCCATTTCATTGACCTCGGCGCGACACCTTGGCGTGCGCGTCTCCCCGCCCTTGAAAAAATCGACATAGACCGGCTGCCAGTCTGCGCCGATCAGGTTAAGCATCAGCGCCGCGCGATAGGCGTTGCCGGATTGTGCGAAGCAGTAGAGCTGATATTCAGCCATGAAATCTCCTTGGGCGTCGTCGCCATGCGTCGTTGAAAATACTAGGGCCGGGCAAGCGTCATCGCGCCGCCGCCCGTTGCCTGACCCTGGAAGCGCCCATCGGAGAACGACAGCTGCACCAAAGCCTCGCCTTTGTGATCGTGAATGATCAGCGTGTCGTGCTCGTAGGTCCATTTGCGGCTTGTAAAAAAATTGCCAGGGCAGCCGCCCGCCGGTGCAATCGATCCTTCGGCCGTGCCAGGCGTGTCGGCAAATGTCATAAGACACGCGGCGCCGCCGGCCATCGACAGTTTCCACTTGCCGGCGAGGTCGATGGGCGGCGGCTGTGGGAGTGCAGGCGCAGGCGGTGGCGCGGCAGCGGCGGTTTGCTCGGGCTGCGCGTCGCCGAACTGGTGCGTACTGGTGCAAGCGCTCGCCGCCGCTAGCGTCAGCGCAAGGACCACGATCGTCGCTTTGTGCCTACCAGGACCGGTGCGCATTGCCGTAATCATGCGAGAGTGTGGCCAATGCTCGATGGCGCCGAGAAACAAACAAATTAGGCGCAGCGGCGACCCGAGTCACTTCACTTGAGGTGAGGGATCGTCATTTCATCGTCGGGATGACGAACTCCGCACCTTCTTTGGTGCCGGACGGCCAACGCGCAGTTACGGTCTTGGTCTTGGTATAGAAGCGCACAGCATCCGGCCCATGCTGGTTGAGGTCGCCAAAGCCCGAGCGCTTCCAGCCGCCGAATGTGTAATAGGAGAGTGGGACCGGAATCGCGAAATTCACTCCGACCATGCCGACCTGCACGCGGCTCGTGAAATCGCGCGCGGTGTCGCCGTCGCGCGTAAAGATGGCGACGCCGTTGCCGTATTCGTGCTCCGACGGCAATCGCACGGCCTCTTCGTAATCCTTGGCGCGGACCACGGAAAGCACCGGTCCAAAAATCTCTTCTTTGTAGATCCGCATATCCGGCGTCACGTCGTCGAAGAGACAGCCGCCGAGGAAATTGCCGTTCTCGTAGCCCTGAAGCTTGAAATTGCGGCCGTCGACCACGAGCTTGGCGCCTTCCTTGATGCCGTCCTCGATATAGCCCCGCACTTTGTTGAGGAGTTCACGCGTCACCATGGGTCCGTAATCGACCTGAGGGTCGCTCGCCGGTCCGATTTTGAGGCTCTCGACGCGCGGAATGAGCTTTTGCACGAGCGTGTCGGCGGTCTTCTGGCCCACTGGCACCGCGACTGACACCGCCATGCAGCGTTCGCCGGCGGAGCCGTAACCGGCGCCGATCAGTGCATCGACCGCCTGATCCATGTCGGCGTCGGGCATCACGACCATGTGGTTCTTGGCGCCGCCGAAGCACTGAACGCGTTTGCCGTGCGCAGTGCCGGCGGCGTAGATGTATTCGGCGATCGAGGACGAACCGACGAACCCGATCGCTTTCACGCGCGGATCGGTGAGCAGACAGTCGACGGCAACCTTGTCGCCGTTGACGACGTTAAGCACACCCTCGGGGAGTCCGGCCTTGATGAACAGCTCCGCAATCCGCATCGGGACCGACGGATCGCGCTCCGACGGCTTGAGGATAAATGCGTTGCCGCAGGCGATTGCGGGCGCGCATTTCCACAGCGGTATCATGGCGGGAAAATTAAAGGGTGTGATGCCGGCGACAACGCCGAGCGGCTGGCGCAACGAGAAGAGATCAATGCCGGGCCCGGCGCCCTCGGTATATTCACCCTTCATGAGGTGGGGAATGCCGCAGGCAAACTCGACGACTTCGAGGCCGCGCTGAATGTCGCCCTTGGAGTCGGCGAACGTCTTGCCGTGCTCGGAGGAGAGGAGCCGAGCGAGTTCGTCATATTCGCTCTGGATGAGTTCCAGGAACCTGAACATGACCCGAGCGCGCCGTTGCGGATTGGTGGCCGCCCAACCCGGGAAAGCCGCCTGTGCATTGGCAATCGCTTTTTCGACTTCCGACTTATCGGCCAGCGCGACCTTGGCTTGCACTTCGCCGGTATTGGGGTTGAAGACGTCGCCAGAACGTTTCGATGTTCCTTTGATTGCCTTGCCGCCGATGAAATGACCGATCTCACGCATTGTCGTGTCTCCCTGGATCAAAGCCATTATCGCCGCACGACTTTGATCGCCGACCTCTGGCCCCTGGTTATGACCGCCCGATGAGGCGCCCAAGTGTCGCACCATCTTGCTGCTTTTTCACCGGCCGGTCACCGGGATGTTGCAGGCAATCGCCGGGAGGCGATCCGACGCTTTATTTAGGCCGTGTACTCATAAATCCCCGATGTCCGTTATGCCCCCGACAGCGACCGAAAAGCCGACATTGCTTGATGTCGGCTAGGGGGGTTGCGGACCTCTGGTTATTCGTCACACCGGCGCTCAGTTTGTGCCCAACCTCACTTACCGGTAACGGCGGCTCAAGCTATTCTGAAGAATCTGGGATGGAGATTTTTGTAGCATGGCGAAGCTCGTCTTCGGATTGAACCAGTCCCTGGACGGCTATGTCGACCACCAGGAATTTGCGCCTGGTCCCTCGCTCTTTCGTCACTTCACGGAGCAAGTGCGCGACCTGGCCGGCAGCGTGTACGGTCGCCGCATGTACGAGGTGATGCATTATTGGGACGAAGACCGTCCTGAGTGGGACGCGGAGGAGCACGACTTCGCGGCGGCGTGGCGGAGCCAACCGAAGTGGGTCGTGTCGCGCTCGTTGAAGTCAGTCGGCCCCAACGCCTCACTTGTCCCGGATGACGTTGAGGCGGTGATACGCGGGCTGAAGGCCCAGCTCGTTGGGGAGATTGAAGTTGGCGGACCAGACCTGGCACGAAGCTTACCCGACCTTGGTCTTATTGATGAGTATCGACTCTACTTCCGCCCCGTCGTGCTTAGTCGCGGCAAGCCATTCTTCGCCGGCCCCCGGCCGCCGCTCCGCCTTGTGGCCAGCGATTTAATCGGCGAGGACGCGATCAGGTTGACGTACGTTCCTGCCTAGGGCGTGTACTGCTAAATCCGCCATGTCGGCTTTACCCCCCAAAGCGGACATCGCCGGGTGACCGCGGCGTGTCCGTTTTGCGCGAGAAACGGACTCATGCGCCGCAACCGGCGGCCTGCCGAAGCGCGACCTCCGATTATCCCTCGAAAGCGGACATCGGACCGCTAGCATTTATGAGTACGCGCCCTAACGACTTGGTGTTCCCGTGTCGCCCGCGTCGATTGGGGTGCTGGCCGGCTTGCGGCGCCGCTCCTATGTCCTGCGCGAAAGGTTCGTCTGCAAACGGTGGGTGGGCGATTGCGGTCGTTCCCGATGACTCAGCGGTCCGATGGGTGTATAGGCGCGCCTCGGCCGCAGCTTTGGCGCCATAAGCGGAGTAGGGACGGACGTCCCCTTCAATTTCCATGACAAATAGCGTGAGTGCCGCTGTTCCGGGAAGCGAGATGCAAGGGAACGGCGCTAGCGGCGCGCACAGTCGCGCCGGGCTGTGGGCGTTGGCAGTCGGCAGCATCGGCGTCGTCTACGGCGATATCGGCACGAGCCCCCTTTATGCGCTTCGGGTTGCGATTGTCTCCGCATCCGGGGCCGGCCCGGCCACGCTTACGCGGGCCACCGTGATCGGCGTGGTGTCGCTCATTCTGTGGGCGCTCTTCATTATCGTGACTTTGAAATACGTGGTGATCCTGCTGCGCGCCGATAACAATGGCGAGGGCGGCACGCTCACGCTCATGGCGCTGGCCTCGCGCGCGGTCGGCCGCATGAGCAGGGCCGTCGGAGTGGTCGCGCTCCTTGGCATTACCAGCGCCGGCCTGTTCTACGGCGATGCTGTCATTACGCCGGCGCTGTCGGTTCTCTCCGCGGTGGAAGGCATCGACGTAGCGACGCCGGCATTCCACGAATATGTCGTGCCGGTCACGGTCATCATCCTGCTCGCGCTGTTCGCGGTGCAGTCGCGCGGCACTGCAAAGGTGGCCGCGCTGTTCGGTCCCATTATGATGGTGTGGTTCGTTGCGATCGCCATACCGGGCATTATCCGGGTGGCCGCGGACCCCGAGGTGCTGTGGGCGCTCAATCCCTTCTATGGGCTCGGCTTCCTCGTGCACCACGGCATGATCGGCCTCTATACACTCGGCGCAGTGTTCCTTGCCGTCACCGGCGCCGAGGCGCTCTATGCGGACCTCGGACATTTCGGACGGGGTCCGATTCAAATTGCGTGGCTCGTCGTCGTCCTGCCGTCGCTCGCGCTGAATTATCTGGGGCAGGGCGCGCTCGTGATCGCCGACCATAAGGCGGTCGAGAATCCGTTCTTTCTGCTTTATCCCGGCTGGGCGCTGATCCCGATGGTCGTGCTCGCGACAGTGGCCACCGTGATCGCCAGCCAAGCGGTCATTACCGGAGCCTATTCGCTGACAAGCCAAGCGATTCAACTTGGCCTATTGCCGCGGTTCGAGGTGCGCCACACCTCCGCGCAGCGCTCCGGCCAGATTTATATGCCGCGCGTCAACGCGCTCCTTCTCGTCGGCGTGCTGCTGCTGGTGGCCTTGTTCCGGTCCTCGAGCGCGCTCGCCTCGGCCTATGGCATCGCCGTTACCGGAACGATGGTCGTTACCGGCATGATGGCATTCATCGTGATCTGGCGCATGTGGGGCTGGTCGCCGCTTGCAGCGCTAGCGGTGATGGGGCCATTCCTGCTCGTCGATCTGACGTTTCTCTCGGCGAACATGCTCAAGGTGGTGGAAGGCGGCTGGGTGCCGCTCGTGATCGGCGGGCTCGTGATGCTGGTGATGTATACGTGGCGCCGCGGCACTAGGCTCCTGTATGCCAAGACGCGCCGGCTGGAGACACCGCTCGACGATCTCGTGCGTATCCTGGAGAAGAAACCGCCGCAGCGCGTTCCCGGCACGGCGGTTTTTCTCACCAGCGATCCGAAAAGCGCACCGACCGCGCTGTTGCACAGCCTTAAGCATTACAAGGTCCTGCACGAGAAAAACGTCATACTCAGCGTCGAGACCACGCACACCCCGCGTGTCGAAAGTGACAAGCGGGTGATGATCGAGCCGGTCGGTTCCACGTTCACACGCGTGCTTCTGCGCTTCGGTTACATGGAAACGCCGAACATTCCGCGCGCGCTCGCCATTGCGCGCAAGCTTGGCTGGCAATTTGACATCATGTCGACATCGTTCTTCTTGTCGCGCCGTTCGCTGCGCCCGGCCACCCATTCGGGAATGCCGCACTGGCAGGACCGCCTGTTCATCACCTTGGCGCGCTCCGCCAACGACGCGACCGATTATTTCCAGATTCCGACCGATCGCGTGGTCGAGGTCGGGACGCAAGTGATGGTATAGGCTCTTCACCTGCGCCGTGAGACCACGTAGGCTTGGATATTCGCGATCGCAGGGACACGAACATGTCGGACCAAAATCCTCAAGAGAGCGCTTTCAAGGTGCGCGACCTGACGCCTCAGGAGGTTGCCGACGGCCTCCAGCAAGGCCGACTGTTGCTCGTCGACGTGCGCGAGGCCAACGAAACCGGACTCGAGCGCATTCCCGGCGCAATCCTTGTTCCGCTATCGGCCTTCGATCCGGGCGCCATCCCGGACCCCAGCGGGCGCGAGGTGGTCTTCACCTGCCGCTCCGGACGCCGGTCGGTGACTGCCTCGCTTGCCGCGCAGGAGCAGGGCTTTCCTTACGGTTCCCACCTCGCCGGCGGCATCCTGGCGTGGAAGGCCGCCGGTTTGCCGACCGAGACGTGAGCACCAAACGGGTAGAGGATTTGCCGGGCGTTTCCGCCGCGGCGAGAAATCGCGCACAAGGCGTGCCCGGTTATGCACGTGCGGCTGCCGCAGCGCTGGTGCTCGCGTGCGCGTCCGTCTTCTTTCCCACTGAGCCGGCCGTGCCGCAGGCGCGTGTCGTCAATTACTACAACTGGTCGGACTATGAAGATCCGACGGTGCTCGATGATTTCACCAAGGAAACCGGCATCAAGGTCCGCTACGACACCTTCGACTCCAACGACACCCTTGAAGCGAAGCTTCTGGCCGGGCAGTCCGGCTACGATGTCGTGGTGCCGAGCGCCTATTTTCTCGCGCGCCAGATCAAGGCCGGAATTTTCCAACAGCTCGACAAATCGAAATTGCCGAACCTGATCCATCTTTGGCCAGAGATCTCCAAGCAGCTCGCGGTATACGATCCAGGCAACGACTACGCGGTCAATTACATGTGGGGCACGACCGGCATCGGCTACAACGTCAAGGACGCGAAACGAATATTAGGGCCGAATCTGACGATCGATTCCTGGGATTATATTTTCGATCCCGAAAAAATCGCCAAGTTCAAAGACTGCGGCATCCACTTGCTTGATTCCTCCGACGATGTCGTGTCGGCGGGACTGCATTACCTGCATCTCGACCCCAATACCAGCGACCTCGCCGATCTGCAAAAAGTCACCGATCTCCTCCTGAAGATCCGGCCCTACGTCCGCAAATTCCATTCGTCGGAATACCTCAACGCGCTCGCCACCGGCGAGATTTGCCTGGTGGTCGGGTTTTCCGGTGACGTCAAACAGGCGCAAAAGCGCGCCGCCGAGGCGAAAGGCGCCGTCGAGATCGCCTATTCAATACCAAAAGAAGGGGCGCAGCTTTGGTTCGACAATCTCGCAATCCCCAAGGATGCGCCCCATCCGCAAGAGGCGCTGGCGTTGATCAATTACCTGATCAAGCCCGAAGTCGCGGCGAAAAATACCAATTACGTTTCCTACGCCAACAGTGATTTGCCGAGCCAGTTCATCGACAAATCGATCCTCGATGACCGCACGATCTATCCTGACGCCGCGACGATGTCGAAGTTCTATACGATCATCGCTCACGACCAGAAGACGCAGCGGCTGATCAACCGGCTGTGGACCCGGATCAAGACCGGCGAATAAAGCGGCGCGCGACAAACGACAGAGGGAGCGATCGTCATGACCATCGTTGCACCCGCGGTGCCGACGCGGCGCAGAGTCCTCAAAACCGCCACGGCGCTCGCCGCGGGAATCGCTGCTCCCGCGCTCTTTCGCGTGCGCTCCGCCTATGCCGGCTATCCGGACCGCACGGTCAAGATCGTGGTCGCCAATACGCCGGGTGGTCCGTCGGACATCGTCGGCCGCATCATTTCCGCAGCGCTGCAGCAATCGACCGGAAAAACTTTCATCATTGAGAACCGAGGCGGCGCCGGCGGCAATCTCGGCATGGAATACGTCGCGCATTCCGATCCGGACGGATATACGATCTTGCTGGCGACCAACGCGTTTTCGGTGAACTACGGGCTGTATAACCAGCTGCCTTACGATCCTTACAAGGACTTCGTCGCGGTCAGCGAGCTCGCCTCCTCGCCGAATACCTTCGTCGTCAAATCCGAATCGCCGGCGAAAACGATCAAGGATTTTGTCGCGTTCGCCCGCGCCAATCCGGAAAAATATAATTGTGCGACGCCACCCATCGGCACGACGCCGCAACTCCAGCTTGAATTGCTGAAAACACGCGACGATCTGCCAAAGCTCGCGGACGTCGTTTTCAAGGGCGGCGGTGACGCCATCGAGGCCTTGTTGACCGGCACCGTTCAACTAAGCTCGGGCTCGCTAGGCCCGGCACTGCCGCACATCAAGTCCGGCGCCTTGCGCTGTCTTGCGGTCTGCGGCGAAAGCCGCTGGCCCGAACTACCCGATGTGCCGACAATGGAAGAGTCCGGCTACAAAGACTTCGTCTTTGCAACCGACATGGTGCTGCTGGCGCCGGCCAATACGCCGCCCGCCGATGTCGCGTGGCTCGAGGCCGAGACACTCAAAGTCCTTTCGACACCGGAAATGAAAGACAAGCTGTTTCAATCCGGATTTCTGGTCCGGCCGAAGGGCGCGCAGGCCGCTTGGGCGCGGGTCACCAAGGAAATCACGACGTTCAAGCAGATCATCGATCAGGCCGGAATCAAAAAGCTCTAGAGAACGGGCCTGGCAGGAGAGACCGCGCGGCGCGCGCGTGTCTTCGAACCTAAGGGATTCCCCTTAGGGGCAAGATCGGAATTTTCGCTTTCCCGTGCGTTCATTATCAAAACGCGATCATGAACTCCCGCGGGAGAAGCGATGATGCCAAGCGAGCAAAACTACCGTAATTCGCGGCGGCCCGAGGCTCGAATTGTTTCGATCTCGGCAGAGCAGAAGCCGCATTACGATGTTCTGACGGTCGGCATTTATATTTTGGCCGGCGCGATCGTTGCGCTGGGGCTGGCGAATTTGCCGGCCTGGACCGGGAGCCTGCTTGCGGTATTGAACGTCCTGCCGTCGCACCTGACTTAAAGCGTGCCTAGCGCCATCGCCGGTGCAGCCACAGCCATTGCTTTGGATATTCGCGGACCCACCGTTCGATCACCGACGTGATCGCCTGCATGGTCCCCTTGATCTCGATGCGCCCATCGGCATCGCGCACCGGCTCGACGGGCGGTGAAATCTCTCCCCAGAAGCTATTGCCATCGGGCTTGCGCACGACCCGCATTCCGTAAATCGGCAATTCCGTCTGCCGCGCCAGCATGGCAAGGAGCGGATTGGCGAGGCACCGCCGCCCGAAGAACATGACTTCGACGCCCTTGCTGTAATGCTGATCGGCGAGCATGCCGACATGGACGCCCGATTGCAGAAGCCGCGCCAGCCTGACCGGCGCGTCGAGACCGGTCGGAATGAGCTCGCCCATCAAGGGCTCGCGCAGCTTGACGATGACGTCGTTCACCGCGCCTATGTTCGGCCGCCGATAAAGCACCGCGGATTTGACGCCGATCAGCTTGGCGCCGATTCCAGGAAGCTCCCAATTGGCGAGATGCCCGGCAAAGCCGATCGCCGCCTTGCCACTCGTCATGATCCAGTCGTAACGCTCCCTGGATTCCGGCGGATAGGTGATGATGTCAGTTGTCTGACGGCCGAAACCTTCGACACAAAATTCGTCGAGATGCGCGAACTCAATGGCGATACGGCCGAGATTGTCCCAAACGCCGCCGAGGATTTGCTCGATCTCGGCATCGGTTTTTTCGGGAAAGGCGGCGCGCAACTGTTCGCGGCCGATGCGATGTTCCTTGAAGCGCGGTCCCATCTTGCGCATCAACGCGCCGGCAACATTTGCCATGCGCTTTCGGTCGGTATGTTTGATGCCGCGAAGAAGCCCGACCGTAAACGCACCGATAACGTTGTCGAGCAGGGTCTTAAATCGCCGCTCAGTCATCAGAACATGACGATGATCTTGCCGAACACTTGGCGGCTTTCGAGCCGGGCGAGACCGCGCTCGAAGTCGTTCAACGGGACCTCGGTATCGATGACCGGCAGCAGCCCGGACGCCATTTTGGCAAGGCCCTCGCCGATATTGCGGATCGAGCAGCCGAACGAGCCAAAAATTCGATATTGCTGCAGATAGAGCTGGAACAGATTCATCTGGATCGACTGTCCCGAGGTCGATCCGCAGGTGACGAGGCGCCCGCCGCGCTTAAGGCAAAGCAACGAGCCGTTGAAGGTATCGGGGCCGACGTGTTCGAACGCAACGTCGACCCCTTTTTTCCCTGTAAGCTTGCGCACCTTGCCTTCGAAACGATCGTTGCGATAGTTGATGACATGATCGGCGCCGATCGCCTTCGCCTTTTCGGCCTTGGCGTCCTCTCCCACGGTGGTGATGACCGTGCAGCCGATGGCCTTGGCCATTTTGATGGCCGTGGTGCCGATGCCGGAACCGCCCGCTTGAACCAAAATGGTTTCGCCAGGCTCAAGCTTGGCGTTGTCGAACAGCATGTGCT
>Ga0187820_1000237_pt1 | contig 11942 bp, 9 predicted proteins | sample NC_wetland_sal_i_19_FD_132409 | JGI IMG/M metagenome (GOLD analysis project Ga0187820, IMG submission 132409) | Wetland sediment microbial communities from Neuse River Estuary, North Carolina, USA - SO4_5 | ecosystem: Environmental > Aquatic > Freshwater > Wetlands > Sediment | place: USA: North... | reverse complement strand
CTCGAGCTCGCCGGCATTCTCCTGCGCCATCCCGCTGTCGCGTCCACCACTTTTTACGTGCGCGAAACGCGCGGCGCCAACTGCATTGCCGAGCTCTTTCCCCAATTCCGTGGCTGGGGCCAGGCGCCGCTGCGGCCTCTCTCTCTCGATGCGATTACCTCCTCCACTGCCGGAACCGCCTTCCTGGCGACACCCCACGAAGTTTCCGCAGAACTCGCTCCCGCTCTTCTCGAAGCCGGCTTGCGCGTCATTGACTTGAGCGGCGCCTTCCGCTTTCGCTCACCGGAAACGTTCGCCTCCTGGTACAAGCTGTCCACACCCCATGCCGATTACCTCGGCGAAGCCGTCTACGGCCTTCCCGAACTCTATTCCGAGGAAATCGCCAAGGCCCGTCTGGTCGCCAATCCTGGCTGCTACGCCACGAGCGTCATCCTCGCCCTTCGCCCGCTCGCCGAAGCCGGTTTCATCGCTTCCGAACAGAACGTCGTCTGCGATTGCAAATCCGGCGCGAGCGGCGCAGGAAAAGATCCCCGCCGCGATCTGCACTTCGTCGAAGTCGACGAAAATTTCAAGGCCTACAATCTTTTTTCTCATCGCCACACTCCCGAAATCCTCGAACACACCGGCCTCGCCGATTCGCAACTTATTTTTTCGACTCACCTGCTGCCTCTCGCCCGCGGCATTCTTTCCACCATTTACGTCACACTCTCCGCGCCGCAATCGCCTGAGGTCATCGAAGCTCTCTATCGCAAATTTTACGCAGGCCGCTCCATGGTCCGCATCTGGCCGGCCGGCTCTCTGCCGGAGTTGCAGCACGTCGCCCACACCAATTTCTGCGACATCGGCTTCGTTTTGGATAAATCTGGCGAGCGCTTGATCGTCGTCTCTTGCCTCGACAATCTCGGCAAAGGCGCCGCCGGTCAGGCCGTTCAGAATTTCAACCACATCCTGGGTATCGAGGAGAAAACCGCACTTCAATGAAAACCGTCATCAAGTTCGCTGGTGCTTTGCTCGAAGACGAAGCCACGATCCGCTCGCTGGCGCGCCAGGTTGCGGCCCTCGCCCTCGAAGGCCACGAAATTCTCATTGTCCATGGAGGAGGCCGCGCCTTCACCGAAGCCCTCAAGCGCATGGGCATCGAAAGCAAATTTGTCTCGGGCTTGCGCGTCACCGATCGCGAGACTCGCGATGCGGCCGTCATGGTTTTCGCTGGGCTGCTGAACAAGCGCCTTGCCGCCGCTATCTCCGCCGAAGGTTATCCCGCGATTGGCATCTCTGCCGCCGACGCCCAGTGTTTTCTCGCCGAGCCTATGTCGCATGGCGAAGTCGCGGGCAGCCTGGGCTTCGTCGGCTATCTCACTGGCTTGAACAATGCCTTCATTGAATCGCTCTGGCGCGAGCGCCTCGTTCCCGTCGCTGCCTGCCTCGGCCTCGGCCCCGATAATGAGCTCTATAACATCAACGCCGACCACATGGCCGCCGCCTGCGCCGAATTTCTTGGCGCAGACCAGTTGATCTATCTCACCGACGTCGCCGGCGTTCTCGATGGCGAAAAAGTCCTCTCCGCCATCACCTGCGAAGAGAGCGAGCGCCTCGTGCAGTGCCGTGTCGTCTCCGGCGGCATGATTCTCAAGCTTGAAGCTGCCAAGCGTGCTCTTGAAGGCGGCGTTCGCCAGGTCCGTATCGTTGGCGGCACGGCGCCCGATGCGCTTCTCCTCGCCTTTCACTCGGCCGATCACGCCGCCGAAGAAAACTCGTCCGCGATTCCTGGGACTCGCGTTCTTCGCGAGTCTTTCCCCAGCGCCCAGGCGGCTCTTTCGGCGGCATGATGCGCAAGATCAACACAAAAAAGAAAGTGAGTTCTTCTGCGCGCGCGGCGAAGAACACGCCCTCGCGCCCGACAGATGCGCATTTCATTCTGCGCGATGCAGATCAGTTTCTGCTTCCGACCTATAAGCGCCAGCCAATTGTCTTCACACATGGCCGTGGCTGCTACGTCTACGATTCGCGCGGCAAAAAATACCTCGACTTCCTGGGTGGCATCGCAGTCAACGCGCTCGGCCACGCGCATCCGCGCATCGTCAAAGTCATCCGCCGCGAATCCGCTCGAGCCATTCACCTCTCGAATCTCTACCACAACTCTTTTCAGGGACCGCTGGCTCGCAAACTCGCCCAATGGTCCGGTCTCGATCGCGTGTTTTTCTCAAATAGCGGCGCTGAAGCCGTCGAGGGCGCGCTCAAGCTCGCTCGCCTTTACGGCCGCACTCCCGCCGACGTTTCGGGTTCGCCGGCTCGCAAGCACCGCATTTTGGCGCTCGAAAATTCCTTTCACGGCCGCACTTTTGGCGCCGTGAGCGTTACTGCCACGGAAAAATATCGTCTGCCGTTCGCTCCGCTCGTCCCGGGTGTCGAGTTTGTCCGCTTCAACGACGTCACGGATCTCGAATCCAAGTTCGATGACACCGTTTGCGCCATCCTCCTCGAAACCATTCAGGGCGAAGGCGGAATCTATCCCGTCAGCGCAGATTTTTGGAATCGCGCGCGTTCGCTTGCCACAAAAAACGGAGCGCTTCTCATTGCCGACGAAATTCAGTGCGGCTTGGGTCGCACGGGCCGTTATTTCGCGTACCAGAAATTCGCCTCGAAGCCCGACGTCGTGCTGGTGGCCAAGCCGCTCGCCGCAGGTCTTCCTCTCGGCGCTGTCCTCACCTCGGAAGCAGTCGCCCAGCGGATTTCTCCCGGCTTGCATGGCACTACTTTCGGCGGTGGCCCGCTCGCCTGCGCCACCGCGCTTGAATTTCTGAATATCGTCGATGACGAAAACCTTCTCGAAAACATCCAAGCGCGCGGCGCGGAGCTGCGCGACGGCCTGGCCGCGCTCGCTGCCAAATTCGATTTCAAACGCGAGATTCGTGGCGAAGGCTTGATGATTGGCATCGAGCTTTCCATCGATGGCGCTCCCTTTGTCCAGCAAGCCATGCAACGCGGCTTGCTCATCAACTGTACTCACGATTTCACGCTGCGCTTCCTCCCGCCTTTCATCGTCACGCGCGCGCAAGTTCGCCAATTTCTGGGTCTGCTGGAAAAACTCTTTGCAACCACTCCCCAAAAGGCCGTTGCCTCGGAGCACGCGAAATCTGCGCCTCCGTCGCACGCCGTCCTCGCCGCGGCAAGGTGAAATAAAAAATGACTACAACCTCTCTCGTTGCACCTATTTCTTTGGCGACTGACCTGCTCACCGGAGCGGAATGGAGCCCCGGGCACACGCGCGACCTCCTCCAGCTCTCCGCGGACATCAAGGCGCGCCCCGGCCGTTATGCCTCCACGCTGACGGGAAAATTTATCGCGCTAATTTTTGAAAAGCCCTCGCTTCGCACCCGCGTCACATTCGACGTCGGCATCCAGAGTATGGGCGGCTCGGTCGTTTTCCTCGACCACACCCAAGCCTCCGCCTCTCTCGGCGCGCGCGAATCCATAGCCGATGTCGCTCGCAATCTCGATCGCTGGGTGCACGGCATCGTCGCCCGCGTCTACAAGCAAAGAGTCCTCGAGGAAATGGCTGCCAGCGCCAACATTCCTGTGATTAATGCGCTTTCCGATAAATTTCATCCCTGCCAGGCGCTCGCAGATTTTTTCACCCTCGAAGAAAAATTCGGCTCTCTCCGCGGATTCAAGCTCACCTACGTCGGCGACGGAAACAACGTTTGTCATTCCCTGATCTATCTCGCCGCGCGCCTCGGTGTTCATCTGCGCATCGCCACGCCGCCTGACTATCAGCCCTTGCCCGAAGTCGTTGCGGATTCCAAACGCGTGGCCAAAGAAACGCGCGCCAAAATCGAGCTGATGACCGACCCTCGCGAAGCCGTCGTCGGCGCGCAAGGTGTCTACACCGATGCCTGGACCAGCATGGGCTTCGAGTCCGAGGAAAATATTCGCAAGGCGGTGTTCGCGCCGTATCAGGTCAACTCCGAGCTGATGGCTCTCGCCGCTCCCGACGCCGTCTTCATGCATTGTCTTCCGGCGCACCGCGGCCTCGAAGTCACGCACGAAGTTCTCGATGGCCCGCAGTCGGTCGTTCTCGACCAATCCGAAAACCGCATGTACGTGCAGAAAGCCATCCTGCATACTTTATTCTGATGCGCAGATGCTAGCCGTCACATCGCGCCAATTTACATTTGTAGGGGCACGGCACGCCGTGCCCGTCATTGAACTCTTGAATTTTGAACTCTTAAACTTCTTTTCAAACGAGGAACCGTGAAAACGCAATTACCAAAACCAAAAAAAGTAGTTCTCGCCTATTCCGGAGGTTTAGACACCTCCATCATCATTCCGTGGTTGAAGGAAAATTATCAGTGCGAAGTCATCGCCATGATCGGCGATGTCGGCCAGCAGGAAGATCTTGAAGCCGCGCGCAAAAAAGCCCTCGCTACCGGCGCATCGACTGTCTTCGTCGAAGATCTGCGCGAAGAATTTGTCCGCGACTACATCTGGCCGACGCTCCGCGCGGGCGCGGTCTATGAGCACACCTATCTGCTCGGCACCTCCATGGCGCGTCCCATTCTCGGCAAACGCCAAGCCGAACTCGCCCTGCAGCTCGGCGCCGACGGCCTCTCGCATGGTTGCACCGGCAAAGGTAACGACCAGGTCCGTTTCGAGCTGGCCTACAAAGCCATCGCGCCGAACGTGCAAATCATCGCCCCCTGGCGCGAGTGGGACATCGACTCCCGCGAAGACGCCATCACCTACGCCGCAAAGCACAACATCCCCGTCGAACAGAGCAAGAAAAACATCTACAGCCGCGATCGCAACATCTGGCACCTCAGCCACGAAGGCGGCGAGCTCGAAGATCCCGCCAACTCACCGAACGACGCCATGTGGCAATGGACCGTCTCTCCGGAAAAAGCTCCGGACAAAGCCGAAGAAGTCGAAATCGGCTTTGAAGCCGGCACACCGGTAAGCGTCAACGGCGCGAAGCTTGGTCCTGTCGAACTTCTCAATACGCTGAACGAAATCGCCGCAAGACACGGCATCGGCCGCACCGACATCGTCGAAAATCGTCTCGTCGGTATGAAGTCCCGAGGCGCATACGAAACACCCGGCGGCACGCTGCTCGTCACCGCACATCGCGAACTCGAAGCGCTCACCATCGATCGCGAAACCACACACTTCCAGCAAGCGCTCTCACTCCGTTATGCAGAGTTGGTCTACTACGGCTTGTGGTTTTCTCCGCTGCGCGCCGCGCTCGATGGTTTCTTCAACACTTCTCAGCAGCGCGTCACGGGCGCCGTCGGCCTGAAACTCTGGAAAGGCACGCTCACCGTCACCAAGCGCGTCTCTCCCTTCTCGCTTTATCGCACTGACTTGGCCAGCTTCACCATGGGCCGTTACAACCCCAAGGATGCCGAAGGCTTCATAAATCTCTTCGCTCTTCCGGTTACGGTACGCCCCAAAGCAAAAGCCGAAGGCAGCAACCATTAAGTCGACCTCGTAGGGGCACGGCATGCCGTGCCCGTTCTTGGCGAGGTCCACAAATTGTGTCGCACAAAAACTAAACGCGGCGATAAATGTCCGGACTTTACAGATGACCGAACGCAAAGATGACCGCCTCTGGGGAGGACGCTTCGAGCGCGAACCCAACGCTCGCTTCGACGCGTTCCAGCGCTCCTTCGCGTTCGATCGCCGCCTCTTGCCCTACGAAATCGCGGTCGACCGCGCCTGGGCGAAAGCGCTTCAACCAATCGGTATTTTCACCGCCGATGAAGTTCGCCAAACCCTAGCCGCGCTCGACAAAATTTCCGATCGCGCACACACCGACCCCGCCTGGGTCGATTCTTTCGGCGCGAACGTGGAGGACGTCCACCATTTCGTCGAAAAGGCCCTCGTCGAACAACTCGGTCCTCTCGGCTGGAAGCTCCACACTGGCCGCAGCCGCAATGAACTCGTCGCTACCGATTTTCGTCTCTTCGTCATCGGTGCCGTCGCTGAAATCCACCGTGGCTTGTCAGTACTCTTGAGCACCCTGCTCAGCCAAGCCAAGAAGAATATCTCCGTCCCCATGGCGGGCATGACGCACATGCAGCACGCCCAGCCCATCCTGCTTTCCCATTTTCTCCTCGCCCACGCCGAAGCCTTCAGCCGCGATATCACGCGCCTTCATCATGCTGCTGCCAGCGCCGATGCTTGCCCCATGGGCTCCGGTGCACTCGCTGGAAATTCTTTCGGCATCGACCGTCACGCCATTGCCCGCGAACTCGGCTTTTCCAAAATCAGCGCGAACAGCCTCGACGCGGTCAGCGACCGCGATTTTGCTCTCGACTACCTCTTCGCGCTCACGGGTATCGCCACGCATCTCTCTCGCCTCGCCGAAGATTTCGTAATCTTTGCCTCGCAGGAATTCGCCTACGTGATTCTGCCCGACGAATACTCGACCGGCAGCAGCCTCATGCCACAAAAGAAAAATCCCGATTCCTGGGAACTGATCCGCGGCAAAACCGGCCGCATCACTGGCGCGCTGCTCGGCTTGCTCACCACGCTCAAAGGTCTCCCCACGAGCTATCAACGCGATTTACAGGAGGACAAGGAAGCCCTTTTCGCCGCGGACGATCAAGTCGCCGACATGCTCGATGTCGCCGCAGGCGCGCTCGCCGGCATGCAGTTCCGCGAAGACCGTCTCAGCGCGGCTGCCTCCAATCCACTCCTGTTTGCCACCGATGCCGCGGACTACCTCGTCCACAAAGGCGTCCCTTTTCGTCAGGCGCACGATCTCATCGGCAAAATTCTCCGTGAAGCCGAGCGCCAAGGGAAACCGTGGACGCAGCTCTCGCTCCCCGACGTCCAGAAAATTTCTCCGCTCTTCGAAAAGGACTTTCTCGCACGGCCGTCTGTCGAAGCCGCCATCGCCACGAAGACCGTCCCCGGCGGCACTGCGCCGGAAGCCGTCCGCAAAGCCATCGCCGATTTGGAAGAACGTCTCAACAAGAAAACCAGCAAAATAGGAGCCAAGCCATGAGCACGCAATCCGCAATCCTGTTGCAAAACCAAACCTCCGTCGCGGAGGAGAGGAGGTCCCTTCCGGGAGCGCCGCGCTAATCACACGGATATTCCGTTGATGAAACACGCACTGTCCGAAGCTTCTCTCCCGCGCGGCTTTCGATTCGCCGCGACCGCCTGCGGCCTGAAAAAAACCGGCGCCCTCGATCTCGCGGTCATTTCGAGCGACGTTCCGGCTTCCGCCGCCGCGGTCTTCACGCAAAATCTCGTCGTCGCCGCGCCCGTCACGATTTCCAAGGAGCATCTCCGCGCGTCCAAAGGCCGCATGCGCGCCGTCATCGTGAATTCCGGCAACGCGAATTGCGCGACGGGCCCCGCGGGTCACGCCGCAGCCCTGAAAACCGTTGCGGAAACTGCCAAGCGGCTCGGTTGTACGGCCAACGAAATCATTGTTTGTTCCACGGGCGTGATAGGCGTTCCCATGGCCGTCGATAAAATTCTGCGCTCGCTCCCGAAGCTAAGTCGCAATCGCCGCCCCTCCGCGCGCTCCTTCGCGGAGCTTTCGCTCGCCATTTGCACCACCGACACACGGCCGAAAACCGCCGGCGCTTCATTCAAAATGGCCGGCAAGAAAATTCACTTGGTCGGTTGTGCCAAAGGCGCCGGCATGATCCATCCCAATTTGGCGACGACGCTCGCGTTTGTGGTCACCGACGCCGCCATCGCTCCGCCGCTCCTGCAAAAAACTTTGCGCGATGTTTGTTCGCGCACGTTTAACTGCATCAGCATCGACGGCGACTCTTCGACGAATGACACGCTGCTCGTTTTCGCCAACGGCGCAGCGGGCGCGCCGGCCATTCGCACCGGAACCGCGGCCCATCGTGCCTTCGCCGCGGCTCTCGAAGAGGTTTGCCAATCTCTCGCGCTCCAAATCGTCGCCGATGGCGAAGGCGCGCAGCGCGTGATCGAAATCGAAGTCCGTGGCGCAAAAACCGAAGCCGCCGCGAAGAAAATCGCTGAAACCATCGCCACTTCTCCTCTCGTCAAGACCGCCTTCGCCGGCGGCGACCCCAACTGGGGCCGCGTTTTCGCCGCCGCAGGCCGTTCCGGCGTGGCCTTCGATCCCGCGCGCGTCGATATCAAAATGGCCGGCATTCCCGTTTTGCGCCGCGGCGCTCCGCTCGATTTCAACGAGCGCGCCGCCAGCAACAAACTGCTCGCGGAACACGTCCCGATTGTTCTGCACCTTCACGCCGGCACCGCTTCCGCGCGATATTGGACGTGCGACCTCACCGCGGAGTATGTTCGCATCAACGCGTCTTACCGTACTTAGTTGGTTCTCGCCGAACTTTCGCATTGAATTTTCTGAATCAGGGAGGAACGAAACCAGATGCACTCGCTTAGAACAGCCCCAGTAGCTCGGTGGTTTTTCTCTTTCGCTTTGTGGTCCGGAGTTCTCGCCCTCCTTCCGTTTCCAGCGCATTCGCAGGCCGCGCCGTCACCCACCGCGCCAACGGCTTCGCAAAGCCCGGAGCAAATCGATCAGGCATGGCAGCGCGCCAGCGCAAAATACGATGCGGCCCGCGCGGCTCTCCTCAAGGAAACGGATCGCGGCGATCACGAAGGCCCCTTCCGTCCCGATTGGGAGTCGCTCCAAAACTATCAGGCGCCGGAGTGGTATAAGGACGCCAAATTCGGCATCTTCATTCACTGGGGCGTCTATTCCGTCCCCGCATTCGGCAACGAGTGGTATCCGCGCAACATGTATCGCGAAGGTTCCGACGAATACAAACACCACATCGCCACCTACGGCCCGCAAGATAAGTTTGGCTACAAGGATTTCATCCCTATGTTCAAAGCCGGGCATTTCGATCCGGCAGCGTGGGCCCGCCTCTTCAAAGAAGCCGGCGCCAAATATGTCGTCCCCGTCGCCGAACATCACGACGGCTTCGCGATGTACGACAGCGGCCTCAGCGATTGGACCGCTGCAAAAATGGGCCCGCACCGCGACGTCATCGGCGAACTGGCAAGAGCAGTGCGCGCCGAAGGCCTCCACTTTGGCGCCTCCTCGCATCGCGTCGAGCACAATTTCTTTCTCGGCGTGGGCCGCACCATCCCGTCTGACATCAACGACCCACAGTACGCCGCATTTTACGGCCCCGCGCACACTTGGCTCGATGCCAAGGAGGGCACGCCTGTCTCCAACGACTTCACCTACGTTTCGCCCGCATGGACTGCCGACTGGCTCGCTCGCGCCACGGAGATCGTCGAAAAATATCATCCCGACGTCATGTACTTTGATTGGTGGATTGGCCAGCCCTCGGTGCGCGCCGACCTGACGCGTTTCGCCGCCTTCTACTACAACAACGAACTCAAATACAGCGGCCATGCCGGAGTCATTAATTACAAGGACTACGCCATGCAGGATCACAGCGGAGTCCTCGACATCGAACGCGGCCAACTGAGCGACATCCGCCCTCTCTATTGGCAGACCGACACTTCCGTCAGCAACAAGTCCTGGGGCTACATTAATAATGACACCTTCAAATCCCCGCAGTTCATCGTCCACCAGCTCATCGACATCGTCAGCAAAAACGGCAATCTGCTCTTAAATATCGGCCCGCGCTCCGACGGCACCATCCCCGACGAAGTCCAGTCCGTCCTCCGCGATGTCGGCGCATGGCTCAATGTAAACGGCGAAGCCATCTACGGCACGCGCCCCTGGAAAATCTACGGCGAAGGCCCAACAAAAGTCACCGGCGGTTCGTTCCACGACACGGATACCGCAGCCTACACCGCCGAGGATTTTCGCTTCACGACAAAAGGCCCCACCCTCTACGCCATCGAACTAGGCTGGCCCTCCACCGGCGAGGCCGTCATCCATTCGCTTGGCACTACCGAACTAAAAGCTAAAAAAATTACTTCGGTCGTGCTGCTTGGTTCCGGCGCCAAGCCCGCCTTCCAACAGGACGACGATGCGCTGCGCATAAAACTTCCCGCCCAGCCTCCCGGCAAGTACGCCTACGCCTTCCGTGTGGCTTTCGCCGCCTCACAACCCTAAACTTAAAATCGGCTGCCAATCCCAACTCTCCGTGTTATCATCCGTGGTAGACAATGGTCAGTAAATACGGAAGCCGTTGTGAGACAACAACCCGACAAGCAATTCATCCTCGGTTGCCTGCAAGCCATCGCCAGGCGCGCCGGTCGCCCTCCGTCGCGTTCCGAATTCATCTCCCTCTCGGGAATCTCCGAGCACCACCTCTTCCTTTTCTTCCCCACTTGGAATGACGCGGTCAGGGCTGCGGGACTCGTCCCCCACACGCTTAACATGCGCCTCGAGGACCGCGAGATGCTCGCAGATTGGGCCTTCGTCGCCCGCAGAACGGGCAAAATCCCTGCGCGCCGCGCCTACCGGCTCCTGGGCCAATACGATCCTCGCACCTTGACGCGTCGGTTCGGCTCCTGGTCCAGGATTCCCCAGGCTTTTCGCAACTTCGCGCAGGGCAAGCCTGAATGGGCCGATGTCGTCGCCCTTCTGCCGGCTCCCGCAGCAAAGCCTTCGCCAAAACGCCAGCCAAACCCGCCGCTGCTGCGCGCCACAAACTCAGCGCCAACACCTGTCATCCTGAGCGGAGCGAAGGATCCTGGCATGATCGCCGCGCAACCGAAAACCGTTCCAACCGCTACGATTCCTACCTCATCCTTCCTCGCACCGAACAACTCGCGCGCGCTCCGGCAGCCGCCGTCTTCCCCCAGCAAAGTTCGCTATCCGCCCTTGGATCACCGCCCAACCTATGGCCAGCCCATGGATTTTCGCGGCCTCCGCCACGAACCGGTCAACGAACAGGGCGTCGTGCTGCTCTTCGGCTTGGTCGCCAAGGAACTCGGCTACACCGTCGAAGCCGTGCAATCCGGCTTCCCCGACTGCGAAGCCAAGCGCCAGATCGGTCCCGAGCGCTGGCAGCGCGTCCACCTCGAATTCGAATTTGAAAGCCGCAATTTCCGCGATCATGGCCACCCCATCGCCGGCTGCGACGTCATCGTCTGCTGGCACCACAACTGGCCCGACTGCCCTCCGCACCTCGAAATCCTCGAACTCTCCTCCCTCATCAACTCCCTCCCCGCCTCCGCAGCCTAATCCACCCGCCCACTCCGGCCAACTTTCTCCACCCGCCTTCTCCGACCAACTCTCTCCACCCGCCCTCTCTGACGAACCCTCCCCCTCCGTTGTCATCCTGAGCGCAGCGAAGGATCCCGGCTTGCTCGCGCCCTCAAGCTGCTTCTCGGGTTTTGCCGTAGCGACGCCCTTCAGGGCGTCATCTTCGGGCCTTGCCAGAAGCCATAAAGCAAGGCATAATCAGAACGTAAGGAATATTGCCGACAGTAAGGAATCAGCGATGGAGCATTCCACAGTAACCACTAAAGGACAGACGACCATTCCCGGAAAGGTTCGCAAGGCGCTGCGTATCAAGCCTGGCGATAGGCTCGAATACGCGGTGGAAGGCGACCTTGCCACGATTCGCGTACACCCAGGCACCCGTTCGCTCAAGGGCTCCCTTTCCAGCGATAAGGGCAAAGGGATGACCTTCGCTCAAATCCGCGAGGCGGCGGCCAAAGCGGCTCGCAAGCGTGAGAACGGTCGGTGAGTAAACGGAGGCTCATCGACACCAACCTGATCGTCCGTTATCTGGTCCAGGACCATGAAAAACACGCCAAAGCCGCGGAAAAACTTTTCGAAGCCTGCGACCGGGGCGAACTCGTCATTGTCGTGTTGCCCGCGGTTCTGGCGGAGTGCGTGTTCGTCTTGGATTCCTTCTATCGCCGCCCGCGCGCGGATATTTCTTCGGCGCTGGGTACTCTCATTTCCAGCCCTGGCGTTGAGATCAACGATGCCGCAATTCACCTGGACGCACTGCAGCGCTATCGCCAAACCAAAATCCATTTCGTCGACT
>Ga0187820_1000236_pt1 | contig 11944 bp, 12 predicted proteins | sample NC_wetland_sal_i_19_FD_132409 | JGI IMG/M metagenome (GOLD analysis project Ga0187820, IMG submission 132409) | Wetland sediment microbial communities from Neuse River Estuary, North Carolina, USA - SO4_5 | ecosystem: Environmental > Aquatic > Freshwater > Wetlands > Sediment | place: USA: North... | reverse complement strand
GGCGTCCAAGAGAACACATTTATGTATATACGCTAATTCGGGAGGGGTGTAAATGGGAAACGAACAGACCGGTGCGTAATAGACAGATTTGCGGAGATTGAAACGCAGAGACACAGAGAACGCAGAGAAAAAAACGCCGGTCTAAAGACCGGCCACTACAACGGCTGGGAAATGCGGAGCAGGAACAGAGGACAGCCAGGATTGGCTGTGCCACTCGGCGGGGCCACTCGGGTGGGTTATTTGGCGGAGCGGCGGGCGGAGGCAGATATTGGCGGAGTGTCTTCGTTTTCGAAGGCTTCGGGGCCGGGATGGACGGCGTGGAATTCGGGGCGGGATTCGAGGAGGCGGACGCAGCGATTCCAGCGGAGGATGCTGTCGTCATTGCCTGCGGGACGGATTCTTTCAGCTTCGGAGAAGCAGCGCAGGGCTTCTTCAACGAGCGGGAGCAGAATGTGGGCGGCGCAGCCGGAATGGAGCTGGGCTTTCGCGCGGCGTTCCTGGAGAAGGCCGGTGTAATAATTGCGCTCATAGGGATCGCGGAGCGACGCAAAGATGGATTGGACTTCGGCGTAACGATCGTCGGCGGCGCCGGTGAACTGGTCGGTGATGGCGAGGCCGAGCATGCGGCGGGCGAGTTGATGATCGGCGTCAACGGCGAGAATATCGCGGCAGATGGATTCGGCTTCCTCGGGTTCGTTGAGGTAGCGATAGAGCTCGGCCTTGGCGATAGCTTCGGGGATGCCGGATTTGGAGATGGATTTTAGGTGATGAGGCATAGGTGCTCCATTATTGATGCCCGAGGTAAAGGAGGTAAAGGAAGTAGAGGAGGTAAAGGAAAAGAACTGCTCTCTGCCACGGCTTCCTCCGGCGCTTGCATAAATCCCTGCAGCATCATAGCTGAACTCGGAGCACAGACTAAAGTTTGCGCCACTTACGGAATTCGCGTCATTTGATTTTTTGTCAAGAATCGTTGCGCAGGCTCCGCATTATTGTCCAAACCAGCAAGGAAAACACTGCTACGAAGATGACTGCTACCCACCAGGAGACAACTCCAAATGGGATGGGAAAGAGAATAACCAGTAACCAAACCCACCATGGCAATTCCTTTCCTTCCCTCGTCTCAGGCTCTTCCATAACGCACTACCTTCCGCTTAACGAGTATAGCAATTCATGGGAGGTTCTTACCGCCCGGTTGGTCGGCGGGATAGAGGAGGGAACGGGTCGGGTGTCTGAAAAAGTTCAGATGACTCCACTGCCCCACTTATGAACCGCCGAACATGCGGAAGAGCATGGTGAGCGGATCATAGTAGCGGTCGACGACGCGCTCTTTGAGCGGAATGATGGCGTTGTCGGTGATGTGAATTTCCTCGGGGCAGACTTCGGTGCAGCATTTGGTGATGTTGCAGAGGCCAATGCCAAGATCGTTTTTGAGGAGCGCAACGCGATCGAGGCCGTCCATGGGGTGCATTTCGAGGCCGGCGACGCGGACGAAGAAGCGCGGGCCGCCAAAAGTTTTCTTGGCGTCGTGCTCGCGAAGGACGTGGCAGACGTTTTGGCAGAGGAAACATTCGATGCACTTACGAAATTCCTGGACGCGGTCGACATCGTGCTGGGAGATCTTCCAGTCGGTGCCGGGCTTGGGCTGGAAGGCGGGGATTTTTTTGTTTACGCTGTAGTTCCACGAGACGTCGGTGACAAGATCCTTGATGCGGGGGAAGGATTTCATTGGCATGACAGTGATGGGCTGATCCTTGGGGAGATCGTCCATGCGCGTTTTGCAGGTGAGGCGAGGGCGGCCGTTGACTTCGGCGGAGCAGGAGCCGCACTTCCCTGCTTTGCAGTTCCAGCGGACGGCGAGATCGGGGGCGAGATGGCCCTGGATGTAGTGCAACGCGTCGAGAACGACCATGCCGGGAGCGACGGGAACTTGATAGTCGACGGTATGGCCGCCGGCGGGCCCTTCGCCGCGAAATACTCTTAGGGTTGCCTCGCTCATCCTTGTGCTCCCTGGTGCGATCGCCGCGTCATTATTTGTCCTCGGCAAGAATCTGTTTTAGCTCGTCGGGCATTTCGTCGACGGGAATTTCGTGGCGCGTCATTTTCCCGCCTTCGCGAACGATGACGTTGTGTTTTTTCGCCCAGACGGGATCGTAATTCGGGAAATCGATGCGGCTGTGCGCGCCGCGGCTTTCCGTGCGAGCCAGAGCGCTTAACGCGACGGCTTCGGAAATAGTGAGCATGGAGTTGAGCTCGCGCGTGAGATGCCAGCCGGGATTGAAAAGGCGCGAGCCTTCGACGCTGGCTTTGGCGGCGCGAGCTTTCAGTTCTTCGAGTTCGGCGAAAGCTTTCTTCAAATCTTCATCGGTGCGGAAAATTCCGACGAGGCTCTGCATGACTTTTTGCAAATCGCGCTGAACGGCGTAGGGGCTCTCGGAACCGGTGTTGGAAAACGGAGCGAGGAGTTCCCGCTCGGCTTCTTCAATTTGCGCGATGACGAGGCCTGGAGTGGACACCTCTTTGGCGTGTTTCGCGGCGGCTTCGCCTGCGCGGCGGCCAAAGACCAGCAAATCGGAAAGCGAGTTTCCGCCGAGGCGATTCGCGCCGTGGAGACCAGCGGCGGCTTCGCCTGCGGCGAAGAGTCCGGGAACGGTGGATTGCGCCGTTTCGGCTTCGACGCGTATGCCACCCATGACGTAATGGCACGTGGGGCCGACTTCCATGGGGCCTTTGGTGATGTCCACGTCGGCGAGTTCCTTGAACTGGTGATACATGCTGGGAAGTTTTTTCTTCACGTATTCGGCGGGCTTGTGAGAAATGTCGAGATAAGCGCCGCCGTGTTCGGTGCCGCGGCCTTCTTTCACTTCGGTGTAAATCGAGCGGGCGACGACGTCGCGCGTGGAAAGTTCCATGCGCTTGGGGTCGTATTTTTCCATGAAGCGCTCGCCGAGTTTGTTGCGCAGGATGCCGCCTTCGCCGCGAACGGCTTCAGTGACGAGAAGGCCCTGTACGCCGGGAGGCCAAACCATGCCCGTGGGATGGAATTGGACGAACTCCATATCCATCAACTCGGCGCCGGCCTCGTAAGCGAGGGTCATGCCGTCTCCGGTGCACTCCCAGGAATTGGAAGTGATGGGCCAGGCTTTGCCGATGCCGCCGGTGGCGATGACGATGGACTTGGCTTTGAAAACGATGAAGCGGCCATTTTCGCGCCAGTAGGCGAAAGCACCGGCGATGCGGCCGCCGTCGATGAGGAGGCGCGTGACGGTGCACTCCATGTAGACATCGAAGCCGAGATGCACGCCGCGATCCTGGAGCGTGCGAATCATTTCGAGGCCGGTGCGATCGCCGACGTGGCAGAGGCGTTTGTACGTGTGGCCACCGAAAGCGCGCTGAAGAATCTCGCCTTTATCGGTGCGGTCGAAGAGCGCGCCCCACTGCTCGAGTTCGCGGACGCGGTCGGGAGATTCCTGGGCGTGAAGCTGGGCCATGCGCCAGTTATTCAGATATTTGCCGCCGAACATGGTGTCTTTGAAATGCGGCTTCCAGCCATCTGCGGCGTCCACGTTGGCCATTGCGGCGGCGATGCCGCCTTCGGCCATCACAGTGTGGGCTTTTCCTAGAAGAGATTTACAGACGACGCCGACGTTTGCGCCATGGGCGAGGGCTTCGATAGCGGCACGCAATCCAGCGCCGCCGGCGCCGATGATCAGAACGTCGTGCTCGCGGGTCTCGTAGCTGGTGGTCACAGGAGCCTCAGATCATGGAATACGCCGGCGGCGACCATGCGGATGTAAAAGTCGGTGAAGCCGACGGTGATGAGACTCGTCCAGGCCAGGAGCATGTGGCGTTCGTTGAGAAAGCTGATGCCGCGCCACGTGGCGAAACGGGATTTACCAAAGGAGGCGCACGAGAAGCAATCGAGTTGTCCGCCCGCAAGATGGCGCAGAGAATGACAGGAAAAAGTGTAGAGCGTGAGCATGATGATGTTGACGCTCATGATGAGCGACCCAACGCCGATGCCAAAGTGGCCGTTCCAATCGTAGGCCACCACGGCGTCGTACCAGAGAAATGCAAGGAACACGATCGCAAGATAAAAGAAATAGCGGTGAACGTTTTGGAGGATGAAGGGAAAGGCCGTCTCACCTTTGTACTTGCGTTTGGAAGGCTCGCCGACGGCACAAGATGGCGGATCGAGAAAAAAAGCGCGGTAGTAGGCCTTGCGATAGTAGTAGCAGGTGGCGCGAAAACCGAGAGGACCGCCAAGAATGAGCAGCGCGGGAGACCAAGGCCACCAATGATGATTCGCATCAATGAGCGGCGAATAAAAGGGCGATAGATACGGCCCCCATGCGTAATATGCGCCTTCGAACGCGCGCAACGTGGCGTAAATGCCAAAACCGCCGAGAAGAATAATTACAGGCAGGATTTCGACCCACCAAGCGTCGCGGCGAAGCGTGGCGCCGAGCCGCGATTCAGGCAAGAGGGTTGGCGAGCCAGCCATCTAATAACCTCCGGAGTGCAGTAGGTGGAGCTGTGACACAAATGTTGCACACAGATTATATCCAAGACGCGGCGGAACGGCCAATTTTGAAAAGAGTTTGCGGAATCTAGGTGTTGAAAATCCGGCGGGCTGAACGCCCGCGGAAACTATGCGCAGCCGAAATCAGTAGTTGGCGCTATCGGCGATCCGTGAAATCAGAGACCCGCGAAATCGAGAGCTGTCCAAATCGGCCGGGCTCGAGCGTCATCCTAATAGCAGAACATGTTGACGCCGAAAGGCGCGACGAAGATTTGGAGGTTTGTGATGAACATTGGAAAAGTATTGCTGGTCGTCGGAATCGTGGTCCTGGCTGCCGCGGGGCTGCACTTGCATCCCTGGGTGGTCTGCGCCGTGGAGGCGTTCCTGAACTTTGCGGCTGCGGCATTGCTATAGGCCGGCGGAATCTGGATAGTATGCCAAGCGGACTGGCCAAAAAATCTTTGAGGGCTTGTCCAAATGGCCCGGTCTCGAACGTCATTATGATAGCGGAAGGGAAATCGGCGGTTAACAGCTGAAGGAGAAGCGCAATGAAATACATCCTGATGGACTACGTTGGCGAAGCCGGCTGGCCCGCATTGACAAGGGACGAGCAAATCCACTGGTTGGGCGCTTATAAAGCCTACATGGAGGCGATGGCGAAGGCGGGCGTGTTGAAAGACAGCCGAGGCCTACAGCCGACCTCGACGGCAACGACCGTGCGGGTCCGCAGCGACAAGACCCAGGTGCTGGACGGTCCCTACGCCGATTCGAAAGAGCAGCTCGGCGGCTTTCATATCATCGAGGTGGCCGATCTTGATGCGGCCATCACCTGGGCAGCTCGCTCCCCGACCGCGCTGCACGGTGTCGTCGAGGTCCGTCCAGTCGTCGAAGGAACCTGGCTGACCAGGAACATCCTCGATTTCGTAAAACCAGAGTAAGCCGCACATCAACGTAAGTTTCGAAATCACGTTTCACCAAAAATAAAGGAGAAGAGTCATGCGCAAATTGATCGTTTTCAACATGGTGTCTTTGGATGGTTTCTTCGTGGACGGCAAAGGCGACATGAGCTGGGCCCACAAGCGCGACGCGGAGTGGAACGCATTCGCCGGCGAAAATGCAAGCGGCAGCGGCGTACTCGTGTTCGGCCGAATCACCTACCAGCTTATGGCAAGCTATTGGCCGACGCCGATGGCATTCCAAAACTCGCCCGCGGTTGCCAAAGGGATGAATGAGATGGCGAAGATCGTATTTTCGCGAACGCTGGAGAAAGCAACGTGGAACAACACGAAACTGATAAAGGGCGATCTGGCGACAGAAATCCGCCAGCTCAAGAGCGAGGCAGGCCCGGACATGGTGATTCTTGGAAGCGGCAGCATCGTTTCTCAATTGGCGCAAGAAGGTCTGATCGACGAATATCAGATGGCGCTAAGCCCCATCGTTCTGGGCGAGGGCCGGACGATGTTTGAAGGCCTCCAGGAAAAGTTGAACTTGAAGCTGACCAGCTCGCGGGCATTTGGCAATGGCACTGTATTCGCCTGCTATCACCCAGCGGCATGAGGGCTGCAGATCCTGGAGCAGAGCGACAGGTTCTTGAGCACGAAGCACACGATACAAATGACAGGCACAGGCGAATTCGAGCGCGTTCCTAAAGAAAAGACAGGTCGTGAAGCCGATCAGCAAGCACGCGAGGTAGCAGAAGCGGCGGCGCGCAATAGCTACGGCAAACTCGTCGCCTTTCTCGCCGCTCGCACGCGGGATGTAGCCGCCGCTGAGGATGCTCTCTCCGAAGCATTTGCGGCGGCCCTTGCCGACTGGCCGCGCAACGGCTGTCCATCGAACCCGGAAGCGTGGCTGTTGACCGTGGCAAGGCGAAAGGTGATCGATATGATCCGAGGGCGGCGCCGGCATGAAATCGCGGGCGAGCAGTTGCGGGTCATGGCGGAAGGCCTGGAGGCTGCCGCGGAACAATCGGAAATTCCTGATCAACGCCTCGCGCTGATGTTCGCCTGCGCGCATCCGGCCATCGACCTCAGCGTCCGTGCGCCACTGGTGCTGCAGGTGGTGCTCGGACTCGACGCAGCCACAATCGCCTCTTCCTTTCTTAGCTCTCCGGCAACCATGGGCAAGCGGCTCGTCCGCGCCAAGGAAAAAATCCGGCAAGCCGGAATTCCGTTCCGGATCCCGGAGCGCGAAGAACTTCCTGCGCGGCTCGACACTGTGTTGGACGCCATCTACGCCTCTTTTACGGAAGGCTGGGCCGATCCCGGCGGTACCGATGTCGTTCGTCGCGATCTCACCGAGGAAGCATTGTTTCTAGCGAGGCTGGTGGTCGAGTTGCTGCCCGATGCATCCGAGGCGCTTGGCTTGCTTGCCCTAATGCTTCACGCGGAAGCGCGACGTCGCACGCGACGGACCGGCAACGGCGAATACGTGCCGCTGGCTGAACAGGATCCGGAATTGTGGGATTCGCAAATGATCTCGGAAGCCGAGGCGCTGATTCGTCGTGCCAGCGTCCGCGCCTCGATTGGCCGCTATCAGTTGGAAGCGGCGTTGCAGTCGGCGCACATTTATCGCTGCCGCACAGGTCAGGCCAACTGGGCTGAGGTGGTACAGCTCTACGATGCGCTCTTCGCGCTCGTCGGCTCGCCGGTGGTCGCGATCAATCGCGCGCTTGCCATTGCGGAATTGCATGGCGCCGGCGCTGCTCTTGCAGCCATGCCCAACGCAGCCGCCGATGAGCGGCTCGCCGAGTATCAGCCGTATTGGGCGACGCGCGCGGAACTGCTGGCCAAATCTGGTGCGCAAGACGAAGCGCGCAAAGCCTACGAAATGGCCATCGGGCTTGAGCGCGATCCTGCCGTTCGCCAATTCCTGCAGCAGCGCCAGTCGCGGTTGCCGCTCTGACTTCCTTCATCAAAAACAACTCGGCGGCGCTCAGCGCTTAGAGGATGGATTCGATTTCGGGGTCGACGGAGACGTGTGTGGCGGCGATGCCGTTGATCGAGAATTTCTCGCCCTGGTCTTCGGAAAAATGGAAGAAGCGGCTGATGTGATAGTCCTCGTCGTAAGACGAGAAGAGACGCTCCGTTTCGGCGGCCGGAAGTTGAAACCCGGAAAGCGCGACAGGTTTGCCAAACTCGCCGGCGAGCGAAAGGTATCGCGTGACGAGATCCTGCAGAGGCATCATGGGTGCGCGCCGAGCGGCTTCGTTGGACATGGCGGAAGTTGCCAGATGAAATATAGTGTATCGCTGTGAAGGAACTAGGGAAAGTAGCCTCGGGAAAGGAGAGGCATGAGATTCGATATCAACCTCGAGAAGGAGACTGGCGAAGTCCTCGCAACTGTCGGAGACCCCAAAAGTGTTTTGCACCCGCGTAATCGGACATGTCCCGTTCACGCGTTAGAGGCGAACAATAACTAAGCTTCGTTCGCGGGTGTTGATTCAAACCGAACACCATCCTGGCTAGCGTCTGATCGAGTACAGCCGGACCGCTTCTCCCTTGTGTGACGGCTCCGACGCAGGGAGCAGACCAAGGCCCGAGAATGACTCCTAGCCGATTCTGGCTTACTGTGTTCTCCCTAATAGGGCTCGCCCGGAAGCGGCCCCATGACCGGCGTGATTTTGCCCCAGCCTTGCTTTTGTGCGGTCTTCATGTCTTTCACCAACTGATCCGGCAGACGCGCATTCAACTTCGGGCGGCCCGCTTGATTGCCGAGTATCCATGCAACGGCGGCAACGGTCTTCGACACTACTTGGATTTCCTTGTAATCAATCTTCTCCGGAGTGTCGCTAGGTCGGTGATAATCGGGATGCAGGCCCACGGTAAAAAAAACGATCGGGATTCCCATTTTGGCAAAGTTGTAATGATCGCTTCGATAGAAGATGCGCTGGCCGTTCGGCTTCGGGCCAAGATTATCGTGAGTCGAATCGGGAGCGGTCGTGTCGTAGAAATGGTTTATTACGAGCTTTTGGTAGCTGCTATTTACAGTTTCGATCGTCGTCTCCAGGTCGTCGCTGCTGACCTGAGGGCCCACCACCAAAACCTCGCCCGGATTCACGAGCACGTGCGTGGCGTCCGGATCGGAATAACCCGGGGTTTTGGTCCGGCCGATCATATCCATATTCAGGTTCGCCACCACCTTGCTCAGATCGACGGGAGGAAACTCATTGAAGTATCGCGAGCCCCAAAGGCCCTTTTCTTCGCCGCCGTTCCATAGAAAGATGATGGTCCGTTCGGGATGAATCCCTTTGGCGGCGCCTTGCGCGTAAGACCGGGCGATGGCCAGCAGGCCGGTGGATCCGGAACCATCATCGTCGGCGCCATTGTTGACGTTATGGCCGTCGGGCATGGGTGCGCTCAACCCAATGTGATCGAGATGCGCGCTGATCACCACGTACTCATTCTTCAGCACGGGATCGCTACCTTCGAGGATACCTACGACATTTTCGCCGTGCCCCGGCTCGCTGTGGATCACCACGTGCAGGCTCAGTTTCTTTTCCGCATTCAGCTCCATGGAATCCAGTTTGGAGTTGTTGCCCGCCGCATAAAACACCTGCGCAGCATTCATCTTCTCGTCCTGGAATATCAAGTTGGTCGGCTCCAATCCAGCTACCATCGACGGGACTATGGGGCACGCGGGCGGCTCCTGAAACTTCGTCACCTGAAAGCTCGGACCGTTAAACGATGCGGGCGGATTAGGATTGGCCATGTTCGAAAGTTGCTGAAAATCGGCGATCGCGATCACCGCCAGCGCTCCGTTCTTTGCCGCGTACTCTTCCGGCGTCAGGTAGTCGGTGCAATTCTCCCCGAGTGGACTCTGCGTGTCAGCGCCCCGCCCGCCTCGGGCTGCGGCCGCCGCTCGCTGAGCGGCAATCTCGGGCGGCAGGCCCGCAACCACGACGATCTTGCCGCGCACATCCAGACCTTCATAGGGATTGATCTTAGACTTGTTGATTACGTAGCCGTTGCCTGCAAAAACCAAGCCTCCGCTAACGTCAAACGACTCACCCAAGACCGGACCGCGAAAGCCGCCGCCGGCCATCGTCCAATCTTTCCCATATTCCAGTTCAGTGGTTCTCGGGCCTCCGCGAGTGACTGGGCCCCCGCGGCGAACGGGCGCGGGTGTCGTGAGTGAAGCTTTAGTCTCCCCCGCGTCCACCTGCTTGCTTACAAGCTCGAACGGCATCAAATACGGCTGCAGTGGGCCGTTCGTGTGATCCGTGCTCCCGCCCGGCTTCAGACCCCACTCCGCCAAATGACTTGCGACATAGAGCGCTGCGACGTCGTAACCGCGGGAGGGAAAATTTCGCCCTTCGAGCTGGTCGGAGGCCAGAAAATAGTCGTAGATTTTCATTTCCTCTTCACTGATCGAGTCCGCGTTTCCGTAGCGGACCACTTTGCTAACTCCGGGCGCGGCGGAGTTAGACCCTTCCAGGAATTCAGCCGATCCGACGGTAAGGAGCACGCCAATCGAAACAAAACACAAAAAGGAACAGCCAGCAACGATGCGCTTCATAGATCCTCAAGTGCAGCCGGGTTGGTGAAACGGCGGCATCTTAACTCAAGTGAAAGAGCCCCAACAATAGGCCTGAAATCGTGAGTGTCGTTCTAGCTTCTGTGTAGTCGCTTTACCGACATTAGTGTGCGGGCTCCCCAATGTCCGGTTACGGCTCCGTTTACCAGGCACTTGACGGTGTTTCGTCTTCCCACAACGACCGCTATCGGGAAGGCGAACAGATAACTTACGTGAGTTATGTGTTTGCGTCACCAGGCTTGCGGAACTCGTCTTACGGTTCCTCGCTGGGAACTTAAACTCTGCCGTTTCAATGATATATAAGAGGTATATATTTATCTTGACAACAAAAGCGACCCGTAGTATTCTTTTTTATGATTTGCTCGAAGTCCCCCTTCGCGCCCCGCTCTCGCCCGCAAGCCTATGAATCTCTAGGCAATCCGGCAGCTTTCCCCCGCTCAGCCAAAACTCCCGGGCCCATCGCCCCCACGTCTTTACATCCTTCCGTCACCACGCCACCACTCGACACACCCGATCGCCCGCAACCCCAATCGCCTCAGTGGTTTGCGCACAGTTTCCGTCACATAGGGGGTGTGTCCCTCCCGTGCGCGATTTTTTGGTTACGCATTTCGATGTTCGCTCACTCCAAACTGTCCGTAAGTCCTTTCGTTGCCACTCTTGCACGCCAAATCATGCTTAACCCCTTTGTTTGTCTCTCTTGCAGAAAACACCGGGGGGTGGGGTATACCCGCAGCGCATCAATTTATTTCTCTCCTCCTAATCTTTCCAAGGAAATATTTCGCCCGATCCGTCGTCCTTTAGTCAGGGAAGTGTCGGCGACTTAGCCCTGTATCAGTCTGCTCGGGCCCGCTGTTCCGCGAGGTGCTGCATGACCACCCTCTGGCAAGACATTCGATTTGGCCTGCGCGTCCTGGCAAAATCTCCCGCCTTCACTCTCGTTGCCATACTGACGCTCGCTCTCGGCATCGGCGCCAATACCGCCATCTTCACTATCGTTTACGGCGTCCTCCTTCGCCCGCTCCCGTTTCCCCATCCCGAGCGCATCGTCGAGCTCGCCGAAAGCTACAAAGAGCAAAGCGATGAAATGGATCTCGATTCCCGCGAATTGAAGCAATTGCAGACCTACAAAGATCCCTTCGAGAATATCGCCGGCTACACCTCGGTCGGCTACAACTTGGCCGTCGGTAACGCCGCCGAGCACCTGCGCGGTATGCCCGTTGATTCCTCCTATTTCAGCATCCTCGGAATTCGCCCCGCGCTTGGCCGAGACTTTTCTCCCGAAGACAACGCCGGCGATGGCCAGCACGTCGCCATCATCAGTTACAACCTTTGGGCGCGACGCTTCGCTTCCGATCCCGCGCTAATCGGCCGCAACATCCTTCTGAATGGCGAACCTTTTATGCTGATCGGCGTGATGCCCCGTGATTTTGCCGCCATCGCCGTGGCCACCGATCTTCCGAATAGCGGCTCGGCGGATGTCTGGACGCCTCTCGCGCTCGTCGCCAAGACCGCCGGCAGTGGCGAAAATATCGGCGTGATCGCCCGCCTCAAACCGGGCGTCACTCCCGCGCAACTTCAGGCGCAAATGAAGATCGTCACGCAGGATTTCCGCCGAGAATTTCCCGGCGTCGTTGGCAAGGAACTCGACATTAGTTTCCGGCCATATCTGCAAATGATCGGTGCGGAAGTCCGGCCCTTTCTCCTGCTGCTTCTCGGTTCCATCGGATTCGTGCTGCTGATTGCTTGCGCCAACGTTGCCAATCTCTTCCTCGCCCGCGGCAGTTTACGCGGCCGCGAAATTGCCGTTCGCATCGCCATGGGCGCTTCCCCTGGCCGGCTCTTTCAACAGTTACTAACCGAAAGCATGCTCGTCGCGCTGGCCGGCGGCGC
>Ga0187820_1000235_pt1 | contig 11982 bp, 8 predicted proteins | sample NC_wetland_sal_i_19_FD_132409 | JGI IMG/M metagenome (GOLD analysis project Ga0187820, IMG submission 132409) | Wetland sediment microbial communities from Neuse River Estuary, North Carolina, USA - SO4_5 | ecosystem: Environmental > Aquatic > Freshwater > Wetlands > Sediment | place: USA: North... | reverse complement strand
GGTCGCGGAGGTTGGGGCGGTCGCGGAGGTTGGGGCGCTCGTAGTGGCTACGGAGGTGGACGCGGCGGATTCGGTGGACGTGGGTTCACAGGCCGTGGACAAAACTTCGCCGGACGAGGCGGATTTAATGGTGGCTCCCGCGGGAATGGCGGCTTTCATGGAGGTGGCGGGTTCCACGGTGGCGGCGGATCACGTGGAGGTGGCGGATTCCACGGAGGCGGTGGATTCCACGGAGGTGGCGGCTCTCACGGAGGTGGTGGCCATGGTGGTGGGCATCGCTAATTGACCTGGATTCCGAGTGCTAGAAATGGAACGGCTGGCAGCAAACACTGCCAGCCGTCTTTTTTTTGAGAATGGACCATGGCAGCTGCAGTTTTCTTACCCGGAATACCGGCGGATGGAAAGGTCGTTATCTCTAGTCTGATATAAGGATGCCGCTTGAGTCGAGGCATTCTCTGTCGTAAGGTACGGCGCGTGAGTTTACCCGCGAAAGCCCCCAGATTGCGCATCGGCAGTGGGCCATTCCCCGCGAGGCAAAATTAGGTGCCCACCCTCGAGCTGCTTCAGTCTCCGCATGCGCCGAATCTGAGTCCCGTATCGATCTACTACCGCGAGTTTGGAAGTGGAAGTCCTCTGATTTTTCTTCACGGAGGTTGGGGCTACGGTGTTTATCCCCTCGATCGGCAAATTCAAGCGTTCCAGGATGAGTTCCGGATTTTGATTCCTGACCGTTCCGGGTATGGACATTCGTCCCGAGTCGCGGGGGAAATGCCGCTGGATTTTCACCGCAGAGCTGCGGAGGAGACGATCGCATTTCTGGATACGCTGGGCATTGAGAGAGCTGTCGTGTGGGGCCACAGCGATGGATCCGTCATCGGGGCGATGATGGGGATGGCCGCGCCGGAGCGATGCGAATGCTTGATCCTGGAAGCTTTTCACTATCTGCGCAGAAAGCCAGGGTCGCGGTCTTTTTTCGAGCGATTTGCGGCGCACCCGGAAGATCTTGGCGAAGAGACGAAGAAGTTGCTGGCGGATGAGCATGGGGACGATCACTGGCCAACAGCGCTGCGGAGGAATTGTGCTGTCTGGTTTCGGCTTGCGGATCAAGTGCAGAAGCCCGACGAAGATTTGTATGACGGGCGCCTGGGCGAGTTAACCGTGCCGACGCTATTCCTGCATGGAAGCCTTGATCCGCGAACCGAGCCTGGCGAAATGGAACGCGTCCAAAACGCGCTGCCACACGCCACGATGAGGTTTGTCGCGAACGGAAAGCACAGCCCGCACAGCGAGGAGGCTGCGTTTGAAGAGTGCAACGCGATTGCGAGAGAGTTCCTGAGAAGCCATCCGTGAAGAGCCGCGGCGATCGAGTCGTCCTTCGAGGGAGACTCGGAAATCGAAATCGCGGCCGAGAATCATTTTGGCGATCAGATGAACGGTCGATGCAATGCTGTCGACGCCGAGCCAAAATTGACCTCCCCCTTCGGCGATAGATTCCGATTAGCGATTCGAGGGGGCGGAACTCTTCAGGCGTGGGGATGGGACTTGTCGTAGATGTCCATAAGCTGGCGAATCGAGGCGTGGGTGTATTTTTGGGTGGTGGAGAGAGATTGATGGCCGAGGAGTTCCTGGATGGCGCGGAGGTCGGCGCCGTCCGCGAGGAGATGCGTCGCAAAGGCATGGCGAAGGGAGTGCGGGTGCAAATCCCAATTCACGTTGATGAGGCGGACGTACTTTTTGACGATGCGGCCGACGGAGCGCTGGGTAAGGCGGCGGCCGGCGTAGTTTAGGAAAACGGCTTCAATGTGAGGGGCGTCGCGGTGGCGGCCGCGAGTGGCGGAGGTTTGCAGGAGCAATTGCTCGCGAAGAGGCCAATACTTTTGGAGCGCGGACTGGGCTTTCGAGCCGTAGGGAACGATGCGTTCTTTGTCGCCTTTGCCGCGTACGCGCAGCATGCACTCTTTTTGCTCGATGTCGGCGAGGTTGAGGCCGGTGAGCTCGCTGACGCGAAGCCCGGCGGCGTAGAGCAATTCGAGCAAGGCGCGATCGCGGCGCAGCAACAGGCTTTCGTCTTCCAGTTTGGCAAGACGAGCCGGTGAAGCCTTTTCCTTGGCCTGGGAACTTGCTTTCTGCGACGGGCCGCGGCTGCCTGAAGCCGGGCCCATTTCCGCAAGCTGATTGAGAAAACCGTTCATCTCTTCGGCCGAGAGGACGGAAGGGATGCGCTTGGGCAATTTGGGAGTGGGCACAAGTTGAGCGGGATTTTCCTGCAAGCGTCCTTCGCGGACGCAGTACTTGAAGAAGGAGCGAAGGGCCGCCAGCTTACGGGCGATGGAGGCCTTCTGCAAGCCGTGGTCGTGCAAGTGGCCGACGAACTCGCGAATAGTTCTGTGCGTGATGCTGTTGAGGGGCGGCGGATCAAGGCCAGGGGGAGAGAGATAGGTTAGGAACTGGCCGAGGTCTTTGCCATAGTTTGTAATCGTGTGAGGAGAGGAATTTTTCACCGCCTGCAGATATTCGAGATATTTGGCGATCGCTGTTTTCATTTTGTGCCGCGGACTCCGCTGGCTATCGCTATTAAGTATAGGATGCAACTAACGGCAAGTGTGTTCAATCGGCGCATCTGCTATCAGCGGCGGCGCGAGAGGCCGGTCCGACTTGTTTACCTCCTGGGCATGAGATACTGGCACGCTCCCTCCACGCAGGGTAGTTTTGGTCTATAGACGCCGGCTCAACCTGTGTGAGTGGCTTTCGGCCGGAACGCGCATCACAATCGAAAAACTGGAGGATCTCATGCGTTTAGGCTCAATTGCAGTGGGCGCTTTCCTTGCAGTGTGCGTCTGCGGAAAACTCCTCGCGCAAGAACCTCAGCAACAGACGCCCGACACTAGTAAGCCAGCCGCGCAAGTTGAGGCTGCACCGCCCCAGAAGCTTGTGCTCAAGGAGGGGGCCGATGTGAATTTGAAATTCGCGCAGGACTTGAGCTCGAAGACCGCAGCAGACGACGATCCGGTGAGTCTCGTGCTCGATCAAGACATCAAAGTTGGCGAGGTCGTGGTCGTTAAGGCCGGGGCCAAGGCAGTAGGAACCATCACGCATGCAAAGAAGGCGGGGATGATGGGTAAGGCCGGCGAACTGAACATGCGATTGGATTATCTGATCACGGATGGAGGCCGGGTCAGGCTGCGCGGAACGAAAGGCAAAGAGGGAGAAGGGAAAGTAGGAGCGGCCGTCGCGCTGACCGTTTTGTTCGGGCCCATCGGATTGATCAAGCACGGAAAAAACGTAGAGATTAAAGAAGGCACCCCGCTTCTCGCTTACACGGACGAGAATTACGAAGTTCCTGTCGCAAAGTAAGCCGGACTCTTCCCAGCGGAATTTTCTTCACTGGCGGAATGTTCCACACGCATTCCAAAAAAACTTACGGCTTCGCGCCGACGGGCGCGGCTTCTTCTGGCTGGATCCGCGGCTGCGGTTCTGCTTCGGGGGCGAGTTTTTCCCAGTCGCAGCCTTCCTTTAAGCACGCGTGGACTGTGCCGATCTTTGTTTTCTTTTCGACGATGAATGGCGCTCCGCACTTCGGGCACGGCTCGGCTAGGGGCATGAACGGGGTAGTGAAATCGCAATCGGGATAGCGCGAGCAGCCGTAGAAGATGCGCGGGCGGCCGCGTCCACCTCGTCCGGCGCTCCCGCGGCGGACAAATTCGCCTTCATGGCACTTTGGACATTTGATGCCCATGGTGATGGGTCGCGTGTATTTGCACTTCGGATAGCCGGAGCAACCGATGAATTCGCCGAAGCGGCCGTGCTTTTTGACCAGACCGTTTCCGCAGAGAGTGCACTTTTCGTCGAGTGGCTCGTCCGGCTGCATCGATTTGCGGGTTCCCTCGACGAGGCGGCGTGTGGTTTGGCAATCCGGGTATGCGGAGCAAGCCAGGAACGGTCCGAACCTGCCCGCCTTGATGACCATTTCTTTGCCGCAGTTGTGGCAATACTCGATTTTTGTTTCACCTGGAACAGCATCCGGCACCGCGGGCGACAGATCCTGAATAAAATCGCAGTCCGGATAGCGCGAACATCCCAAGAAGAAACCGAGGCGGCTGATGCGCTCGAGCAGTTCCCCCTCGCCGCACTTTTCGCATTTCTTTCCAGTGGGGATGCCCGCTTTGTAGGAAAGCATTTCGTCGTCGGCGCGATCGAGATCGACGATAAATTTTTCCCAGAACTCTTTCACGGCATCCCGCCAGGGAAGCTTGCCTTCTTCAATTTCGTCCAGCTCTTCTTCGAGGCGTGCGGTAAAGGTCACGTCGAAAATATCTTCAAAGCTTTTGACCAGTAGAGTGCTCACGCGTTCGCCCAGCATAGTAGGCGTAAAACGTCCCTGCTCCTTTGTTACGTATTCGCGCTCGACGATTACGGAAATGATGGAAGCATAGGTCGAAGGACGGCCGATGCCTTTTTCTTCGAGTTCCTTGACGAGAGTCGCATCGTTGTAACGGGGCGGTGGTTGCGTAAAGTGCTGATCGGGCCGGATCTTGTCCAGCTTTAATGTCTGGCCCTCCGTAACGCGGGGAAGAGCATTGCCCTCGCCTTCGTCCGTCTTCTCGTCGTCGGCCGTATCCACAGCCGCGGACTGATACACGGCCAAATAGCCGGCGAATTTCTGCACCATTCCCGTCGCACGAAACGTATAGTCCGACGCCGAAATGTCGATCGTCGTTTGATCGAAAACGGCGGGCATCATTTGTGAAGCCACGAACCGCTGCCAGATCAATTGATAGAGCTTGAATTGATCCTCTTTCAGGTATTTGCGGACGTCTTCCGGGGTACGTGTCACGTCCGTCGGACGAACGGCTTCGTGCGCCTCTTGCGCATCCTTTTTGGACTTGTAGTAGTTGGGCTTTTCCGGCAAATACGCGGAGCCAAACTTTTCGGGAATGAGTTCACGCACTTGCGCGAGCGCATCCTGCGAAACGTTCACAGAATCGGTGCGCATGTAGGTAATCAGCGCAACCGAGCCTTCGGTACCCAGTTCTACGCCTTCATAAAGACCCTGGGCCACTCGCATCGTATTCTTCGCGGAGTAGCGCAACCGGTTATAAGAGGCCTGCTGAAGCTTCGAAGTGGTGAACGGCGGCGGCGGATTTCTTTTCTTTTCCCGTTGCGTGACGCTGGCCACTTGCCATTTCGCTTTGCTCACTGCGGCGACAATCTTATCGGCCGCTTCCTGGTTGGCGACCTCAATGTCCTCGCCGTTGCGCTTGAAAAGTTTCGCTTCGAAGAGCGGCGGCTGGCCGGCATCGAGCATGGCGTGAATCGTCCAATACTCCTGCGGGACGAAAGCGCGGATTTCCTGTTCGCGCTCGACGATCAGGCGCAACGCGACGGTCTGCACACGTCCCGCAGAGAGGCCGCGGCGGACCTTGTTCCAGAGAAGCGGAGAAACTTTGTAGCCCACGATGCGGTCGAGCACGCGGCGGGCTTGCTGAGCGTCCACGAGATTGTTATCTACTTTTCTGGGGTGCTCGAAGGCCGCGCGAATCGCCTTTGGCGTGATTTCGTTGAACGTGACCCGGAAAATTTTCTTTGGATCGATGGCGGGAATCTCTTTCTTGGGCTCGTCTTTCGGTGCTTCTTCCACCACTTCGGTCTTGGCGTACTTTTTTTTGAAGCGCGAGACAGTGGGCTCCTGCTCGGGATATTTTGAGGGCTTGGCCAAAACCATGGCAAGGTGCGCCGAGATGGCTTCTCCTTCACGATCCGGGTCACCCGCCAGGTAAACGGCGTCCGCGGCGTTGGCCGCTTTGCGAAGATCGTTGATAATTTTGCCCTTGCCGGCGATGATCTGTAGCGTTGGCTCAAAGATTTTGTCGTCGTCCAGGGAAATCGGCGGACGAACCGGCTTCACTTTTACTTTTTTGGCGCCCTTCTTCGCGCGCTTCTTTTTCTTACCGTTGCTTTCTTCTTCGCCGGGCAGACGAATGCCGATCGTCTTCTTGGGCAGATCCATCACGTGGCCTATGGAGGCCTTGACGAGGAAATTCCGCCCTAAATACTTATTAATTGTCTTCGCCTTTGCAGGCGACTCTACGATCACAAGCGAACGGGCCATCTTGTCTTTGTAACCCCGTACTGTTCTGCTGGAAGGTCTGACAGCGCGGCGTGTGTCCTTCTCGCTAACTTACACGTAGATGCGGCCACCAGCCTCTGGGATACTTTCAAAGCTTAGATGCGGGAACAAGGGCAGATGATTCGCCCCATATCTGCTGCTAAAACAACGCCTTACTAAATTGCTTCCCCGGCGATTGCCGCACGATGCCTTTCATTTCCAGATTAAAAAGCGTAGCGAGAACTTCGGAAGAGTGCAAGCCGGATCGTTCCACAATGTCGTCAATGTGCTTGGATTCCTCCGCGCTCAGCTGTTCGTAAATCTTTTTTTCCGAGGGGCTCAGGGAAGCTGCCACGAGCAATTCCCTTTGGCCGGCTTCCGGCTGTTCGGCTTTGACCAGGACGGCGCGCACCGGCGTGGGCAGCTCTTCGATCACGTCTTCCGCGTTGGTGACCAGTTTCGCACCCTGCTTGATCAGTTGGTTAGGCGCAAAGCTGACTGGTTGCGTGACGTTTCCCGGCACGCCGTACACTTCCCGGCCAAATTCCATCGCCAAGCGCGCCGTGATCAGCGAGCCGCTGTACTGCGCGCCTTCGATGACGATGACTCCGAGAGGCATACCAGCGACGATGCGATTTCGAATCGGAAAGTTCTCCGGCGCGGGATGCGTGTGCAACGGAAACTCGCTGATGATGGCGCCGCGCTCCAGAACTTTTTCGTAAAGCTTCTTGTTTTCCTTGGGGTAGCAGACGTCAATGCCCGTGCCAAGAACGCCGAGGGCCCTGCCGTTGGCGGCCATGGCGCCTTGATGGCCGATGGCATCGATGCCGCGCGCCAGGCCGCTTACAATCACCAGCCCGCGTGCAGCCAGATCGCGGCCGAAACGCTCGGCCATTTGCGTGCCGTAGAGAGTCGGCTTCCGAGTGCCCACGATGCTGAGGCTGGGCAGATTGAGCATTTGCGCGTCGCCGCGAACGTAGAGCAGGACGGGCGGATCGTAGATTTGCAGGAGCGTTTGCGGGTACTCCGGTTCGGTCCAGTTAACGAGGCGGCAGCGATCGATGTTGCCCGTGGCCTTCAACTCTTTTTCAGCGCGTTTGAAGGCTTCTTTTTTGAAGATGGCTTGCGCGACCGGAGCAGGCAGCCTGCATCCTTCAAGAGCGGTGAGCGGCGCGCGAAAAACGGCTTCAGGCGAGCCAAATCGCTTTAGCAAACGTGCAGACAGACGGGAAGCGAGGCCGGGCGTGAGCGCCAGCGCGAGCCAGGAGAGGGATGCGTCTAGCTCCATCGCGGGATGAGCGTAAGCGCAGGATAACCGAGATGTCAAGTACTGTTAATTATAAATCCAGGGCGGACGAGAAGAGGTCACGGCGGTCGCAGCCAGAACGGGCCGTAGCGGCCGCGCTCCGGGCCGCTACGGCCCAGCGGAAGACATGCGGCGCGATTCAGAGTTTGCGAACGCCTGCAAATGCCTTAAAATAGGTGCAAGTGCCCGCTGTGGGCGTGTAGCTCAGCTGGGAGAGCACCTGCTTTGCAAGCAGGGGGTCGCAGGTTCGAACCCTGTCACGTCCACCAATCACCTGTGGGTCCAACCCGGACACATGGGTAACAGAACGTACCGGCTACATAGGTAACAACTTCGGGCCGAACGGATTCTTAAGGCCGCCTTTGCGATCAGTTGGTTTGACCGCTTGGCCCGCTTTCCTGATCTTCGAGAACATTTAGAGCACGAAAGAACCCCCTGATGAGGATAGTGCCGTTGCTGTTTCGGGTTTTCGGCGGACCGAATTCAGCGTCAGAATAAGTTCCGGCGACTTCGATCGTGGCGCGAAGCAGGTCCACACGTTTGCAGCGAAGAGCGAGGAGCTCGCCGGTTCTCAACCCTGTAAGCACGGCAAGATGAATGACTCCGCGACACGGCTCAGACAGTGCGGATAGAAGCCGATTGTTTTTTTGAACATCAAACCGAATGTACTGCATGCTTTGCGAGAGAGGAGCATTGTTCATTGTTGGTGAATCAGGAAGTTGAGTTCTCATCTTCTGAAACGAGCGCAGCTGCTCGACTGATTCCGTTGGACCGCTCAGGCACCTAAACTCGGCGATGCAATCGATTCTTATCAGACTAAAAATGGCACATTTGCGCCGGTCTATGCGATTATCTCCACGGTTGGCCACCCTAACCGATGAGCATTCTGGCCGGTATCACGGGCATCGGCGGAAACGCGAAGATGGAGCCAAGAACATATTTGCAGCAGGTTCGCGAAGCTCGGCCGGGGACTCGGCGTGCTGATCCGGTGGTTGACGGAGTTTCCAGGCGGATTCTGTGTGTTTTTCCACGATACACCAAGTCATTCGGTACGTTTGACAATGCTTATCCACTGCTCGGGGTGAAGGCTTTCATGCCGCCGCAGGGGATGCTGGTGATTGCCGCGTATCTTCCAAAGCATTGGGAGGTGCGCTTCGTTGATGAAAACGTGCGGCCCGCGAAAGAGAGAGATTACCGCTGGGCGGACGCGGTGCTCGTGAGCGGGATGCATATCCAGCGGCAGCAGATCAACAATATCAACCAGTATGCGCACGCGCACGGCAAGGTAACGGCGCTGGGCGGCCCTTCCGTGTCGGGATGTCCGGAATACTATCCCGATTTCGACTACCTGCATCTGGGTGAGCTGGGCGATGCGACAGACGCGTTGGTTTCGGCGCTGGCGCGCAGTGTGGAGAGACCTGTTGCGCAGCAACGCTTGACGACCGCGGAACGATTAGCGATGTCCGAGTTTCCGACTCCGGCCTACCGGCTGGCTGGGCTCGCGCAGTATTTCCTGGCCAACGTGCAATTTTCCAGCGGATGCCCTTATCGCTGCGAGTTCTGCGATATCCCCGAGCTTTACGGACAGAATCCCCGGCTGAAGACGCCCCAGCAATTGCTTGCGGAACTGGATGCCATTGTCGAGGGAAACGCATTGGGTGCGGTTTATTTCGTGGACGACAATTTTGTGGGAAACCGCAAAGCGGCGAAAGAATTATTGCCCCACCTGATCGAATGGCAAAAGCGCAAGCAGTATCCCGTGGAATTTGCGTGCGAAGCGACCCTGAATATCACGAAGTCGCCTGACCTGCTGGCGATGATGCGCGAGGCATCATTCCGGACGATCTTCTGCGGCATCGAGACGCCGGACCCTGCGGCTCTGAAGGCGATGGCCAAAGAGCACAACAATCAAACGCCCATGTTGGAAGCGGTCAAGATCCTGAATAGCTATGGGATCGAGGTGGTATCGGGCATCATCATGGGACTGGACACAGACACCTACGATACGCCGGACCGCATCCTGGAATTTGTGGAGTCGTCCAAAATTCCCGTGCTGACGATCAATTTGCTGGAGGCTCTGCCTCGCACGCCGCTGCACCGGCGGCTTCAGACGGAAGGGAGGCTCATCGAGGAAGCGAGGCGCGAATCGAATGTGGACTTCAAGCTGCCCTACAAGGACGTAATCGCGATGTGGCGGCGGACATTCCGCACCGCCTTTGAGCCTGCGGCGATCTACCGGCGGTTCGAATACAACCAGGAGCACACCTACCCGAACCGGATCTGGACTCCGCCGACTTGCAGGCTGAGTGTGCGCAATGTGTTGAAAGGTCTGAGTACGCTGGTGAAGTTAGTGGTGAAAGTGGGGATCTTTAGCGATTACCGCGAGGTCTTTTGGAGGATGGCAAAGCCGGCGCTAAAGAAGGGCGATATCGAGTCCGTGATCCACGTAAGCCTGGTGGCCCATCACATGATTTCGTTTGCGCGCGAAGCGGAGTCAGGATACCAGAACGCTTCGTTCTACTCACCCAAAGTGGAGCAGACTTCGTAACGGATTCGGAAATGGTTCTGTCCAAGCAGGCGGCGCTACCTCCCGCAATAATCTCAGATCAGGCGTTTACAGATTCAGGTAGTCAGGGCAAACTTTTAATTCCGTAGCCAACTACGGAGGACACTGGTTCGCGGCGCGCTGGGAGAACTGTGGTTTTAGATGCGATAGGAATGAGCTTGCCCTGATGTAACCGGTATTCGAGGCCACGCCACACAACTTTTTCCGAGAAGAATCCCGCCAGCCAAACGACAAAGCTAATCGCATCTCGTAGGGGAACGAGCCAAATGAGTTGGAGAACCCGGCGATCCCCTAACCCCCACCTTCCAGTCAGCCACGTTATGGCAACGCGCAGGATGAGGTAGGCGAACAGAAGCGATGCAGCCAATAACGGCGCCCCAATGGACACTCCGACCGCCGCTCCGAGCAATGTCCATGGCAATCCATGAGTGAAAATCAGCCCGCGATAGCCCGATGGACGAGCGCTCTTTAGAGCGATCGACCAGCGCAGCTCGCGATGAAAATACTCTGAAAGAGTTTCCTTGGAAAAGACCATGAAAACCGGTTTGGGGATCAACACCACGCGGTGGCCGCACAGAGCGATGCGTTTGCCAAGCTCAAAGTCTTCGGAGTGATGATTGACCATCGCTTCCCAGCCGCCAATTTCAGCGAGGTGCTTTTTGGACGTGGCCATGGTCCAGCCGAAAGCGAAACCCAGCCGGCCCTCGATTTTCTTCGCCACAAGGGCGGCCGGAGCGGAGTCCATGTACATGCCCAAGGCGTCAAGATTTGATGCCAGATTCCCAGCACTCTGGCTCCGATAGAATGCGGTAACCGCGCCAACGCTTTGATCGGCAAAAGGAGCGGTAACCTGCTTAAGATAATCAGGTTCCACGCGGACGTCACTGTCGCTCATGACCAGCAGATCGTATTTTGCCTTTTGGGCTAACTGGCAAAGATTATTCACCTTGTCGCTGGTCCCCACGTGGGGAACATTCGTAATCAAGCGGATGGGCGTGCCGGGAAAATCGGCCTGGAGTTTTTCGATCACTGGAATGACCGGATCGTTGGTGTCGGACACCGCAAACAACAATTCGTATTCCGGGTAATCTAGCCGGCAAAAACTGGCAAAATTTTCGTAGGCTTCATGGTCAAGGCCGCGCACAGGTTTTACGATGCTGGCGGGGGGCATGAAAGCAGTTTTTCCCAACGGGGCCTTGCGCGCAGTGCGGAAATAATCAACGATGCAGTAAAGAGATAAGAGGTAGTAGATGAAGGGCAAAAGCGCCAAAAGCAGTAAAGCATAAGTTACAATCTGCAACACGACTCCTCAGAATTCGCCCGCCATCCCGCAGATGTAAGCGTACGAAATCTTAATCCAGCTCAGCCCGAAAAACAGGTGCGGGGAATCCTCATCAGCTGATCGCATAGCCGTGGGCTCGAATGGCTTCCACGGCTTCACTCCGGCTCCCGGCATCCACCTGTTTCAAGATTCTATGGATGTGATTCCTCACTGTAAACTCAGAAAGATTCAAGTGGGAAGCGATTTCTTTGTTCGTCAATCCTTTGGCCACGAGGGTGACCAACTGCTGCTGCCGGAAAGTCAGATCGGGCTTGGAGGGTGAGTCTGAGAGAGGCTTCTCCTTGGGGGTCTGAGCCACGAACCGGAACAACGCCGAGCAAAGTTGCGGGGGGCACACGGCCTCGCCGCGACCGACAGCGCGCACGGCGTTAACGACGTCCGAAGCGGAAGCATCTTGTAATAAATAGCCGCTCACGCCGAAGCGCACGGCGTCTATGAATTGTTCTTCGTCAGCATCCATCCCGATGACCACGACCTTAAAATCGGCCCGCGCTCCACCCGGACCAGCTAAACAGGGCGGAAGGCGGCCGGGAACAAATGAATCGATCAACAAGACGTCGCACACATTCTTGAAAATGCCCATGGGCGTTTCGTCAGTCGCGGAAGCTTGCTCTACGACGTCAAAGTCAGGCTTTTTACGAAAGAGGCGAACTAGGGCTTCG
>Ga0187820_1000232_pt1 | contig 12072 bp, 10 predicted proteins | sample NC_wetland_sal_i_19_FD_132409 | JGI IMG/M metagenome (GOLD analysis project Ga0187820, IMG submission 132409) | Wetland sediment microbial communities from Neuse River Estuary, North Carolina, USA - SO4_5 | ecosystem: Environmental > Aquatic > Freshwater > Wetlands > Sediment | place: USA: North... | reverse complement strand
CAGGGCGACGCTCGATTATTCCGAGCTTGAGCCCGGCAAGCGGGCGACCGACGCCATACGAAAGGCCGCCGCCGATCTCGATATCGCATCGAAATATAACGCTCAGCTGCGCCTCACCGGACCGGTGCCGATGGCGGACGAGGAATTCGCCACGATCAAAGAGAATGCCGCTCTCAACGCCACGGTGACGATCGCCGTCGTGCTTTTCATTCTCTGGCTGGCGTTGCGCTGGATGCGCATCATTCTCGCAGTCTTTCTCTGCGTCGCCGTCGGGCTGTCCATAACCGCTGCGGTCGGCATGCTGATGGTGGGAACGCTCAATCTGATATCCGTCTATTTCGCGGTTCTGTTCGTCGGGCTCGGCGTCGATTTTGGAATTCAATACAGCGTGCGCTATCGGGCCGAGCGGCACGAGGTCGACAATCTGCGCGAGGCGCTGTTGCACGCCGGCCGGCGCGCCGGCGCCCCGCTCACGCTCGCCGCCTTGGCGACCGCCGCCGGTTTCCTGTCGTTCCTGCCGACGGTCTACAAAGGCGTGTCCGAGCTCGGCTTGATCGCCGGCGTCGGCATGCTGATCGCGTTCACCACCAGCATCACGCTGTTGCCGGCGCTTCTGAGCGTACTCAAACCGCCGAGCGAGCCGCACCCGCTCGGCTATGCGAAGCTTGCGCCGGTCGATCACTTCCTGGCGCGGCATCGCGTGCCGATCCTCATCATAACCGGTCTCGTCGTCGCGGCGGGATTGCCGCTGTTGTTCTGGCTGCGATTCGACTTCAATCCGATCAATTTGCGCAGCCCCACCACCGAAGCGGTTGCGACCTACCTGGCGCTCAAGAACGACCCCGATAGCGGCGCCAATGACATCCAGATTTTGGGACCATCGCTGGCGGAGGCCGATCGGGTGGCGGCGCAGCTTCGCAATCTGCCCGAGGTGGCGCGCGCACTGACGCTTTCCAACTTCATTCCCACCGATCAGCAGCAGAAACTGCCGCTCATCGAGAACGCAGCCAAAACCTTGCTTCCCGTGCTTAATCCAACTGCGCGGAGCCCGCCGCCTACCGATGCGCAGAACGTCAGCATGATGGGCTCGACGATCGACGCGCTCAATCGGCTGGCGGGCGACGGCAACAGTTCGGGCGCGGTAGCAGCGCGTCGCTTGGCGACGGCGATGGCGGCGCTGGAAAAGGCCGACCCGGCGGCGCGGGAGCGCGCGCAAGAGGTGTTCGTGCAACCGTTGCGCATCGCGCTCGACGACGTGCGCAATTTGCTCAAGGCGCACGAGATCACGCGGGACAATCTGCCGCCGGAACTGGTCAACCAATGGGTGACGTCTGACGGTCAGGCGCGCATCGACGTCGCGCCCAAAGGCGATTCCAGCAACAATGAAGTGTTGCAAAGCTTCGCGCGCGCGGTGCAGGCCGTTGCGCCCAACGCCACCGAGGGACCAATCTCGATCCTCGAAGCGCGGCGCGCCGTCGTCACCGCGTTCATCGAGGCGGGCGCTTGTGCGCTTTTGTCCATCGGCATTCTTTTGTGGATCACGCTGCGCCGTTTCGGCGACGTGCTGCTCACGCTGGTGCCGCTGCTGCTCGCGTGCGTCGTCACGCTCGAGATTTGCGTTCTGGTCGACCTGCCGTTGAATTTCGCCAACATCATCGCATTGCCGCTACTCTTGGGCGTCGGCGTGGCGTTTAAGATTTATTACATCATGGCCTGGCGCGAGGGGCAGACCAATCTCTTGCAATCGGTGCTCACGCGCGCCGTGATATTCAGCGCGTGTACGACAGCGACGGCCTTCGGCAGCCTTTGGTTCTCTAGCCACCCCGGCACGTCCAGCATGGGCAAACTGCTGGCGATTTCTCTGTTGACCACGATGGCCGCGGCGGCCTTGTTCCAGCCGGTGCTTATGGGCAAGCCCCGTCAGCCGGAGCCGAGTTCCTAGAGCGCAATCGTTTCGACCTGAAATCGATCAGAGCCGGGTGGCGCCGCCCGACGCCGGCGGAAGCTCCGATTTGTGCGCCGGCGGCGATGGCGAACGTTTTTGATTAGGCGGCGGGGCCGGATTGGCCGGCGTGTTCGGATTGATCGACGGATCGAGCATGCTGAAGGCGGAATCGGGCAAGCGCGTCCAATATTGGTTTTCGCCCAGCAATTCGAAGCCGACATAGCCGCGCACGACGAGCGTTTGCCCGTCCTCAGAAAGCTTCATCGTTGCTTTGTAGACCTTGCCGTCGCGCGGATCGAGAATCGTTCCGCCGCCGTATTTTTCGTCGGCTTCCTGCTGCATGCCGCGGATGATTTCGAGCCCGAGCCAGGGATGATCGCGGCGGTCGTCCTTGCATTGGCTGCAAACGACGTTCGGATCCTCACCGGGCTTGAGATACATCTTCGCAATGATTCCGTTGTAGACGCCGTTGTGCTCGGTGATCAGGAACCATCCTGTCGGCTGTTTGGTGTCCTCGTCGACCGCTTGCCAAAGCCCGACCGGCGATCCCAGGTCGGCGCCGTGGATGGGACCGGAAACAAAGAACGGCAAGAGAACCGGCAAGAGAACCGCGAAAGCCAGTACAAATCTCGTTCGCATCATCCGAGCTCCTGAAGGTTTCGGAAGCTGCTACCGACAAGCGGACAGCGGTTTGCATTTAAAGCGATTGCGCAAGGTGAGATATCCTTGCGGCCGACCTCATGCAATGGTCTCGCCCGGCCTGCAGGCTCGATATGGAACCACACAGAGGGCCCTGTGATGAGCTATCAGCCGAATTACCGTGCACGAGACAAGCTAACCCCCCGCCCGATATGTCCGGTATCAACGGTGAAGCAGGAACTTGATCGAAATAAGAACGGTGCGGCGCGTCGATTCCGCCAAGGAATCCACCAGGGAATCCGCGAAGAAATCCATCAAGGGATTCGCTAAGCAGAAATCGCGGACGGTGATCGAAAGCGCCGATCCGGAGCGGCATTCGCAAGTGGGGGCCCAGTCATCGCAGCTTGTCGGCGCGCCGTGCCTGCCGCTACAATTCGCCCGCAATCCCGCCCCCTGCGTCACCGCTTAGCCCGCGTGATCGAGAGTCGCCGTGAAGATCAAATCCATCGAGCCCATCGCCGTCAGCTTGCCGATGAAAAAGCCGGTACAAATGTCCGGCGAAACCGTCGCGCGCGCCGACAATGTTTTCGTCCGCGTCGAGGCCGACAATGGCGTGACCGGCTGGGGCGAAGCGGCGTCCGCGCCGGCGATGACCGGCGAAACGGTTGCGAGCATGATGGCGGCCATCGAATATTTGACGCCCAAGCTGGTGGGACGTGCGGCGGACGATCTGTCCAGCGCGTCGGCGGCGATGGACGCGCGGATGTACGGCAATAGCGGCGCCAAGGCCGCCATCGACACCGCACTGCATGATCTCTTCGGGCGCGCCAGCGGGCGGCCGGTTCACGCTCTGCTCGGCGCAAAACAGCGCAACCGGATACCGGTGCTTGCGGTGATCGGATCCGAAGACGCCGCCTTCGATCTTCGCGAAGCGCAACGAAGCTTCGACGCCGGCTATCGCGCATTCAAGATCAAGGTCGGTCTTGGGACGCCCGAAGCCGACGCCGCGCGCACCCGCGCGATTTGCCAGGCGCTCAAGCGCGAAGTCGAACCATGTTTGGTGTCGGCCGACGCCAACCAGGGCTTCAGCGTCGATGGCGCGCTGCGCTTTGTCGGCGCCGTCGGCGATTGCGGCCTTGATTTCTTTGAGCAGCCGGTCGATGCCCACGATCCGACTGGCATGGCGCGAGTCGCCGCCGCGACGCAAATCCCGATCGGCTCGGACGAGGGCATCCACGCGGGTGACGACATCGTCCGCCATCATCAGCGCAAGGCCGCGGGCGGCGTCAGTCTCAAGGCGATCAAGCTCGGCGGCCTGCGCGGATTGGTCGAGGCGAGCCGCCTATGCGCGCGGCTCGGCATGCGCGTCAATATTTCATGCAAGACCGGTGAAACAAGCCTCGCCTCGGCCGCGGCCATCCACGTCGCCGCGGTGGCGCCCGAAATCGCCTGGGGACTGACCGTGACCAGCGCCGGGCTCGCCGAGGATGTCGCCGTCATTCCGCTGCGCATCGATCGCGGCCATGTCGAAGTGCCGCAATCGCCCGGGCTCGGCATCGAGATCGACGAGCGCCGGATTCGGCACTGTGCGGGACACTTCAAGCGCGTCGCGTGACCGAACGAAGCGCAAGCGAGATGCGATGAACGACGCCGGACCTCCGGGGGACCCCTATCGCTCGATCGGCAAGCCGCTGCCGCGCAAGGAGGACGAGCGGCTCGTCACCGGCAAAGGCCGCTTCACCGACGATTTCAACCTCGACGGTCAAGTCTATGCGGCGATGGTCCGCTCACCGCATCCGCACGCGCGGATTGTTGCAATCGATTCCGCCGCCGCCAAGGCGATGCCGGGCGTGCTCGGCATATTCACCGGCGCCGATTGCGCCGCCGACGGGCTTGCGCCCATTCCGCACGATCCCGTTCCGAAGACCAAATTCGACATGAAGCTCACCGGCCCCGGCGGTGGCGCGGTCTTCGTCGGGCCTCACGTTCTGCTGCCCGCGGACCGGGCGCGCCATGTCGGCGAAGCCGTCGCGATGGTCGTCGCCGAAACCAAGGCGCAGGCCATGGACGCCGCCGAAACGGTCGATGTCCGCTACGAGGAATTGCCGTTTGTGCTGCATTCCGAAGACGCGATGGCGCCTGGAGCACCCGTGCTTTGGCCGGAGGCGCCAGACAATGTCTGCGTCGATACACAGTTCGGCAATGTCGAAGCCACCGACCGGGCCTTTGCCGAAGCCGCGCATGTCGTGAGCCGGAAATTCCACGTCGGGCGCGTTACCGGCGTCCCGCTCGAACCGCGCGCGGCGCTTGGCGTCTACGATGCCGCCATGCGCCGCTACACGCTCTACGCCGGGTCCGGCGGCGCGGTGCGGCAAAAGCGCGAGCTTGAAACCGTGCTCGGAATACCCGCCGACAGCCTGCGGGTGCTCTCGCACGACGTCGGCGGCAATTTCGGGACGCGCAACCGCGTTTTTGTGGAATTCGGGCTGGTGTTGTGGGCTGCGAAGAAGCTCGGCCGCCCGGTGAAGTTCACCGCCACCCGTTCAGAGGCTTTTCTCAGCGACTATCAGGGCCGCGATCTTGTCACCAAGGTCGAGCTCGCGCTCGATGCCGCCGGCCGCTTCCTCGCCATGCGCGCGACCAATATCAGCAATGTCGGCGCACATTGTGTTTCATTGTCGCCGCTGAGCAAGGGCGCGGGCCTCATTCCCGGCTCCTACGTCGTCCCCGCGGCGACGCTCCGCGCGCTTGCCGTGTTCACGAACACCATGCCGACCCAGGCCTATCGCAGTTCCGGCCGGCCGGAAGTGACATACGCGATCGAGCGCTTGGTCGACATCGCCGCCGCCGAGCTCGGCAGGGATCGCGTCGCGCTGCGGCGCAAGAACCTGGTGCGGCCGGACGCGATGCCATACCGCAACGCCGTCGGCATGCTCTACGACAGCGGCCGCTACGAAGAGAACATGGATTGCGCGCTTGCCGTCGCCGACTGGAAGGGCTTCCCGGCGCGGCGCCGCGAGGCTGCGCGGCGCGGCAAGCTTCTCGGTCTCGGACTCGCCAATTACGTGGAATCTTCGATCGGCGCACCGCGCGAACAGGCGCGGATCAGGGTGCAGCCGGAAGGCCGGGTCGATGTGATCATCGGCACGCAGCCCGCCGGTCAAGGTCATGAAACGAGCTTCGCCCAGGTCGTTTCCGATCTTCTTCGTGTGCCGGCCGAGAGCGTGCGCATCATCCTCGGCGATACCGACGTGGTGCGCGTCGGCGGCGGCTCGCATTCGGGCCGCTCGATGCGTCACGCCGCCACCGTGTTCGCCAAGGCCGCCGTCGATCTGATCGCCAAAGGCAAGGAGATCGCCGCCGTGGTGATGGGCGCGGCGTCCGATACCGTCACGTTTGCGGACGGCCGCTTCGTCTCGCGTGACACCAACCGCACTTTCGACTTTCTGGAGCTCGCCCGCGAAGCCGAGCATTGCGCGCTGCCGCAATCGCTGAAGGATGGGATCGCGGTCGTCACCGACAACGAGATGCACGAACCGGTCTTCCCCAACGGTACCGCCGTCTGCGAGATCGAGATCGATCCGCAGACCGGCGGGATGCGAATCACCCGTTATGCCTCGGTGGATGATGTCGGGCGCTGCATCAATCCGTTGATCGTGCACGGCCAAACGCACGGCGCGATCGCGCAGGGCGTCGGCCAGGCGATGTCCGAGCAGATCTACCTCGATCCGGATTCCGGGCAGCCGCTCACCGGCTCGCTGATGGACTACGCCATGCCGCGCGCCGATACGCTGCCTTCGTTCGACACCGAAATCGCCGAAGTGCTTTCGCCGACGAACCCGCTCGGCATCAAGGCCGGCGGCGAAGGCGGCACCACCGCCGCACCCGCCGCGGTCGTGAGCGCTATCCTCGACGCGCTGCGCCGTGTCGGCGTCCGCGACATCGCGATGCCCGCCACGCCCTACGCCGTCTGGTCGGCGATTCAAAAGGCGAAAAATACCGGCGCGGCAGGTGGGTCTTAAATGCCCCCGCCGCTTCTCGCGCTCGACAAAATCTCCAAACGCTTCGGCGCGATCGTCGTCGCCGATCGCATCGATCTCACGCTCGCCGCGGGCGAGGCGCTCGGCATCATCGGCCCGAACGGCGCGTGCAAGACGACCCTGTTCGGCATCATTAGTGGAACCATCGCGCCGGATTCCGGCCGCGTGCTTTACGCCGGCAACGACATCACGGCGCTGCCGCCGGCGCAACGGTGCGGCATCGGCATCGGGCGCTCGTTTCAAATTCCTGCGCCGTTCGGCGGCATGAGCGTATTCGAAAATCTCGTCGTCGCGGCGGCGTTTGGCGGCGGCCGGCGCGAGCACGACGCTTATGAGAGCTGCATGTTCATCCTCGAACGCTGCGGGCTTGCCGGCAAAGCCAACCGGCCCGCGCGGAGCCTCACTTTGCTCGACCGCAAACGCCTCGAATTGGCCCGCGCCTTGGCAACGCAGCCTGCGGCGCTGCTGCTCGACGAAGTGGCCGGCGGATTAACCGAGCACGAATGCCAGGCGCTGATCGAATTGATCGGCGAGGTGAGGCGCGGCGGCGTGTCGCTGATTTGGATCGAGCACGTCGTGCACGCGCTGATCAAGAGCATCGATCGCCTGCTCGTCCTGCATAATGGCGCGTTCATCGCCGACGGCGATCCGCGCGCGGTGATCGCAAGTCTTCAGGTCGCGGAAATCTATATGGGGATCGAAGCCGATGCCTGAGGCGCCGCTTCTTGCCGTGTGCGGCCTCGACGCCTTCTACGGCGATTTCCAGGCCTTGTTCGGCATTTCGATGGAGATCGCGCGCGGCGAAGCGGTGGCGGTGATCGGCGCCAACGGCGCCGGCAAGAGCACGCTGTTAAAAAGCATCGCCGGACTGATGCGCTCGCGGCCCGATGCCATCGCGTTCGAGGACGGAGCGATCGGCGGCATGGCGGCCTATGCCGTCGCCGCGCGCGGCATCGCACTGGTGCCGGAGGGCAGGGGACTATTTCCTTCGCTGACGGTCGAGGAAAATCTTTTGATCGGCGGCCAGCTCGGCCGGCGGGGGGCCTGGACCTTGCGGCGGATCTACGAGCTTTTTCCAGTGCTCGGCGAACGCCGCGCACTGGCGAGTACGGCGCTTTCCGGCGGCCAGCAGCAGATGGCTGCGCTCGGGCGCGCGCTGATGGCCAATCCGAAATTGTTGTTGTGCGACGAGATCAGCCTCGGCTTGGCGCCGATCGTGGTGCGCGACATCTATGCGCGATTGCCGGCCATTCTTGCCGAAGGCACCGCCATCGTGCTGGTCGAGCAGGACGTCGTGCAGGCGCTCAAAGCAGCGCAGCGCGTCTATTGTTTGCAGGAAGGGCGCGTCGCGCTTGCCGGCGCGGCGAAGGATTTGACGCGCGAGGCGATCGCCGCCGCCTATTTCGGGGTGTGAGGGTGAGACCGAATCTGGAACGAGCACTCGGGTGCGGCGTCACTAGCAACTTGCGACGCACCTGATGCAATGGATCAACGTCATTCTCCAAGGCGTGCTGGTCGGCGGCCTTTACGCCATGTTCGCCGCCGGGCTGTCGCTGATTTTCGGCGTGATGCGGCTCGTCAATATCGCGCACGGCGACCTGATCGTGCTCGCTGCCTATATTGCGCTCGTCGTCACACAGACGCTCGGCATTGGGCCGCTCGCGGGCCTGATCGTCGTCGTGCCGGTGATGGCGTTAATCGGCTACGCCCTGCAGTGGTTCGTGCTCAACCGCACCCTCGGCGACGATTTATTGCCGCCGCTCCTGGTGACATTCGGGCTTTCGGTCATCATCCAGAACGGACTGCTGACGCTGTTCACCGCCGACAGCGTGAAACTGCAGGCCGGCGCCATCGAAGTGGCGACCATCCGCCTCGGCGAAGGCGTCTATGTCGGCGTGCTGCCGCTCCTGCAATTTTGCGTCGCGGTTGGCGTGATCGCGGGCCTGCGGTAGATCTTCTACCGCACGCCGCTGGGCCGCGCGTTTCGCGCCACCGCCGATGATCCGGCGATTGCGCAATTGATGGGTCTTGATAACCGCCACGTTTTCGCGCTGGCGATGGCTTTGTCGCTCGCGGTGGTGGCGATTGCCGGCGTGTTCCTTGCGGTGCGCGCCAATTTCGATCCATCGCAGGGGCCGGCGCGGCTGATCTTCGGTTTCGAAGCCGTGATCATCGGCGGGCTGGGCAGCCTCTGGGGCACGCTCGCCGGCGGATTGATCCTGGGCGTCGCGCAAGCCATCGGCGCGCATCTCAATCCGGGCTGGCAGATCCTCGCCGGACATCTCGCATTTTTGGTCGTGCTCGCGGTGCGGCCGCAAGGCCTGTTTCCCAAGGTGCGCGCATGACGACAGAGATGACGGCGCAGCGATCCGCGACCGCGCCATTGCCGGTGCGAGTCACCTTCGGCGATCGCGCGAGCGCGATCGGCATGGTGCTCGGCGCGCTCGCCGTCGTAGTGCTTGCGGCGGCGCCGGCCTGGGGCGGCCGTGACGACCTGCAGCTTCTTTCGGAAATGTACGCCTACGTCGCGCTGGCGAGTCTATGGAATCTGCTCGCCGGTTATGCCGGCCTCGTCTCGGTCGGCCAGCAGGCCTATGTCGGGCTCGGCGCCTATATCCTCTGCTTCGCGATCCTTTTCGGAATTTCCCCGCTGTGGTCGATTCCGCTCGCGGGCGTGATCGCAGCCGGGGTGTCAATCCCGGTGGCGTTCTTGGTGTTCCGGTTGCGCGGCCATTATTTCGCGATCGGCACCTGGATCGTGGCGGAAGTGTTCCGGCTCATTGCTTCGCAGCTTGCGGCGCTCGGTGGCGGCTCCGGCACGAGCCTGCCGGCCGCCATGGTCATTGCCATTGCGCCGACCCGGCAGCTCCGCGACGACATCATCTATTGGATCGCGCTGGGACTTGCCGTCGCCGTGCTGGCGCTGATCGTTCTGCTTTTGCGCTCGCGCTATGGGCTTGCGCTCAAGGCGATACGCGACAGCGAGCTCGCCGCCGCGTGCAACGGCGTCGACGTCAAGCGCACCAAGCTCATCGTCTATATCGTCACCGCCTTCGCCACGGCGATCGTCGGGGCGGTGATCTTTCTGCAGAAGCTTCGCATCTCGCCGGATGCCGCGTTCAGCGTGAACGACTGGACCGCCTTCGTGATCTTCATCACCGTGATCGGCGGCATCGGGCGCATCGAAGGCCCGATCGTCGGCACCGTCGTGTTCTTCGTCCTGCGGCAGACGCTCGCCGACCTCGGCACGATCTACCTCATGATGCTGGGGCTTGTGGCGATCGTGATCATGCTCGCGGCGCCGAAAGGCATCTGGGGCCTGATCGTCGAGCGGTTCGGCTGGCAACTTTTCCCGCTTGAGCGCAGAGTGCTATTTGAGGACCATAGCGGGGCGCGAAAATGAGCTCCACGAAGAAGACTTTTGTGTGTATGACGCCCGACATGGAGAAACGAACCAATGGCGAGTAAGATTATCATTAGCTGCGCGGTGACGGGCTCGATTCATACCCCGACGATGTCGGACGCGCTCCCGATCACGCCCGATCAGATCGCGACGCAAGCGATCGATGCCGCCAAGGCCGGCGCCGCGATCCTGCACCTGCATGCGCGCGATCCGAAGGACGGCCGGCCGTCGCCGGATCCGAACGTCTTCATGCAATTTCTGCCGCGCATCAAGCAGGCGACCGATGCGGTGGTGAACATCACCACCGGCGGCGCGGTGACGATGACGGTCGAGCAGCGCATCTCGGCGGCGCAGCAGCTCTCGCCGGAAATGTGCTCGCTCAACATGGGCTCGATGAACTTCGCGCTTTACCCGATGGCGCGTCGCTACAAGACCTGGAAATACGACTGGGAAGAGAGCTACCTTCTTAACTCCGACGCTTATATCTTTCCCAACACGTTTCGCGACATCGAGAAGGTCTACAAGACGCTCGGCGAAGGCCGCGGCGTGAAATTCGAGCATGAATGCTACGACACCGGGCATTTGTACAATCTCGCCCATTGCATCGACCGCGGCCTGTTCCAGCCGCCGGTGTTCCTGCAGCTCATTTTCGGCATTCTCGGCGGCATCGGTCCCGATCTCGACAATCTGTTCTTCATGAAGCGCACGGCCGACCGGCTGTTCGGCAAGGATTATCTCTGGTCGGTGCTCGCCGGCGGCCGCCATCAGATGAATTTCTGCACCAATGCGGCGATGCTTGGCGGTAATGTGCGCGTCGGCTTGGAGGACTCGCTTTATATCGGTCCGGGCAAGCTCGCCAAGAGCAACGCCGAACAGGTCGCGAAAATCCGCCGCATCGTCGAGGATCTCGGCTACGAGATCGCGACGCCGGCCGAGGCCCGGCTGATGCTGGGACTCAAAGGCGCGGATCGGGTGAAGTTTTAGGACATTTGAACGTGTCACCGCCGCTCGTCCCGGCGAAAGCGGGGACCCCGCGAAAGAATCTACTGGATTCCCGCCGCCGCGGGAATGAGCGGCCGCACCGATGAACGCCATCGATCTTAAAAACCGCACCGCGATCGTCACCGGCGGCGCGCGCGGCATCGGATTTGCGATCGCCAAACGGATGGTGGAATCCGGCGCCGCGGTCGCGTTGTGGGACGTCGACGCGAACACGCTCGATAAGGCAGCCGCAGCGCTCAAAAGCGACGATCGCGTTCGCGGCGCAATCGTCGATGTGACCGACGAAGCCGCAATCGCGCGCGGCGTCGAAGCCTGCATCCGTGATCTCGGCAAGATCGATATTCTCATCAACAATGCCGGTATCACCGGCGGCAATGCGCCGCTGTGGGAGCTTGCACCCGCGGTCTGGCGGCGCGTCGTCGAGGTCAATCTGATCGCGCCGTATCTCGTCTGCCGCGCCGTCGCGCCGCATATGATCGCGGCCGGCTACGGCCGCATCGTCAACATCGCCTCGATTGCCGGCAAGGAAGGCAACCCGAACGCCTCGCACTATTCGGCGTCGAAAGCCGGCCTGATCGGGCTCACCAAGTCGCTCGCCAAGGAATTGGCGACGACGGGCGTTCTGGTGAACGCCATCACCCCGGGGGCGGCGAAGACCGAGCTGTTCGGCCAGATGAAACAAGAGCATATCGATTACATGCTCTCGAAAATCCCGATGAATCGCGTTGTCGAGGTCGAGGAAATAGCAGCGATGACAGCCTGGCTCGCCTCCGAGCAGTGTTCGTTTTCGACCGGCGCGGTCTTCGATATTTCCGGCGGCCGCGCGGTGTATTGAGGCAAAGCCCTGTTTCCCCGGCCTGAACAGGTGAATTTGCCGCCTCGCGCCCGAAATCGCAATGTTCCCGGCGCGCCCTTGACCCCATCGGTCGCGCGACGTTACATCGTGCCGGTATTGGGGGCTGGTTTTGGGCGGTTAGCTCAGCGGAAGAGCACTTCCTTGACATGGAAGGGGTCAGAGGTTCGATCCCTCTACCGCCCACCAT
>Ga0187820_1000229_pt1 | contig 12096 bp, 11 predicted proteins | sample NC_wetland_sal_i_19_FD_132409 | JGI IMG/M metagenome (GOLD analysis project Ga0187820, IMG submission 132409) | Wetland sediment microbial communities from Neuse River Estuary, North Carolina, USA - SO4_5 | ecosystem: Environmental > Aquatic > Freshwater > Wetlands > Sediment | place: USA: North... | reverse complement strand
CAGGAGAAGCCCTCGGCTTCCGTTCTGGTCAACCTCTACGCCGGCCGCACGATGGATGCCGGACAGGTCAGCGCCATTGTCCATCTGGTCGCCAGCAGCGTTCCTGAGCTCGATGCCAAGAATGTTACTGTCGTCGATCAGGCCGGCAATCTGCTCACCTCGAAGGGCGACCTCGATTCCGTGCAGGGCCTAAGTTCCGGGCAACTGGATTACGTGCGCGATGTGGAGGCGTATTACGCCAAGCGGGTCGAGTCCATCGTCACTCCGATAGTGGGCCAGGGCAACGTCAAGGCTGAGGTGCAGGCCGACCTCGATTTTTCAGAAGACGAGTCGACCAGCGAGTCCTACAAGCCGAACCCGACGCCGGAAACCCAGGCGGTACGCAGTCAGCAGACCATGACCGATACCAGTGGGGGCGGCAATGCGGCCGGTGGCATTCCTGGAGCGCTCAGCAACCAGCCGCCTGGTCCGGCCACGGCGCCACTGAATGCGCCGGCCGGAGCCAATGCGGGCGCCACACCGGGGGCAACCGGACAGACGCAGGGCGGAAGCAAACGGGACAGCGTCACCAATTTCGAGTTGGATAAGACCATCCGCCACGTCCGCGAATCGCTCGGCCGGGTCAAGCGCTTGTCGGTTGCAGTGGTGGTCAATTACAAGTCCAGCAGCGAGCCGGATACCAAGCCCACGCCATTGCCGCCCCAGTTGCTTGATCAGGTGAACAACCTGATCAAGGAGGCCGTAGGCTACAACCAGGCCAGGGGCGATACGATCAACGTTGTGAACGCGGCCTTCAGCGAACCGTCCAAGGAAGAGGCGATAGAAACACCGATCTGGAAGGATCCGGGCAATATCGCGCTGGTCAAGGAGCTGCTGAAAAACCTGCTTATATTCGGGCTGGCTTTCTACCTGGTCTTCGGGGTGCTTAGGCCGTTGCTGCGCGATCTGGTACGCCCGCCGGAGATGACGGCGGCAGAGGGACCTGCATTCGAGGAGGACCTCGAGGGTGGATTCGAAGGTTTGGGCGGCGCCATGTCTGCAGGCGAGCAGCACGCGGTGGACAGCTATCAGCACAACATCAATTCGGTGCGCGGCTTCGCCAAGGAAAACCCCAAGGTCGTGGCTGAAGTCGTCAAAGAGTGGATGACCAAGGAATGAGCGACGACGGCGTCCATAAAAGCGCGATCCTGATGCTGGCACTGGCCCATGAAGAGGCGGCGGAAGTGTTCAAGCACCTCGGTCCGAAAGAGGTGCAGCGTCTGGGTGTGGCAATGGCCAATATCGGCAACATCAACCGGAGCCAGATCGAGTCCGTCCTCAAGGACTTCCACAAGGAGACCGAGGGTCGCGTAAGCCTGGCCGACAGCGACGAATACATTCGTACGGTGCTGACCAAGGCCCTGGGCGACGACAAGGCGTCGCATCTGCTCGACCGTATCCTGCAGGGCAATGACAACGCCGGCATCGAGAGTCTGAAATGGATGGATGCCAGTTCGGTCGCCGAGATGATCCGCAACGAGCATCCCCAGATCATTGCCACCATCATGGTCCATCTCGATTCCGACCATGCCAGCGAGGTGCTCAACATGCTGCCCGAGCGGCTGCGCAACGATGTCATGCTGCGCATCGCCACGCTGGAAGGGGTGCAACCCATGGCCCTCCGTGAGTTGAATGAAGTGCTCACCCAGCTGCTCTCGGGGGGGGAGCGCGGCAAGAAGAGCGCACTGGGCGGCGTCAAGGCGACGGCCAATATCCTGAACTACATGGGTGGAGCGATCGAGGCCTCCGTGCTGGCCGGCATACGGGAAAACGATCCCGATCTGGCACAGAAGATCCAGGACCAGATGTTCACCTTCGATAACCTGCTGGACCTCGACGACCGTTCAGTGCAGCTTCTGCTGCGCGAGATCCAGTCCGAGTCCCTGATCATCGCACTCAAGGGCACCTCCGAGGAGTTGAAGGAAAAAATCTTCAAGAACATGTCCAGCCGTGCAGCGGAGGCACTCAAGGAGGATCTGGAGTCCAAGGGTCCGGTCCGCCTCTCCGAAGTCGAGGCAGAGCAGAAGGAAATCCTCAAGGTCATCCGTCGACTCGCCGACGAGGGACAGATCGTTCTTGGCGGCAAGGGCGGAGAAGAAGGTATGATCGAGTAATCCTCGATCCGTGTGAAAGCAAATGTCCTCTCGCGTCATCCCAAAAGAACAGCTTACGGCCTACCAGCGCTGGGAACTGATTGGCCTTGATGATGCTGGCGGGAGTGATCAGGGGGCTGAAGCTACCGACCAGAGTGGCCAGGAAGTCCAGGCAATCAACCTGCCCACTGCCGAAGAGATGGAGCGCATCCAGCAGCAGGCGGCCCAGGAAGGCTTCAACCAGGGCCACGAAGAAGGCTACAAGGCGGGCTACGAAAGCGGCCGGAAAGCCGCCGAGGCCGATGCCAGGCGCTTGGCGGAACTGGTCGAGTCAATGGATCTTGAACTCCTCAGGCAGGACGAAGCATTGTCCAGGGAGTTGCTGGATCTGGCGCTTGCCGTCGCCAAGCAAATGCTTCATACGACGATCAAGGTCAAGGAGGGCATCGTGCTTGAGGTACTGCGCGACGCTCTGGAAAGCCTGCCCGGATTGACGGGCCATCTGCGCGTCATGGTGCATCCCGCCGACCTGCAGCTCATCAACGATTTTCTGGTGGCCGATCACAGCCATTTCACGGCCAAGGCGGTTGCCGACAATCGCCTGGAACGCGGCAGTTTCCGGATCGAATCCAGCCAAAGCGAAGTGGAAGGCGATCTGCAGACACGCTGGCAGGAAATCGTCGATTGCCTGGGTACAGACACCACATGGCTGGGTTGAAGCGTACGCGGAAATTCGTCAGCTACCTGCAGGACTGCCAGGAGGCCGTGACCCAGGCAAATTCTTGGTATATCACCGGAAAACTGACGAGAGTGGCAGGTCTGGTCATGGAAGCATCAGGTCTCCGGCTGCCGACTGGTGTGAATTGCCGGGTATTCATGCAGGGCGGTCAGCAGGTTGAAGCGGAGGTTGTGGGCTTTCATGGCGATCACCTCTACCTGATGCCCGCGACGGACGTCTATGGTCTGGCTCCCGGTGCGATCGTCGAGCCATACCGGCTCTGCAATTTCGACCAGCCCCGTTTCGGAAAGCCCTATCAACGCAAGCGGCGGGTAGAGGATCGTATCCGGCAAGTACCTGTTGGCCCTGAGCTGCTTGGACGTATCGTCGATGGCGGCGGTCGTGTCCTGGATCGCCTAGGTCCTCTGGAACCTTCGCGTCGCGCTCCTTTGTACAGCCGTCCGTACAACCCCATGGAGCGGGAACCCATCAAGGACGTCCTGGATGTAGGCGTGCGTGCGATCAACGCGCTGCTGACTGTTGGCAGGGGACAGCGCATGGGGTTGTTTGCCGGAAGCGGCGTGGGCAAATCAATGCTGCTGGGCATGATGGCACGTTATACCTCCGCGGATGTGGTCGTGGTCGGCCTGATCGGCGAGCGGGGACGCGAAGTCAAGGAGTTTATCGAGAACATCCTGGGTCCGGAGGGCCTGAAGCGCGCAGCAGTGGTCGCCGCCCCAGCGGATTCGCCTCCGCTTCTCAGGTTGCATGGTGCTGCATATGCCACAGCCATTGCCGAACATTTCAGGGATCAGGGCCAACATGTGCTGTTGATCATGGACTCGCTGACCCGTTATGCCCAAGCCCAGAGGGAAATTGCACTCGCTGTTGGCGAGCCGCCGGCAACAAAGGGTTATCCTCCTTCAGTGTTCGCCAAATTGCCGCAATTAGTGGAGCGAGCCGGGAACGGCAAGGATGGCAGCGGCACCATCACGGCGTTCTATACGGTACTGGTAGAGGGGGACGACCAGCAGGATCCGATTGCGGATGCCGCACGTGCCATTCTTGACGGCCACATTGTCCTGTCCCGCCAGCTGGCAGATCAGGGGCATTATCCTGCGATTGATATTGAACAGTCCATTTCACGGGTCATCACTGAACTGTTGAGCAAGGAAGACCTCAATCTGGTAAGGCGCTTCAAAAGCATGTATTCCAGATATCAGAGAAGCCGTGACTTGATCACAATTGGCGCCTATGCCAAGGGCAACGACGCCAAGCTAGACGAGGCCATCGCCCTGTACCCCGGGATGGAATCATTTTTGATGCAGGATTTTATTGATCAGGAAGACTACGTTTCCAGTCGAAAGCAGCTTGGTCAACTGCTGTCCTGAGCGGGTCTGATCAGGAGGCCCCCCTGCCCGGAACGCGGGAGGAGGGCTGAGTGATCAATTGTTCGGATCGCTCGAATTCTTGGCAAGCTTGAACCAGATGAACAGGCCCATCACGATAAGAAAACCGATCGTGAACAAGCTGAGCAGGCCAATATCAGTGCCGAAAAGTTCCTTCATGACGATGTCCATCACTTTCTCCTACAAAATAGCCCCTCAGGGCAACATGGATGAATCGGAAGATGACCTGGCCGCAAGATGCAGCGTTCCGGAGAATGTGCCATTCCAAAGGCCAATCAGACGCCACTCGCGATCCTCAGGTTCGAGAATGAATTTATGCTCTCCATCCGAAATGGAAGGGAGCACAGTCGTGTAGGTACCGGTCTGGTTTGGCAAGGCTAGCACGGTGATGTTCGAGCCAGCATCGCCGCCATAGGCGCGGGCCATCTTGAGCAGAAGGTGATGTGGTCTCTCTTTCAGTTTTCCGTTCAAGACAATGCTCAGCGTTCCCGTTTTGGTCTCAGTCAGGTCGGCGGACAAGGACAGGTATTGTGCCCGCTTGTCCATTTCGTTGGCCTGTGTGACTGCAACCCCTTCACTGTCCTTGTCAGTCAGCACGACATCTGCATTCTTGTAAGCGATCCAGACCGTTGTCAGGCCGGCAACCACTGCCAACAAGGGCAAAGTGAAAATGAGCCAAACCATGGGCTCTCGCCACCAGACCGATTTCTGTTCAATGCTAATGCTCATTTTCCTGGCCTTATTTCAAAAAACTGGATTTAACTTCACGAGCCAAATGCGAATCGTCATCAGACTTGATGTCGAAGAACACTGGCTGTGTGGGGTGCAAAACAGAAGCTTTGGGTGCTTCCAGTGTGATGTTCAGGTTCTCGGTACCCAAAGCGTCGACACTGATCTGATCGCCGCTGGTGATTTTCAAGCCATCCAGACCCTTGGCCGTGATCGTGTAGTGATGTGGCTTTCCATCCATATTGATAACCTGCAACCTGTAGAGGTTTTCCAGACCACCTGATGGCGTCTCGCGCGACAGCGTCAGACGGTCGCGTATCACATCCACCCGTAATGGAATCCGGTTGGCCAATGTGTAGAAAAAGGCCAGAATGATTCCGGTCAGGACCACCGTATAGAAGAGCGTACGTGGACGGAAGACATGCTTGAGTATGTCCTTGTCCTCGTATTTGCCATCAACGACATTCTGGGTCGAGTAGCGGATCAGGCCCCTTGGGTAACCCATCTTGTCCATGACCTGATCGCAGGCGTCAACGCAGGCAGCGCATCCGATACACATGTACTGCAGACCGTCGCGGATATCGATGCCAGTCGGGCAGACGCTGACGCAGATATCGCAGTTGACACAGTCCCCCAGACCTTCCGACTTGTAGTCGGCATCCTTCCGGCGGCCACCGCGCGGTTCGCCGCGCTGGTAATCATAGGTAATGATGAGTGTGTCCTGGTCGAACATGACGCTTTGAAAGCGTGCATACGGACACATATACTTGCAGACCTGTTCCCGCATGAAGCCAGCGAAACCCCAGGTGGCAAATGCGTAGAAGAAAATCCAGAACGTTTCCCATGGGCCCAGCGTCCAGGTGAACAGTTCAGCCAGCAACGCCTTGGCAGGGGTGTAATAAGCCACCAATGTAAACCCGGTCCACAGAGAGAGGAGTATCCAGGCGACATGCTTGCCACCTCGACGTGCGATCTTTTCGCCATTCCAGGGCAGGCTGTTCAGCTTCTGCTGTTTCTTGTAGTCACCTTCAAACCAGTTCTCGATCCACATGAACAGTTCGGTGTACACGGTTTGAGGGCAGGCATAGCCACACCAGAGACGGCCCGCAATTGCCGTAAAAAGGAACAGGCTAAGGGCGGAGATGATCAGGATGGCAGTCAGCCAGATGAAGTCTTGCGGCCAAAATACTAGGTCGAACAGGAAGAACTTGCGATTTACCAAGTCGAACAGTACTGCCTGACGGCCATTCCAGTTCAACCATGGCAATCCGTAGTACAGAATTTGGGTGAATAAAACCAGAGCCACGCGCCAGTTGTTGAAAATGCCATGTACGGCGCGTGGATAAATCTTTTGCCGTACTTCGTATAGAGAGACTTTTTCTTCCGACTCGTTGTCCATTGAGTTCGCTATGTTTGAATCCGCCACCTTAACTACTCCTTACTCTCGATGCTGCGTTATTACTAATTGTCTGGTTCTCCCCCAAACAAACTGTAAAACGTGCTTTATATAGTTTTTGTCGCGGTATCCCGCAATCAAGGCGACCTTTTAGGGATCACCTTGATTGCGGGGCCGGCCTGAGGCCAGCCCCGTAAAAGTTACATCGCTGGTGCAGCCGGAGTTGCTGGAGCTGCCGGAGCAGGAGCAGCTGGAGTGCTAGGCGTCTTTCCGCCACCCAGGCCCCATACGTAGGCCGTCAGCAGCTGAATCTTGGCGTCGCCCAACATATCCTGGAATGCAGGCATGCCACCTTTGCGACCTTTCATGATGGTCTCGACGATGGAGGCCTCGTCGCCACCATACTGCCAGGCATCATCGGTCAGATTCGGGAAGCCGGCAGCAGCGTTACCCTTGCCGTCTGCACCGTGGCAGCCTGCACAGACCGCGAATTTAGCCTGTCCGGCAGAAGCCAGAGCTGCGTCATGGGGTTTGCCGCCCAGCTGCAGAACGTAGTTGGCAACTTCCTTGGCGCTTTGCTCATCACCCAGCAGGTTGGCAGGCATCTCGGCTGTATGCCCACCTGATATGGATGCCTTGATCGAGTCAGGGTCACCACCAAACAGCCACTTATTGTCGGTCAGGTTCGGGAAGTTCTTGCCATCGCCCTCAGCGTTGGAACCGTGACACTGGGAACAGTAGGTCAGGAACAGATGATTGCCCATTTCCTTGGCCTTAGGGTCAGCGGCTACTGTCATGATGTCTTCATGCATGAAGGGTTCCATGACCTTGTTGAAGTCGGCATCAACCCGTGCTTTCTCGGCAGAGTATTGCGAAGCTGAAGTCCAGTTCAGGATGCCGGGAAATTTGCCCAGCCCGGGGAACAGGACCAGGTAAATGATGGCGAAAACAATCAGGAACCAGAACATGTACAGCCACCATTTGGGCAATGGATTGTTCAATTCCTGCAGGTCGCCGTCCCATGCATGATCCATCAAAGCAGCTTTTTCACCGGGGGCGAGTTTTTGACCACTCTGTGCTTTCAAGAACCACATCACGCCGATAATCGAGATTACCGTGATGGCGATGATGTAGTAATTCCAGAAGTCGCTGACAAAGTCAGGTACTGCATAGCCTTCAATCATTTCGTTCTCCTAACGATAGGCTCAGGTATTCCGGCGATCGGTACTGGCGTCGTCTTCCTGGAAGGGAAGGTTGGCTGCTTCCTCATACTTCTTGCGATTGTCCTTGTGGTAAGCCCACCAGACGATTGCAATGAATAGCAGGAAGAAGAGCACGGTGACACTGGCGCCAATCAGACCGGAATCCATATTCGCTTTGCCTTAGAATTTCAGTGGTTCGGGATTGGGACCGTGGGTAGTACCAAGGCTCTGCAGGTAGGCGATCAGAGCATCCATCTCGGTCTTGCCTTCCAGTTCCTTGGGTGCATTGGCGATTTCCTCTTCGGTATAGCCAGTACCCACGATATCCAGGGTCCGCATCTTCGCCTGAATGTCGGCTGCATCGGCAGGTGCATCGGCCAGCCAGTGATATGAAGGCATGTTGGATTCCGGAACCACATCGCGCGGATTCATGAGATGCACATAGTGCCACTGGTCGGAGTAACGACCGCCGACGCGGGCCAGATCAGGCCCTGTACGCTTGGAGCCCCACTGGAACGGACGGTCATACACCGATTCACCCGCCACGGAGAAGTGGCCATAACGCTCTGTTTCTGCACGGAAGGGACGGATTTCCTGTGAGTGGCAAAGATAGCAGCCTTCACGGATATAGATGTCCCGGCCGGTCAACTGCAGGGCAGTGTAGGGCTTGAGACCCGGCATCGGTTGGGTGGTCGACTTTTGGAAATACAGGGGAACGATTTGCACCAAGCCGCCAACACTGACCACAAGGAAGGTCAGGACGATGAGCAGACCGATGTTTTTCTCGATTAACTTATGGGAAAACATTGTTCGTCTCCTAGGTCAGATCAAGCGTGGACGGCTTGGGGAATAGCGGCGTCGTTGACGGCCTTGCCCGCTGCCACGGTCTTCCACACGTTGTAAGCCATCAGCAGCATGCCCAGGAAGAACATGAGGCCGCCGACCAGACGGATGGTGTAGAAGGGATACATGGCATTCACGACTTGGGCGAAGCTGTAGGTCAGCGTGCCGTCGGCGTTGGTGGCGCGCCACATCAGGCCTTGAGCAACTCCGGCGATCCACATGGAGGCGATATAGAGCACTACGCCGATGGTCGACCACCAGAAATGCACGTTGATCAGGCGAGTGCTCCACATTTCTTCACGGCCGAACAGGCGCGGGATGAGGTAGTACATGGAACCGATGGTAACCATGGCAACCCAGCCCATCGCGCCGGAGTGGACGTGACCGATGGTCCAGTCGGTGAAGTGTGAAAGGGCATTCACTGTCTTGACCGACATCATCGGGCCTTCGAAGGTCGACATGCCGTAGAAGGACAGCGAAGTGATCAGGAACTTCAGGATCGGGTCGGTGCGCAGCTTATGCCAGGCGCCGGACAGGGTCATGATGCCGTTCATCATGCCGCCCCAGGACGGAGCGATCAGCATCAGCGAGAAGACCATGCCAAGTGACTGGGCCCAGTCAGGAAGGGCCGAGTAGAGCAGATGATGAGGACCGGCCCACATGTAGATGAAGTTCAGCGACCAGAAGTGGACGATGGACAGCCGGTAGGAGAAGATCGGACGGCCGGCTTGCTTCGGGATGAAGTAATACATCATGCCGAGGAAGGCGGTGGTCAGGAAAAAGCCCACAGCGTTGTGTCCATACCACCACTGCACCATGGCGTCCTGCACGCCGGAATAAACCGGGTAGGACTTGAACATGCCGAACAGTGAGGTGCTGCCGCCAAGCATCCAAGGCAGCTCGGCGTTGTTGACAACGTGGAGGAGTGTAATGGTGATGATGTAGGCGCCGAAGAACCAGTTCGACACATAAATGTGCGAGGTCTTGCGCTTGATGATGGTGCCGAAAAAGAGAACCGCGTAGGCGATCCAGACCACGGCGATCAGCAGGTCAATCGGCCATTCCAGTTCAGCGTATTCCTTGCCGGACGTGATGCCGAGCGGGAAGCTGACGGCGGCACAGACGATGATCAATTGCCAGCCCCAGAACACAAATGCGGCGAGTCCGTCGGACAGCAGGCGGACTTGACAGGTACGTTGCACGGAATAGAGCGATGCGGCAAACAGACCGCAACCGCCAAAGGCGAAGATGACCGCATTGGTGTGTAGCGGACGTATTCTGCCAAACGACAGCCAGGGGAGTTGCAGGGTGATATCGGGCCAGATCATCTGTGCGGCTATGATTAAGCCGACCAGCATACCGACGATGCCCCAGACAACAGTCATGATGGCAAATTGTCGGACGACCTTGTAGTTGTATGTCGCTTCCATACGGGTCTCCTTCGCAGGTGAGAGAGTTGCTATTTTTCGGTGCCGAAAAATCGACCTCCGAATCCTAATAAACCGTATGAGTTGATGTCAATCAAAAATGCGACGAATTGTCACCTTGACAAATCAGTCTGAATTTTCGTTGTTTTTGGATTCTTCTGGTTTATCCGTACTGGGGACGGCTTGATCGTCGTCCAACAGGATGCGGTAGGCAGGGCCTTCCATATCCTCGAACTGTCCGTTGCGGACCGCCCAGAGCAATATAAGTGCAATAAATGCCACCAAGGCCAGGCTGATGGGGATGAGGAGATAAAGTATGTCCATGTTGGTTCAGGGTGCCGTTAACAGGTTGGGGAAAGATTGTGCGCTGGCATGGACGACATACCAAATGTGATTCAAGCGGACAGTTTCCGGGTCGAATGGGAAATGCGCATTGCATTGAGGACTACGAGCAACGAAGACAGCGACATGCCGATCCCCGCCATCCACGGCGTGACATAACCCAGCGAAGCCGCCGGGATGGCCACGGCATTGTAGATGACTGCCCAAATCAGGTTCTGGTGGATGATATTCTGGGTCTTGCGAGCGATCTTCACGCCGTCGGCCAGGCGTGATAGCTCGCTTGACAGCAGGACCATGTCCGCCGCGGCCTGGGCGGCCTCTGCACCCTGGTCGATGGCGATGGATACCTGGGCTTGAGCCAGGACCGGCGCATCGTTGACGCCATCGCCTGTCATGGCAACGACTGCCCCGGCTGTCTGCAAGGCTTTGACGGCATCAAGCTTGTTTTCCGGTAGCATCCCGCCACGGGCGTCATCAATGCCCAACCGCTGCGCCAAAGCCTGTACATTGGCGGTCCGGTCCCCGGAAAAGAGGTGCAGGCGTACCCCGATGCTTTTCAGGCTCTCGACGAGTTCCGCAGCCTGGGGGCGCAGTTCGTCGCCAAATCCGAACCAGGCGACCGGACCAGTTTCGTCTGCCAATCCGACCAAAGTCAGATTGGGGTCAAAAGCGGGTGGCGCTGCCGCGAGGAAGGTCGGAGTACCTAGCCGGTAGCGCTGTCCGTCGATCACGCCTTCGATGCCCTGGCCGGCCTGGTAGCGGATCTGGCTGGCGCTGTGACTGGTGGGGCCAGCAGCTGCCCGGATGGCCATGGCCACGGGATGGGTGGCTCCCTGCTCCAGGCTGGAGGCGAGTCCCAGTGCGCTTTCGCGTTCACCGCGCAGCATGTGCAACTCGACCAGGTTGAATTTGCCGGTGGTCAGGGTGCCGGTCTTGTCGAAAACAAAATCAGTGGCATGGGCCAGCGTTTCCAGGGCATGGCCCCGCGTGGCAAGCAAGCCCATGCGGGTCAGTCGGCCCATGGCGGCGGTGAGGGCAACCGGTGTGGCGAGTGCCAGGGCGCAGGGGCAGGAGACGACCAGCACCGAAACCGTGATCCAGAAAGCGCGTTCGGGGGCGACGAAATACCAGATGATGGCGACCGAAGTGGCCACCACCAGCAGGGCCAGCACGAACCAGGAGGCGACGCGATCGGCGGCGAGGGCCAACCGGGGCTTCTCGGCCAGGGCCCGGTCCAGCAGCCGGACAATGCCGGACAGTACGGTGTCGGCACCGATCTTTTCCACCTTAATCACCAGTGGACTGGAGAGATTGATGGTGCCGCCGATCACCGGGCTGCCATTCTGCTTGTGGACCGGGTGCGATTCGCCAGTGAGCAGGGATTCGTCGACGCTTGATTCACCTTCGACAGCAGTACCGTCGGCCGGGAAGCTCTCACCCGGCCCGATCAGGACATGGTCGCCAGGGACCAGTTTGGCGGCAGCGGTGGTTTCTTCGCTCCTGTCGTCGGGCCAATTGGGGAGCCGGGTGGACGCTGCGGGGATCAGTTTGACCAGTGACTCGGCGGCTTCGGCTGATCGCTTGCGGGCATTCATTTCCAGAAAACGCCCGGTCAGCAGGAAGAATACGAACATGGTGATCGAATCGAAATAGACCACGCTGCCACCGGTGAATGTTGCCTGGACGCTGGCGATATAGGCAGCCCCGACACCCAGTGCCACCGGAACATCCATCCCGGCCTGCTTCAGCCTGAGGTCGCGCCATGCACCCTGGAAAAAGGGCCAGGCGGAGTAGAACACCACCGGTGTGGTGAGCATCATGCTGGCGAAGCGCAGCAAGGCTTCGATGTCCGAAGCCATGGTCTTGGTGTTCGCCATGTAGAGCGGTATGGCATACAT
>Ga0187820_1000227_pt1 | contig 12238 bp, 12 predicted proteins | sample NC_wetland_sal_i_19_FD_132409 | JGI IMG/M metagenome (GOLD analysis project Ga0187820, IMG submission 132409) | Wetland sediment microbial communities from Neuse River Estuary, North Carolina, USA - SO4_5 | ecosystem: Environmental > Aquatic > Freshwater > Wetlands > Sediment | place: USA: North... | reverse complement strand
GTCGGCCTTTTGGCGGAGAACTTCAACAAGATGATCAGTCACCTGAAGGGAATGGCCGCTCTTTCAGCGGCCATCGCGGAGGGTCACCTCTACGTAGCCATTCAGCCGCGATCGCAGCAGGACACGATGGCAAGGGCCTTTTCCCAGATGACACAGGGCCTTCGCGATTTGGTCCGCCAAGTACGCGACAGCGCGTCGCAGGTGGCGAGCGCCTCCGGGCAGATGGCGAGCGCGTCTGACGAATCCGCCAAAATCAGCGTGCAGGCAGCTTCCGCGATCGATGAAGTCACCAGCACGATGCACGAGATGAGCGTGAACGTGCAGAACGTGGTGAAGAACACGCAGGTGCAGGCTTCGAGCGTCGCGGAGACTTCGGCGTCGATCGACCAGATGGTGACCTCGATTCAGCGCGTCGCGGACACGGCCAAGCTTCTCGTCGACATTTCGCACCGCTCGCGTGAAGAGGCCCGCACCGGCATGATTACAATGGACAAGGCCACCGAAGGGCTCAATCGCACCAGCCAATCGATACAATCGTCATCGGAAATCATCGATGCCTTGGGCCGACGCGCCGACGACATCGGCAAGATCATTGAAGTGATCGACGATCTGGCCGAACAGACCAACTTGCTGGCACTCAACGCCGCGATCGAAGCGGCACGGGCGGGTGAACACGGACTTGGTTTCGCAGTCGTCGCCGAAGAGGTAAGAAAGCTCGCAGAGAAATCGACGCAATCTACCAAAGAAATCTCGGAGCTCATTCAGGGGATTCAGAAAGAAGCGCGAGAGGCCGTCGAGAACATGGAAAAGAGCACCTCCATGGTTCAAGAAGGCTTGGTACTGAACAAAGACTTGAGTTTGGCGCTCGACAAGATCTCCGACGTCGTTTCCGAGGTCTACAAATTCTCGCAGGAAATCGGCGCCGCTACCACGGAGCAATCGAGCGGTTCGGCACAGATTGCGAAAGCGACGAATCGTCTAACGGAAATCACGCAGGAAATCAACTCCTCCGTCGAGGAGCAAGCTTCAGGGGCGCAAGCCGTTGTCCGCTCGATGGAACGAATGCGCGAGCTCGTGCAGCAATCCACTTCCAGCTCGACAGAGCTGGCTGCGGCCGCAGAGCAGATGTCAAAACTCTCGCGCGCGCTGCTTGAATCAATGGATCGATTCGCACTCGAGGACACGTATGGAGAAAGCCGCCGGCATGCGCCGCGCAGGCAAGCGCTTTCACCGGAGCGGCATGGCCAGCAACAGGACTACGCCGAACTGGTCCGGTCCTGACACTCCACGGGCGAAATATGGACAAGGAACTCCAGGTCGTCGGTTTTCGGATCGGTCGCGAGACGTTCGGGCTTCCGATATCGATCGTTCGCGAAATCGTGCGCGTTCCTGAAATCACGTCTGTGCCGAATGCGCCCGATTACATCGAAGGCGTGATCAATCTGCGTGGGCGAATCATTCCGATCGTGGACCTGCGCAAGCGGTTCGGCGAAAAATCGTTTGAAGCGAGCAAGAAAAACCGCATCGTCGTCGTCGACCTGGAATCGCGGGCCATCGGACTCATCGTCAATTCCGCGTCCGAAGTTCTGCGAATCCCTCCTTCCGAAATCGAAGAGCCGCACAACGTGTTTAAGGAAGGCGAGCTTAATTACATCACCGGTGTCGGCAAGTTGAATGGGCGCCTCGTCATACTGCTGGATCTCAACAAAATCCTGCAGCGCGGCGAGCTAAGCCGCCTCGAAGAAGTTGCCGATTCCACTGAGCCTGTTCACGCGGGAAGCAACGTACGGAGTTTCTAGGCTGGGCGAGAGCAGCACCGAGGCGCGAATGTCCACACTGACGACACAGATTCCACTCACCGATGCTGAACTGAAACTCCTACAGACCCTCGTGTACCAAGAATGCGGCATGTACTTTGACGAGCGTCGCACACATTTCCTGCGCGATCGCCTGCAGCGTCGGTTGAAAGCCTGTCAAATCGATTCCTTCTATAACTACTACAGGCTGTTGACGAGTCGCGAAGGCAAACAGGAACTGACGGTTCTACTTGAAAATCTTACGGTCAACGAGACCAGTTTTTTTCGAATTCGCCCTCAGCTCGACCTGTTCCAAAAAGTCGTGCTCGAAGATCTCTTGAAACGCAAGCAGGAGCGTCGCGACTGGTCGATTCGGATTTGGAGCGCGGGATGTTCGACTGGCCAGGAACCCTACACACTCGCCATTCTCGTGTGCGACGCGCTTGCCTACTACTACCTGCGAAACCCGCTGCCCTTCGACATGCCGACGCCCAAGCCCTTGATACCGCCGCCGTGGAAGGTTGAGATCATCGCATCGGACATCAATTACTCCGCGCTACTTACGGGCCAGCAGGGAGTCTACAACGAAGCCCAAATGGAGCCGGTCGATTACACGTGCCGACTGCGGTACTTCGACAAAGTCGGTGACAAGTACGCTGTAAAGCCGGCGCTCAAGAGTTTGGTGCAGTTCGACTTCCACAATCTCAAGACCGAATACCTGCCGTTGCGCAATGACGCGATCTTCTGCCGCAACGTGATGATCTATTTCGACGAAGCCGAACAAAAGCGCCTCATCGACAAGTTTTACCGCTGTTTGAACCCGGAAGGTTACCTCTTCGTCGGCCATGCCGAAAGCCTGTTCGGCCTCACGACAAAATTTCACATGATTCATCAGCACAATGCGACCGTTTACCAGCGTATTGAGGGGGCGGGGCAGTGACTTTTCCGTCTGACGAACAGGCCTCCGAACTCCGCGAGCTCTTTTTCGAGAGCGCCGAGGAAATCCTTCAGCGCATGAACGAGGCGGGGCTTGCGCTGGAGCAGCATCCGGGCGACGTCGATCAGCTTCGCGAGATTCGCCGCGCCGTGCATACGCTGAAGGGTGATTCAGCGGCCTGCGGTTACCGGCAGCTGAGCGAGCTCGCACATGATCTGGAGGACGTTCTTACTCCCGAACTCGCGCAACAGCACGCCGGTTTAATCGCTGAGGTCATTCTCACCGCCGCGGACACGTTTCACGAGATGCTGGCCGCGTACCGAAGCAACCTCCAGCCTCCCGCTGGCAGCGCCTTACGCGAGCACATCAACCGGCTGCTAAACAAGCCCGCGAAGCAGACGGAGAATGCGCCGGTTGAAGCGAAATTCGACTGGACAGAATACGAACGGCTCATGATCGCCGATGCCATTCGCAAGGGCGAAAATGTGTATAACGTTGCACTTCGCCTCGACCCTGAATCGCTGCTTCCCGCCGCGGCTTTTGAGCTCGCTCGCAAAGCCCTCGAGGGCGCCGGCAAGATTCTGGCGATTCGTCCCGAAGGCGGCGCACCTTCTGAGGGCAGCCGACTGATCGAAGCAGCGCTTTCGACCAAGAAGCCCGCGGACTGGATCCGAAAGCACTGCCATGTGCCATCTGTCGTGGCAAAGATTTCTGTCGATCGAACACCTGTGCTTCCGTCCGCGCCACGGGACCTTTTGGAAATACTGGTGGAGTCGGAAGCGGCCGCGGTTGCAGCTGGCGTGAAGTCGGCGAGGGATGGCGGAGCTGCCAAGGAAGAAGAAGAGGCTCATGAATCTAACGCTTCGGCCGGCCTCGCGCACGCCGCCTCGGAAAACACGCTGCGCGTGGACGCGGGCCGCATCGATACCGTCATGAACCTCGTGGGCGAGATGATCATCGGCAAATCGATGCTGCAGCGGGCGCTGACGGATTTTGAACGACGCCACGCGAAAGATCCTGTGCGGGGCAAGCTGGCCGACGCGCTGGGATTTCAGTCGCGTGTTCTGGGCGAATTGCAGAAGTCGGTGATGAAAATTCGCATGGTACCGGTCGAGCAGCTTTTTCGCCGATTTCCGCGCATCGTTCGCGACGTCGCCCGGCTGCGCAACAAGGACGTTGGTCTCGAAATCGCCGGACAGAATACGGATCTCGACAAGGGAATCCTGGACGCGTTGGCCGATCCTCTCGCGCACTTGGTGCGCAATGCGGCCGACCACGGGATTGAGACCGCCGCCGAACGAGAGGCCGCCGGTAAGCCTGCGCACGGCACGATTTGTCTGAACGCCTATCACGACGGCGATCAGGTCGTCATTGAAGTGTCCGACGACGGGCGCGGACTCGATCGCGAAAAAATCGTTCGCCGGGCAGCCGAGCGGGGCATTGTTTCCGCGGAGGCAGCTTCCCAGCTAAATGAATCCGAGGCCTTGCAACTGATCTTCACTCCCGGCCTTAGCACGGCCGACGAGGTCACGGAGATTTCGGGACGAGGCGTCGGGCTCGATGTCGTGAAGTCCGCTCTCGAAAACCTCAAGGGTTCGGTCGAGCTCGAAAGCCTGCCTGGCAAGGGCACAACCTTTCGACTTCTCGTTCCGCTCACTCTCGCGAGCATTCAGGCGCTCCTTTTCCGAGTGCATGGAAGGCTCTATGCAGTGCCTCTCGCCTCCGTCGCTGAAATCACCCGAATCACGGAAGAAGAAGTCCATCGTGTCGACGACCACGAAGTGTTTCAGTTGCGCAAGCAGGTGCTTACGCTCGTCCGGCTGGACCGGCTTGAACCAAAAGCCCTGGCCGATCGCGCCAAGCGCCTCTTCGTGATCGTGATCGGCAACGGCGGACGCCGGTTCGGCCTGGCTGTGGACAGTCTGATGGGAGAAGAAGAACTGGTCATCAAGGCCCTCGAAGATCATCTCGTAACGTCGCCGCTCGTAAGCGGAGCGTCCATCTTGGGCGATGGAACCGTCGTTTTGATCCTAAATGTTGCGGCAGTCGTTTCGCATCTTTCGAAGCTTCCCGCGCTGGAGGCTATCGCATGAGCGAACGGATTCGCGTGCTCGTGGTGGACGACTCGGCACTGATGCGGAAGCTGATTCCGCAGATACTCCTTCGCGATCCCAAGATCGAAGTGGTCGGCACAGCTATGGACGGCTTGATCGGCCTGCGAAAAATCGAAGAGCTGCGCCCGCACGTGGTAACGCTCGATCTTGAAATGCCGCGCATGGACGGCATCGAAATGTTGCGGAAGATTACGGGCAAGCACCGCGTGCCGGTGATCGTGGTGAGCGCGCACACGGCGGAGGGCGCCTCCCTTACCCTGAAAGCGCTGTCGCTCGGAGCATTCGATTTCGTCACCAAGCCGCAAGAAGCCGCGTCAGGACGCATGGCGCAGATCGCGTCCGAGCTCGCTCTCAAAATCAAAGTGGCTGCCGCCTCGGGCGCACCGAAAATGATCATTACGCTCCCAACGGCGAAGCGGAAGGAACCACGAGCGTTCTCGACGCACCCGCGCTGGCCCTCGCGTGTGGTCGCGATCGGTATTTCGACCGGCGGGCCCAACGCGCTGCAATATCTCTTCTCGCAGCTTCCCGAGGATTTCCCCGGATGCTTGCTCGTGGTGCAGCACATGCCCGAGGGTTTCACCGAGATGTTTGCGCAGCGCCTTCACGAATCGTCGGCGATCGAAGTGAAGGAGGCGCAATCCGGCGACCTTCTGGTTGCCGGCCGGGCGCTGATCTGCCCCGGGAACCGCCACATGAAAGTGCGGCGCATGGAGCACGGAGATGTTGCGATTCTCGTGGACCAGCCGCGCGTCAATGGCCATCGGCCGTCGGTTGACGTCTTATTCCACTCGGTGGCACAGGAACTCGGCAGCAAAGCAATCGGCGTATTGATGACGGGGATGGGCGATGACGGCGCAGCCGGCCTGGGTGCGATTCAAGCCGCCGGCGGTTTCACGATTGCGCAGAGTCCCGAAACTTGCATTGTGGATAGCATGCCGCGTTCGGCGATCGAGCGTGGCTTCGCGTCCAAAGTCGTTTCACTTGCTGCTCTGGCCAGTGTAATCCAGGCTCGATGCATGCCGGATCGGCCGGCAACAGAACCGGGCAGCCCCGAAGTGATGGGGGCCGAGCCTGTCGGAGAAGGATCTTCGCGAAGGAGGCTGTCATGAAGCAATTCGAACCACTCACACGAAAGGACCATCAGCCCGTCCGCTATCTGATCGTGGACGACTCGGTCTTCGCGAGGAAGAGTCTCGCCAAAATGGTGGAGTCGTTCGGCGGCCAGTTGGCTGGCGAAGCCGGAGACGGGTGCACGGCCATCACCGAGTACGCCCGCGTGAAGCCGGACATCGTCCTGATGGATATCACCATGCCGCAGATGGAAGGAATCGAAGCGGTCGAGCGCATCGTGCAGGAACATCCCGAGGCGCGCGTCGTGATGGTCTCATCCGTCGGCTACCAGGACAACATTCTCGCGGCGTTGCAGAAAGGCGCCCGCCATTTTGTGCAGAAACCGGTGAAACCAGACGCGCTCTACGAAATTATTCGCTACGTGCTCAACGACGATGGCGTGACGGCGCCAGTCGTGGCTCAGGGGGAGAACTCACGATGAAAATGGATTTGATCCAGCCGTTCATCGGCTCGCTGGACGCAGTGCTTGCGGAAATGATGCAGGCTCCCGCGACGATCGTCGATCTCACGATGGAAGAGGAAGGCTACCGGAAAAAGGGCCTGGCCGCAGAAGTGATGTTCAAGGGACAGATCGAAGGACGAATCGTTCTCGACATGGAGCCGAGCGCAGCTGCAAAAGTTGCGGGCTATCTGACGGGAGGCGAAGTCGATCCGAACGAACAGATTGTTCCCGAGACCGTGTGCGAGCTGGCGAACATGGTGATCGGCAATGCGGTCACGCAACTCAACGATCGGGGTTTCCAGTTCAAAGTGCTGCCACCCTCGGTGCTGACGGCCGAACAGTGCGCGAAAACGGGGCACGATTCCGAAGCGACGATCCTGTGCTTCGAGACTCCGAACGGAAACGTCTATCTGAATATTGCGATGAAATACTACGCGCGGCGCGCTCGCGAACGCGCACCGGTAACGGTCGGCTAATCGAACAGACCCTTCTGTTGCTCGCGCAGCAGTAAATCGCCACTCTTACGCCGTTCGGGCGCCCACTTTGCGGTATTCAGTGCCGTGACGGAACAATCCTGCTTTGGGCATCTGCTCCGAGTAAACAACCGTAGCGGGCAGGAAAATGTTCGCAGCATCCGGCGAGTAGGGAACGGCCACCTCGATTGGAGTTCCGGCTTCATAGCGGCGCTTGCTGCGAAAGCACATGCCCATCGGAGAGATGTCCTCGCAGACTGCGAGTTCATCGTCCGAGCCCGCTTGGCGAACGCACGCCGTAAGCCGCGTGTGCAGGCGCATCCGCTGACGAACCCGTTGCTCGCCTTCTTTCGGCGGCGTCGCTTGGGCGTCGGCTCCGCGTCTCCCCCGGGTCGCACGCGCCGTCAGCTTCTTTTCGTCCTCGTGTGGAGCTTGTGTCCAAATGCTTGGCACGCCGCAAACTTTGCAATGGCGGGCAATTCCGCGATTGGTTTCGAACGCGCGCAGCTCGAGCTCGTTGAGGTGAACCACTTCGCGGCTGCGGCAATAACTGCATTCGACCAGCATTCGAGCCACGGCCTCGAGCGAATCCGGGGCCTCCGGAAATTCGATGCCCCAGAGGTCCACCGAAGGATCGGGCAGCTCGACGCCGTAGAGATAGCCTTCCTTCTGGCGGCCAAACTGGCCTACAACTCGCACCTGGCTCTGCCGGTGCGCCTCGGCGGGCGCCCTGCGCTGGAGACGGATTTGCTGCTCGGGAGTGAGTTCCCGCTCGAGGACGATGACCGCACCGGTGCGGTTAATCAGAAGCGTCCGGGCGGGTTCTTTGAATTCCTTGCCCTGGCCATCAATACCTGAAGCTTCCAACAGCAACGTCAACGAGACACGATCGGAACGGCGGACTGGCGCCGATGCCATTCTCTGCTCCTCGCTAGGACGGAATCCTGCACTCAAGATAGCATACCCTGACGTCAGGAGGCCGCCCCTGGGCGCTCGGGTAGACTTGCCGCAAGGGCCCAAGAAATTGGCGATTAGAACGAGTCGCCGGTCCATGTTTTCAATGGGTTGAATCACGTTCTAATTCCTGGAGTTGGCGATTAGAAACCCTTCGTTCGGGTGAGGCGGCCCGCGAGCCGACGGGGAGCGATGGACTAGGCGCGGGCTGCTCGGCGGGCGACAGGGCCGGGGGCACATCCAGGGTGCGCGGCACGGGGCTGGCGTGGTGAACGACATGCGTCGGCGGCTCGATCCACTGGCCCAAATGGTTGATCCTGCAATACGCGCGGATCACACTGACCAGGCCCGCGGCCGTTACTTCGATGTGTTCCGCGCTCTCAATAATCGGCTCAAGAGCGAGTCGAACAGTCGCACGGCGCTTTTCAAAGAGTCCGGCGGCGCGGGCGTGGCGATAGATCGAGGAGTAGTCGCTGAAGCCGTAATCGTCCGCAATATCTTTCGGGCTGCGCCAGCGAAGAAACTCCTCCTCGATTGCTTCGCGCTCGGGATGGTTGCAGACCGTGCATTTGCGCGTGTGGCGACCGAGCGGAGCCTTGATCTCGGGCTTCGGCCCGCGCCCTTCTTCGTAGTCGCGCCAGGCGCCTGTCTCAGCAAAGGTTCTCATGCGACTTCGTCCTTTCCGGGGCGAGAAGTCCGCCCCTAGCCACGCTAGCACGAAAGAAAATCGGATTTGTCAAGCGAGGTATGTGGACTTCGAGGGTGGGCGGCCTGCACGCGATCAGTGGAGAGTGTTCTGCTACAAAGGCGACAGCTTAGCCCTCATCGTCATCCGCAACGAACGCAGTTGTGTTCCCTCCGCTGAGGCAGTCAGGGTGAACGCGATGAAAACAGGGTGCGGGTGCACGCAACCAAGAGTGCCGCGCTGCCCGAATTGGCTCAGAGTAAGAAGTCCACGGCGCTACATCGAAACCTCTATTTCGGATTGGGACGATAGAGCCAATCGGGGGGTGGAGGCAGGGCAGCAGTTGGCGGGGCGGAGTTCACTTCCGCGAGGATGGAATCGACGAGGGAGCGCTGCGAGGATTTCGTGCAGACGGGATCGGTGGCCGCGGCGTCGTGGGCGAGCAGGAACGCCTGGCAGCGGCAGCCTCCGAAATCCTGCGTGCGGCGTTCGCAATTGCGGCAAAGTTCCGGCATCCACTCCTCACCGCGATATCTTTGGAACGAATCTGATTCCTGCCATATCTCACGCAGCGGCTTCGCCTGCACGTTCTCAAACGTCATCCCCGGCAAAACGTTGGCCGCATGACAGGGCAGCACATTTCCGTCCGGCTTCACGAGCAAGACTTTCCGTCCCCAGCCGCCCATGCAGGCTTTGGGATATTTCGCGTAATAGTCCGGCACGACGTATTCCACGCGAATGCGTCCGCGCAGGCGCTCATCGGCTTTCTTGATGATCTCGAGCGAGCGATTCAGTTGCTCGCGCGTCGGGAGCAATCGTTTGCGGTTTTCAAATGCCCAGCCGTAGTACTGCACGTGGGCGAACTCGACTCGGCCCGCTCCAATCTTTTCCGCCAACAGAACCATGTCTTCGAGTTCATCCAAGTTCTGGCGGTGAATGACGAAGTTGAACGTGAGGCCGACGCGGCGCTGCTTCACCCAACGGGCCACGCGAAGCTTTTGCGCGTGCGTGCTTGTGCCCGAAAATTCAGCAGCGCTCTCTTCGCGCGCGCCTTGAAAACTGAGCTGAAAATGATCGAGACCCGCGGCAATCAACTCGTCCAGTCTTTTTTCGTCCAATGGAAGGCCCGAAGTAATCAGACTGGCATAGAGTCCCGCGCCTCGCGCAGCGCGAACGAGTTCAGTCAGGTCCGGACGCGCCAGCGGTTCGCCTCCCGTGAAGTCGACCTGGAGCACGCCCAACTCGGCCGCTTCTCGCAGAACGCGGACCCACGCGGCAGTCGGCAGTTCGTTCTCACGCTTGGTCAGTTCCAGAGGATTCGAACAGTACACACAGTGAAGGGGACAACGATGGGTGAGTTCAGCGACAAGGGCAAGCGGATTGGGGGTCGTGCTGCTCATGCCAAGTTCCGTACGAGCCGCCAGAGGGTTTCGCTATCTTCATTCAAAATCGAGTGCGCGCTGTTCCTTCAGGCGCGCGAGATACCCAAGAATGTCCTGTTCGACCTTCTGCGGCTCTGCCTTCGAGTATATCTTTTGCAACTCCGTGATGATCTGTCGAACCGTATGATTGCCGTCGCAACGCTCGACGATCTCGAGGCTCGGCCCATTCAAGCGCAGCGCCCGTTCCGGCATCAGCAGAACGCGCTGCGGTTGACTTCTCTCATTGAGACGGCAGCCTGGAGCGAGGCGCGGGCGGCTCTCTGAATCGGGTGTGCTCAAGCGCCCTCCGCTGGGCGGAACGCTCCCGGCGGCGGCCAGCCCGGATTCACGTACGCGAAGTAAAGTGCGTCGAGCATCGCCCAGAGAATGTCGCACTTCGCGCGCAAGGCATTCAGCGCGAGCTCTTGCTCCTCTCGAGTGCGCGCGTGGTTCACGACCCAGGCGAGTGCGAAGGTGGCATCTTCCGGCGCCTGTGTCATGCGCCCTTGAAAATAATCCAGGCCGCTCGAAAGCCAGGGGTAGTACTCGCGCAATCGGTCCACGCGCAGCGTGATCAGGTCTTTCGAAAAGAGTTCGGTCAGCGATGAAGCAACCGCTTCGAGATGCGTCCGCGAACTCACGAAATCGACGTATGCGCCGACGGCGTAGCGCGTCGCCGGCAGGATCCCGTCTCCGCGAATGGCTTGCTCGCGTGAAAGACCCGTCGCCTCGACCAATCTGATCCATTTCTCGATCCCTCCAGGGGTTTTGCCGTCGCCATCGTGATCGATGATTCGCTTGCGCCAAGCGCGGCGAAAACCCGGATCTTCGCTGCGAGCGAGAATTGCGGCGTCCTTAATCGGGATACAGCTCTGATACGCGTACCGATTTAGCGCCCAGGCCTGAAGTTGTCCGCGAGTGAGCTTGCCCTCGTGCATCAGTAAATGAAACGGATGTTGGTGGTGATAACGCTCCTTGCCGATCACACGGAACTGCGCCACAAAGTCGGCTTCGGGAATCAGCGCTGCCGAACGCGGTTCGCTCACAGTTCGAACTCCATTCCATCGTGGGCAATTTCCCAACCCGCCTCTCGCAGCGCGCGATTCGCATCGCTTTCTTCATCCAAAGCTGGATTCGTATTGTTCAGGTGAACGAGAACACGCCGGCCCTTTCCCAGGCCCGTCATTTCATCAAGCAGTCCACCGGGGCCGGAGAGCGGCAGGTGACCAATCTGTCGCGCAGTTTTGCCGCTGCCCCGGACGCCGATCAATTCGTCGTCAGTCCAAAACGTGCCATCAAGCATTGCAAGTTGGCTTTCCGCCACGCCGCGCTTCCACCCGTCGCCACGCCCTGGCAGGGTTGGCGCGTAGAAGAATTTTATGTCGCCTTGCATCAGTTCGAGGCCAATGACTGCTTCGTTCGGCGGCAGGGAGTGCAGTAAATGCTCGCTCACATAGTCCGGGAATTCGCCGTGGAGCGGTACAGCTCGGCAGTAGAGCCCTTTCCCACTGCCGGAATCGTCCGGCCCAGAAAATCGTATCGGATGATCCAGTGGAAGAACCTCCCAATGCACCGGCGGCACTGATCGCTCGAGTGTTTTGAACAGCGAGTTCTCTTCGGTGAGGATGCGCCGCACGGCAGAAGTCGAATAAATGTGGAGCGGCTGAAACTCCCGCATGTGGAGCAAACCCAAAACACAATCGGTGTCGGCACTTGTCAGCATGATGCCATCAATGGGGGTACTACGAAGCGCTGCCGTGGGAGCGAACTCGGAATCGCTCAAGAGTTGCTGGCGAAGATCAGGGGAGGCGTTGAGAAGCAACCAAGTGGTCGAAGATGCAGAAACCGCAACCTGTGTTTGCGTGCGGGGTTGGCCCTTTAGCACACCCTGTCGCAAGCGGCTGCAGTTCGAACATCCGCAATTCCATTGCGGGAAACCGCCGCCGGCGGCGGAGCCGAGGACCTTAACACGCATTCAGAACTACAGTTCGGCGTTTGCGTACGAGCTAACTTCGCAGCTGAGGCAGATTTCCTCGTGCTGGGGCGTGGTCCATTCCATGGTCGTTCCTCCCGTATTAGAGCCGTACGGACTCTGGTTGCGCCAACAACTTGGGCGCAACACATTAAGTATAGCGTAGCTGGCACACATGCGGCAACTCTCATTTTTGTCAAGAGTTAGCCGTGCCGCAACGCTTCCCGAGCGATTCCATCGACAGAGAAACTCGACCCAGCCGGACTCCAGGGAAGGTCCACCGGGGCGGTCCCCTAGCCCTTGGACCAGG
>Ga0187820_1000226_pt1 | contig 12303 bp, 9 predicted proteins | sample NC_wetland_sal_i_19_FD_132409 | JGI IMG/M metagenome (GOLD analysis project Ga0187820, IMG submission 132409) | Wetland sediment microbial communities from Neuse River Estuary, North Carolina, USA - SO4_5 | ecosystem: Environmental > Aquatic > Freshwater > Wetlands > Sediment | place: USA: North... | reverse complement strand
CGGGTTTGCCATGGCCGCGTCCATCACGATTCTTTTCAGCACTGCGCTGGCCTGGGCAAAGGATGCGTACAAACCACTGAACAGCTTTATGGATGCCCTAGCCTGGCATAATTGGATCACTCAAGGATTGGCCGACGTCATTCTCTTCGCTGGATTGGGCTTGCTCTTCTCAAGAACCACTTGGGTTGAGCGGATGGTTCCGAGTCGCCTCATTACGTTCCTGGTCGCGGCCGTCGTGATGGCTGGCGCTGGCTTGTTCATCTGGTATGCAGCGTTCTAAGGGAAATCTCAATCAGCTTCGCGGACGATACGACTTCGCAACGGAAGGTGGCTGGTATGCCAAACTCGGCTTGGCCAATCCACATCTGCCGCACGAGCATGTGGTCTCGAACCACGAAGAGTTGTGCAACGCAGCTCCAAGCCGCAAATCAATGAAACCCATTGCCGGCTAATTGGCGAGAGAGCATGGCGTCCTCGGCACCCGGTTTCTTGTCCTCTTTCCCCCAGGTGTAGTAGAGGCCGAGATAACCGTAGTTCTCCGTTTGCCCAGCGATGGAATGCCCATAGGCGAAAAGGAATTGGAAATTGGGATTCTTAAAGTGGTAGTAACCGCCCGCGTCAATGAGAGTCGAGGATTGTGTTTGAGGGGCAGCTAATCCCTCTCGCGCGTGAGAAAAGACCTCCGCTCCCAATTCAATCTTTTTGTTGAATTGCCGCTTCACGAGGAATCCGCCATAGAGAAAGTCACGATACTGGACTTGTCTGACGATTGTGTATCCCATACCGCCATCGAACGTCCAAGCTCCTTCGTCTTTCTCAACCCAAAGCGGAAGTTTGTACCAGACCTTTCCAATGCCAAGCCCTTTGGAATAATTGCCGGTCGGAATCTCCAACATGGTGAACGTGCCAATCTGCGGACGGTGCTTTGTTTGCTTAATGAAACCGAACTTCACGCCGAACTCCATGTCCGTCAACCCAAAGGCGCTAGGGCCGGCTCCGCTCGGTGCGTAGATGGGATTATTCGTCGGGACCACAGCTCCGAGGGGAAGAATCACGTGCAGCTGGATTTCAGGAAGCGCTCCCCAGTTGAACTCAAAAGCGGGGCCAAGCGTGTCGTACTCCACCGGAGTGCCATCGACGCCGCCGAAGACATAAGCCTCGTAATGCTTATAGTCCACCGGTGTCGGATCGTCGGTCTGATAGGGGGGGCCTTGTGCCCACACCTTGGGGGCAGTCAGCAGACTGACAACTACCAGAACTAGTTTTAAGCAAGTCCCAACGGCTCTCACTGGCGCTCCCGCCTTCCACGAAAACCATAATACAATCCTTGAACGCCGTCATTGACATTTCGTTACATTCCTGACGTCCACCCAGACCGCAGGCTATCCCGTTGCCGAGGATTTTCTTAATTTGCTTTTGCTGGCCAGTCGCCCAACAATAATGAGGTAGTGTCGATTGCGAGGTCGCCATGACTGAAGCGGTGATTGTTTCTTCGGTTCGAACGCCGGTGGGAAAGGCGTTTAAGGGATCGTTGCGGGCCACGCGGCCTGATGATTTGGCGGCGGTGGCGATCAAGGAAGCACTGGCGCGCGTTCCGGGACTGGACGCCAAAGAAATCGACGATGTGATACTTGGATGCGCTATGCCGGAGGGCGAACAGGGGATGAACGTGGCGCGGATCGCGGCGCTGCGCGCGGGCCTGCCGATTGAAACTTCGGCGATGACAGTGAACCGGTTTTGTTCTTCGGGGTTGCAGGCGATCGCGATTGCGGCGGAGCGGATTCGCGGAGGCTCGGCGCAGGTGATTGTCGCGGGCGGAACGGAATCGATGACCATGGTGCCGATGGGAGGGAACAAAGTTTCGCCGAATCCGTGGCTGGTGGATCACAGCCCGGATACCTACATCAATATGGGACTGGGAACGGAACATATTGCGCGGAAGTTTGGGATTACACGGGAGCAGGCGGACCAGTTTTCAGTGGAATCGCACAAGAAGGCGCTCGCGGCGATTGCGGCTGGGAAGTTCAAAGAAGAGACGGTGGCCGTGGAAGTGAAAATCACTGCGCTGGCGAGCGCGAATGGAGCTGGCGCGGGTGGCGCTTCGGGCAGCGCGAAAGCACAGGCTGCGGCGAAGCCGACGACGCAGACCTTTACGTTTGATACGGACGAAGGGCCGCGCGCGGACACGTCGATGGAGGCCTTGGCGAAGCTGAAGCCGGCGTTTCATGTGAAGGGAACGGTGACGGCGGGGAACAGTTCGCAGATGAGTGATGGAGCGGCGGCGGCTGTGGTGATGAGCGAGGAGCGCGCGAAAGCTTTGGGGCTGAAACCGCTGGCGCGTTTTGTGGCTTATGCCACGGCGGGAGTGCTGCCGGAGGAGTTTGGCATTGGGCCAGTGGCGGCCATCCCGAAGGCGCTCAAGCTCGCGGGGCTTACATTGAACGATATAGCGGTGTTCGAATTGAATGAAGCGTTCGCGGCACAATCGCTGGCGGTCATTCAGCAGGCGCGGCTCGATCCTGCGCGCGTGAATCCGAATGGAGGCGCGATTGCGCTGGGTCATCCGCTAGGCTGCACGGGAGCCAAACTTACGGCGACGATCCTGCGCGAATTGGAGCGGCGCAACGCGCGCTATGGAATGGTGACCATGTGCATCGGCGGAGGCATGGGAGCGGCGGGAATCTTGGAGCGCCTCTAAGCCTTCCTTTGCTTTGACAGAAAGTTCAACCTCCGTGTAACGTTTCCGGCCTGGGAAGCGTTTAACTTGCCAGTACTTTGCGTGCGTCCCTAGGATGCGTTGCGATGAAAATTTCCGTGCTGCCAGCTCTCGCTCTGCTGTTGTCGCCCGCCGCCGCGGCGCAATCCTCGACGGCACAGCCTCCGAGTCTAACTAAAGACATTCAGATCGACACGCAAAGCCCTATCAAAACGGAAGGCGCGGTTTCCGTGGCGGACGAGCCGCACTACGCGCACGTTTTTCAGAATGGGTACGTGCAGGTGTACACCGTGACGGTGCCGCCGCTGGACGCGACGCTTTTGCACCGGCACGATCTGCCTTACCTCTATATAACGTTAGGCGGGGCGGATATCGTGGATGCAGTCGAAGGAAAACCGCCCGCGCAGGTAACGCTGGAGGATGGAGCGACGCGCTATTCGCCAGGAGGATTTGCCGACATTGTGCGCGCAGATGCGGGAATTGAGTTCCACAACATTACGGTGGTGCTGACACATCCGCAGGACTCGCCGCACAATCTTGGAGCTGCAGGCGATGCGCGGCCGCTAGGCTCGTGCCCGCAGAACAACGCGCTGCCCGTGCAGAACGATCAGATCCCGTTTGAGCAAGTGGTTCCCTGTTTCGAAACTAGCGAAGTTCGCATGGAGCTGGTGAAGGTCGGAGGAGGAAAAGATTACGTGCAGGCCGCGCCGCAGACGGCCGCTTTGCTGATTGCGATGAGCAATGCGAATCTGGATGTTTCGGTGGGGGGACAGCATGCGGCATTTCTGCACGCCGGAGACGTGCTTTGGTTGTCCGCGGGGACGGCCCGCAAAGTGGGGGATTTTCTGGGGACAGGATCGAATTTTCTGCTGATTTCATTCAAGGACTCCGGGGCGGCTGCCGCGAAATAGCGGCGTCCCCGATGGCGCGCGCATCCCGCGTGCGTGACGCGGGCTTCAAGAGAAAACCATCTGGCCAGTTCCTTCGCGTTCGTGAGCGCTTTCCAAACTTCTTTGGTGCGAGCAGCGATTTCAATTTCTCTTTCGAGGCGGCGCCTTTTTTTCTGGTTCCACCGGTTTCGCGTCCGTCATGATGCGCCCCTTGGGTTGCTGGCGGTTTGCGGATGAGATGGCTCCTGCTTTTCCGGGGGAATTGGATAGCAACCCACGACCAAGCGGTACGGCTTGCCTTCCGCGGGCGAACCATCCAATTTTGCGAAAGCCGAGCTATGCCGGGCCGTTACCTCGAGGATAGCCCGCTGCAGTTCTTCGGTGAATGCGGCGTGCTGTTCAGGCGAGATGAAGCACAATTCGGAGTTGATCGAAAGAGTCGCGAGCCGCTTCCCTGCTGCCGCGCCTAGTTCCGCGGAACGAGCGAGCTCGGACTGCATTTTGGAGGCAAGCCCGAGCAGGTATTTCGCCGAAAGAGTGTCAGGAACTTGCGAAGGGTCGGCGGCGAGTTTGCCGAGCAGTTCAGGAGAAAGCAGATAGCCACGAGCGGTGGCGACGTAGCATTGTTCAAAGAGACGCCGGCGCCGCCGGCGGCCCGCAGGCGCGAGCAACCGCGCTCGCGCCAGCTCGCGAACATGATAGTTAACCGTTTGTCTGGGCAGGTTCATGCGTCGGGCAACGCCGGTGGCGGAGTCAGGTTCCAAGAGCGCCGCGAGAACACGCAAACGAAGCGGGTGATGAAGGAGTGCGGCCGCCTGGGCTGGCTCGCGAACGAGTTCGAGACCCGCGCCAGGCGCCGCCGCGGAGAGTTGCGAAGGGCGCGTGCTGGGGATTTTCCAATAGCCGCTACGGGTGACGCGCATGGCTCTGGGAGCGCCTTTCCTCGTGAGACGGGCCAATTCTGTAATGGACCACTTTATTTGTCAAGACGTATTTTATCGTCTGCTCTGAACAGACCCGAGAACGCGCTGGCGGGCTTGCTCTTCGACTCCGGACAACGCGGTTAACGCTGTTTACCTGCTCCCATACACGGGAGTAAAATGGAGTAAGTTGCAAGTTTTCGCACAGCTCTCACCCGTATTCGAGACGAGTTTTCGGGGCGCATACCCCGGGTTCAACACCGAAGCGTGAATGCAGGCAGGCAACAAGGAGACCATCATGGCCACTGCAACAATTACCAACCCAGCCGCCAAGGGCGGGAGCTTTTTGCTGGAGACTCCCCTTCCGCAGGAAGTCTTCACGCCAGCCGACCTGAGCGATGACCAGAAATTGATCGGGCAGACGGCGGAGGAGTTTGTCGTTAAGGAAGTGCTGCCCCTGGTGAAGGATCTGGAAAGCAAAAAGCCGGGGCTGATGCCGGAGTTGGTAAAAAAGGCGGGAGAAGTTGGCTTGCTGGGGGGAGGGATTCCCGAGGAATACGGCGGAGCTGGGCTGGACAAAATCGCTACCACCGTGCTCACCGAAAAACTTTCGATTTATGGAGGTTTCGCCGTCACGCACGGGGCGCACGCCGGGATTGGAACGCTTCCCATCGTGTATTTCGGGAGCGAGGAGCAGAAGAAGAAGTATCTGCCCAAGCTGGCTACGGGGGAATGGATTGGCGCCTATTGTCTTTCCGAGCCGCAGGCCGGGTCCGACTCGCAGAATTCGCTGACCCGCGCGGAATTAAACCCGGAAGGCACGCATTACATATTGAACGGGCAAAAGATGTGGATTACCAACGGCGGATTCGCGGATGTTTACATCGTCTTCGCGAAGGTCAACGGAGAAAAGTTCACCGCTTTCATCGTCGAGCGGAGGTTCCCGGGATGCAAGCCGGGAAATGAGGAGCACAAGATGGGGATTCATGGGAGCTCGACGACGCCTGTGTTCCTCGAAAATTGCAAAGTGCCCAAGGAAAACTTGTTGCACGAAATCGGGCGCGGACACATCGTGGCGTTCAATATTTTGAATGCCGGGCGGTTCACGCTCGGGGCGTCGTGCGTGGGCGGGTCCAAGCACGTGCTGCAGAACGCTTCGAAATATTCGAAAGAGAGAAAAGCATTCGGAAAGCAGATCGGCGAATTCGGCTTGATGAAGGAAAAACTGGCGGAGATGGCCATTCAGATTTTTGGCGTGGAATCGATGGTGTACCGTTCGGCCGGGAATATCGAGGCGGCGATGGCGGCGGCTTCAGGATCGGGCGACAAAATTCAGAACACCATGAAGGTGCTCGAGGAGTACGCCATCGAGAGCTCGATTGCCAAAGTGTATGGAAGCGAGATGCTGGATTACGTGGTCGACGAAGGCGTGCAGATGTACGGCGGATACGGTTTCCACGAAGATTATCCGGTGTGCCGCGCGTACCGCGATTCGCGCATCAACCGGATATTTGAAGGCACCAATGAAATCAACCGCATGCTGATCATCCAGATGCTGATGAAACGGGCCATGGGCGGGCAGCTCGCGCTGATTCCGGCGGCGATGAAGCTGGCAGATGAAATCCTCGCCGGGCCGTCGTTCGAGGAAGCGCCGGAGGGCGTGCTTGCCGGCGAAGCTCGCGTGGTGGCCAACGCCAAGAAAATGTTTTTGCAAGCGGCGGGCGGTGCAGTCCAAAAATTCCGCGAAAAGCTGGCCGAGGAACAGGAACTGATCGGCGCGCTCTCGAATGTCGTGATGGAAGTGTACGCGATGGAGTCTTGCCTGCTTCGGGCGCAAAAAGCAGCTGCCGCGAAGGGTGAAGCCGCGACGCAGACGATGATCGACGCAGCAAGGGTATTTATCGCGGAAGCAGCGGAGCGAGTGGAGCACGAAGCCAAGCGCGCGATCGCGGCAGTGTACGAAGGGGATATGCTCACGACGCAGATGGCGGTGTTGAAGCGCTTTGGCAAGCGCGCTCCGGTGGATACGATTGCCTTGCGGCGGCGCGTGGCTGCCGCGGTGCAGGCGCAGGATCGGTACCCATTCGAAAGCAGATAATTCTGGCGAGCGAGAGAGAAATCATTCAGCGAGGCGTTTGGCGAAACGAAACTACGTAACGATTTGAACCAACTCGGGTTTTTTGCCGGGCTGTGGACCGTTGGGGCCCCAGCGCGAAGGCTTATTTCCATGACGCCGCAAGCGATTGACGAGTGACCCGACACCCACCGAACCGCCCACAAAATGGCCGACGCGCAGCGGACCGGCGACCTTCACGGTTCGAATCCAATGCAAGCCGCTGCTGGCCGCGCAACCGCACTCCGCGCAATTGGGAGTCCCTCCGAAAACGCAAGGCTCGACGCGGGTGTCCAAGTCTGCCGAGTAGTTCGCGGACATTTTCGCGAACAGGCAATCGCCAGGATTCTCTGGCGGATGAAGGAAAGCGCGGGCGATGCCGTCGTTCATCAGGAATTTCGGATATTTTTTCGCCAGGAGCGGCAGTTCGCGCGCGACCTGTTGGCGGTTTTCAGGAGTCAGTTTTTCCGCGCTCTCTTCGCCAATTTGAGGCGTGTATAGGCTCACCCAAACGTGATCGACTTCGGGACGCGCATTCCAGAAGGAAACGTATTCCTCCAAATAGCCGGCGCGCTCGAGCATGGGGCGTGTGATGACCCAGTGGATGTTGACCTTGCGGCCGTCAATATTTTTTAGGATGCGTTCGTAGGTGGCGGGCTTGCGACGGACGTCGTGGTGCTCGGGCAGGCCGTCGACCGAGATAGCAACGCGAACGCGGGGCAGGTCCATCCATTCGAGAGGAATAGGAATGATCCCGCTGGTGACGACCAGCGAGAAGATATTCATGGCGCTCAAAGCGGGGAGGATCGAGCTCAGCTCACGATGACGGACGAGGGGTTCGCCGCCCACGAGAGATACGTGCATCGGCCGATTTTGACGCACCAGCTGTAGCACGCCCTGGACGAGAGCGTCTCCGCGAAAATCGTTCAGTTCCGTCAGCAGCTTGCCGCCGCCAAGATGGGTATCTCCGTAAGCGTAGCAGCCTGGGCAGCTCAGCGGGCATTCCCGCGTAATTTCGATGGACAGCATCGGCGCTTTGCCGCCAAGGATTTTGCCCCAAGCGCTCAAAATTTCTCGCGGGGTAATGCTCGGACTTGGTTGAGAGGTGACCATGAGGCTTAGATGCTGCCCATCGCGTCTAAGGGTGCTTCTTAAGAATTGGGATGTAAAGCGAGATTTTCGAATGATTGAAAGTGAATGTTCGGCAGATTCGCCGGGCTGACCAGCAACCTTGTTTGCCGCCAAGCTTGGCAAGGACCGCAGCGGGCTTGGCCACTTCTGGATCCGGGCAAACCCGTTGTAAGCATGGACACGTACCCTGAAGACGTCGGATATCCGTCTACTTATTCGGTTAAACTTGCACTTTACGGGCCACCCGCTTCTAACTCTCAGAGAGCGCACAAGAATGTCTCGAAGGCTTCTAATTTTTGCAGCTGCCATTGTCGGCGCTCATGTCGCGCAAGCGCTGATCCTTGGGCCGACGCCCGCGGGCACGCTCCTCGCGAATCTCATCGAGGTTTCCGCCAGCATGCTGGCGGCGGCGATGTGCTTTAGCGCGGCGCGTCGAGCGCAGGGAATGGCACACCCCTTTTGGACCCTGGTGGGCTGCGGAATGGCCATTTGGGGCGTCGCGAATCTCGGGTGGACATACTACGAAGTCGTCCTACACAGCGAACCGTTTCCTGGTTCCGCAGTGCGATTCATGTTCAATGTGCAGGGCGTTTTCTTTGCCATGGTGCTGTTCCTTGATCAGGAAAAAGATTCCTCCGAGTTCGAGCCCGAATTTCTGCTGGATTTCACGCAGATAGCAATCGTTTTTTTCTTCCTCTATCTCAGCCTTTACTATCTGTCTTCACAGGCGGTTCAGCAACATGAGGTCACGGTGCGCCGGCTCTGGGTGGAGTTCGGAGAGGTTGGCGCGATCCTCGCGCTGGCGTGTTTCCAGATGATGCGTGCGCGGACAAAGCGTGTCCGCGAGCTGTACTGGGGCTTTGCGATTTATCTCTCCGTGTTTATTGCTGGCATGGCCGTGGCGGAATATGGTCAAGCCGTCCGCGGGGCTCCGACCGGGACGCTATTCGACCTCTGTTGGACGCTTCCGTTTCTATGGGCGGCATTCTGGGCCGCGCGCTGGCAGTCCACTACCGAGACGCGGGCGGCGGTCCCGGAGCGAAAAAGAACCTTGAGCGGAGTTGCGCTGAACAATGCGATGTTCGCGGTGGCTCCGCTGATCGTTCTCGTGCAAGTGGCGCAGTTTCCTTCCGAATGGCAGATTTTGCGATTTTCTCTGCTCGGCGTGTCCATTCTCTGTTTTGCCGTGCGATTGGGAGTTAGTGGCTACCGCGAAGCGGCCACGGCAGAGACGGTTCGACGGCAGGCGATGGCGATGGATTCCGCGGTGGACGGGATTTCCATTCTCGGGGAGGATGGAAAGCACATTTACGCGAACACAGCCTTCGCCCGGATGATCGGTTTCGAAGGCCCGGAATCCATGTTGGGCTTGCCCTGGCAGGAAATTTATGACCCGCGAGACGTTGCTTTATGGCGGGACAAGATTAGACAGTCCCTCCTGACTGACGGCAAATGGTTCGGCCAAGTTAACCTCCGACGGCGCGACGGAACAGTCATTCCCGTTGAAATGGCTATCACGTCGTTAGCCAACGGCGTCACCGCGTGTATTGGGCACGACATCAGCGCGCGAAAGGAAGCAGAAAGAGCGCGCGCGGACGCGGAAAATAAATATCGCACGCTCGTGGAACAGGTCGCGGCCATAAGTTATATCGCGGAGCTCGGCCTCAACGGCGCGTGGCACTATGTCAGTCCGCAGATCGAAACAATTACGGGTTACTCGCAGGACGAATGGCTGGCCGATTCTCGCGAATGGATGCGCCATATTCCGAAAGAGGATCACGCCGTGATCGAGGCGGCGGAAGAAGCGAGTTTGCGCGGTGAGCGTTTTCAGGCGGAATACCGGATCGTGCGGAAAGATGGCACGGTGATCTGGGTGAATGATACGGCCGTGGTGGTTTCGGGGAGCGATAGCCATCCGGTGATGGAAGGGATCATCGTCGACATAACAGACAGGAAACTGCTGGAGAATAAGTTGCAGCAGTCGCGAAGAATGGAAGCAGTAGGAAGATTGGCGGGCGGCATCGCGCATGATTTCAATAATCTGCTGACCATCATCAAAGGCTACGCGGAGCTGGCGCTACAGCGCAGCGGCATTCAGCCGGAGCTGCGGGGCGACGTGATGCAGATCGAGAATGCCTCCGAACGGGCTTCCATGCTCATCCGCCAATTGCTGGCGTTCAGCCGCAGACAAGTTCTTCAGCCAAAAGTTCTCGATTTGAACTCCATCGTGTTGGGTTTGGACAAACTGCTGGCGCGGCTGATGGGCGAACACATCGAGATGGTGACGCGCTGCGGCGCAAATGTTGGGAATGTGAAAGCCGATCCGGCGCAGGTCGAGCAGGTGATCATGAATCTGGTCGTCAACGCGCGCGACGCCATGCCGAAGGGCGGGCGGATGACGATGGAAACATGCAATGTGGATCTGGATTCGACATACGCGCGCGACCACGTGAGCGTCAAGCCTGGCGCATATGTGATGCTTGCAGTCTCGGATACGGGCATGGGAATGAGCCCGGAGACGGTCGCCCATATTTTTGAGCCGTTCTTTACGACGAAGGAGAGCGGCCAGGGAACGGGCCTGGGACTGTCCACCGTTTACGGTATCGTGAAACAGAGCGGTGGGTACATCTGGGTGTATAGCGAACCCGGCACAGGAACGACGTTCAAAGTTTACTTGCCGCGCGTGGCGGAACAAGCGGAATCCAAACCGGGCGCGGTGGAAATACGGGGAGCGGGCAGGGGCAGCGAAACCATCCTCCTGGTCGAAGACGAAGAAGCGGTGCGGGAACTGGCGAGCAGAATTCTTTCCGCTAAGGGGTATGCGGTGGTGGCCGCAAAGAGCACGCAGGAAGCAGAACAGTTCGTCGCCAAGAACGCTGGTGAAATTCATCTGCTGCTGACGGACATTATCATGCCGGGAACGAGCGGGCGCGAGCTTGCTCGGCGGATTACCAAGGGGCATCCGCGAACGCGGGTGTTGTACATGTCCGGTTACACGGACAACGTGCTGGCGCAGGGCGGCGTGCTCGAAGCGGGAGTATCTTTTCTGCAGAAGCCATTTACGCCGGGGGCGCTAGTCCAAAAAGTGCGGGACGTGCTCGACAGTCCTGTCCACGCAAAATAGTGCTCTCGTCCGGCGCTCGCCGGCACCCCTCATTGTGCTGCGCCCAATACAGAGTCATGCGGGTTGTTGAGAAAGGCGGCAGCAGGGCTGCCGCACTCCAAATTGCTCGTTCATTGTTTATCCATCAAGCGAATCGTCTTGCCCGTCGCGGAGGATTCGCGCGCGGCGTCCAGAATTTCCGTGACGATCATGTTTGTTTCCAGCGAAGAAAGACCTTGCGGCTGCATTCCATCGAGAACGACAGCTTTTAGATAATCTACCGAATCGCTTTCGCGGGGCTCGAGCGGCTTGGCGTCTTCTAGCTTTTCCTCCTGTTTTGGAAGGCGGACGCGAACGGCATCGCGTGCCACGGTGATGGCATAGCCGGTCTGCCCGTAGACTTCCATGTCTTTGCGAGAGAACGGCCAGTTCCAGGAAGCCTGCAGGATCGCTTGCGCCTTCGGATAGGTGAGGATGATGGTGGCCTCATCATCCACGAGCGGATAAATGTCCGGCTTGATGTGCTGCGTGACGGCGGTGACGGTGCCGGGCTTGCGGCCGTCCATGAGCCAAGTCGCTAAGTCCGCGCCATAACAACCGAAATCGAAGAGCGCGCCAGCACCGTTGAGTTTGGGATCGGTGAGCCAAGAGAGAAACCAGGGTTCGACGTTGATTTCTTTGGGGCCTTGGTGCCCGTCGTGAACGACAATTTTTCGGATGTCGCCGATGGCGTTTTCGTGAACGAGGTCGTAGGCGGCGCGATTGCTGCGGTACCAGGTCGTTTCGTAGTTTACGAGGACGGGGATGTTTGCACGCTGCGCGGCGGCTTGCATGGCGCGGGCGTCTTCGTTGCTTACGGCTAGAGGCTTTTCCATCATGACCGGGATATGGTGACGGGCGCAGGCTTCTACCACGCGGCGATGGTCGAAGGTATTTGTGTAGACGAGAACGGCTTGCGGCTTGGTCTTCTCGATCATCTCGTCGACGCTGGCAAAGAAGATGTCGTGCGGGAGGGAAAACTTGGATTCGTAGAACGAGGCGAGTTTGGTGTCGGCCTCGGCGACGCCGACGATTTGAAGATCGGGGCGATGCTGGTTCTGCTGGAGGAAGCCGCCGACATGTCCGTGGACGAGGCCAGCGATGCCGACGCGGAGTGGGGATGAGGAAGTTGTGGCTTGAGCGGACAGAGCGCTGGCGGCAAGAACTGCTGAGACGATGGTGCGCACGAGAATGGCGAGCAAAGTTTTAGGCATGGACGGCTCCTGGACGCGGAGGAGATGGTAACAGAGGGAGGCTGACGGTCGATCGTTGATTGCTGACCGCCGAGGAATGTGGGACCGAAAGAGAGGGTTGCGCCTGACTGGGGTACCCGTCACCCGGGTGCTTAATGGAGAGAATGCGGAAGATGCTGAAAAGATTGAAGATAATTT
>Ga0187820_1000224_pt1 | contig 12358 bp, 6 predicted proteins | sample NC_wetland_sal_i_19_FD_132409 | JGI IMG/M metagenome (GOLD analysis project Ga0187820, IMG submission 132409) | Wetland sediment microbial communities from Neuse River Estuary, North Carolina, USA - SO4_5 | ecosystem: Environmental > Aquatic > Freshwater > Wetlands > Sediment | place: USA: North... | reverse complement strand
GCCCTGAATATTGGAGTGGCCGCGAAGCGCATTTACCCCTCCGCCCGCGCGGCCGACGTTGCCCAGCATGAGTTGTAGCATCGCTGCCGTGCGAATGATCTGCGTCCCATAGCTATGCTGCGTCCAGCCCACCGCATAGATGATGGTGGCGGCCTTCTTCATGTCGCCATCTTTACGAACGGACGTAAATAAGTCCGCCACCTTCAGAAATTGGTCCTTGGGAACACCCGTAATGCGCTCGACCATCTCGGGCGTATAGCGGCTGTATTGCTGGCGAAGCAGTTGATAGACACACCGCGGATGCTGCAGCGTAAGGTCGTAGGCGATATTCGCCGGAAGATTCGGAGGCGGAGCGGATTTTCCGTTGCCTGATGCCGCTGCCGTCTTTGCAGCTTGGGGAGACTCGCTTTTTGCGGAAGCTTGTTTCCCGCTGACATCTCCGCCCTCCTGATAGTTCCAGGTGGACTTATCGTATGTCTTCGTGTCCTGATCGAACCCGGAGAAGAGGCCGTCATCGGGCAGCTTGAAGCCTTCCTTCACCACGAACGCGGCATTCGTATAGTTGAGGAGGTAGTCTTTGGCGATCCGGTTGTTCTCGATCGCGTAATGAATCATTCCACCGAGGAAGGCGATATCCGAGCCCGCTCGTATTTGGCAGAAAAGATCAGCAACCGAAGCCGTGCGCGTGAAGCGCGGATCAACTACGATCAGCTTGGCATTGCGAATGCGCTTTGCTTCGACTACCCACTTAAATCCACAGGGATGATTCTCGGCGGGATTTCCTCCCATGACCAACATCATGTCGCTGTTCTTGATGTCGATCCAGCCATTCGTCATTGCGCCCCGGCCAAACGTTGGTCCCAAACTTGAGACCGTGGGGCCGTGTCAAACCCTGGCTTGGTTTTCCAGATGCACGACCCCCAGGGCGCGCATCGTTTTCACGACCAGATAATTAAACTCATTGGTGTCCGTGCATCCGCCGGTAAACGCGATCGATTCCAGGCGGTTGACTGTGTGCCCCCCATCGTCCTTCTCTTTGAAAGTCTGGTCCCGCGTCTCCTTTACCTTGTGCGCGATTTCACTGATTGCATCGTCCCACGATATATCTTCCCAGTCCGTTCCGCCGGGTCGCCGCACCTGCGGCTTTGTCAACCGCCGTTCATTGAGAATATCCTGCTCAAGAGAACTGCCCTTGGGGCACAGCGTTCCACGGTTGATAGGATGGTCGGGGTCTCCCTCGACGTGAATCACTTGCGGTGTGACGTTTTTGGCGCGGTCTCCGATCGTATAGATAATCACGCCGCAACTTACCGAGCAGTAGGGGCACGTTGACCGCGTTTCGTTTGCTCGAGCGATTTTCAGCACTCGGAGTTGTGCGTAGGCGGGCTGAAGGTCGAATCCAAAAACCGCGGCGGCCGCCCCGCCTATAGTTGTGAATTTAAGGAAGTCTCTTCGGGTAGCCTGCATGGTACCCCCTGTGATAGAGACAAACAGACTATGCGAACGCCAACTTGATAATGCGGATTCCACGCAAAGTCAATACTTTGACAAAAATTTAACATTCAGAGATGCAAAAACTTTTCGATTACCGCCCACTTTCACGTTCGACTTGGAAGGTATAAGTTTATAAAGGGAAGGTTCCCATCACCCCGCCTTCGCAAGCAATCTGTAATGAGTTTGTTTTGAATGGCTTCCGGGCACGCGTTCATTCGTGCAGGGCTAACCGCGGGCGGACCCTCTCTGGCCCGGCTAGGCCGTCGCGGAATGGTTGGCAGGAGCAGCGTCTGTATCCGTACCGGTTTGCGCGCCGGCTGCGCGGTAGCGCACGATCAGCAACGTCAAATCATCAGCCTGGCTCGCCCCGCGCGCAAAATTCTCCACCGCCTCGAGAACACATTTCTGAAGCTGGTCCAGCGGGCATTGCATTTGCCCGGTCAGCACTTCGCGCAGCCGCGGCACCCCGAAGAGCTGCTCGTCAGGATCCATCGCCTCCGTCACGCCGTCGCTGAACAGCACAATCGTGTCGCCAGGCTCTAGCTTGAGCCGCGCCACCTCGTACTCCGCTTCCGGCACCAGCCCGACGGGATAGGATCCTTCGCTGAACGGCTCCTCAGCTACCCCTCGGCGAAGCAGGAACGGTGACGGATGTCCCGCATTGATGAACTCCAGGTGACCATCGTCATCCAATATCCCGAAGAACATCGTCGCGTACCGCCCCACTTCCGCGTGGTCGCACAGAAAACGATTCACGTGCGTGAACACTCGTGCGGGATCCGTCCCAAGACTCATCGCGGAAAGCGCTCCCTGGAGCATGGTTGTCAGCAGCGCGGCTCCAAGCCCTTTGCCGGATACGTCCGCAATCAGAAATGCCGTGCGATTGTTGCCTAGCGGGAAGACGTCGAAATAGTCTCCTCCCACGGAAAGACAGGGAAAGTTGCATCCTGCCATCGCCAAATGCGGGTGATCAGGAAAGTTACGTGGCAGCAGCGCTTGCTGGATGTCGCGTGCGATGTTGATCTGCTCTTCCATGCGCTGGCGCTCGCGCTCCCGCACCACCAGCCGCGCATTGTCGAGCGTGCTCGCGGCGTCTGCAGCCAAAGCGTCCAGGATCTGCCGGTCCAACTTCGAGAAAGCCGCGGGCCGGCGCGAATCGAGATACAGCACTCCGAGCGAATGCCCGTAGCCCGGCGTTCCGCTCGAGTCCTGCGTACTGTGCCTGTGAACCGCGAAAAGTGGGATTACGACTACTGCTCGCAGCCGTTGCGCGATGATGCTCTGCGCGGACTGCAAATCCATCTCAGCTCGTTCGATGTCTTCCGTCACCACCGGAGAATTCTGGCGAAGCGCCAGCTGAATCGCCGTTTGGCTCGGCGCAAGGCTTTCGGGTGGAAGGCGCAGACCGCCGGTCCGGCGAGCCAGGCGTACTTTTAGTACGCCGCTCGCATCCGCCTCTAAAAGCATGCCACGGTCGGCATCCGTGACAGAAACCGCGTGATCGAGCATCAGCGCCAGCGCTTCATCCAGAGGCCGTTGCGAGTGAAGCAGCGTCGTGGCTTCAAGTAGCAAGTTCAGCTTGCGAAGCCCTCCGCCGATCGGCTCGGAACTGGTAATGTGTTCAATCCGCGTCAGCAGATTGGGAAGAGATTCCTCGCCACTCGATGTGCCCGAGCGGAAAACGATTTCGTACGAGTCTTCCAGCCCAAACGTGACCGAATCCCCATCATCCAGCGCCCGGCTTTCCACCTTTTCCCCGTTGACGAAGAGGCCGCGCCGTTGGCCGCGATCCTCTATATATAGCCGGCCCGCTTCGGAAACGATGGCGGCGCAATTCCGCGAGATGCGCCGGTCCGAGAGTTGTAAATGGTTCCCCGTTTCGGCCCCGCGGCCAATCAGAAAAGGCGTCTGCGTCACGCGCACATAGCGCCGTGCGCCGTCTGGCGAGACGACCTCGAGCACTGCTCCTCCCAGGGATATAGACGCTGTGTCGGGCATGAGTTGTTCGTGACGGGATTGTAGCACGCAGCGGGGTTATTCGTGGCGGAGCGCATCGAGAGGGTCCAGCTTCGAGGCTCGCAAGGCCGGTATGTAGCTCGCTGCCACTGCGATGCTCGCCAAAATGACCGTGGCCAACACGAGAGTCGCCGGATCGTACGCCTTCAATCCAAAGAGCATAGACGCCGCCGCGCTCGACGCCGCCACCGCGAGCGCTAATCCAATCCCCAATCCAATCGCCAGCAGCACCAGTGCCTCTCGCAACACGAGCCCGATGATCGAACCTCGTTCCGCGCCCAGCGACATCCGTATTCCAATCTCATTCCTCCGCCGCGCCACCATGTAGGAAATCACTCCATACAACCCAATCACCGCCAGCAGCACCGCCAGCACTCCAAAAAATCCCGAAAGCCGCGCCATCAACCGGTCCCGCAGCAGCCCTTCCTCAATCATCTGGTGAAAAACCGTAAAGCTCACGTCCATCCCAGGACTCGCCTCGTTGGCCACACTCTTCACCGCCGAGATCAGTCCAGCAAGCGGCATATCCGACCGGATCAGAATCTGCGCGTCAGTTTCAGAACGTTCTACTTGAGCTACGGGGACGTAAATGATTTCCACCGGCTTTTCCCGCAAATCGGCGTATTTCGTGTTCTTGACCAAACCAACGATCTGGTACGGCCCGGAAATCTTGCTCATCTGGCGTATGCGAAGCTGCCTGCCAACCGGGTTCTCGGTCTTCAGGATTTTTCGCGCAAATGTTTCGTTGACGATGACCACCAGCGGCGATCCTAGGGCATCGTGCTCGTCGAAGTCCCGCCCCGCGATCAGCGGTGTTTGCATCGTGCGGAAAAAGCCAGGGCTGATTCGATTGAACGCGGCGGGAGTATGCTCGTCGGCCGGCCCCGAGACCTCCGGGAGAATGTCGTGAATCTCTTCGTTGTCGCTCAGCGGCAGGATATTGGCAGTCGCGGCAGATTTCACGCCGGGAATCGCTTGCACCCCCTCCAGAAGTTCCTTCGCGAAGGAAATACGTTGTTCTGGCGGGAGGTTTAAAGATGTGAAATCAATGTCGGAAACTAGGATGCCGTCGCGCAGGAATCCAGCGTCCACGCTTGCCAGCTTCCCCAGACTTCGCGCAAAGAGCAGCGCGCCAACCAGCAGAGCTAGCGACAGGGCTATCTGCGAGACGACCAGCATACGCCGCAGTCCAAACCGCGATCCTCCATCCGTCATCCCCCTTCCGCCCTCTTTCAGAACGACGCCTGGCGAGACCTTTGTTCCACGAAGAGCCGGTGCCACCCCGAAAAGCAGGCAAGTCAGCACCGCCAGCCCTGCAGTGAACCCGAACACTCGCCAGTCGGCTCCCAGATCGACATATAATGGATTGCCTTGCGTGCTCAGCGAAGCCACCAGCATCTGGCTCAAGCCGCGCGCGAGCAACGCTCCCAACGCGGCGCCCACGGCGGCGAGGAGTAGGCTCTCCGCGAATAATTGACGGATCAACCGCCATCTGCTGGCGCCGACCGCCATCCGCATCCCCATTTCCCTTTCGCGTGAGCTCGCCCGTGCCAGCAGCAGGTTCGCCAGGTTGGCGGAAGCGATCACTAGCACCAGCCCCGCGAGCGCCAGCAGCAGCCATAGCGGCTGTTCGTAGTCCTCGCGCAAGTCGGAGACACCCGTGCCCGCGGGGAAAGCGCCAAGTCTGTAGCCTAAGAAACGTTTCGCTTGTTCCGCATTGTAGTCTGTCGGCAACGTCGCCTCGAACAGGCTGGGAGAAATCGCCCGCAGTTGCGCCGAAGCTCGTTCCACCGTCCAACCCGGCTTGAGACGGCCCATGGAAGCCAGCCACCAGCCATCCCGTCTTGTCAGCATGGCGGACTCGGCTCCGTCCACGATCGTTTCGGCGCAGAGTGGCGCGGCCACATCGAAATAGCGACCCATTTCCACCCCGTAAAATCCTGCCGGAGTAACGCCTATGATTTGGAAGGGATGCCGGTTGATGGCCAGGACGCGCCCGACGACCGACGGATCGCCAGCATATTCATGTTGCCAAAACGAGCTGCTGATGACCACGCCCGAGGACGCGCAGCCAGGATGATCGTCCGCACGACTCAGAAGCCGGCCAAGCGCCGGCTGGACACCCAGCGTCTCAAAAAATTCTCCGCTGACCCAAAGCGCCTGCACCTCGTGAACTTCGCCCGACGGCGAAATGTTGAATTCCGTGGGACTCCAAGCCAATATGGTCGAGAAGGCTCGCTGTTGCGCCCGAATTTGTTCCCATATGGCATAAGTAAGGTCGGGATAGCGTCCGCTTGACTCGCCGCTGATACCATGTCGCGCATCGATGCGCACGCTCGCGATCTCCTGTGGATTCTTAACCGGCAGCGTCCGCAATCGCACCGCATCCAGCAACTGAAAAATCGCCGTCGTCGCACCGATTCCCAGCGCCAGCGAGAGTATCGCCGCCCCCGCAAACACAGGATTAAATCGCAGCAGCCGCGCACCGAAGCGTAAATCGCTCCACAGTGTCTCGACGTGCGTCTCCCAGCTCGCCGAACGCACATTCTCTTTCACCGCTTCCACGCCACCCATTTCCAGCCGCGCGGCGCGGTGAGCTTCTTCGCGGGTCATCCCAGCGTGCATCTTCTCAGCCGCAGATTTCTCGAGGAAATCGCGCAGCTCGTCGTCCAGTTCCTGCTCGGCCTTCTTCTTCCCGAATAGTCCGCGTAGCCCCGCGGAAAAATTCCTCCAAATTCCCATCTAGGTTCTCCTATGGCTAACGCAAATCCCCGCCGAAAAAATGTCATCCCGAGCGGAGCGAGGAATCCGCTTTTTCTTCTCTGCGCGTCCGTGGACGAGATCCGCCCTAAGATGCCGTCTGCAAAATTCTCGCAATGGCCGCCACTTGCCGCTCCCACTCTTTCGTCTCGTTCCTCAGCTTTTGCCGTCCAGCCTTCGTCAGCGAATAATATTTCGCCCGCCGGTTGTTTTCTGACGTTCGCCATTCGCATTCCAGCAGCCCAGCCCGCTCCAGCCGCCGAAACGCAGGAAAAAGCGACCCGGGATTCACCTCGAACACGCCCCTGCTCAATTGCTGGATCCTCTGCGAAATCCCCCATCCGTGCAGCGGCTCTAGCGCCAGCGTCTTCAGGATCAGCATGTCCAGCGTGCCTTGCACAAGCGTCGCCGAAGTCTCCGTCATTGCCCGTCCTTCGGCTCTCCTCTGGAGAGTCGAGAGCAGTATACGGCGCTCCTCTCGATTGTCAAGAGAAGGCACCAACTCATGAAGACGTTTCGAATCGAAGAACGTTTCACGCTCTGCGCTGAAAAACATTTCACTTGGATTATTTGTGAGGTTGGAAAGATTCCGGGGTCAGCGCGGCAGCACCGCTCGAATTAGCTTGCCTCGAAGGAGGTCTGATCCCAACGATTCCTTCGCGAGTTCGCTGCCGGCTCCACAACTTGCCAGCACGCGTTCCTTTACTTCCTTTACCTCATCTACTTCCTCTACTTCTTTTTAATGCGAAGCCGCCGCCAGCCGCCGCGTCACGTACTCTGCGACGTAGGCGTCGAACAGGTCGTTCAGTTGGTGGGTAACCGGCCCGGGAGCTGTGGCAATTTTGCGCCCTGCAATTTCTCCCACTCCGATGAGATTCCGATTGGTCGAAGAAATAAAAACTTCATCCGCGGAATATAAATCTTCAGGCCGAAGCGTCTGCTCGATGACCGCAACTCCCGCCTCCGGCGCAATCTCAAAAAGAATCCCCCGCGTCACGCCTTCGAGGCACCCGGAATTGATCGGCGGCGTAAGCACCTTCCCGTTTTTCACCGCAAAAACATTCGCGGCAGTGCACTCGGCGATTTCGCCGCGTTCGTTGAGAAGCACAACCTCATCGAACCCCTCTTTTTGCGCTTCCGCAACCGCCCATACGTTTTGCAGCCACGAGGTCGTTTTCACGCCCGCGAGCGGCGATGCCGCATGCCGCCCCTGTTCGCGAAGCGTCAACCGCACTGGCTCGTGATATTGCGGCAGCGGTGCCGTATAAATAATCAAATCCACTTCCGGATGTTTTTCGTCGCTCTGCCAAAACCCCACTTGGTTGTAAACCAAATAGATTCGCGCGCATCCTTCCGTAACCTCATTCGCGCGAATCACTTCATGAAGATTGAGCCGCACTTTCGCGGAGCTGTACGGCATGGGCAGATGAATGATCGCCGCGTCTTTTTCCAGCCGTCGCCAGTGCCGCTCGTAAGCAAAAGCCTCGCCGTGAAAAATTCGCAGCGTCGTGAACAGCCCCCACCCGCAAATCAGCCCGGCCTGCCCGGGCGAGAGCCGTACTTTCTCAATCGGCAGCAAGCTCTCGTTGTGAAATATATTCCGGTGGATCAATTTATCCTCGGTGACTGAAGTCGAAACTAGCTTCTATTGTATCTGAAAACTGTTTGTTGAACCGCAGAGTGACAAATCTGCGTGCTGGATTTTCACACTTTCAAATTTGGACTTTTCGGAAAAAGAACTTTGAGAGTTCGCGATGTCCAAGAAGGCAAAAGGAAAAAAGGGCGAGCCGGAGCTCGCCCTTCCTGGAATTAGGCTCGACCGATTCTAGAAAATCAGCTTCAGGGCAAACTGGACTTGCCTTGAAGATCCGAAATCGCCGGTCGGGAATCGCGTGGAAAGAATCTTTCCAAACGATCCGCTGGTGGCTGTCAGCACAGGGTTCCCGAAATTCGGATGGTTGAACAGATCGAACATCTCGCTCCGGAACTGGAGTGTGAATCGCTCGTTGATCTTCGTGTTCTTGGTCACCGAAAAGTCGGTGTTCAGGAAGTCCGGTCCCACGATACTGTCACGTCCCATACTTCCCGGATGGCACGAACCGGGAACGATCGGATAGTTGTTGCTGCCCGGCGTGCTTGGAACATCGCTGAATGTGCAAGGCACCGCCATGGAAGCACCCGGCGTCGTGGCGCATGCCGGGATAGCTGGCGCCTTTCCAGTCGGCACACCGTTGAACGGTTCGCACAGAACCTTATTGTTGAAGTATTGCGACTGGCCGCCCGCCACGCCGATCGGGCTCAGGAGATCCGGCCTCACAGTCAAGGAAATTCCCGGCCCAGGACCGATGGCCAGCGTCGGAGTAAGCGGATTCCCGCTTTGCGCTTGGTCGATAATGCCTAGTTGCCACCCTTGCACAAGGCGGTTGGCTTTGAACGGAAATTCGTAAAACCCGCTGAAAACGAACCGGTGCCGCGCGTCGAATTCCGACGGCCCGTAATCACCGCGTGGGTTGTATGCGTTCTGCAGCGGGATCGAGTCGCCGCTCGAGAGGGAATTGTAGTCCAGCGATTTCGAGTAAGTGTAGGAAGCCAGGAACTCGAAGCCGCGCGAGAAGTGTTTGTTAACCGTTGCCCACAATGCGTTGTAGTTTGAATTCCCGCCGCTATTCACCTGGTTGATATTTCCAAACGGGCATACGGGGTTCGGTGCCTGGCATTGTGTCGGGATGACGGCGCTGGTCAGTGGTAGCGATGGAAATGGCTTCGTTGTGCCATAGTCGCCGCCCACCACGAAGGGTTGATTGATATTCGCTACGTACTGCAGGTGAGTTGCTTTCAACCCCACATAGGCCACTTCGATTCCCAGCGACGGATTGATCTGACGCTGAACCGTGAGGTTCCAGTCTTGCGAGTACATGTCCTTATAACCGGGGTTAATCGCGCTCGGGCCCAGGCTGACGCCGGTGATCGCCGCGGACGGATTTTCCAGTGTGATGGCGCTCGTTGCCGAGTTCACCGACAGCGGCAAGGCAAATGTCGGATTCGAGCTGAGGCCCGAAACGATGTTGGTCGTCGGATCTTGCGTCATGATCGCGTACCCGGCGCGAACGGAGGTCTTCCCGTCTTTGAACGGATCCCACGCGAATCCAATTCGCGGCTGGAAATTCATGTTATTTGTCCCGTAAGGCTGCGGCGACGAAATAAGTGTGCCCGTCGTCGGATCGAAATTCGTGAACCGGTTGGCCGCTTCGGATGGCGTCGAATTCCAGGCGTAGCGCAAGCCGAAGTTGATGGTGATATTCGATTTCCCCTTGTAAGTGTCCTGCGCAAATACCTCATACGAAGGCTGGAGAATCTTATCGTTGCCGGAACCGATCAAATCCGTAAACGCATTCGATTGGTCGGCCAGGAAGTTTGCGAACGAAGTAAAATTAAAGCTCCCTACGTTTTCCGAAATGTTGTTGTTGTACGCGCGGCGGATTTCTCCTCCGAACGCGAAAGTATGTTTGCCCTTCAGCCAGCTCAGCGTGTCATTCAAGACCACCGTCGTGTCGCCGCGCCCTTGTGGCTCGCCGGTGGGTCCGCCGAAACCCAAGGTTCCCGCAACGTCAATGAAAGGAAGTCCCGATGCGACTGGTGATCCTGACGGCATAGTGATGCCGAAGTCTGCTGGGTTCAGCAATCCGTTGGGCGTGAAAATCAAGTGGATGCGGTTGAAACCGAGCCGCACCGAATTCGCCAAAGAAGCATTGAAGGTGTGGTCCTCGCTGAAAGTCGCCAGCTGCCGGAACCCGGAGCGCGTGTCGCCGTACCCCGGAAGATCCGCGCCGATCGCCCCGCCAGCCGTGGGCTCTTCTCGAAGATCTTTTTGAACCACGTAGTATCCATGAATCCGATCCGTATCGCTCAGCTCATAGTCGAGATCAGCCGATCCCTGGTTGAGCGAAACGTCCGCGATCGTGCCTCCAGTGAAGAAATTGTATGTGGCAGGAGTTCCAACCGTGCCGCTTCCAACTTCGTTCGCTTGGGGGATCAGCCCCAGCAATGCCGTCACTGCTGGCGAAGTCACCGTCGCTCGGTCATTTTGGCTTGGGACCGTTGTCGAAACTGTCAGGCTTTGATGCTGCCGCAGACCCTCGTAAGCGAGAAAGAAAAACAGTTTATTCTTCTTGATCGGCCCGCCGAAATCGGCGCCGAATTCGTTCCGTTTGAAAGGTGCCTGGGGAAGTGCAGCTCCCGTAGCGCTCTCTGCCGAGTTGAAAAAGTTTCGCGCGTCCAGGTCATTGTTGCGGAAAAATTCAAATGCTTCGCCATGGTAGTCATTGGTGCCGGAACGCGTGGCCATATTGACGATGGCTCCTGCGTTTCGTCCATACTCCGCCGGGAACGAGGAATTATCGATTTTGAATTCCGCCAGTGTGTCGATCGGTGGCTGAAACGTGATTTGGTTCTGCACGTTGTCGTTCAGGTTGATGCCGTTGACCAGCCAATTGGTCGTGTCTTCGCGCTGGCCCGCCGTGTTGATCCCGAAGGACCCTTGTCCGCGCAGCGGAGCGGTGAGAAAACCGTTTGCCGGCGGCGTCATCGTGCCCGGGGTCAGCAGGCTGAGGTCTGTAAAGTGGCGGCCGTTCAACGGAATATCCTGAACGGTTTTGTCATTGATGACCTGGCCCATGCTGTTCGTAGTAGTCTCGATCACCGCCGCATCAGCGACGATTTCGACTTTTTGCGTCGCTTCACCGACTTTGATCTGGACATTCTGTGTGACCGACATCGCCACCTCGAGTTTCAGATTGGACACCACCGCCGTTTCGAAATTTGTCGCCGCAACTTCAAGCCGGTAAATGCCGATGGGCAGCGTCGGGAAAAGATATGCGCCGGCTCCGTCCGTCTGTGTTGCCGATACAACTCCCGTGGCCTGATTGGTCACGCTTACTTTTGCGTTCGGAACAACCGCGCCTGTGGGATCAGTGACGGTTCCATTAAGCGATGCAGTGGATTGAGCATGAGCGAGGCCGCCAAACGCCAGCGCAAAAAGAAGCAGCGTCAGCCGCAGCCAAGTAGGTCGAAGTGGAAAGGAACCTCCACGTACAACTTCCATTTTTAAATCCTCCTCAAGTTTTGATAACCAGCTATTTTCAACTTCGTCGTTCTCTCGACGTTTCTTCGGGTCTCAGCCCACTCTGCTGTTCCTGCCACTCTCCTGCCGATTTCGAAATAGCGCTTCTCCCGCGGCGGCGTCTGCGTAGACTTCCAGCCAGGAATGAGTACGCCAAATCTCAAATTGCATCTAGGTGTTACCAAGCAAGGCAATCGGGTGACCAGAAAGGAAGGAGTCTGCAAGTCAAATAAGGCGTTTATTTTCAGCAATATAAAGTCAAATACAGCAGCGGGAATGACCCAATCGCCTTAGATTGTATTGAATTTTGAAGGTTGCTATCGAATTTAGTAGACAGTTGATTTCAGATTTAGAACTTACGGAACTTTAGTTGAAAGCGGATGGGGCGCTCCAAGACGGGTGGAGGCTCCGCTGTCAGCTTGGGAGCCACAGGCCGTAGGTAGCAGGAGATGCTGGCCTGCGTAAATGCGGTCGGGGTTGCCGACGGAGGGATTGGCGGCGGCCAAGCAGGGCCAATCGGACGAGCGGCCGAGGGATGATTTCGCCAGAGCCCACAGGGTATCGCCTTTGCGGACTTGAATCATTGTAGAAGCACGGGAGCCAGCGAGCGTCTGGCGTTCCGCCGCCAAGGTTGTCGTCGGTACCTGCAGACAGATTTCGGCGCCAGATCGAATCCTGTTGGGGTTGACAATCTGAGGATTGAGGGCCAGGAGTTCAGGCCAGCGGCTGCCGCGGCCGAAGTTCTGATGCGCCAAGCGCCAAAGAGAATCGCCGGATTGCACGATTACAGTCTTTCGTTCGCCTTTTGCCGCAGAACCTATAGGGGGCGGCTGCATGGAGCGAACCGGTGCAACGGGTGCGGAAGGTCGCGCTAGCTCGGAGGGAGCGGGCGGTTGCATCGGTTGAAAGAGAAGGCCGGGAGCCCGGCGATGCGAGAAAAATTTGGGTTGCGAGGGAGGATTCGGATGG
>Ga0187820_1000223_pt1 | contig 12358 bp, 13 predicted proteins | sample NC_wetland_sal_i_19_FD_132409 | JGI IMG/M metagenome (GOLD analysis project Ga0187820, IMG submission 132409) | Wetland sediment microbial communities from Neuse River Estuary, North Carolina, USA - SO4_5 | ecosystem: Environmental > Aquatic > Freshwater > Wetlands > Sediment | place: USA: North... | reverse complement strand
ATCGGCGAATCGACGACGATCGCCGTGACTCCGAATGGAGCGACGCTCAACCTCCGCACCGATGGAGCGACGATCAGCAGCAACACGAATCCGGCAGCATCGATCCCCCCGAGCCTGACCGGATCGACGATCGCTACCGACTTGAGGGGCGCAACAATCAGCAACAGCATGGATCCGCTGGTGAAACGGACGAACTCCTCGACGATTTGCAGCGCTCACTCTTCGCGGCTGCGAGGGATTACCGGCCTCGTCCCCCACTCCAGGCCGATGACGAGTGGTCAAACAGCGAACGTGGCAAGGATGGTGCGATCGGCGACGAGATCAGGGAACGCGAGGAAGCGTTGGAACGCTTGCGGCGGGACCTTGATCGGTTGCTTCAATCGCCGAAGGTGGCGTAACGCGGCTCACGAAGTGTAGTTGGACCGACTGAGGTCGATCGTCTAATAGCAGTCCTGCTCGAAGGCCTGGCGGAAGCTGGCGGCATCGCGTCGGTTTTGATAGCCTTATTGCGGCTCCTTCGCTGACCTGGATGCTTTTAGCCGTCTCCAGTTCAGCCAAATGCGGGCGGCGAGCTCTGCCCATTTGGTAAATGTCCTGCAATCATCATCCGATCAGGTGCCGCCCTGCTTGCTCTTGACCCACCAACCCGCTCCGCCTTGGCCGATATCGATCAGACGGCTGTGAAGCAAAGGACCCTTGAAAGCGGCATTGCCCCGTCGCTGCTGCGATTTCTCTACTGGATTTACGAACGTCGACTGCTGCGCCAAGTCGAACGAGAAACGCTGCCTCGCCACATTGGCATTATCTTGGACGGAAATCGCCGCCACGGTCGCCGTCGCGGCCTCAGCGCCCCGCGTGAAATCTATCAATGTGGGGCCGACAAACTCAATGACGTCCTGGACTGGTGTGCTGAACTAGGAATTCCCGCCATTACCCTTTGGGTGTTCTCAACGGAGAACCTCAAAAGATCTCCAGGCGAGGTGTCCGGAATCCTCGCTGCCATCGAAGCCAAGATGGCAGCGCTGGCGCGCGACCCGTTCATGCACGCAAAGCGCATCCGCGTACGAGCCATCGGTCGGCTCGATATTTTGCCGGAATCAGTTATTGCCGCGATACGCGCAGCGGAGGCAGCAACGGCACAATACGATTCAACGATCCTGACCATTGCGGCTGGTTACGGCGGCCGGGAGGAGATCGTCGATGCCATCTGCAAATTTCTCAAGGTGCAAGCAAAACAAGGCGCATCATTGCCTGACGTAATAAAAAGCATGACGTCTGAATCTATTTCCCGCCATGTCTATGCAGCGGATTTACCGGATCCCGACCTCATCATCCGGACGAGCGGTGAGATCCGTTTGTCCGGTTTTCTGCTCTGGCAGAGCGTGCACAGCGAGTTCTACTTTACCGACGTACTGTGGCCGGCTTTTCGCAAAATAGACTTCTTACGGGCCATTCGCGCCTATCAGGGACGCACCCGCCGTTTTGGCCGCTGACACTTCCCGCTTGGTCCAAATCAAGGAGAAGGCGCGCGCCTTCGGCTTCTCGGACGCTGCCCTCTCGTTTGTCGGTGTCGTACCGCCGATCGTGTAAATGCGAATTGGATCTTTCAACTCAGATTGCTACCGCAGGAGAAGGCTAGGCGGCTTCGCCGTGGGCTTCCAGTCGCGCGCCAGCTTCTGTGCCTCCTCAATCTGTGTGTCCGTCATTTGCTTTGCGCCAGCGTCTCGACCTTGTATTGCATCTTTATAGCCACGCGCCGCCGACACTTCGAACCACATATATGACTGCACAAAATCCTGAGAAACGCCCTGACCATTGCCGTATGCGAGCCCGAGATAATACTGAGCAATTGCGGACCCTTGGTCCGCAGCGAGCCGGGCCCACTTTGCCGCCTCGGCATAGTTCTGCGGCGCGCCCTGGCCGTTAGCGTACGCGGATGCGAGCAAATACTGAGCCGCTGCGAAACCTTGGTCAGCGCGCGCTGCAAAAGCAGTTTGGGGCACCAGCGACGGGAGCCCTAACGATTGACCAGTTTACTCGGCTAGCAGAAGCCGCTCGCGATATTGACGATCGCCCGATTGGCAATGGGATAAAAAAACTGTTGTTAAGGACGGAGATTTCGTGTCGGCAACGGGAACCGGGGGCACCGACGATACCGCCAACCCACTTGCTCCACCCATCAACATTAGTCGGATTTTCTGTCAGCGAATTTCCGGCACATGCCAGCTGAGTATTGCGGCGTTTAATCCGGAAGATGCACACCTCTATTTCTACATCCCGTGGGACTACAGCATCACGTCTTGGGAACCCACTCGCGTCACTGCCACGAACGAAATGCCCTGCGCTACCTCATTGATGACCATGGATATCCAAACTAAATCGGTGGTGATTTTCTTCGGTACCTCATTCGGATTTGTCGTTCTGTGCTAAGCAGGGACCTACGACCTGGAGGTTGCTGGATGATGGATTTTCTGTCAGTTGGAAGCTTCATCAGGATACGGTGAACAAGGCTCGCGCGATGGTTTATGAGGCAGAGAGAAAACTTGTGCCGCCTATCATAGATGCGTCTACCAAATAAGCCCGAGCGTCGCGTCGGGTGTTCAAGTCATTATTTTAGATGTCCGCGCCAGCCGTGCGTCCTGCTCTCTTCACATCACATCGGGCAGGCTAGAAATTCGCACCGGATTCCATCCGATCAGCCACCAACCGACCGCCGCCCCAGCGAGCGCGCCGGCAATCACTGATAGGGCCTGCGCCAGCAATGTCGGGCTTACGCTTACCGCTCGCAGTGCGGGCTGCTCAATGGCGACGGCATCGGCTTGCTGGACCTTGATCAGCTGGTCAGCAGTCCGTTCAAACGGGGCAGCCAAGGCATCCCGCTTCACATCGCGTTGCCCCGCGCTTGGCACATCGGCGGCGCGATCCAAGCTGTTGACTTCGTCTGGTGAGACGATCTCAATTCGCTGACCGTTGACCACAACGACATTGGGCATGCTGACGCGCGCCTGATTCAGCGCCGGTCGGCGAGGCATGACCTGCGTCACCGCATCGTTCTCGGAATTGGCGTAGGCATAGGGGCCGACGACATCGCTCCTATAGGTGCCGTCCGAATACGGCGACGGGACCGCGTAGCTGACCGATCCGCAGCCGCCGCAACTCCCGGCGTAGATCGTGGTGTCCGCCATCGCTAAGACTCGCCGTTCGCCGGCGAACGCTACGGATGTCAAACCGGTTCCGAACAAAATCACGATAGCCATGAGGCTGGCGCGAGGACCGGCAACAAAAGAGCCGATCTCGTCAAACGAGAGGACAAACGACCTCGCGGGCAAGATTGGGCCTCCAATTTGCCGCAGGTGTGACAGATGGAGGCGCGCTTTGCCACGGAATGCTTAAGACAGGGTTAACGTTAAAAAAGGGTAAAGCGAACGCCTCATCGGTAGCCGATCGTCTGTTCTTCGCTTACATTAAAGCCGCGACGACATACTGACCTGTTAGCATCGCGCCCGATAGATTCAGCTATTCCAGCTCGCAATGAAAAAAGCCAGCATCACTGAGGCTAAAAACCGCCTCAGCGCCCTCATCGATGGTCTTAAAAGAGGCGCGCCGGTCCTTATTGTCGACCGCGGTCGCCGCGTAGCCCGCCTTGAGCCGGTGACCAGACTCGGCGAGGGCGAACAGGACGGGCGGCTGTCACGGCTCATCCGTGAGGGCATCGTGCGGCCGGCCCACAAGCCGCTAACCAGTTCGCTGTTCACCAGTCAGCCGCCGCGACCAAAGGGCGACGCGTAAAAGGTCTCGGCTCTTCACGGGCAAAAGCAATCCACCTTGCGCTAAATTCCGCTATCGGCCTTTGCGACATTTGCTCGACGCGAACGAGGCAAAATATCCGCTAGCCGCCCAAATACGGCGGTGGAATTGACCAAAGCAGTTGCAAATGTTTTTGCAATGGATTTGCGAACTTGATCTGCATCAAACCAAACTCGCAGTGTATGGATATGGTCTTTGTGGGCTCCAGGGCGGCGATAGGAGAACACGATGCCGAAAATAGCAGCTGCCGGCGTGACGGCTCTTTGCGCTAGCATTCTCTGTACGACTCCGTACTCCTTTCGCGTCACCCCCGAGGGAAGCGTGTCGCTATCTCTGGACAGCGCCGCTGCGGTAATTGGACGCCCGCTGACCCCGATGAGCATTGCGGGTGTCCACCGGCGGGCGTATCGGCGCGCGCACTACGGGGCGTACTACCACCCGTACCGTCATTATGGCTACAGATACGGGACCTACCAGCCTTACGCTTACAGATATGGCGCGTATCGATACGGATATGGGACGTACCAGCCCTATACGTCCAATGGCGGATATGGGATGTGGAACAACCCCTGGTACAATGCGTACCGCCCATATCGCCTCTTCGGGTACTATCGTTACTGATTGGCGCGTGAAGAGTAGCGCATCAGCGCTTGCAAGCGAAAATCAAGAGTCTCCCCCTCTCGAAGCCGTACTGCAGAACACTCCTTCATTGTGATTATTCCGCCGATGCGGAACATTGCCGCGCTCTGCGTAATATTTTTTCGTTTCCAATGCCGGTTGGCGGGGTAAGCCGTCCCCCCTGTTTCCGCGGTAGGCGCGTTACCGTCTGGGTGGTGTCGGCCGAGCGACAATCATTATCGAGTTTCTTCTGCCGTTCCCGTTCTTCTGCCGGCGTGAGACGTTTCTGATCTCTCTCCCAGGGAGAAACATTCGGCATCGGCATCTGTGCGGACGCGTTTGAGACCATTAGGACCAGCCGCTCCAGCCAGCGGAATGAGTCTGTTCCGCCTGGATTTCGGTCTTTTTCTCATTGCGCGTAGCCTTGCGGTGACGCTGGTTTAACCTAGCAGGTCTGGAAGCTTCGCGATAAACCGTAATCCTTCGCGCCTCATCTTTGCTGAGGAACTTGGCTGTCGCCCGACGTCCCAGCTCCCTTCTGGAAGTAGACGGTCGGCTCGTGGATTTGCAAGAGTTCACGCAGTGCCATTGCCGGTCTGGCCATTCGGAAAACGAAGGACTTCCGCATTATGCTTGACAGAACGGCGCGGCAATCGAGGGCTTCAACCGCAAGGCGGCTCCGCAGTATCGTCAGCGTCTCATCGACGAGAAACGCCGTGGAGAAAGCAAGCATAAGGAGCATGTGAATGGACTTAAAGCGCGATGACCATGTCAAGCTTGCTGACAAGCTAAAGCAAATCCAACAAGACGTTGAAGCAATCAACAAAGTGATGCAAGCCACTTATCGCAAGGAATTCGCTCGTGCCGCGCACCAAATTGCGCACGATCTAATGAGCTTGCGGCTCAGTCTTGCGCATAAGCTCGACGAAGAGATGCCAGATGCAGATGGGTATCAGATCTACTTTGGCGACGACACGAAAGGAGCAGAGAGGGATTGATACAAACCCCCGACCAGTTTCGCCACGTTCGCCGCGTCTCTCGTGGCTCATCGCGCGTGAGCAGCACTCCGAAGCGATTCCAGAGCTGTTGATGGGGACAGGAATCGTCAAGCCTTGCGAACATCAACAAGAAATCCTGAACATCTTTGGAATTTGGGCCTACCTCGTTAAGCGCGTCGAATAGCGCGAGGTAGTCAGGACCCTGTTGTTTCTCCAGCACCGCGGCTCGGCGCGATTACCGGCATGCGCTGAAGCGGATCGAGCGCTTGATGACGGCGCGGCACACCTGAGGGCGATTGCCTTGATGTGCTGGTGACGTTCGTTGAGGCATGGGAGCGCCGACTGCCCATAACCTTCCTGACCACGGACCAAACTATCCTTGGAAAGGTCGCACTGCACTCACAATTGCGGTGCATGAGTCGAGGTGGGGAATTAACCTGGACGGTGGAGGGGGACATGTCAGGGCAAATCCCAATGCCGGTAGGATCGATCGCGCTTGTTGCTACGCTTCTCGTGTGGAGCGTTGGTGTTGCAGCGCCAACGATTCCTGCACGCGCGGATGATTGTCTTGCTGAACCGAATTCACCCGCGCCGGCGGGGAGCCACTGGTACTATCACATGGATTCGGCGAAACAGCGCAAGTGTTGGTACATACGTGCGATGGATCAGTCGGCGCAACCCGCGGCTGCGCAAGCAACATCCGATCCAGCGAGCCTGTCACACACGCCCCCCATTCCATTGGATAAGCCTGCGACGGCATCAGCTAGCGGTCCGATGTCAATAAGCCCAGGCGACAGCGCTCCGCCCTTGCCACGTATCAAAGTACTTGCCGTCAGGCCGCAGCGGCCGCCTGTGAGCAGCATGGCCACCGACCAGCCTGTTCAGCAAAGCGCGCAGAAAGGACCTTCGCAAGCAAGCTCCGCATCATCAATTCCCGAGGCATCCGCTCCGCCTGCAAACGCATCTGCCGCTACGCCGCTGTGGCCTGATCCCCCCATCGCTACGGTCAAGACTCAGGAACCCGCCGCGCCTTCGAGTGATACTCGACCGGAATTCACCCGCCCTATAGCGGACACTCCGGTGTCCGACGATACGAAAAGCACTGCGCAGGGCGGTGCATCGACCAGCAACGCTGCCGGAACATCGACCTCTGCTTCGATGATGCCCGTAGAAATGTTTCCTATTGTCGCGCTCGGGTTGATCGTGGCCGGCTTCCTGTTACGCGTCGTGATGAAAATTACCGCTGCGCGTCGCCAGCGGATCACCATCCATCGCCGCGATTTCGACCGGATCGAAGATCGACTCGAGCACAAATTGCGTGAGGATCAAGTCATCCATCGACGGGATGGCCTCACCGAGTATTTAGAGCGTTCAACTATACCGGTCGCAACTGATTCCAGCCCTCGTCGCCAATCCCCGGTCGGTGACGAGTGGCCGGACATCGCACGCGCCAGGGATTCCGCCTCCCGCATTACAGACAAAATCAGCATGCGTGAGCACCGGTGGATTGACGTTGATCCCCGTGAGTCCGAGTGGCTCGACGAGCGACCTGAACATCGGTGGAGCGACGATCAGCAACAGCATGAATCCGTCAGCGTCGATCCCCACGAGCCTGACTGGATCGACGATCGACACCAACATGAGGGACGCAACGATGAACAGCAGCATGGATCCGTGCGTGAGGCGGACGAACTCCTCGACGATTTCCAGAGCTCACTCATAGTGGCTGCAAGCGATCACCGCCTCCGTTCTTCCTCACTCCAGGCCGATGACGAGTGGTCAAACAACGGACGCGGCAAAGATGGCGCCTCCCAGACTAGCGATGAGATTAGGGAGCGCGAGGAAGTGTTAGAACGATTGCGGCGGGACCTTGATCGGTTGCTGCGATCGCCGAAGGTGGCGTAACGCGGCTCACGAAGTGACGGTGAGGAGGCCCTCGTCTTGGCGTCGGGCGAAGCAGCGTACGCGCTTGGGCCGCAGGAGTTCGCGTGCCACTGGTCGTGTTCGCGTCAGAATCGATCCCCATTATTTTGGACCGACTGAGGTCGATCGTCTAATAGCAGTCCCCTCGAAGACCTGGCGGAAGCTCGACTGGCGGCATCGCGTCAGTTTTGATAACCTTGGTGACGAGGATATCGCGCGGATGCGCGAGGCGAAGGTGCCCCTCTGCACCGCTTTGTAGGAAGATCGGCTCTGAGGCCGTTTACCTTTGATTCAACCTAATTTTTAAATCCTGGTTCAAATTTTTCTACGATGTTGTTCGAACGCTCCGCCTAGTGGTTGAAAGCCATCGCTGCGCGAAGCTTGCGCTGGGTGCTCGCTTCAGTGAATACCTCACGTCAATCAGGATTGCATCCCGTGCCAACAAGCACAAACAGATCGCGGCTGCTAGCGGGGGCGCGAACGCTCGTGGCGCTATCGGCGGTATCGCTTGTACTGACGATTGTTGGTTGTTCCTCCCCTTCGACCGAGCAAAACAATGCCAGTTACCACAGTGCGCCTACCCACCCGCGATCGCAAACTCGTCGAATCTATTTGGCTTTACTCGCACCCCAATCGGCGCCCGACTGCAAGTTCATAGGGCCGGAGCCCGACACGGTCGACCCGGATCTATGGGCACGTTTAAAGCTTGATTACGAAACACATTGCTACCGGCAAGCGGAGAAGCTGGTCCGCAAGCGACTGCGGCAATTGCAAACATCAGGCAAATGCAGGATTGAGCCTGATTAGGATAATGGATTCCGGTAACGACCTATTCCATCGTTCGGGACGTGCACCCCAGCGCTCTGGCAAGCGGCCGTTATGGTTAATACGCGCCTGTAAATCGTTGATTTGCTTTGCGGATCTTGCTCGGTCACCATTTTGCCAAGTATTTACCCTAATATTTTTCAACCTGGAGTTTGTCCCGACAACGGCTCTGCGCGGACGTCCCTTGTCAGAAGTGCCACCAAATGACGACTCTTTACGACATTCTCGGCGCTCGTCCGCATGACGGTGCCGGAACGCTCAAAGACGCCTTCCGCAAGGCCGTCAAGGCCAACCACCCCGACCACAATGCCGGCGATCCAGATGCGCCGGGGCGGTTCGTGCAGATTGTTCGTGCCAAGAGCATTCTTGGCGACCCGGAGTTGCGGGCGCTTTATGACCGGATGCTGGAATACGAACGCCAGCAGCTTCGCCGGCCCTCGAAGCTCACCGCTATCATCGACGCAATCGCGGTTATCGTTCTCGCGGTCGTGCTGGCGGGGGCATTTACGGTATTCACTTACATTTCGGAGATGTCCGTTTCGAAGGGCAAAGTAGTTGCGGCGAACCTGCACGAACCTGCCAACGTCGGCGCCGTCGCGTCGTCAGTGAATGCGACCATCAGCGAAACCCCGCTCCACAAACATGACGGTGTAGAGGCTCCCGTGTCGAGCGCTGCTGCAGCCGCGATGAACAGTGGTGTTGCGGATGTTATGCACGAGCCCGCCGAGGTCGCCGACGTCCGACCTCCGCCAGTTGAGCCGTCAGTTGAACACACCACCAGCAATAGCCCGAGCCAGAAACTGGAGGTCGAGGCGCCCGTGCCGAGCTCTATTGCACCCACGATGAATGGTGGTGTTGCGGTCGAGGGTGCTGCGCAACAAACTGCCGCCGTCGCCGCGGTCCGACCTCCGCCGCCAGCTGACCTGGCCAGGAGCGACGGCCCGCACGACAACCTAGAAAGTGCCAAGGCTCGCGTGCCGAGCATTGCTACACCCACCGTGACCCGCAACGTTGTTGGGGCGACTCGCTCCGAGAGGTTGGCGCCCAACGATCCGTTGAAAGATGCCAAGTTCTATCGTGAGCAGGGAATCGCGTCATACCATAAGGGCGACGTCGCTTTGGCAATCACCGATTTCGATCTGGCGATTCAGCTCGATCCAAACTTTGAAGGCGCCTATATCGATCGCGCAGTCGCGTTGTACCGCATGCGCCAGTTCAACCGCGCTTTCGCCGATATCGGCCAAGCCAGGCGCATTGCAAAATCTCACCGAACTGCAACTTCGCCTAAGGTGTCGCGCTTATCAAACAACGATTAGAATCGGATTCAGAATAGCATTAGCCCGATCGAGGCTGCGGCAGTCGACGTCCGATAGTACGGAACGGCGCCTACCAGGAGACTTAATCCTGTCAGTAAATCCCTCGCAGATTTTCATTTATTTTCTGAGCAATCGGATCGTTGCCGTGATAGGCGACCGTTCGATTGTTTGGTGCCGCTATGCTCGCTGACGCTGATTGAGGTGACTGTTCCGCGCCAGCAACAGACGTTGAATCGATGCCAAACGGGCACGGGGCGCTTGGGTCGAGATTGCCAGCAACGACAGGATTGAAAACGTATCGCCGATCGCAAACGGCGACTCTCGGTGGTCGCTCCGTCGCCAAGAACGCATCACTGCCCGCCTTGAGCATCTCCCAAAATGGCATATTAGGATCAGCCGCGTGTCTCGCGAGGTTTTCTGCCGTCATTCCGAAGGGAAAAGCTTCCAGCTGAACTTTTTCCTGACCACCTTTGAAAGCTTCGTCAACAAGACCGTAGATCTCCTCCATTGCGTAATCTGTCATAGCGTAACAACCGGCGGATCGGCAGCCGCCATGCACCATTAGAAAACTGCCGGTTCGCCCAAGAGAGCGATCAAAGGCATTGGGAAAACCAGTATTGAAGCCGAGATATTCACTTGAATTGGGGTTCATCTGATCTGGAGTGATGTCGTAAAAGCCCTCGGGCGCTTGATGGTCCCCCTGCATAAGCTTTGGTCCAAGATTTCCTGAAAATCTGCAGATCGGATATGAGTTGAGCAGCGCGAACTTTCCGCTTCGATCCTGCTTCCAGACCTCCAATGTGCTTTCCTCCTTGTAGATGCGGATAAGCACCGGTGCCGCACGATCCATATTGAGGGTTTCCATCTGCCTAAGGGTCGAGGCTCGCACGGTGCCGGTCCTCACCGTCGCCTCCGGTGTATTAACTGTAGTCGAACAGCCACCGAGACTCGCGACGATGACCACAAAAAAGCAAGCTTTCACGAAAACGTCGATTTGATTCAAACGCAACGCTTCACCCACTCACTCGGTCCAAGTGCGTCAAAGGACGCTTAGTTCGCCTCTTCTGTTAGCATCCACACAATTTCTTGATCGCATTTTTAGCCCAGGCGTTTTTAGCTCAGGGCGATGGTGCGAAGCCGAACCAACGCAAAGCCGCAAGAGCGCTGAAAAAAGATCGGCCCCGACCGGAGCACTTCCGGTCAGGACCGCTCCTCCCCCGACATACCGCTCTGATCGTGCTCGCCGCTAGTTAAGGAATAGTCAAGTAGAGCCGCTGTGTACTGGTTCAAAAAGTCATAGATTTTGATCCGCGTTGTTTTATCGATTTCGACTGAGATTAGGATAGCCGCTCCCAAGCGCTTTCCTTACCCGGTGTCCCTACACAAGGGGTCTCATTGGAGCCGGGCGCTCAGCTCAGGCACGTGTGGTAAGCCGTCGTTCTCGAGTTCGTGCCGCGAACCAGCATTGGCAGCGAGGCGGACGCTCCAGGATCGAAACGAAACTGTGGTGATCCGGTTCTTGATCAACACGATGTCGCAAAGTGGCGTGAGCGAGCCGGCGGGGTCATCGGCCCGCAGTTTACTGCTCGGGCGAATTCAATTTTGTCGGTGCCCGCACCAGTCGGCCAACATTGATTCAGTGGCGGGCATTCGTCGTTAACCTTTAATTAGGAATGCGGTGGCGCACCGCCTCGTGCTTTGCGAGCATTACGCGGCGTCCCAGATAAGACAGACCAGAATTCAGAGGGAACATCGGCATGATCGCGCGGTACGCGATTGGGATTGTTGCCCTCATTGCGTCCGCTCCGGCACTCGCCGAGCCTCTTGATGCTGCGGCCGCGCAGCGCTTCGTGCTTGGCAAGCTGTTCGCATTCACTTGTTTCGATGGTTCGCGCGGCGCTGGCCGCGTTTACGGCGACGGCTCGGTCATGGGCACGGTCCAGCTGCGCGGCGCGGGATCGATTTACTCGGTGTGGCTGCCGGCAGGAACGCTCAAGGTCAAAGGCGAGACGGTCTGCGCCTCGCTCAGCGGCATTCCGTTTGAGCCATGCTTCGATCTCAACCGAACGGATGATCAAGGCTTCCGCGGCTCAGTGTCGGGCTTGGATTTCGCATATTGCGATTTCGCTCACCGTTCGGACATGAACGGTAAGAGAGCGCATCTGCAGCCGTCGAAGCCGCTGTCGCTTGATCCGCCGCGTAACAAGCAGGGCAACTAGTCAAGAGTTGACGCTCCTCGAATGTGCCGATCGTGATGTGCCAACGACAGCTCGTCGCGCGATCTCAAATAAAAATCGGTCGCGACTGGATTGCAATCGCGGCTGGGCGCTGCGAGCCAATATATCACCGTTGCCGATATACGGTTGTGGCCGTAGCGGCCGTGACGCCGCTGCTTCTCCTTCCACTGCAATTTGCTCAAAGCGCAGCACCGCCGAAAGCTCAGCTTCCAGCTCGCTCGGTCGAGGCAAACGACATATCGACGCTGCAACTGGAACCGCTAAGGCTCCTCAATTCAGCGATTGAGCCGATTGAGTGGAATGCGCTGAACGGCTGGAGGGCGGACGATCACGCCGCAGCCTTTGCCACCTTCTTGACGAGTTGCCGCCCTCTGCTGCGGGCCAGCGTGCGGGAGGGCGATAAGCGCCCGATGTACCTCGCGCTCACGCAGGTGTGTCGTCAGGCGCTTGCCGTTGGCCGTCTTACAGATGACGAGGCACGGTTTTTTTTCGAACACAATTTCCGCCCTCTGCGCATAACCAAGCTGGGCGACAGTGCTGGATTGTTGACCGGTTACTACGAACCGATCGTCGACGGCTCCCGGTTTCCCACTGGAATCTTCAAAGTGCCAATCTACCGCGTCCCGCCAGACCT
>Ga0187820_1000222_pt1 | contig 12414 bp, 9 predicted proteins | sample NC_wetland_sal_i_19_FD_132409 | JGI IMG/M metagenome (GOLD analysis project Ga0187820, IMG submission 132409) | Wetland sediment microbial communities from Neuse River Estuary, North Carolina, USA - SO4_5 | ecosystem: Environmental > Aquatic > Freshwater > Wetlands > Sediment | place: USA: North... | reverse complement strand
GGCAACATAGCCTTTCGTTCCAAATAGCTTCGCTCCGGTCAAGGTCGCGCCCATTTCATAGCTCGCAAAACCAGCCGTGCTGGCCGCAATTTCGCATGCTTCAAGAATTCTGCTCCCGATCCCGCGTCGCGCCCACGCCTGATCAGTGAAGAAGGCCCGAATCTTGGCCGCGTCATGTTGCGGGTCGAGAAGCTCGTCCTCGCGCTCCGTCCAGCGATCGCTCCCATAGAGCGTCTTGCGTTTGCTCCAACCCCCACATCCGACTGTGATCCATCCCGATTCCGGATTTTTCCCTCCGTCCCCGATCTCCGCTTGCGATCGCGCATCCCCGGCCCTGGCTTCCGCCACGAAATATGTTCCATCCGCGATCAGCTGGCTATCCACTCCGAACACAGTTTCCAGCGCCCCCTCCATCTGCTCCAGCGTATATTCCGCAGCTTGCAGCTTTCGCACGGACGCTTCAATCAGCCTCTGGAGCACTGGAACGTCCGCCGCCACGGCTTTTCTGATTCGCACTTTCAAGGTTTCGTTCGTTCCCATTGGATCTTTCTAGCGATCCTCACGCCTTAGTAGCGGCCTGACCTCTCGTGCCCTCGCCACTCGTCGTTCTCCGTCGCCCTTCCCTATCCCTTTGCTTTCACCTTCAATTGTTTTGCAATCTTCTCGATCTCCTCGGTTCTTCTGTACATCTGCAGAGAGAACACATCGTTCGTCGGCGTTTTGTCCACTTCTTCTTTTAGTTCGCCCGCCAGCTGATACAAACGATCGACGTCCTCACGAAACAATTTTTCGTTCTGTCGCAGTGCGGCTCTCTTGGCGTTATTTGAATCGGATTTTGCCGCCGCCGCCGCTATCTCGGCTGGATTCTCAGTCTCCGCCGGCTGAGGAGGTGGAGGAAAAGGATTGTTTTTTCGCACTTGCGCGAACACGGAGGTGTCCGCCGCCACAGAACAACTCGCTGCCACAACCAACGTCATCAGGAAACCGCGTCGTGTCTCCGCCATTCCTCCTCCTCGCGCGACGCAACCAGTTCACGCTCACTCCGTCGGTGCGCCGCCAGCATCGTTGAAGGATTCGTGCTGGCCCTGCCTTTTATGCGGCTCACTACTGCCAACTGCCGCGCGTCCGAAACTCTGACCGCACCTTGTAATTGTTTGTACTCCAGGAGTGAGCCAGATGCCAGAACGATCATATGGGGGACAATGATCCGGCTGTTACCGTGCTAGGCTTGCTGGGTTTGGAGGGGCGCATGCCTATCCTGCGTACATACGATGGAATGTCGCGTCCTGACTGGTAAACTCGGGCACTTCGTCTATAGCCCGCTGCTTCGCAGAGCGGGGAGCGTGAACGTTCCCTTAACGGCTTTTCTTTTCAACCAATCATGATACGTGTGGCACTCAAAGCACCGCGACTCCGCATGCCCGCCACCCGGCGCGTGGCAAGTCCTGCAAGTCGCAATCCCCGGCAAAAGCACGTCGCCCGCTTCCTTGCTGTTCAACGCCTTCTCATGGCAGCTCACGCACGAAAATCCCTGGTGCGCGTCATGATCAAATTTCGCATGCGGCATCCATCGCACTGTCGTTCGCGCCGGTTCCACAACAGGCAAGCTATCCGGCTGCGTCTCCGCCGTGACCGTGTGGCATTGTTTACAAGTCTTCCGCCACAAGAGTTCTTCCGCATCGCTAATCCGCGCGGCCACCCACTCCTTCGGTGTGTAGATTCGAACGGCCGCTTGTAACGGCTTCCCAGTCAAATCTCGCCCCGGATCTCGCGTCTCCCGCAATTCACCCGGATGCGCCGAGATGTACTCGCTAAATTCCTTCTCCAGGAATGCGTGCACCACCCCCGGCTTGTCGTGCGGCACGCCCTCATTAAATCGCTTGTCAAACGCCAGCGAATGGCACCCCGCGCAAGCGATAGCGAATTTCACCGGCGCCATCAATTCGCGTCCCGTCAGCGGCCGGTATCCCGGTAAAACTCCTGTCGGCACGGAAATAGTTTCTTCGCTCTCGGTGTATGTCGGCGTAGCCGAAACATATCGCTCATCGGCGTAAGTCCAATTCGTCCCCCCAATCGCGGGACCTCCGTTTTTCCCGTAATCCGGAGATTGCAAGGCCCGTGGCCGATGGCAATCCCCGCATTCCAATTGCACGTTCGGTCCGTTTGGACCGCGCCGGATAGGCTGCAAATGAATCGCGTGATTCACCTTAATTGTTCCTGGATCTCTTACCTGTTCGCCGCCCTCTACGCGCAACGCCGCAAATTCCGGGTGTCCCTCTCCAAGGCCGTAGATTCCCGATTGAAAATGAGCATTTGCACCGCTCGTTTTCAAGTCGCCGTGGCACGCCGCGCAACTCTCGTTTCTCGCTGCGACGATATTCACGCGCCCGCGATGCTCCGTGTGGCAAGATTCGCAACCAAGTGGTTTCATCTGCGTCGCATGGTGTATCGGCCCATCGTGGCACGACAAACAAGCCGCATCGCTGGCCTGCGCTGAGAAAGCTCCCGCCGTCTTTACGTGACACGCCGCGCACTCCGCCTCCAGCACCGCGTGCGCCTCGCTCATCCGCCCGCTAGAATACACGCGTGTGTCGTGCGCAAGTCCCAGCCAGCCGACCCAAACCAGCGCCAGCGCAGGCAGCCCCACACTCAACCAAAACTTCGCGCGCTTCAGCCTCGTCGGCCTCTTGAAATAGTTCAGGTCGATCCGCTGCGCCAGCTTCTTTGTTGTTCGCGTTCTCGCCACTCGTCACTCGCCACTCGCCACTTCTTTAGTAGCGAAGAGCCATCACCGCATGCACTGCCCCCAGCAAAATCAAAGCCAGCGAAAGCGGAATGTGCACCAACAGCCATCCATGCAGCCACTGATGAAGCTGCTCCTGCCGCACCAGCTGCCGCGCCTCATCGCAAATATCTTCCAAGTCCTGCAGAGTCTCCTGCGCCGATGGCGGCATCAGTGTCCGCAATCCTGCAAATGCCCCGTGCGCCTTGTCCTCATCGCCAAGTCGTACGCCGCGATGTTTTGGCTTCTCCAGGAAGAGCCGCATCTCGCCCAAATAAAATTTTCGCAAGGGCGCACACTCTTCTTCGCTAAGCACCACGGTCTCTGGGGCGGCGGCCACCGCCGTTCCGCCGCTCGTTGCGGCCATCTTCTGTGCCGCCGTAAATCCTCCCGCGCGCTGCAATTCCTCCTTGCCCGATTTTCCGAGCCCCAGCGGCCCGCAAATCGCCTCAACTCCCCGGTCCGCCTCTTCACGCAGTAACTTCCGCACATTTCCGATTTCATCGTAAATCGTTTCCAGCTTGACGTCCGCCGTCATCACTCGCGGCAAGTAGTGTTGCAGCACCGCCCCAAAGAAGCCGCTCACCACGGTAATAATCAGCAGCCACATCAGCACACTTGTCAGCGTTCCGCCAAAATGAAAGCCTCCATGGAACAAAATCATCGGCAGGCTCAGTAATCCCAGCCACAGATGCCCGCGCATCCACGCTTGCGCGCGTCCAATCCGCCAGGTCGGCACGCGTTTACGCGCGCCAAGCAGCGCCGCGAAAATCATGAACGCGAAACCAATCACTCCAAAAGCCAAGCCGAGTGCGCTTCCCCCGCGCGGCCCTCGCGGCGCATGCGCAGCGTACGCTGCGTACACAACGGTGAGCACCGCTAAAATTGCGAGTGAACCAATCGCCCATCCACGCTGTGTCTTATCGATTCGCACGCACTCTCTCTTGCCCCTGTAGGGTTATCCTCCCGAGGATGACAGCTCGCCTTCTCCGCTTCACTTCGTGCCACCCCCGTCCAGCATCGCCGAGAAAAATGTTCTCGGATCCACGCGATGCGCCGCGTCATGCGGACAAGCGTAAACGCAGCTCGGCTCCTTCAGATGTGTACACAAATCGCACGACGTCGCCTTCTGCTTCACCACCGCTTTTTTCCGCCCCGGCCGTTCCAGGTCTTCCACCATCACCTCAAACGGATGCAAATTGATATTCCCGTAGGGACAGTTTCGAGCGCACAGCCCGCATCCGATACACCAGTCCTCGATAATCACTTCGAGCGAATTTCGACGCCGGATGGCCCCCACCGGGCATCCCACCATGCACAGTGGGTCGCGGCACTGCCGGCAGGAAGTCGCCACCAAATATTGTTCGAATCGCAATCCTTCCCGCACCAGCCGCGTGATTCCGTCGTGCGCATCCGCGCAGGCATTCACGCAAGCGTCGCAGCGCGTGCAATTTTCCAAGTCCAGAATCAGCAGGCTTTGCGCTTCCATCAACCCCTGCGAAAGAAACTGGTCAATCGGCACGTTGCGAACCGTCTGCATCCTCTGCTGATTCTGCGCGCTCCGCTCCGCGGCAACCGTTTCCAGACCGGCTCGCACGCCCGGGAATCGCTCCACCATGTTGTGAAAATCATTGCCCGAGATGCGCACCACTTCCACGTGGTCCAGCGCCGTGCAGGTCGCCGTGCGCACCCCGCCGCCCAGCAACCCGATCTCCCCGAAATAATCTCCGCGCGAAAGATAAGCCAGCACCAACTCACCGCCTGGATACGTCTCCGAAATCTTCACGAATCCGATGCGCACCAGATAAAAACTGCTCGCCGGATCCCCTTGCCGCGCGATCAGCTGCCCCGGCGCGAATCGCTGCAGCTCCACACTTTCCTTCAAATGCTCGATAAAGTCCGGCGAAAGGTCCGCGAACATTGGCACGCCGCGCAAATGGTTCTCGAGCGCCCTCCGCCGGTAATTCTGGTCAATCTGTGCCCGGAACGTTTTGTTCTTCAGCAGGATGTCCAAAACGTTGCGCAGCATTTCGAACGCCACCACTTCCGTCTCCGCCATCACCGTCGCGGATCGCGGATAGAAATTCATGCACGTCATCTCGCCGAAAAGATCTCCGGGGCCGAGCTCCGCCACTGGATTTCCGTAAGCGAGGTCCACGGAAGCATCGATAGGAATCGTTCTGTCGCGCGCCTCTTCATCGCGCACGTCGGCGTCGCGCGCCGCCAGCGTGCTGGTGATCTTCTTGAAAAGTCCCTTTGCTCCGCCCTGTGTTTTTACGTGCGCAATTGGCGTGGAAAGCGAAACGCGCGCCTTGCCTTCCAAAATATAGAAAGCGGTTGAGCCGAATTCGCCCTCTCGGCAGATAATCTCTCCCGGATGAAATCGCCGCTTGACGATCGCCCCGCGATTCAGTTCAAGAAAAGTCCCCGAAACTCCCTTAAATACCGGCAGTTGCAGCAGCTCTGACGCTTCGAATCCCTGCGCATCGGGCCCCGCTGTGATCGACGTGCCCACGACTGTTTTATTCGTTAGCGCCCCGGTGGGACAAGACACCATGCATTCACCGCAGGAAATGCATGTCGAATCACCCATCGGCGTGTTCAAATCGAATGCAATCCCCGCCGAATACCCTTTCCCCATCCTCCCAAGCACATAATTATTCTTGATCTCATCGCAGCCGCGAATGCATCGGTCGCATAAAATACAAGCATCATGATCCACCGCAATCGCCAGTGAAGAATCATCCAGTCCGCGCGAGAAGGTCCGTTTCGCGAATCGCGCCTGCGTGATTCCCGCCGAGGCCGCCAAAGTCTCCAGTTCGCAGTCGCCCGATTGTTTCTGCCGCGCGCATGGCGAAGGATGATCCGCCATCAGAAGTTCCAACAAAGTTTTCCGGGCATTCAAAACTTTGTCGGAGTTCGTAACCACTTTCATTCCCGGTTCGACGGGCCGCACGCACGACGCCGTCAGCACGCGCGCTCCCGTGTCCACTACGCAAAGCCGGCAAACCCCCACAGGCGTCTCGTTCTGCAGGTGGCAAAGCGTTGGGATCGCCGTCCCGTTCATCCGCGCTGCATCAAACACACTCGTCCCCGCGGCCACATGCACCGCACGCCCGTCGATCGTGATCTCCACAAATTCCGGCAATCTGGTAATTGTGCTCACAATATCTTTCTTTTCCTCGTCTCTGTGTCCTCTGCGAACTCTGTGTTAATACCACCTTCCACTTCAAGTGGCCTTACGGCCCTTAGAGAATCGCTACGGCCGAATCCCCACTCGCTGCGCTTCTCCTGCTCGTGCCGCCGCCGAAAAACAAATCCCGCTCGGACACTGTCCCTTCAACACGTGCGCATCCACTTCTTCCCGAAAGTGCTTCAACACCGACTGCACCGGCGCCGGCACAATTTGCCCCAGCCCGCAAATTGAAGTCAGGCTCATCGCTTGGCACAACTCATCGATCAACCCCAAATCCGCCCGATACTGTTTTTCCGGCACTCCGCCGTGTGTCCATCTCACCAGCAAATCGGTCATCTTTTGCGATCCCACCCGGCACGGCACGCACTTCCCGCACGATTCGTTCCGGTAAAACCTCACCGCATTCAGCGCCATGTCCAGCATGCACGTCGTATCGTCGCAAACCACAATCGCACCCGACCCCAGCATCGATCCCGCATCCGCCAGCGCTTTAAAATCCAGTCGCACGTCCACCATCGAAGCCGGCAAATACCCGGACGAGGGCCCCGAAGGCGCAAATGCCTTCAATTGCCGTCCGCCGCGAACTCCCCCTGCATAATCAAAAAGAACTTCGCGCATGGAAATTCCCATCGGTACTTCGAAAACCCCCGGCCTCGCCGCATGCCCGCTGACGCCCACAAACTTCAGTCCGCGCGAACCATCTTTTCCTTGTGTCTTGAACCACTCCACGCCGCGCGCCAAAATTTGCGGCACATTCGCAAACGTCTCGACGTTATTAATCACCGTCGGTTTCTGCCACAATCCCGCCTGCCCCGGAAACGGCGGTTTGTTCCGCGGTTCCGCTCGTTTCCCTTCAATCGCCTCAATTAACGCGCTCTCCTCGCCGCAAATGTATCCACCGGGACTGACGAAAATCTCCAGATCAAAAGCCAAAGCACTTCCTAAAATGTTTTTGCCCAGTAGTCCGGCGTGATAACAACGCCGCAGCTCTTCGCCCAGAATTTCTTCCTGTAATTGATATTCGTGCCGGATGTACAGAATCCCCTTTTTGGCTCCGGTAACAAGCCCCGCGACAATCATCCCTTCGACGACCAGATGCGGAAGATGCGTCATGATGAAGCGGTCTTTGATCGTCCCCGGCTCGCTCTCATCCGCGTTGCATACGATATATTTCTCCAGCCCGGGCTGCTTACGAACCAAATCCCATTTCATGCTCGTCGGGAATCCCGCTCCGCCCATCCCTCGCAACTCCGACGCTTTGAGTTCCGCCAGCACACCGTCCCAATCCTTCGACACCGCCAGTTTTTGAACAACGCCGTATCCCTCGCCGTCGCCGTACGGATCGGAAGCGCACTGCACCCTGGCGTGCTCCAAACGCGGTTCCGGCAGTTCTTTGCCGAGAATGGCGTTCCGCGCGATCGCCTCCGCCGAGCCCGCCGTTACATTCGTGAAGATTTCATCGTTGATCGAAACCGCAGGCGCCTGATCGCACCCTCCGAGGCATGACACATCCCGAATCGTCACATCCGCCGGACGGCTCTTCGCAAACCGCTGCTCCAGTTCCGCGCGCAATTCGCAAGCTCCATTCAAGTGGCAGCTCATGTCCGCGCAAACGCGCACGTCCGCTTTGGCTGGCGGCGCAAGATGAAAATGCGGATAAAAACTGGCGACACCATGAATTTGATAGAGCGGCGTGTGCGAGCGATGAGAAAGCGCCTCGAGCTCCGCCTTGGGCAAGAAACCGTGGCGAAGCTGAATAGCTCGCAGGTCGTCGAAGATCACGGCGCGGCGTCTCGCATGAAAGGGCGCCGGGCGAGTCGTTTCGCGCGGCGAAAGTGTAGTACGGATTCTCTTGCATACTACCGGCGGCCTAACGCCCTGTAAATAGTCGCCCGTTGCCTTTTCGCGCCAAGCCGCGAAAAAGACAACGCGGCCCGGGCTCCTTCCACACGATAATGAGGCGAACGATTCGTCCGCCATTTCGAATGCGAATTGCCTTCAAATCCTATGGGCTGAACGCGGCGCTGTGCCTCGCGCTATCCTTGCCGCTCGCGTTTACCGCTTGCATAGCCCTCGCCCAGGATCGCAACGCTCCGCGAAATCGTTCTGTGGCCGCCCCTCCCAGCACATCGCCCGAACCCGAGCAATACATCGGTCCCGGTTCCTGCGCCGCCACAAGCTGTCACGGCAGCGTAAAACCCGTCGCCGGCAGCCGCATTCTCCAAAACGAATACTCCACTTGGATTGTTCAGGACAAGCACAGCCGGGCCTACCAGGCCCTCACCGGCGACATCGGCGAACGCATTGCCCGCATTCTGAAACTCAACACCAAAGCCGAAGACGCTCCAAAATGCCTCGCATGTCACGCTCTTTACACCACGCCAGAACAGCGCGGCCGTCCATTCGAACTATCCGATGGCGTCTCCTGCGAAAATTGTCACGGCCCGGCGTCTGCCTGGCTCGGTCCGCACACCACACGCGGCTGGGCCCACGAAAAATCCGTCGCCCTCGGCATGTACGATACACCTAACGTCATCCATCGCACCGAAAAATGCCTCGGCTGCCATCTCGGCACGAAAGACAAATTTGTCGACCACGAAATGATCGCCGCCGGCCATCCCGATCTCTTCTTCGAACTGGATTCCTTTTCCGCCGTCATGCCGCGCCACTGGAAATTGCCACGCGAATCTGCTCCCGGAATACCAGCGGAAGATGCTGCTTGGGCCGGCGTTCGCGATTGGAGCGCCGGCCAGGCCGTGCAACTCCGCGCCGAAATGGATCGCCTCGTTTGGCGTGCAAGGGGTGAGCGCTTCGACAAAAAAGATGTCTGGCCCGAATACTCTGAGCTTTCCTGTTTTGCCTGCCACCACTCCCTCAGTCCCGCAAAAGACAGTTGGCGCCAGGAACATGGATTTGCCAATCGCCGCCCCGGCGATCCCGCGTGGAACGGTTCGCGTTACGCAGTGTTCCGCTTGCTCGCGAAGCAGGTTGACCCCGCGAACGCTCAGGAACTTGACCGCCGGATCTCCGAAGTTTCCGGCGAAATGTCCCAGCTCAATCCGGATCGCAGCGCCGTCGCGGCCTCCGCTTCCGCCGCCGCGCCAATTGCACAGCGTTTTGCCGAGCGCCTAGCGGCCATGCAATACGATCAAGCCCTCGTCCTGCGCATGCTGCACCAGATTTCGGATGACGCCGAAATGATTTCTCTTGCAGATGAGCGCGCGGCCGAACAGGCTGCGATGGCGGTCGATTCCTTATACATCGCGTACAGCAAAGACGCGAAGCCCGGCAACGCTGAAGGAGTTCGCGCCGCCATCAACGTCCTCTTCCAGCAACTCGAGAATCCTTCCGCCTACAATGCCGACCAGTTCGCTGCCTCGCTCCGCAGAATCGGAACCCTCCTTCAATAGCAAGTTCTCGCGCAATGCTGCGATAATCAGTTCCTGGACGAGTAGCTCAGCCGCGGAAACTCGCGGCGGCCTTCTTGGCCGGGATAGGACCTCTGCGAGTGAATCGATTCGAAAATTGGATTTGCTCGACTTCGTTCTGGCGCGGTGTAACGCGCAAGACGGTGCTCCCCTGGTTGTTGTCCGGCGTTGAATTGGGCGATCACGTTCTGGAGATCGGCGCCGGTGCGGGCGCGGCCACAGAAGAATTACGAAGCCGGGTATTTCGCGTGACGAGTCTCGAGTACAGCCGCGAACTCGTCGTGAAGCTCGCCGCTCGCGGCAATCGCCAAGGAGGCGATACTTCCTCGAACGGCGGAGTGTTGCAGGGCGATGCCTCCGCCTTGCCTTTCCCCGCTAAAACATTTTCTGCGGTGATCGCGGTGCTCATGCTGCACCACCTGAAATCTCGAGAGGTGCAGGACGCCGTGTTTGCCGAAGTGTTTCGCGTTCTGCGGCCGGGTGGCAATTTTGTTGCCCTCGACATTCCGGATGGCTGGCTGAATCGCATCGCGCACATTCGCAGCACATTTGTGCCGGTTGCGCCCTCGACTGTTTCCGATCGCCTTATAGCGGCCGGCTTTTCAAACGTCTCCCTGAACTTTCGGAGAGCTCATTTCCGGTTTTTGGCTTCGCGTGCCCGGAACGCTGCCAACTCCTGAAACGTGCTGCGTTGACGCGGCCTGGCCTTGCCCGTAGCATGAAATCATGAGCCCTTCGCCGTCTCGCAAATTCCCTCCCGGTCCCTCCGTTGGGCTTAAACGCTGGTCTCTTGGCCCGCTCAACAACGGCGATCCACTCGGCTATTTCACGCAAATCGTCCGCGATTATGGTGATTGCGCCGGCATTCAAATCCTGAATTTCCGAATTCTACTCATCAATCATCCGGATCACATCGAAGACGTGCTCGTCAATCACCCCCGCAAATTCATCAAAGGCCGCGTGCTGCAAGCCAACAAACGCGTATTTGGAAGGGGGCTGCTGACCAGCGAAGGAGATTTCTGGCTGAGGCAGCGCCGTCTAGCGCAGCCGGCTTTTCACCGCGCCCGCATTGCCGGCTACGCCTCGACGATGGTCACGTACGCCGAGCGCCTGCTTCATGAGTGGCGCGACGGCGAAGAGCGCGACATCCACAAAGAAATGATGCGCCTCACGCTGCAAATCGTCGGCAAAACTTTATTCGATGCCGACGTCGAACGCGACTCTCAGGACATCGGCAAATCACTCGAGCTTCTCCTCGAACTCGGCGCCAATTTTCGCCGCACGATTTTCATCCCCCAATGGATTCCCACGCCCACGAATCTCCGCCTCGAGCGTGCTATCCGTCAAATCGAAAATGTCCTCTACAGAATCATTGCGGAAAAACGTTCCTCTGGGCGCGATGCAGGCGATTTGCTCTCCATGCTTCTCGCCGCGCAGGACGAAGATGGTTCGCGCATGACCGATCAGCAGCTTCGCGATGAAGCCATCACGCTTTTTCTCGCTGGACACGAGACCACCGCGAACACTCTTTCCTGGACGTGGTGGCTCCTGGCACAAAACCCTGCGGTCGAAGCAAAGCTACACGCAGAGCTAAATACAGTTCTTGCCGGTCGTTCCCCCTCGCTCGATGATCTTCCAAAACTCGTCTACACGAATCACGTCATCACCGAATCCCTGCGTCTTTATCCTCCTGCGTGGGGAACGGCGCGCACGGCCATCGAGGATCTCGAAATCGCGGGCTTTTCGGTGCCCAAAGGTTCCGGCGTTTCCTTCGCACAATGGACCGTGCACCGTGACCCGCGCTGGTACGACGCGCCCGAAGAATTTCGTCCCGAGCGCTGGGAGGGCGACCTGCTCAAACGCCTGCCCCGCTTCGCCTACTTCCCGTTTGGCGGCGGCCCGCGCCAGTGCATCGGCAACACCTTCGCCCTGATGGAATCGGCCCTCGTTCTCGCGACCATCGCGCAGCACTTCCGCTTCCGCCTCGTCGAGGGACATCCCGTAGTTCCGCTAGCCTCGATCACCCTCCGCCCACGCCACGGCATCCGCGTAACTCTCGAATCGCGCACCGCCAAAACTCGCAGCGCGACAGAAGCCAGTCAATAACCAATAGCCAGTTGTGGTTGCGGCCAGCTCGAACGCCCCGATGATTAGAAATTTGAGGCGGGAATTTCTTCGAAGATGAGGTGCTTGTCCATGTCGAGCATTTGCTTTCGGTACAAATGCACAGCGACAAGGGGGATGGCGATGAGCGGAACAAAAAAGCAAACTCGCCAAGGATCGGCAAGTGACCAGGATTCGAGTTCAGGAATATAAGTGGTGAAAATCAAGAAGCCGAAAAGATACGCGACGAAAACAAGGGCAGAGTGGCTTTGGAACGGCGGATAGGAGCATGTGAAAGGGATCTTGCGGAAACGAAGCAGAAGGAGCTCGACAAGAACCACGGTACACGCCGCGAATATGGCTGTATCCAGAAGCGCAGTCTCGAAACCCCAAAAGAAAAATGATGTAACGAAGCAGCTCGGAACCAACGGACCCAGCGAGAGAGTGAGAAGGATTTTACGGGCCATGGGGCGGATTTGCTGGCTGGTGGAGTCAATCCAGAGCGCGAAGACCCAGTTGGCGCGGAGGTCTGCCGGAACTTCGAAGGCAAGACGAATGCCGACGACGATGCAGAAACTCAGTATGAATGGGATGGAAAGTAAATCCTCGGAAGGAAAACGTAGCGCCGCCGCGGTGCCGCCATGTAACGCTGAAGCTAACGATTGCGCGCTTACGACCAAGCCCATGGCGACAAAAGCTGCCGCGATTTGCAGGTGCCCCTCACTGCGGAAGAGCGTCCGCGTAATGAAGCGGAAGCAAGCGCGCTGCTGTGGATCGCGAAGCAGAGTGCGGTCAATCAGGCCGACGGGCAGCAGGTGGAACTGCGAGCGCGGCAGCGGACCGCTTTCCGCTGTCTCCGGAATGCGAATAAAGGATCGGCGAAAGGCCAGCGCGTACGACAAAAG
>Ga0187820_1000220_pt1 | contig 12442 bp, 10 predicted proteins | sample NC_wetland_sal_i_19_FD_132409 | JGI IMG/M metagenome (GOLD analysis project Ga0187820, IMG submission 132409) | Wetland sediment microbial communities from Neuse River Estuary, North Carolina, USA - SO4_5 | ecosystem: Environmental > Aquatic > Freshwater > Wetlands > Sediment | place: USA: North... | reverse complement strand
GACGGTGGCGCTCTCCTCGGTGGGGAGGACCACTCAAAGCAGACGACGCCCGACCCGATCGCTGCGAAAGTCTTGAGTCGCGGTGAAAGTCTCACGGCACCCGCTGGTCGCGCCGATGATTTTTCGTGGCCGCGCCCCGGAAGCGATGCGAGTGCGACGCTCAAGGTTTCGCCTGAACCCGTCGCAGTGGCGCCGGACACGCCGGAAAAGCCCGGCATCGCGGCTAAGCCCGATGGTGAAAACCAAGCAGATGCCAAGAAGGGTGCGAAGGAGAAACCCGCAATCAATTCGCACGCCAGCGCGCGGATCGGGCCGCACAGATATTATAACTACCATCCCGAACGGCTTTACGGCTGGTACCGCGGACATCACTACAGCTGGTAACACCGCTGATAATCTTCGCAATTAATTCCACCACCTCCGAGAATACGCGTTAATCGGCGGCTGTTTAGGCCACAACCATGATTGCCAATCGTCTTGGGCCGTCAGTGTCGGTCGCGGTGAGCCGTCATCGTTGCTCACAGCCCAGCAAAGTGGACGTTTAAGGGAAAATAGCCGATTAGGACAGCCGCCATGGAAGATTAGGAAACAGACTGAGGCAAGAATTACCGTGTCACGCATGGCGAGTTTTGGCATTCGGGATGGTTTCAAGCCCACCCTTCGAGTTGATTTGAGGGGACGGACCTTGCGATCCGCCCCCAGGGTACGCCCGCCAGCGGGGGCGACGGATGCCGGCGGATGCCCCTTTTAATGGGAGTCCGGTTCACGCGGTTGCGTTGAAACGAGCCCCGCATCTGAACGACGCAATCACGCCTCAGGCTTTACCGAGCGGTAGCGCGACGAATTTCGTGCCCTCGTTAGACTTCACCCGAAACAACACTGTGTGCTTGCCCTCGCTGCGCGCCTCGGCAAGGCTTTTGCGAACCTCCGCTGGTGTCGCCACCGCCTTGCCGCCGACTTCGAGAATGACATCGCCGACCTGGAAGCCGTGCTCCGCGGCAATGCCGCCGGTATTGACGGCGGTAACCACAACTCCGTTGCCGCCGGCTCCAGAAACCTTGTTGCCGGGCGCCAGCGTCAGGCCGAGACTAGGCATGTCGCTGTCAGGCGCTTCGCGTTGATCGCGCTGGTTCTGGTCGTTCGACGCCTGTTTTTCATTCGGCAGGGTACCGAGCGTCAGCGTCACCGTCTTACCTTGCCCACTATGGATGACGTCGAGCTTGACGGTCGTGCCGGGCGACATCGTGCCGATCTTGCGGGCGAGTTCGCGCGGATCGTGGACCGGCGTATCGTTCAGCGAGGTAATGACGTCCCCGCTCGCAATGCCGGCTTTGGCGGCTGGACTATCCTTTTGCGGCTCTGAGACCAGCGCGCCAGTCGCTTGCTTAAGCCCCAAGCTGTCGGCGATGTCGGGCGTCACCGTCTGGATTTGCACACCGATCCAGCCGCGCGTGACGCTGCCTTTGTCGCGCAACTGCGCAATGACGCTCTTCACCGTGTCGGCGGGAATTGCGAAAGCAATGCCGACCGAACCGCCGGATGGCGAGAAGATCGCAGTGTTGACGCCGATCACGCTGCCATCGACGTCGAAAGTCGGACCACCGGAATTGCCTTTGTTCACCGGCGCGTCGATTTGAATGAAATCGTCGTAGGGGCCGGCGCCGATGTCGCGACCCCGCGCTGAGACGATACCGGCCGTCACGGTGCCGCCGAGTCCGAACGGATTTCCGACCGCGAGAACCCAGTCGCCCACCCGCGGCGAATTATCAGCCAACTTCACAAACGGGAAGTTGTCGCCGTCGACTTTGATGAGCGCAAGATCAGTACGTGAATCGGTGCCGATCACCTTCGCGGTATAACTCTTGCCGTCGTCGGTGGTGACTTGAACGTTCTCGGCATTCTGCACGACGTGATTATTGGTGACCGCATAGCCGTCGCGCGAAATGAAGAAGCCCGAACCCTGGCCGGTGATCACCTCGTGACCTTTCGGGTTGCCTGGCGCGCCAAATCGCTTGAAGAAGCGCTCGAACGGCGATCCCGGCGGGAACGGCAGATCATCTTCGCTGAGGCTGGGTTGTGAGGGCTGATCAATCTTTACACGCACCGAAATCACTGCCGGCTTCACCTTCTCGACGATGTCGGCGAAACCGACAGGACGCTGCGGCAGCTGTTGGACCTTCTCCGTCAAATTCTGCGCCTGCGCCGCATCGGCAAGCGCGCTCGGCGCGTAGCTATTGGGTGAGAAAGCAAACGTGACGGCGGCGAGACTTGCCATTGTGGTCGCCAAAAGCGCTGCGCGCCGCACCGACAAAGTACGGCGAGATACACGGAAATTGTCCTTCATGCGTCGTCTCCAGATGCGGTCAGTTCCGCAGAACGGTTACCCTTGCACTGGAAGATGGGGCGGCGCGCCTTACGGCGCGCTGTCGGGCGGATTAAAAATTGGTAATGTGAACAATCTAGAATAAACCTGCCTCCACAATGACTTAGTGTCGGCAGCTCAAGGTGAGGTTTACCTGCCCGAGCGGCGAGCAAGCCAAATCCGCGCGAGACGACGGGAGCGGGTGCAATACCCGCTAGGGATTGCGGCTGTCCGCCAGGATTTTTTTCAGCCGCGCCTGCTCGGTCGCGGTCAAATTTGGGGCCGGCTCCTGCATGCGTCCTCGCCGGCGTGTAGCGGCAACCACAAGCAAGGCAATACCGCTGAGCAGAAGTCCGGGCGGCAAACCCCAAAGGATTGCCGTACGCCACGACAGCCGCGGCTTGAGCAGCACGAATTCACCGTAGCGCGCGACCAGAAAATCGAGCACTTGCGCGTCGCTGTCGCCGGCTTGGAGCCGCTCGCGAACCAGAACGCGCAAATCATGGGCCAATGGTGCGTCGGACTCGTCAATCGATTCGTTCTGACACACCATGCAGCGAAGCTGTTGAGATAAAGTGCGCGCCCGCGCTTCCAGCGCCGAGTTGCGCAACATCTCGTCCGGCTGCACCGCCGCCCAGGTGAATGCTGGAGCTAAAAGAAAGAGCGCAAGCGCAAGTAGGAAAACGCGTCTCATTGTTCATCCTGCCGGGCGCAACGCCGCCTTCGTTTTCGCCGGCTGCGGCGCACCGACGCGAAGCCGGCGGTCTGAAAGCGATAGCGCACCGCCTGCGAACATGATCGCCGCGCCAAGCCAGATCAGCAACACTTGCGGTTTGAAGTAGAGTCTTACCGCCACGCCGCCATTTTGCATCGGATCGCCGAGCGAGAGATAGAGTTGGCTGACGCCGCGCGTCATCAGCGCGGCCTCGGTCGTCGTCATGTTGCGACTCGGGAAGCTGCGCCGGCTCGGCTCCATGACGCCGATCAGATCGCCGTTCATGCGACGCACGATGAAGCGGCCGACCATGTCGCGATAATTCGGACCTTGCCGGCTGAACAGGCCGGTGAAGGTAAGCCGATAGTGGGCGATGTCCAGATTATCGCCGACTTTCATTTCGGCGATCCGCTCACTCCCCCATGCCGTCGCAGCGACGATGCCGAGGAGAGTTACGCCGAGGCCGAAATGCGCAAATGCGGTGCCCCAGGCCGAGCGCGGCAGGCCAATAGCACGCTGCAATACCGCTCGGAACGGAAGGCGCAAAACGAGAGTCCGCTCCGCAACGTCGATAACCGCGCCGGCCATGACGAAAACGGCAACCCCGGCGCCAAGTGGCGCTAGCACCGGTCCGCCTTGCTCGATCGCGAATGCCGCAGCTGTGGCGAGCGCGGCGAGTATTGCCGCCGCCAACAATCGTTGCGCCGCGCCTAAAAGATCGCCGCGTTTCCAGCCCATCAGCGGCCCAAACGGCATCACCACCATCAACGGGATGAACAAGGGACCGAAAGTCGCGTTGAAAAACGGCGGGCCCACGGAAATCTTTGCTCCGGTGAGCGCTTCCAGTGCCAGCGGATAGAGCGTGCCGATAAACACACTGGCGCATGCCGTGGTGAGAAACAGATTGTTGAACACCAAGGCGCCTTCGCGAGAAATCGGCGCGAACAAACCGCCCTGCTTGAGCAGCGGCGCGCGCCAGCCATAGAGCGCCAAGGCACCGCCGATAAACACCACCAGGATCGCGAGGATGAACACGCCTCGCATCGGGTCGGTGGCGAAGGTATGGACGGACGTGAGCACGCCCGAGCGCACCAAGAACGTTCCGATCAGCGAGAGCGAGAATGTCAGAATGGCGAGCAGAATGGTCCATATTTTCAGCGCGCCGCGCTTTTCCATCACGACGGCGGAGTGCAACAGCGCAGTTCCGGCGAGCCATGGCATCAGGGATGCATTCTCGACCGGGTCCCAAAACCAGAACCCGCCCCAGCCAAGCGTGTAATACGCCCAATACGATCCACCAGCGATGCCGACCGTCAGGCACATCCAGGCGCCGAGCACCCACGGACGAACCCAGCGCGCCCAAGCCGCGTCGATGCGTCCCTCCAACAACGCGGCAATCGCGAAAGAGAATGCGATCGAGAATCCGACATAGCCGAGGTACAGCAGCGGCGGATGAAACGCGAGGCCGGGATCCTGCAGAATCGGATTGAGATCTTGACCTTCAAACGGCGCTTGCGGAATGCGGACGAACGGATTGGACGTCATCAAAATGAACAAATGAAACGCCGCCGCAATCCAGGCCTGGACGGCGAGTGCGTTGGCTTTAAGCACCGCCGGCAGATTGTTGCCGAAGACCGCGACCAGCGCGCCGAAGAAGGTCAGGATCGAGACCCACAGCATCATCGAGCCTTCATGATTGCCCCAGATGCTCGTGAGCCGGTAAATGAACGGCATTTGCGAATTGGAATTCTCGAATACGTTTAAAACCGAAAAATCCGAAATCACGTAGCAAATGGCGAGCGCGGTGAACGCCATTGCCACGAAGGCAAATTGCGCGAGCGCGGTCGGCGCGGCCATGCTCATCAGGACCACATCATTGCTGCGGGTTCCGATGATCGGCATCGTGCCCTGAATCAGAGCAAGCCCCAGCGCGAGCATCAGCGCGTAATGGCCCAATTCGGCAATCATCGGCTGCACCTCTGACGCCATTTCAGGCTGGCGCCGCAGCCGCCCGCCCCCAGCGCTATGGCGATCTCGCGGCTCATTTACCGGCTCCGCCAGCGGGTGCCCCGGCCTGACGGCCGTAATCATCTTTCCAGTGTCCCGAGCGCTTCAAAGCGTCCGCGACCTCCTTGGGCATATAGGTTTCATCGTGCTTGGCGAGTATCGAGTCGGCCTTGAAGGTACCGCCTGCATCAAGCGAGCCTTCCGCCACGACGCCCTGACCCTCGCGGAACAGATCCGGCAATACGCCCTGATAATTGACCGGGATGCCGTTCTTGCCATCGGTCACTTCGAAACGCACCGACAGATTACTGCCGCGCACCAGACTGCCGTCCTTGACCAGTCCGCCGAGCCTGATGCGCGTTCCCGCCGGCACGTGCTTTTCGACAACATCGCTGGGCGAATTGAAAAAAACGATCGAATCGCGAAGCGCATTGAGCATCAGCGCAACGGCGACGGCCAACACGGCTATCCCACTGCCGATCAAAACAAGACGTCGCTGCTTGCGAGTCATCGTGGCCCCGATTTCTATCCCTCGAGCCCGAGACCCTTGACGAGATCATTGATCCGCTTGATCTGGTCGGGCTGCTCGGACAGCGCACGGCGAGCGTCTGCCGCAGCGTCCTTGGCTTTATCGCGGTCGCCGAGGATTGCATAGGCGCGAACCAGCCGCATCCAGCCGTCGACATCCTTGCCGTCGGCGTGCAGCCTGTTGGCTAGACGTTGCACCATGCCGCGAATCATTGCGGTACGCTCGGCCTCCGGCATATTCTCGGCCGCCGCAATATCGGTTGTACTCGGTCCACTGGAAGCGGACGGCCCAGTTGTCACACGCGCCAGAGCGGCGCGAACAAGGTCTTTCCATGGCGCATCCGCGGGCGCATCGTCGAGCAGCGCGCGCCATTCTTTGGCGGCATCATCGCGATTGCCGTCCTGCTCGTCGGCAAGGCCGATAAAATAGCGTGCCTTTGCGTTATGCGCATCGCCCGCCACCGCGCGCTGAAAGGCAAGCTTCGCCTCGTCGGTTACGACACCGTCGGCGGCGGCAACGAGCGCCTCGCCGAGATCGGACTCACGCGCCGGGCTGTCGCCGTTGAGTGCGATCGCTTTCTTGTGCGCCATCACCGCCTCGGTAAAACGGCCAAGCCGCAAATAGACCGGAGCGATCACTTCCCAACCGGCGCCATCATTCGGATTACGTGCGAGATGATTCTCGACCTGGCTTACGAGGCTCGCGACCCACCGATCTTCCCCGGACTCATTCGCCCGAGCGAGCGCCGACTGTCCCGGAATATCGGGCGAGCCAAGCTTTAAATACAACGCGAGTGCGACAAGCGGCACAATCAGAATTGCAAGGCCAGCGGCGCGGCGGCGTCGCGCATTCGCCCCAGAGCTTGACTGTTGTGGAATGGCACTCTCAGCGTCGACGGCAGCGAGCAATCGCCGCGAAATTTCAATGCGCGCAGATTCAGCTTCCGCATCGCCGATCAATCCGACCGCGCGATCGCGATCGATCTCCTTGAGCTGGTCCTGATACACAAGCCGATCGCTACCAGCGCCTCGAGCGCCAGGCTTTCTTGCTAGCGGCCAAAGAACCGCAAGTAATGCCGCGGCGGTCATCACGGCAAAAACGATCCAAAGTGTCATTATGCAAAGCGTCTCAGCTTGTCTGCCAAGGCCCTTATCTGCCAAGGCCGACGATCTCGCTTGCCGGCGCGCGTCGATCGCGCCGCCCGCGCGGTTACATCACGGCGCGAATACGGCCGCAATGGGAGTGCGAGCGCGGCAATTTCGCACCGTGGCGGTCGATTTACCGCAAAAACCGCTCGACGCCGAACAAGTTCAGGGCAGCGCACGCCTATTGTGGCGAGCCGACGCAAACCGCAACCAACGGCGTATTCGAAGCACTTGGCACCGGGCCACAGGACGCGCCTCGTTCGCTGAGGAACTGCGCCTGATTGCGCGTCGCGCCGCAGTAAGCGGTGATCAGGACTTCATTGTCCTCGCATTGCACCGAGCACCCCGAAACGCAGTCCGATCGGATCACCCTGATGCTCGGACTGGGCGGACCGGACGGCCCTTTATCACCCTGCGGACCTGGAGGACCGGGAGGACCCGCCGGACCGATCGGACCTGCATCGCCCTTGGGACCTTGCGGTCCGGGCGGGCCTGGATCGCCTTGCGGACCCTTGCCGCAGGCGGCTAGGCCGGCGAGCAACGCCAATGTCAGCGCCAGTTGCGACACGCGCATCGTCATATTCTCCCAGAGAAAGCCGCCCCGGTATCGCCGCTTAGAAGATCAAACTCGACAGTTTGGCGCAAGGCGAACGCTGGCGGTCGCGGAACGGTTTGTCTAAGTTGCAATCAGGCTCCACGCGAGCCTCGCACGATTAAACGGCGAACCGAATATGCCCGCTAAGAAATTTGTCGCGTTCTCCGCGCTGATGCTCTCATTCATGGCTGCTCTGGCCATCGCGATCGCCCATGCGGAGGATTATCCGGCGCGCGTCATCAAGATCGTGGTGCCGTTCCCCGCCGGCGGCACCGCCGACGTCATGCCGCGCGTGATCGCCGAGTGGCTGTCGCGCAAATGGGGCCAGACGGTGATCATCGAAAACCATACCGGCGCCGGCGGCAATATTGGCGCGGAAGTCGTGGCGAAGTCCGAACCCGACGGCTACACGCTGCTTGCATCGCCGCCGCCGCCCTTGGTCATCAATCAGAATCTCTATCCCCATCTTGAGTTCGATCCGCTCAAATTCGTGCCCATCATCGTCATGGCGCGGGTGCCAAATGCGCTGGTGGTGAATCCGGACAAAATTGCCGCAAACAATATCAAGGATTTCATCGCCTATGCCCAGGCGAACCCGGGCAAGGTGACGGACGCAACCCAAGGCAACGGCACCACCTCGCAGCTGACTTCGGAAATGTTCCAGATGCTGGCGCATGTGAAGCTGCAGAACGTGCCGTACCGGGGCTCGGCGCCAGCGCTCAACGATCTTGTCGCCGGCAGCGTCGACTGCATGTTCGACAATCTCGGCGTATCATTGCAGCTCGTCAAAGCCGGCAGATTGAAGCTCATCGCGATCGCATCGGCCCAGCGCATGGCGAGCCTGCCTGATGTGCCCGCGATTGCCGAGACCTTGCCCAGCCTCGAGTCCGTCACCTGGTATGCGGTGGTGGCGCCGCCGCGCACCCCTGCCGCGATCGTCGAGAAGGTCAACGCCGGCATCAATCAAGCTTTGCACGATTCCGAGGTACAGAAGCGCCTCACCGAGCTTTCGGCAGAACCGGTCGGCGGCACTCCGCAGGAAACCGCAAATTACCTCAAGCAGGAAGCCAGGCGCTGGAAGAAGGTCATCACCGCCGCGCATGTGACGCTGGATTGATTTCTAGTGTCGCCGGACGAAATCGGGAAAAACAATGAAGCACAGCGTCGATCGCATTCTTACCACCCATGCCGGCAGCCTTCCCCGCCCGCCCGAACTTCTTGATTTTGTGAAAAGCGGCGACGGCGCGGCCTTCGAGCAAGGCAGCAATGCGCAAAGGTTGCGCAGCGCTGTGAGCGAAATTGTCCGGCGCCAAGCCGCGCTCGGCATCGACGTGATCGATGACGGCGAATACGGCAAACCGAGCTTCGTCAGCTATATCAACGAACGGCTCGGCGGCTACGAGGTCGATACCCGCGCCGGTCCGCGCAATCAGTGGTTAAGTTCGCGCGAGGGTCGGTCGTTTCCCGAATTCTACGCGCAGACCCATCCGGCCTCGACCCACACGCACATGATCTGCACGGGGCCGATCGCCTACAAAGGCCACGCGCAGCTTAAACGCGACATCGACAATCTTAAAGCGGCACTGAAAGGCGTAGAAGTCGAAGAAGTGTTCATGCCCGCCATCTCGCCGTCGAACATCGAAGACTGGCAGAAGAACGCGTACTACAAATCACAAGAGGATTATGTGTTCGCCATCGCCGAGGCGATGCGCGAAGAATACCAAGCGATCGTCGATGCCGGCTTCCTGGTGCAGATCGATGACCCGCGTCTGGTGACTTATTACATCATCCACCCCGAGGCCAGCGTCGAGGATTGCCGCAAATGGGCTGAACTGCGAATCGCCGCGCTTAATCATGCGCTGCGCGACATCCCGCCGGAGAAAATCCGTTTTCATACCTGTTACGGCATCAATATGGGTCCGCGGATTCACGACATGGAGCTCAAAGACATCGTCGATCTCATCCTCAAGATTCGCGCCGGCGCCTATTCGTTCGAAGCCGCAAACCCGCGGCATGAACACGAATGGAAAGTGTGGAAGAACGTCAAGCTGCCGGACGGCAAAATCCTCATCCCGGGCGTCATCTCGCATTCGACCATCCTCGTCGAGCACCCGGAGCTGGTCGCGGATCGGATCATCCGCTACGCCGAAATTGTCGGCCGCGAAAATGTGATCGCCGGATCGGATTGCGGCTTCGCTACTTTCGCAGGATCAAAAGAAGTCCATCCGTCGATCGTCTGGGCCAAGCTGCAGGCGCTTAGCGATGGGGCTCGGATCGCGTCCAAGCAGCTGTGGCGTAGCTAGGGCGTCTAAATTCGCCATGTCCGCTTCATTCCCGAAAGCAGAAGGTCGTTCGACGCGATAGCAATGTTCGCTTTGTGCCAAAGAGCGACATTTACCCCTCATTGCTTTCGACAGAGCCACACCGTGCGCCCTCCTGCCTCCACATCATTTGCAACGTGTTGAAGCACTTGGAATCCAAATTGCGCGGTGAGTGCTTCATATTCGGCGGGTGACAGGCTCGCGTGATACAGCGGGTCGCCTTTATATTCACCGACAGCTTCACTGTGCCCTGGCCCTGCATTGAACACCAATATCGTCCCGGCGGAACCATGGTCAGCGAAGATCGCAAACATCCTCCGTTGGTCATCGTGATTGAGGTGAAAGAAGCTGTCCCAAGCCAGGATGCCGTCGAAACGCCGGCTGAGTGCCAACTGCCGCATGTCTGCAACAATCCATTCCTGATCAGGCAGGGCGGTCACGGCAAAACGAAATCATTGTGGGTGAAGTATCGACACCCGTCACGCACAATTCCCGCTCTACCATATACTCTGCGACGGGCCGTCCCGAGCCACAGCCGAGGTCCAGCACGCTCGCGCCTCGGCCAAGGCTATCGATGAAACGGTCGTGCCAGACTTTATCGATCCAGCGGCGGTTCTGACGATCGCGGCCGTTCTGACGATCACGGTCCCACGCGACCGCATGCTTCTCATAATGTCCGACAATCCTGTTAGCCAGATCAGTCACTATGAGGAAGTGGGATGTTCCTCCGACGTATGCAACGGGGTTCAATAAGCGACGTTTTGGAATATCAGTTTGGTGTCCGCCTTCCCGCGGACGCTAGATACCGCATCGCGACCGCACTGGAATGGGGTCAGACATATTTGAGGGTTATACCGCCGTCGACGACGAGTTCGATTCCCGTGACGTAGCGGCTTTCGTCACTGGCAAGATAAACCGCGGCCCAAGCGATATCCCAGGCGTCGCCGCCGAACCCCATTGGAACCTGCCGGTCGCGTGCGCGCCACATTTCCTCAACGTCGCCCCCAGCGTAGCTTTTGGCGAGGCCGGCGCTCTTCTCCACCATCGGTGTCTTCATCAATCCAGGTAAAATCGCATTCACCCTAATCCGTCTGCTGGCATATTCGACAGCAGTCGTTTTCGTAAGCTGATTGAGCGCCGCCTTTGATGCGTAATAGGTCGCGTAGGGAACACCGGTGTAGCGGATCGAAGCGATCGAAGAGATATTGATGATCGAGCCGCCGCCCTGGCGAACCATCAATGGAATAGTTTGTTTCATCGCGAGGTAGGCGCTCTTGAGATTGACCGCCAACACCCGATCCCACTCGGCTTCAGAGACCTCGACTACGCCGCCGATTTCGGCAATGCCAACATTGTTGTCGAGCACATCGATGCGGCCATGGGCGGACGCGCAGGCCGCAACCATCGCCTCGACGTCGGCCGCCTTACTGACGTCGGCGCGGTATGCCACCGCCTCCCCGCCCTCGCTCCGGATGATCCCAGCTGTCTCCTCTGCCGCCGTCAAATTAATATCGGCGCAGAATATCTTTGCACCCTCGCGCGCGAAGGCAACCGCCGTCGCCTTGCCGTTACCCCATCCCGGCCCGACGGAGCCGGCGCCAACGACGAGCGCGACTTTGCCCTTGAGTCGGTCGACCATTCAGCTTCTCTTTCGGCTCGTTGCGTCGCGTTCGCGCAGCTCAGTCTTGAGAACCTTCCCATAATTGTTCTTCGGCAACGAGTTCACGAACACATAGTCCTTCGGACGCTTGAACCGGGCGATACTGTTGAGGCACAACGCATCGAGTTCGTCGCGATTGACGTCGCCCACCACATAAGCGACGACAATCTCGCCCCACTCCGGATCGGGCCTGCCAATCACTGACACCTCGCGGACGAGGGCGTGCTCAAGCAGGACCTCCTCGACCTCGCGCGGATAAATGTTGGAGCCGCCAGAAATGATCACGTCCTTGGATCGGTCTTTGAGAGTGAGATAACCTTCGCGGTCGAACACGCCCACGTCGCCGGTGTGTAGCCATCCTCCCTTGAGCGTCGCAGCCGAAGCCTCCGGGTTGCGCCAATAGCCCGGCGTGACGACATCGCCGCGGCATAGGATCTCGCCAGCCTCGCCGGCAGGTAATGGCTGATCGTCGTCACCGGCCACCATGACCTCGACGCAGGAAAAGGGCCGCCCGGCCGAGGCCAGCCGATGAGCCCAATGCGGATGATCACGATCGGCAATCTCTTGCTTCGACAGGGTGGTAATTGTCATAGGGCTTTCGCCTTGGCCGTAAATCTGCGCAAAGCGCGCACCGAATCGGTCGATGGCAGCGCGCGCGTCGGCAACGTACATCGGCGCCCCACCCCAGATTATGGTCCTGATATGCGCCGGATTACATTGTGCTTGGCATTCGACAAGCCGCTTGACCATGGTCGGTGCGGCGAACATCGAACTGCGCGGCCAAGCATCGAATAAGCCCAGCACCTCTTCAGCATCGAAGGAGCTCGACTCCGGAATCACGTGTACGCCGAGCCGAGCTACGTGGCCCATCATGTACAGTCCCGAACCGTGGCTCATCGGCGCGGCGTGCAGCAGCACATCACCCGGTGCGGTTGGGTCGACCTCGCCAATATAGGCGTAGCTTGCAGCCACAAGCACACGATGGGTGAGCATCGCACCCTTGGGTCTACCGGTGGTGCCGGACGTGTAGAAGAGCCATGCAAGATCGTCGCCACAGCATGGCCAACTCTTGATCGGGTCAGCGGTGAACAAGGCGTCGTACTTAGCG
>Ga0187820_1000219_pt1 | contig 12446 bp, 15 predicted proteins | sample NC_wetland_sal_i_19_FD_132409 | JGI IMG/M metagenome (GOLD analysis project Ga0187820, IMG submission 132409) | Wetland sediment microbial communities from Neuse River Estuary, North Carolina, USA - SO4_5 | ecosystem: Environmental > Aquatic > Freshwater > Wetlands > Sediment | place: USA: North... | reverse complement strand
TGCCGTTGCGGTGATGATTTTCAACCAGCGGATAAAAGGCCGTTTCGCCAGCCTTGCCGCGGACGGCGATCACCGAGAGCTCTCTTGTGTAAGGAACAAAGCGTTCCGCGATGCACGGCAGTTTGGGCAACCCGTTTTTGGCGCTCTTCACGTCCTCGGCGGTCCGAAGGATCCATTGGCCCTTGCCGTCATATCCCATGCGCCGCGTCTTGACTACCGCGGGCAGTCCCACTTTTTTCAGCGCCTGATCGAGATCGTAGGCCGCGGGGACAGAAGCGAATTCCGTGGTGGCAATTCCCAGCTTCTCGAACAATTGTTTTTCGCGAAGGCGGTCCTGCGCGGCCTCCAGCGCGCCGGGCGGCGGATAAATAGCCACCTTCTTCGCGAGAAAATGCAGGGCGTCCGCCGGCACGTTCTCGAATTCGTAGGTGACGACTTCGAGCCCGTGAGCAAATTTTTCCAGCACGGCGCGATCCGAAAAATCTCCGGTGACGCGCGGAGCGATTCGTCCCACCGGGGCTTCCGGAGAGGGATCGAGAAAACGGAACCGCAGCCCGAGTGGATAGCCCGCCAGGGCGAGCATGTAACCAAGCTGTCCGCCGCCGAGAATGCCAATGCTCACGCGGACTTCCCCTTTTTATGGCGCGTCGCCGCGTGCGTCGGATCTGGCGTGGCAAGAACTCGCTCCGTCTGTTCTTCGCGGAATTTGCGCAGAGCTTCGCGGATGTGCGGATACTTGCCTCCGAGAATGGCAGCCGCAAGAAGTGCCGCGTTGATCGCTCCGGCTTTGCCGATCGCCAGCGTGCCCACGGGAATCCCTCCCGGCATCTGCGCGATGGAAAGCAGCGAATCCAGTCCCTTCAAAGCTTTCGATTCCACAGGGACGCCAAGCACCGGCAACACGGTCTTCGAAGCCGTCATGCCCGGCAAATGAGCGGCGCCGCCCGCGCCCGCAATGATCACCTCAATGCCGCGTTTTTCCGCGCTCGCGGCATATTCAAAGAGCAGGTCCGGAGTGCGATGCGCGGAAACAACGCGCGTCTCATGAGGCACGCCAAGCTCTTTGAGAGTGTTGGCCGTGTGTTCCAGCGTTTCCCAATCGGACGACGAGCCCATGATGATGCCCACGAGTGGACGCGCTGCCGGATGCACTTCCAGCAGGTTTCGTACTTTCGCGCGCCTTTGTCGCCTCGAGGTTTTCTTGGCCATTACGGTCCATCTACCGGGGAACCAATTCCGGCCTCATCGCCGGCGCTTCCGCACTCTATCGGAATTCGAGCAGATTATTCTACGGTGTTTTTCAACGCGCGGCGACCTGCGCGCGAGTTTTCCAGTAATGGCGAAGTTGGCCAACCAGGTAGAGCGACCCCGCGACAAAGATAGCGTCGCTCGGAGCGGCACGATCCACAGCGTATTCGAAGGCAATTTCCGGTTCGGAGATAATCGTGAAATGCGCGGCATGGTGAGCCGTGATCTCGGCGAGCCGGGCCGCTGAAATGGCGCGCGTGGTGCGTGGCTGCGTAAAAATCACTTCGGCCGCGCGCGGAAAAAGAATACCTGCAATTTCGTCAACAGCCTTGTCGCGCAGCGCCCCAAAGACTAGCCAGATTTTGCGCCCCGCAAGATTCTGTTCCCAATAATTGGCAAGTTCTCCCGCCGCGGAAGGATTGTGCGCGCCATCCAGGTAAACGGCAGGGCTCGGTTGCAGTTTTTCGAGCCGGCCGGGCCAGACCGCTTCGGCGATGCCCTGTGCAATCGCCTCGTCAGAAATGCGATAGCCGCGGCTCTGCAGATAACGCGCGGCTGCGACGGCATTGAGGCTGTTTTGTAGCTGGAATTGGCCGGGAAGCCGGGGAGCCAGCTCGATCGACCAACCGGATTCATTTTCCGTGATAAGGGCTCGGCTGCAGCCGTTTTCCATCCATTCTTTTTCGATGCGAAACGAGGGGGTGGTCTCGACAACCCAGCAGCCAAGTTCCTGCGCGCGCGCGCGAATAACTTCCAGAGCTTCCGGCTTCTGCTCGGCGATGATGGCCGGAACGTGCGGCTTGAGGATGCCCGCTTTCTCGGCGGCGATCTCCGCGAGAGAATGCCCCAGAAAATTTTCGTGATCGAAATCGATCCGCGTAATGATGGAAACTGCGGGCTCCAGGATGTTCGTCGCATCCAGACGCCCGCCCAGCCCCACTTCGAAAACTCCAAAATCAACCCTTTCGCGCGCAAAATATTCAAACGCCATCGCGGTGACACATTCGAAGTACGTCGGATGAGCGCGAAGCCTGCCGGCCGCGAGCAATTCCTCGTTCAAAGCCTGAATGCGCGTGAATATAGCTGCGAACGCGTCGTCGCTGATTTCCTCGCCGCTCACGCGGATGCGTTCGTTGATTTTTTCCAAATGCGGTGAAGTGTTTAGTCCCGTGAGAAATCCGGCGGCACGCAGGACCGATTCGAGAAACGCGGCGGTCGAACCCTTGCCGTTGGTCCCCGCGATGTGGGCGGTTGGATAAGCCCGGTCAGGCCGCCCCAGCCGTTCAGCAAGGATGCCGATATTTTCCAGATCGAATTTCGTCGCTGCGGCTTGCGTCGGCGCAGCCAGTTCTCTGCCCAAAGAAAGCAAATAGCGGACCGCGGAGTCGTAGTTCATTTCAGCCCAGCAGCAGATCGAAGGAATTTGCGATGAATGCTTTCAAATCTTTTCGGTGGACTACCGCGTCAAGGAACCCGTGCTCCAGAAGAAATTCCGAGCGTTGAAAGCCTTCAGGAAGTTTCTGGTGGATGGTCTGCTCGATCACGCGCGGCCCGGCAAACCCAATCAGCGCGCCTGGTTCCGCGATATTGATATCTCCCAGCATCGCGAAGCTGGCCGTGACGCCGCCTGTCGTGGGATCGGTGAGCAAGGAAATGTACGGCACCTTTGCGTCGTCGAGCCGCGCGAGCGCCGCGGAGACTTTCGCAAGTTGCATCAGACTTATCGTGCCTTCCATCATGCGCGCTCCGCCCGAGCAGGAGACGACCACAAGCGGCTGCCTGGTCTCGATCGCCAGTTCGATGCCGCGCGTCACTTTCTCTCCCACGACGGCCCCCATCGAGCCCCCGATAAAACCAAATTCCATCGCGCAACAAACAATTCCCCGGCCGTTCAGCCTGCCTTCCGCGGTGATCACGGCATCATTCATGCCCAACTTCTTGCGCGCTTCTTTAAGCCGCGCGGCGTAAGGCTTTGTATCGACAAACTTGAGCGGATCGGTCGACGTCATTCCCGCATCGTGTTCCGTCCATCGCGAATCCAGCAGCATTTCCAGCCGCTGTTTTGCGCTCATCTTGAAATGGAATTGGCATTTCGGGCAGACGTAAAGATTGGCTTCCAGGTCCTTGCGAAAAACGATCGTACCGCAAGACTCGCACTTCGCCCACAGCCCCTCCGTGCGCACGCGGCGCTCTTCGGGAGGCGTGGCCCCCTCAATCGATTTTTTGCTTCGTTTAAACCAGTCCATGAAAGAAAATTGTCAATCGGTTGCTAGATTTTGAGAAAAGTATCCGAAGCCGATCCCCGCATTCATCCTCTTCTAACCACTAACTTGCAACCTCTAATCACAGGTTTCAGTAATCGATTCCCCGTTGAGCCAGTATACCCTTGGTGTACGGGTGTTTCACCTCGCGCATCTCTGTCACGAGATCGGCCAGCTCGACCAGCGCCGGATGCGCGTTGCGGCCCGTGCAAATCACGTGGACGCGCTCCGGTCGGTTTTTCAAAGCCTCCACGACTTCTCCCGCATCCAGCATCTTGTAGCTGATCGTGTAATTGATTTCGTCCAGCACGACGAGGTCGTACTTTCCCCCGTAAATTGCCTCGCGCCCCGCTTCCCAGCATTCCCGCGCCAATTTGATGTCTTCCGGGTCGGTTTCGGCGCCTCCGATTTTCACGAACCCCCGGCCCATCGGCCGAATTTCAAATTTATCGTCGCCCAGCATTTTCGCGGCATCCAGCTCCCCGTAGTGCCAGGAACCCTTGATGAACTGCACCATCAAGACGCGCAAACCCTGCCCGACAGCGCGAAACGCCGTCCCCAGCGCGCAAGTCGTTTTGCCCTTGCCCGGCCCGGTGTAAACGATCAGCAATCCCTTTTCTTCTTGCATGAGTTCCTTCCCCATCGGCATTAGCTGGCCAGCGGGAAAGGTCTAGAGTTTGGAGGGTACGAAAAGAAAGGTCAAGGCGACCAAGGGCGGTGGCTCAATGCCACTGCCCCGGGTCAGTCGATGATTGGCAGTCAGAAGCTGGTCGCGCCAAACGCCTGTTTGACGTGCGGCTGAAATAGGTACACAAGGATCCAGACTTCAATCGCTAGCACGATCAGCCGGATCACCAGCGCAAACACCATCATATGGGCGAGCAAACTAAACACGCCGAGAACTCCGAAAAGCACGCCGATCCCAATGAATATGATGGCCACCACGCGCGCCCAGTTTTGGAGCTTGATAAATCCAATCCCGATGGCCAAGTCCAGCAACGCAAGTACGATGAAGATCGCTCCCACGACCGCGCCGCCCATTGCAAGGAGCGCTGAGCCGGGTCCTCCGGCGTGAGCCATGCCTGAAAGCATGGATCCGCCAACAATAAACAAAAGTCCACAAAGCCCGAGAACGGCGGTGCCCAGGAAATACAGCACTGCGAGAATCGTTACGCCAGTAGGACGTTCCATGGTCGCTCCTGTAATGAATGATTTTCGCGGTTCACTTGGGTCTGCTCAAACGGGCCGAAGGGGTTACCACCAACTCGCAGACCACCAATTAGAACTAACGTTATTTCGGGTCTCTTTCGGGGTCAAGGGCAAAGCTGTGGGCCGTGCCCGTCAAGTAAGTCCGAGGCGCTTGGCAAATTCCGAAGCGACCGCGGCGATGCGCTCCTGCGTGGCAGAGGGGAGCGTTGTTTTTGGCTTGGCGTGAGGGTCGCGGACGATGATCCACAGGCCGGGACGGTATACTTCGTCGTCCCCGGGACAGATAGCGCCGGTAAGCTGCGTGATTTCGAGCGGCAACGGTGCCGAATGAGTGAAATCCAGATTGGCGTGTTCTGGAGAGTTCGCCTGGAACGGAGGATGGGCGAGAAGATCCATCAAGACGCCGCGCGCGTCATCCACAAGATCGCGAAAGCCCTGAGAAACGAGCACGAGATCGACGTCGCGAGGCGTGGGCTGGTCGAGCTGCAGCAAATCGTAATCGGGCAGTGGCTTCTCGAGCGAAATCTCGATGGCGGCGGAAGGCTGGTCTTCGTCTGGGATTATGCGGATGGACATGGCGCCTAAAGTTTTACACCAGAGCCGCTATTTCGGGTAGGGGCTGCCGGAGAGAATGGCGAAGGCGCGATAGAGTTGTTCGGCAAGCATGGCGCGCGCGAGTTCGTGGGAGTAGGTCATGGCGCTGAGAGAAATTTTCTGCATAACTCGTTGGCGGAGCGCGGCTGGAAAACCATCGGCGTCGCCGCAGACAAATATAAGCTCGCGCGTTCCGCGGTCGCGCAGTTCGCCGAGCCATTTCGCAAACGCCTCGGAATCAAGGTTTTTGCCAAGCGCATCGAGCAGGACGGCGGTGGCTGCGCGGTCCGCATCAAGCTTCTTGATGGCGGCGTCGCCGTCGCGCACCTCGCTGATCTGAATGGGCGAGAAGCGCCCGATGCGCTTCACATAATCGTCAATCACCGCGCGCAATTCCGCGCGGCGCGTCTTCCCCAGCAAGAGCAACCGTATTTTCATGGCTCAAAAGTGTGAGTCTGGGTTCTTCATGGCAGTCTGCTTTCTCTGGGGCAAGACCTCGGCGTTGGAGTCTCGATCAATTCGCGCAGCACTAGCCAAGCCGCTGTTGCAGAGTACCAGTGCCCGAGTTTTGCAACTCGAGAAAACTCGAGCACTTCGCGAGTCGATCGGTGAATACTACGATGCTCAAATCTTCCGTAGCGCTCTTCGCGGACAAATAGGCCAGCCCGAGGATGTTTCCTTCGGCATAGGCGGCCTGCGCCAGCACTTGGGTGGGTGGCATTGGCCCCAAACCATTCAGATATCTTCGCTGGGGGAGCTCCCACGTTCCGGTCAACTCAGATGTTGTTGTGCCTAGCGCAAGCTGGTTTGCTGTCAACGAGATATCCAGGATATTTGTCAGAACTCCCTTTACTGCCATCACCACTAGGGGCTCAAACAAAAGGCGTACGGGACTGCCAGCGGGCCTGTACACCCTGCTCACCTCCAGTACCGGCGTTGCGTCGTCGGTTGCCAGATACAGGCAATCGATCGCTGGTGATGGCGGCGCTTTGGGCGTGAACCGCGCTCCCTTTCCGTGTGCGGCTCCGGGCCAGAGCGGTTGAATACGACTTCCCGCAGCTGCGCCGGACGGAGGTTTGAGCAAATGGTCGAACCCCACGCCGCGATACCATGGCCCGGAAAGTGACGTTCTCTTTAAGCTCGGTAGGATTTTGAGGAGATCGGCAAACGGTAGCACGGTCTTCAGGAAGGTATGCCGGCCATGGCATTGCTTAGCAGCGTGACCACCGCTTCCGCGTCTCCCGAGAGAATGACGTCAATCGGGGCTCGCTCGTCCAGATCCGGATGGGCGCTGTTCAGCCAGGCTCGTGCATCCTCGGGAGAAAGCGCTGCGCCGGAGATCAACTCAATGCTTCGTTTGATCGGACGCAGGCTTTCCTGCAAATTTGATGCAAACGGCGTTTTGTGAACAGCGGGATAACTCACCTTGAGCGCGCCCGCGAGTTGCCCAAGCGAAATTCCCAGGAATTGCGCCACCTTCTTGGCGTCGATGCGCCCAGTTTCCGGGTTATGAAGCTCGCGGTGGGACACCTCAACTGCCGGCCGACGTCTCGCCGCCAGGGCGCGCCGCACTCTCGTTACCAGTTCCCCGGGATGGAAAGGCTTGGAGATACAATCCGCCGCGCCCTCGGGGATCTTCGCCGGATTGGTTTGTTTCGTGCACATGATCAGCACAGGAACATTCAAACCAAGCTCGCGCATCTGTTCAATCACGCTCCTGCCGTTCATTTCTGGCATCACAACATCCACGAGCAGCAAATCGGGCGTCGCCGTCTGCAGCTTTTCCAAAAGTTTACGGCCGTCCGCGACTGATTCCACTTCATACTTCTCGCGCTCGAGTAGTTTGGTCAGGCTTTTGCGTGTGGACGCCTGCTCGTCGGCGATAAGGACTTTAGACATTTCATCAACCTCGTATCAACCGCCATTATACTACAAATGGAGATTCTCTACCGCGCCACTAGCCCGGAAATCACGTTTATGGATGCGGCTCTGATTCGTTCACTTCAGCCCGTACTTTTTCCTTTTTTCGAGCAGAGTCTTGCGGCTGATGCCCAGCGCCTCGGCGGCACGACTGATTTTGTAGTGAGTGGCTTCCAGCGTAGCGGCGATGACTTCGCGCTCGACGTCTTCGAGCGACCGCAGGCCTGCGGTGGAACCCGCGCCGCCCGTTGCCGCCGCGCGAATGTTGTCGGGAAGATCGGCCGGCTCGAGCGTGTCGCTGTGGGAAAAGACGAGGGCACGTTCCAGGGCATTGCGCAGTTCACGGACGTTGCCGGGCCAGGAATAAGTTGCGAGCATGCGGCGCGCAGGCTCGCTCAGGTGCGACCCGGGATGGCTGTGAATGGAACGCAGCGTCGCCAGCAAATAATCGGCGAGCGGCAAAATGTCGGCGCGACGCTCGCGCAACGGCGGCACGGTCAGCGCAAGAACGTTCAAACGGAAGTAGAGGTCTTCCCGAAAGTGGCCGCTAGCGACGGCGGCGTTCAGATCGACGTTGGTCAGGGCCACGATGCGTGCTTCAATGTGCAGTGTTTCCGTGCCGCCGAGTCGCTCGAAGCTCCGCTCCTGCAAAACGCGCAGAAGTTTGCCTTGCGCGCCGGGCGTGAGCGCGGCGACTTCGTCCAGAACGATCGTCCCTCTACCGCCAAGCTCTAGCCGGCCCAATTTGCGCTCGACGGCGCCCGTGAACGCGCCCAATTCGTGGCCGAAGAGTTCGCTTTCCACCAAGTTTGGCGGAAGGCTGGCGCAATCAATTTTCAAAAAAGGCGCGTCGCGGCGAGGGCCGAGTTCATGGACGAGGCGTGCGAGATGGTCTTTGCCAGTGCCGCTTTCACCGCTGATGAGAAGCGTCGTCGCAGCAGCAGCGACTTTTTGCGCGAGTTCGAGAAGACGCAGCGAAGCAGGGTCTTCCGCGATCCACGGCAATCGCTCCGTGCTCATTTGGAATAGGCTTCGCCGGCGGGTTGCGGCCCGCCGAACGAATGATTTCGCGCGGCGACGTCAGGCTCGTCGGGAATCTCGAGCTTTGGAGAAGAGCGCCAGAGACGTTCGAGGTCGTAATAGCGGCGCGCTTGCTCGCTAAAGACATGCAAGATGAAACCGCCAAAATCAATGAGCGCCCATTCCGCGGAGGCGCGCCCCTCGCGGTGCTTTGGCGAACGATGAAGATGTTTTTCGAGCTGGTCTTCGACTTCACCGCAAATGGCCTGGACCTGAGGCGTGCTGAATCCCGTGCAGATCACGAAATAGTCCGTGAAGGCTCCGACGCCACTGAGGTCGAGGACGGTTATCCCGGAAGCTTTTTTGTTTTGCGCCGCTTCGACTGCCAGACGGACGCCCTGTGGGAGAGAGTCTAATTTCACCGGTATAGGTCCTGTTTGAGAATGTATTCCTCGACGCGCACGGAGACAAGTCCATGGATGGACTGGCCGCGATTGGCGCGACGGCGAATGTCGGTCGCGGAAACGTCAACAGCGACGGAATCCAGGAGATAAATGCTGGTGTTATGAAGATGCGCGACGACCTGCGAAGGCGGATCTTCCGCGTCTTTTTTCGCGTCGGGGCGCGCGATCAAATCCGGTGGAATGACCAGCCGTAAGGCTTCCGGACGAATTCCGGGACGGTTGGCGACGATAAAATCGCAGAGACCAAGAAGCGTTTCGTATTCCTTCCACAGCGGGATGTCGAGAAAAGCGTCGGCCCCGACGATGAAGAAAATGCGATCGCCGTGCGCATTGTACGTGTGGCGGAAATAGCGAACGGTATCCACGGAATAGTGAAGCTGCGTGCCGCTGAAATCTTCGCCGGCTTCGGCGAGCGAAGGAACAAAGTGCGGATGCTCAGTGCAAGCAAGAGAGAGCATGGCGAAGCGGTGAGGGAAGGGAGCCAGGTGCTGCTTGAGCTTGTGCGGGGGCCGGCTCGCCGGAATGAAATGAATTTCGTCGAAATTGAAGCGGCGGTCGGCAGCGCGGGCCACGGCAAGGTGACCGTTATGAATCGGGTCAAAGGAGCCGCCGAACAGGGCGATACGGCGCGGGTGATGCTTTGCGGCGGTGCGATGCGCCTGCGCGAGGGTCAATGCGCCTCCCAAGAGGAGCGTGGGTTTGATTTTCTCACGAATTCTTAATCGGCGCTGGCAGCGTATCGTGCCTGGACGCTTTGTCGTCAATTTCCTCTGGGGCGAGAGGCAAATCAAGAGTTGTTTCGTGGGCCGGGCGCGGAATTTTGTCCAGTGCATCGGCAATGGCGCGAACGAGCTCGCGGACGCCATCTCCGGTGGCGGCGGAGATGACGTGGAATTCCAGATTACGCCCGCGGCAGAATTCTCGAAGAGCTTCGAGCCGCGTCTTGCCGGTAGTGGCGTCGAGCTTTGTGGCCACTACGATCATGGGCTTCTCCACGAGCGCATCGCTGAAGGCGTGCAGCTCGCCATTGATCACTTCAAACGAATGGATGGGGTCTTGGTCGTTTGCGTCGCTCGTGTCGATGAGGTGCACAAGCAGGCGGGTGCGCTCGACGTGGCGCAAAAAGCGAATGCCCAGCCCCGCGCCTTCGTGCGCGCCTTCGATGAGCCCCGGCAAATCGTCGACGACAAACGTGCGGCCGATTTCCTTGCCTTCCTTACCAGTTCCGCCATCGGCGTTGACTACGCCGAGATTGGGCTGAAGCGTGGTGAACGGATAATTCGCGATCTTGGGGCGGGCCGCAGAGATAACGGAAATGAGAGTAGACTTGCCCGCATTGGGATAGCCGACGAGTCCGACATCGGCGAGCAACTTCAGTTCGAGACGAAGGTGACGCTCTTCGCCCGGAAAACCGTCTTCGTGCTCGCGGGGAGCTTGATGCCACGGTTTAGCGAAGTTTTGATTGCCGCGCCCGCCGCGTCCGCCTTGCGCGATGAGCACGCGCTGTCCAGGGACGGCCAAGTCTGCGATGGTTTGGCCGGTTTGGTCGTCGTAAGCAAGGGTTCCGACGGGAACCTGGAGGATCATGTCTTCGCCGGAATGGCCGGTGCAATTCGAGCCTTCGCCGTGCCGGCCGCGGTCGGCTTTGAACTCGCGGTTGTAACGGTAGCGAAGCAGCGTGTTGTCGTTGGGATTTGCTTCGAGATAAATGCTGCCGCCGTGCCCGCCATCGCCACCGGATGGACCGCCGCGGGGAACGTATTTCTCGCGGCGAAACGCGACGCAGCCATTGCCTCCGTTGCCGGCCTTCACAAAGATTTTTGCTTCGTCAACAAACACGACAATGACACTCCAGGAGAACAGGCCGGGATGCGGCCACTCTCAAGTCTTAAGAAGGATAGCAAGAAGCACAGAGACATGATGGAACACGCCCAAGAAACTCAGGCGACTAATTGACGGCTGGAGCGGGCTCAGCTTGCTTGGCGGGCTGGACGCTGATATAGCGGCCGTGTCGGCCCCGGTCCGTGAACTTCACGTAGCCGGTTACGAGCGCGAAAAGCGTGTCGTCCTTGCCTTGGCCGACGTTTTCGCCGGCCTGGTGCCGCGTGCCGCGCTGACGCACAAGAATCGTGCCTGCGTTGACGAGCTGCCCGCCGAAGCGCTTTACGCCCAGCCTTTGTCCGTGAGAATCGCGGCCGTTTGTAGAGGAGCCGCCGCCTTTCTTGTGTGCCATGACGAATTTCCTTTTTTCTTGAAGACTTTTTTCTCTGAAAAACCCGAGCCGAAATTGAACGGGTTTGAAGGAGATTAGAGTTTGATTTCGCTGACTTCGACGGCCGTGAAATTCTGTCGGTGGCCGCGAGAAATTTTGTACTGATTGCCCTTCTTGAACTTGAGCACAGTGATCTTCTTGGCGCGGCCTTGCGAGACGATCTTTCCGCTCACGCTGGCTTTCGATGCATGGTCACCCAGAACGATTTTCTTCTCGTCGGTGTGGACGGCAAGAACCTTGCCAAAGGTCACTTTTTCACCGACTTCGCCGGCGACGCGCTCGATGCGAATGGTGTCGCCGGGTGCGACGCGATACTGCTTACCCCCGGTTTGAATAACGGCGTACATCTGCCCTCCAAGCTGTAAAGACAAACGTCAATTATAAGGGTGAAGCAGGTAAGCGGTCAACGAAGGAACGCGTAGCTGTGAAACCTATTTTGAAATGCTCCCTGGCTTATCCCGGCTAAAATGTCCCCTCGTACGAATCAGGCGCCTCGAGGACGATCACGGGGTGTAGCCGGATGACGCGAGCCGATGCCCGCGCCGACGCGAGGATTCGTGTTGGGGAGATCACCGAGCCCAGCTTCGCAGACCTAGCTCTCCCCTGTTTTCTTGTAAACATTGATTCTAAAGAGCTTAGGCATTCTGTAAGTGCTTTAGAATCAGTGTTTCCGGCGTTCTCTGTAAGTGTTGATTTTAATCGGTTTATGTTCCCGGGCAATCGTGCCAACTCTCGTAGCCTCGCTGCGGCTGCACACCAAGGCTAGCGCGGCCTAAGTCAGTCCAAGAAAAGAAAAACGCCAGCAAAAGGCTGGCGCTGCAGGGGCGAGATGGAGTATTACCTAAAGCGTACTCTAACGCGGGCAATAAGGCTGAGTCAGGAGAAAAACGGGCAAATGCCAAGTCCAGTGGTGGATCCTGTGATTCGGCTTCCTCGGTGTGAATTTTGAGCGAGATTTAAAAGAATCGCCGCGCGAGAAATCGCCCGATACCCGCAAAGCGACCGCAACTTTTGTTCCGAATTGGAGTTAACCTATGTAGGTGCTCCTGAGATGTGAGCCACCAGAAGCACTTAGATCGGACGAGTCTTGGTTGGGCGGTTCGGATCTAGCGAGGAAAAAGACCATGCGTTATCTAAAATATTTTGCGCTGTTGGCGTTACTAGGTTTTGTGGCGGTCGCACCGTCCCAGGCACAGGTGAGTGTAGGCGTTGGAGTTGGGCCTGTTGACGGCGGTTACTATGGCACAGCGCCGATTTGCCCTTATGGATATTACGGATACTACCCGTACGATTGCGCGCCTTATGGCTATTACGGACCGGATTGGTTTTACGGCGGTGTATTCATTGGCGCCGGACCGTGGTTCGGCGGATTCCGCGGAGGCTATTGGGGTCGTGACGGTTGGGGCCGCAGAGGCTGGGGTGGTCGCGGAGGTTGGGGCGGTCGCGGAGGTTGGGGCG
>Ga0187820_1000218_pt1 | contig 12459 bp, 14 predicted proteins | sample NC_wetland_sal_i_19_FD_132409 | JGI IMG/M metagenome (GOLD analysis project Ga0187820, IMG submission 132409) | Wetland sediment microbial communities from Neuse River Estuary, North Carolina, USA - SO4_5 | ecosystem: Environmental > Aquatic > Freshwater > Wetlands > Sediment | place: USA: North... | reverse complement strand
GTTCGGCGCGCCCGACCTCGACGCCCGCGCCGTCATCGCGAAAATGCATGCCCTCGCCCCGCACTGGCTGCAAGGCTGCCGCCTGCGCGAATGCTGGTTCGAGCCCACCTTCCACAAGCACGCCGGCAAGCTCTGCTCCGGCGTGCAGATCCACGTCGAGACCGGCTACGACCACCTCGCCTTCAAGCCCTGGCGGCTGATGGCGCTCGCCTTCAAGACCATCCGGGCGCTGCAGTCAGACTACCCGCTCTGGCGCGACTTTCCCTACGAATACGAAAACGACAGGCTGGCCATCGACCTGATCAACGGCAGCCCACTGCTGCGGGAATGGGTGGACGATGTGGCGGCGGTGCCGGACGATCTGGATGCGCTGACCGGGCCTGACGAAGCGGCCTGGCGCGAGGCCTGCGGTGGTTTGATACGCTATCGCTAACGGCGAGTACACCCCGTATGGATTGCGCTAGGATTGCGGTTCACCGGCCTCAACCCCAAGGACTATGCACGGGCAGCGCTGAACGAGACCGACTTGCCGCCAAGACGTATTCGCTACAAGCCGGCCAGCAGGTAAGATTGAGGAAGAAAATGGAGGCGCGCATGCCGACTATCAGCCAGTTCTTCGGGATACTGATTCAGATGTTCTGGCGGGAAAATGCGCCGCCACATTTTCATGCGCTGTATGGCGAATATGAAGCCCTGATCGACATCCGAACACTGGAAACAATCAAAGGCAGCTTGCCGAGACGCGCGATGGCAATGGTGCTTGAATGGGCGACACAACACCGTGCCGAGTTGATGGAGGACTGGAACCTATGCCAATAGAAACAGCTACCCAAGAACATCACCCCGTTGGAGTAATCGCGGCCGCACCCTGGCGAATACGGACTGTTGGCGTATTACCGGGTTATCGGCTTTCAATCACCTGCAATGACGGCACCAGCGGCATCGTCGACATGAGCGGTCTGGTCACAAGTGAACAAGCGGGTATTTTTGCCGCATTGAAAGATGAACAAGTGTTCAACCAGGCATTCCTTGAACTGGGCGTAGTGACTTGGCCGAATGGCGCCGATTTCGATCCGGAATGGTTACATGACGAGGTAGGGGAAAATAAAGCGTGGTCGGTTCCCTTTTAACGCAATCCCCTTGCCTGATAAATCATTTACGCCGACAAATGTCGGCGACGTTACGTTAGACCGGTGGCACGAATGGGTCTGAGAAAAATTCTGATGGGTGAAATATTATCGCCGGATGGGTCGGCTGGCAGAGTGTTCCGCCTAGCCTCTGAGGTTGCAGGGCTAATTGTTTTCCTGGTAGGCGTCGTACTGTTAGTGCCAAGAATTTTCTCGGCCTTCGCCCTTTTGTCTGCCGGAACCTTAATCGTAATACGCCGCAAAACATACTCTGAGTTCGGGCTCATTCAAGGTCGCTGGGCTACTGTCATTGGCTCTACATTTTTGCTGGTTGGTGGTGGTATGGCGATTTATGAAATATTCAAAGCCTAACCCTGTGCTCACCCCGGATGCCCTACGTGCCGCTTCGCGGCATTCCAGTTAGCGCAGGGCGAAATAACCAACGGGCATCGCGCCGGATGTCTTGATATCGCTGATTTGGTGCAATGCGATTTGCTCATTGCAACCAACGCAGGGCTACTCCCTGCCTACCCTGCGCAGCATTACCAAGCAACTCGCGACCAGACCAGAACCACAGTCATCCCAAGCCCCACCCGACACACCAAAACCGCACAGATCAAAAACGACAACAAAAACCGGCAATTTGTAATATTTCGGAAACTTTTCAGCCAAGTTGATTTCCTAGTCGTCTCGAACTTTATTCGGAAGAACCAACGTGATCGACGATCCCTACCAGGAATTCAACCGAGAAGACATGATCTTGCGGGACTGGCTTGCACTGGACCGTACCGTACTCGCCAACAAGCGTACCTTTCTCGCCTACGGCCGCACCGCGATTGCAATGATGGCGTTGGGCATCGCATTCGTTAAGCTGATCAATCACGAGTTCTTCGAGATCAGCGGTTTCGCTCTGATCTTTCTCGGTGTGGTCGTGTTCCTGATCGGCCTGCGCGAATTCGCCAGCAACAGCAAGCGGTTCAAGCGGCTGGTCGAAAAGGAACGGGCCTTCGAGGAACACATGCGCCAGGAACTGGCCGAAGATCGGGCTACAAGATAGCCACCACGCACGGCCTGGCCGGCTGATTCAAGCGCTACGGCCAGGCGGCCAACCCCTCGCGCACCGTCGGATACTTCAACCGATACCTCAATTCACCCTTGATCCGGCCATTGGTCAGCCGCCGCGACTCGGACAGAAAGGTGCGCATCGCCGGCGTCACCGCCGCCATGACTTCTGCCTTCGGCAGGCGCGGCGGTCTGGCCACGCCGATCTGGTCGGCAACCACGTCGAACCAGTCGCCCATTTTCAGCCCGCTGTCGTCGACCGCGTTGTAGAGCCGGTTGCGGCCGGCGCGATGGAACGCGGCAATGGCCAGGCCGGCCAGGTCTTCGGCATGGATGTGGTTGGTGTAGATGTCCTCTTCCGGGCGCAGCGCCGGCAGGCCCTTGCGCACCCGCTCTTCGGGCATGCGGTCCTGGGCGTAGATGCCGGGTGCGCGGAGGATGGCGAGGCCGACTCCAGTGCGTGCCGCCCACTGCCGCAATTGCCGTTCGGCATCCTGCCGGCGGGTTGCCCGCGCATTCTTCGGCCGTGCCGGCCATGTCTCGGGCACCACCGTGCCGCCGCAGTCGCCATAGACGCCGCTGGTGCTGACGTAGATCAGCGTCCGCGGTAAACTCGCCGCGCTCAGGGCTGCAATCAGGTGACGGGTGCGCGGGTCGTGATGCCCCTCGGCCGGCGGCGGCGCGAAGTGGAACACGACGTCGGCCAGTCCGGCGCTGCGGCGCAGACTGCGGCGGTCGTCGAGATCGCCGATCACGGGTATCACGCCGGCGGCACGCAGTTCATCCGCCCGCTCATTGGACCGCAGCAGGCCGTAGACTCTGGCCTTGCCGCGCAGTTGCCGGGCCGCACGCAGACCCACGTCGCCGCAGCCGATTATCAGTATTCGTAACATGCTCAGTATCAGAAGGAATCAACAATGTCTCACCAGGTCACGATCAAACCCAGCGGTCATCAGTTTACCGTGATGAGCGGCGAAACCGTTCTCGAAGCCGCATTGCGGGAAAACATCGCGCTGCCTTATGGCTGCCGCAACGGCGCCTGCGGGGCCTGCAAGGGCAAGGTGCTGGCGGGTGAACTGGATCATGGCGCCTATCAGGCGCACACACTGTCCGACGAAGAGATCAGCCAGGGCCTGACCCTGTTCTGCACGGCCAAGCCCTGCTCGGACCTGACCATCGAGGTCAAGGAAATCGGCGCCGCCAAGGACATTCCGGTCAAGACCGTGCCCTGCCGGGTCGAGAAGATGGAGAAACTGGCCGACGACGTGATGGTGCTCTGGCTGAAACTGCCGAGCAGCGAACGACTCCAGTACCTGCCCGGCCAGTATGTGGACTTCCTGCTCAAGGACGGCAAGCATCGCAGCTTCTCCCTGGCCAACGCTCCGGAGTCGGACGAGACGCTGGAACTGCACATCCGCTACGTGCCGGGCGGCTTCTTCACCGAGCAGGTGTTCAACACCGTCAAGCCGAAGGACATCATGCGCATCAAGGGCCCGCTGGGCAGCTTCTTCCTGCGCGAATCGGACAAGCCGATCATCTTCCTGGCCGGGGGCACCGGTTTCGCGCCGATCAAGAGCATCCTGGCCCACGCCTTCCACCACGGCGTCGACCGCCGGATGGTGCTGTACTGGGGCGCCCGGGCGCGGCCCGACCTGTATATGGACGAACTGCCGGCCCGGTGGCATCAGGAACACGGCCACTTCAGCTACGTGCCGGTGCTGTCCGAACCCAAACCGGCCGACAACTGGTCAGGCCGGACCGGACTCGTGCATCAGGCCGTGCTGGACGATTATCCCGATCTGTCGGGTTATGAGGTGTATGCCTGCGGTGCGCCGGCGATGGTCGATGCCGCGAAGCGCAACTTCATGGCCAGGGGGTTGCCGGAGGATGCGTTCTTCTATGACGCCTTCTCATTCCAGGAAATCCACTAGCCTAGGGTCACGCCGAACGGGTCGAGAGCCGCGAACGGGTTTGAACCCGTTCATCCCGAAGGATTATTTCCCCAGCCGGGCCTCGATGGCCTGGCGGGCCGCGGTCACTTCGCCGATCTCGGTTTCCAGGTCCTTCAAATAGACTTCCACCTCCTGCTCATTGCCTTCCGCCATGGCCGCATAGGCCGCAATCAGCACGGCCAGGGTCTGTTGCTCTTTCTTCAAGGAGCTGCGCGCCAGGGCAAGAGCATGCGCGGTCTGGCCGGAGAGATAGGCGGCAATGGCGCGGGACAGTTCATCCTCGGCCTTGTCGCTGCTGCGCCGCCGATGCCAGGCACGCACATCGGACGGCAGGCGCAAGGCCAGGCGGGTCATCCGGACGCCGAAATAGCCGAGGCTGAACACCACCACCAGAAGGATCGCGGCCAGCAGGAACGACATCTCTAGCCGCCAGGGCGGCAGCGAAATGACAACATAACCGGCGTCGAGCCGGGCCAGCAGGGTGATCACCACCGCCAGCACGAACAGCAGCAGGAACCAGAAGACCGAACGCATCAGTGCGTCGCCCCGACCATGGCGTGAAGCACGCTCAGACTTTCGAGATTGACGTCCTGCAGCGCCACGGGCATGACGGACAGCTCCTTCAGATCCTGCAGCATGCTCCTGGTCAGCTCGTCGTTCTGGTTGAAGTACTCGGTGATCCACTTCTGGCACGCTGCAATATCCGAGCGGAAGGTCGCTTCGTCGCGCTGCAGCACCGCGAGCCGCGCCGACAACAGCCGGAGCTTGAGATTCTGGCGCAGGAAATAGGTCTGCGAGGGTTCGAGCAGGGCCAGGTCGGGATGATCCAGGCGGCGGATGCGCACCAGTTGCTTGAACTCGCCCCAGGCCTCGGAGCCCAGCCGGCCGACCCAGTCCGCCGCACCGGAACCGGTCTTGGGCTGTGGCTGTTTCGGCGCTTCCTGCTCGGACTCCAGTTTCAGCTTGTCGACATTCTGCAGCAGCGCGTCCAGTCGGGCATTGATACCGACGATATCGGCGGCCGGCATCAGCTTGAGCTTGGCCGAGTCCCGGCTGATCGCGGCGCGCAGGCGCTCGAACTGGGGCTTCTTCATCCGGCCGAGCCGGGCCGCGGCGGCATCCAGCCCGAGCACGGCGGCGCGGACGTTACCGGCCATCTCCAGCTGCTGGTCGGCCAGCAGCAGGGTCTGCTCGATATCGGCCAGCAGACGCTCGTCCTGGCCGCGAGCCAGGTCCTGATACATCGACTCCAGCGCCAGTTCCTGGTTCTGCGTTTCCTGCGCCTTGGCCTCGAGCGCCGCCATCCGGTTGGTCAGCGCGTCCACGGTGGCACGGACCGTCTGGGCCGCGGAGCGGGCCTCCTTGCTGGAATTGTCGAACTCGCCGATCCGGCGGGCCATCTGCAGTTCGAGGTCCTGGATGCGCGACTGCATGTAGAAGAAGGCGCTGCCGGCTGCCGCGAACGCCAGCAGGGACAGGACAAGGGCCAGCGGACCCACCCAGCCCGACCGGGGAGCGGACGGTGGAACGGGAGTTGAAGCGTTCGTATCAGTCATGTTCGGGATTGAACCAGTCCAGCAGTCCGGAGACAAGGCCGTCATCGCCTGGGGCCGTGATAATGACTTTCACCACGCCGCGTTCCCGGGCCACAGCGGCGATCCGCTCATGGATCACGAACATCGGTGTGGATATCAGCAGCGCCGCGCCTTCGTCCCCGAGCAGATCGAACAGGTTGGCCAGGATTTCGCGGCTGGTCACGGTGACGGCGCGGACCCCGCCCTGACGCCAGACCGCAAGCAGGGCGCGGGGATCGACGGCCGGCTTCACGCGCCGGTAGGCCTGGGCGTAATCGACCGTGGCACCGCGCTGGCGCAGCGTGTCGGCCAGCATTTCGCGGCCGCCCTCGCCGCGCACGATCAGGATGTGCTGGCCGGCCACCTGCTGCAGGCGTTCCAGGGCCAGCAGGCTTTCACTGTCGGCCCCGTCTTCCGGCACCAGCACGTGGTGCGCCTGGTAACTGGACAGGGCACGGGCCGTGCCGCGGCCCACGGCCGCCAGCGAGAAACCGCGCGGCCAGTCGCCGAAACGCTCGTGGATGAAGGGCCAGAAAGACTCGACCGCGGTGGGGCTGATGAAGATGATGAGGTCGTAGTCGCGCAGCTTGCCGATGACATGGGCCAGTGCCGCCGGATCGCTCGGCGGCTCGATGTCCAGCCCGGGAAACAGGATGACGTTGCCGCCCAGCGCATCGAGCCGGCTCTCCAGCTCTTCCGCCTGACCGGCAGGCCGGGTGACCAGGATGCCGACGCCGTCGAGGGGCAGGACGCTCATTCCGGCCGCTGGATCAGTTCGGCCAGGAGCTTGTCCGCACCCTGGTCGATCAGCGCCTGGGCGACCCGATTGCCGAGTGCTTCGGGATCGGCCATGCCGCCTTCGGCTTCGGCCCGGAACATGCGGACGCCGTCCAGGTCGGCGACGAAGGCACGCAGATGCAGCCGGCCATTGCTTTCCACGGCATAACCGCCGATCGGGGCCTGGCAACCACCCTGCAGGCGGCGGCTCATGGCCCGTTCCGCCCGCGTGCAGGCGGCGGTGACCGGATCGTTCAGCGGCGCCAGCAGGCGGGCCACTTCGGGCTCGCCGCTGCGGATCTCGATGCCCAGGGCACCCTGTCCCACCGCCGGCAGGCTTTCTTCCGGACTCAGGATGGCGGCGATGCGGTCGGTGAAGCCCAGCCGCTTCAGCCCGGCAGAGGCCAGGATGATGGCGTCGTACTGGTCTTCGTCCAGCTTGCGCAGCCGGGTGTTGACGTTGCCGCGCAGGGTGTCCACCACCAGATGCGGGAACCGGGCGCGCAACTGGGCCTGGCGGCGCAGGCTCGACGTGCCGACCTTGGCGCCCCCGGGCAGTTCGGCCAGCGACTTGAAGTGGTTGGAGACCAGGGCGTCGCACGGATCTTCCCGCTCGGGGATGGCGACCAGCTCGAAGCCGTCCGGCAGGTCCATCGGCACATCCTTCAGCGAATGCACCGCCAGATGGGCCCGGCCGGCCAGCATGGCCTGCTCCAGTTCCTTGACGAACAGGCCCTTGCCGCCGATGCGGGACAGCGGCGAATCGAGGATCTGGTCGCCCATGGTGGTCATGCCCAGCAGTTCGACGGTCAGACCGGGATGAAGCGCCTGCAGGCGGTCGCGGATATGATGGGCCTGCCAGAGGGCGAGCTGGCTTTCCCGGGTGGCGATGATTAGTTTTTCAGACATATGAATGGATCGGCAAGTTGCTCTAGAATCGAGCCTGTATCAAAGGAGTGGCAAACGATGAAGAAAGTGGTTACCTGGCTGTTCGTAATACTAGCATGCGTCACGGCTCCCGCCTGGGCCGACGTGGATGGCATTGCCCCGGTCAGCGATCTGCAGCAGGATGCCGCCTCGGCCCGCGCCATCAAAGGCGCGATCCTGCTGGTCATGGTCGCCGAGAACTGCGTCTATTGCGAACACGTGCAGAATGACTTTCTGGTCCCGATGAGCCATAACCCGACCTATCGGGATCGGCTGGTCATGCGCCGTATCCTGGTCTCCAGCCTGGACAACGTGCGCGGATTCGACGGCAAGCCCACCACGCCGGCCGAACTGGCCAGTCTTTACGGCGCCAAGTTCACGCCCACCGTCGTCCTGCTCGACAGCACGGGACACCGTCTGGCCAAACCCCTGATCGGCTTCAGCAGCCCCGACTATTACGGCATGTACCTGGACGATGCCATCAACGAGGCCGTCGCCAAGGTGCGCACCCCGGCAGCCACCGCCTCCGCCGACTAGCCGGCTGGCATGACCCTCCCTGCATCCAAACTGGTTTTCCATGACTACTCCAGATAAGACCTGGTCAGAACGTTTTTCCGAGCCCGTCTCCGAACTGGTCAAGCGCTACACCGCCTCGGTGTACTTCGACAACCGCCTTGCCCGCCACGACATCAAGGGCTCGCTGGCCCACGCCCGGATGCTGACCCGGCAGGGCATCATCTCCGCCGACGACCTGGCCGCCATCGAACGGGGCATGGCCACCATCCTGGCCGAGGTCGAGCGCGGCGAATTCGTCTGGGACCTCGACGACGAAGACGTCCACCTCAACATCGAGAAACGTCTCACCGCCCTGGCCGGCGACGCCGGCAAGCGGCTGCACACCGGCCGTTCGCGCAACGACCAGGTGGCGACCGACATCCGGCTCTGGCTGCGCGACGAGATCGATCGCATCGTCAGCCTGGTCGGCGACTTCCAGACCAGCCTGCTGAACCTGGCCGAGCAGCATGCCGCCACGCCCATGCCCGGCTTCACCCATCTGCAGGTCGCCCAGCCGGTCACCTTCGGCCATCACCTGATGGCCTACGTCGAGATGAGCCAGCGCGACAAGGAACGCTTCCTCGACTGCCGCAAGCGGGTCAACCGCCTGCCGCTGGGCGCCGCCGCCCTGGCCGGCACCAGCTACCCCATCGACCGCGAATCGGTGGCCGCCGAACTCGGCTTCGACGGGGTCTGCGAGAACTCTCTCGACGCCGTGTCCGACCGCGATTTCGCGATCGAATTCACCGCCGCCAGCGCCTTGCTGATGACCCACCTGTCGCGCCTGTCGGAAGAACTGATCCTGTGGATGAGCCCGCGCGTCGGCTTCATCGACCTACCCGACCGCTACTGCACCGGCTCGTCGATCATGCCGCAGAAGAAGAATCCCGACGTGCCCGAACTGGTGCGCGGCAAGACCGGCCGGATCAACGGCCATCTGGTCGCCCTGCTGACCCTGATGAAGTCGCAGCCGCTGGCCTACAACAAGGACAACCAGGAAGACAAGGAACCGCTGTTCGACACCGTCGACACCGTGGTCGACACCCTGCGCATCTATGCCGACATGCTGGCCGGGCTGGGCGAAAAGGAAAACGGCGTCCGGATCGGCAACATGCGGGCCGCGCTGTCGCAGGGCTTCGCCACCGCGACCGACCTGGCCGACTACCTGGTCAAGAAGGGCTTGCCGTTCCGCGACGCGCACGGCGCCGTCGCAAAGGCGGTGCGCATCGCCGAGACCAGCGGCCGCGACCTGCCGGAACTGAGCCTGGACGAACTGCGCGAATTCTCGCCGCTGATTGAAGCCGACGTGTTCGATGTGCTCACCGTGGAAGGTTCCCTGGCCAGCCGCAACCACATCGGCGGCACTGCGCCGGAGCAGGTCCGCGCCGCTATCCGGCGGGCACGCGAACGGCTTTGACCAAGTCGCGTTCCAACATCGCACCACCGCATTACTTCTGATCGCGTAACCGCCTGACTCGTTTTCCGGTTCCGGACCCTGCTGGTCCGGTCCGGCTTGCGTGCCCGATATCGATGGCAACTGCATGTCAGCCCGCGCTCCTGAGGCCCAATATCCCGACCGCAGTGACATCGCCCTCCCAAACGGCGAACCGTTCATTGCAGTCCAATCAGGAAACGTGAACAGCCATATCTTTCCAGCCTCATTCCTGGAACTAAGGCAAAGCCTGTATTCATGAATTGCCGGCATCCTGACGGGCTATGCTGGGTTTAATGATGTCCAAAGTCAGAAAGGGGCACATGAAGGAGGAACCACTGCTATCTCCCCGGTCGCTGCAAACGAAGGAGACCACCAGACTAGAACATGCCGCCCCGGAAACGGCGTGTTCATCGGCATCTTCTGTCCAGGAGTTGCTGTATGAACTGCGGGCATACCAGCTCGAACTGGAGGAATCGCGCGATCGCTTTGCTGATTTCTATGATCTGTCGCCCGTTGCCTGTCTTACCCTCACCGATAGTGGCCTGATCTCCGACACCAACCTGACGGGTACCTCATTGTTGAGGACTGATCGTAGCGAGATCCTCCAGCACCCGTTCGCGGATTTCGTCATACCGGAGCATGCGGACCGCTGGCATTTCCACTTCGCCAGCGTGCTGGGACAGGACCTCAAGATGGACTGCGAACTGACGCTACAGTGTAGCGACAGCACCCTGGTTGAGGTTCGGCTGAACAGCCTGCGTCTGGTCAAGAACGATCGGCCCGCCATGGTCAGGGTGGTGTTGACCGACATCACCGAACGCAAGCAGATCCAGGACGCACTGCAAACCGCCAGTCGTCGCAAGGACGAGTTTCTGGCCATCCTTTCCCACGAACTGCGCAATCCACTGGCGCCGATGCGCAATGCCCTGGAAATCCTCAAGCTCAAGGGATCATCCGATCCTGTTCTGAAAAGCGCCCGGGACATGATCGACAACCGGCTGCAGTACATGACCCGGCTTGTCGACGACCTGCTGGATGCCAACCGCATCTCCCAGGGCATCCTGGAACTGAAGAAGGAAAGACTCGATCTGACCAGCATTCTCGGCCAGTCGATCGAGGCCTCCCAGGCCGACGCCGAACAGGCCGGTCTCTCGCTGACCGTCGCCATGCCGCCGCATCCCGTCTGGCTTGATGCCGATCCGTTACGTCTGGAGCAGGTCTTTCTCAACCTGCTCGTCAACGCCTGCAAGTTCACCGACAAAGGCGGCCACATCAGGGTCACGGCCGAAGTGGATGGACAAAACGCGACCATACGCTTTGCCGACAACGGCATCGGCATCGCACCCGAACACCAGTCTTCGCTGTTCGAGATGTTCAGGCAGGTGACCTCCAGCGAAACCCCGTCGCTTGGCGGGCTGGGCATCGGACTGTCACTGGCGAAATCGCTGGTCGAACTGCACGGCGGCCGGATCGAGGTCAACAGCGAAGGCATCGGCAAGGGCAGTGAGTTCATCGTGCGGCTGCCCATCCTCGACAGGTTGCCGGATGAAGCGGCGACGCCGGAACAGCGTGGCGACATGCCTGACGGCATGAGCCGACGCATTCTGGTGGTGGACGATCAGGAGGACATCACTGCATCGCTGGTCATGCTGCTTGAGATTTACGGCCACCAAGTCGAAACCGCGCACGATGGCCTGGAAGCCGTCGAGACCGCCCGGCGATACCGACCCGATGTAGTGCTGCTAGACATCGGGCTGCCCAGGCTGGATGGCTATGAGGTCTGTCGGCTGATGCGGGAACAGCCATGGGGGCGGGACATGCAGATCATTGCCATGACGGGCTGGGCACAGGAAGGCGATCGTCAGAAATCGGACGAGGCAGGATTCGATCTGCACCTGGTCAAGCCGGTTGATCCGGCGGCTCTGATGAACATGCTGGGCCGCCGCTCGATCGAGCAGGACTAGCCCGAACGTGTTATCCGACAGGCGGACCGTTCCCTCAACGGCGCCAGATATACAGACTCACGCACAGACCGATTCCCACCACATAAAGTTGCCAGGTCTCGAAAATCACATAGGGATAGAGCATCAGGGCAATGCCCAGCCATCGGGTCGTCTTGCGCGAGTTCTTTCGGCCATAGCGATATGCCGCGATGCCGATCACGCTGAACAGGATCATGCCGAACAGATAGGCCGGGGTGGGCAGGGTGAGGCCCAGTGATTGAAGCATGTTCAGTTCGTCTTCCACGTTCTACTCCGTCAGTGATCGATCCAGGTTCACGGCATGGGCCGCCACCCACGCCAGCTTGCCGGACCGGGGCAATTGCTTGAGGCGGTATTCGAGCCTGGCCGCGTTTGATCTGGTGGCACAGTGATCGCAGGCCAGAAAACGGACCGGCGGATTGAGGCGGGTGTAGATCGCGCCCTTGCCGGTCGCGTGCCGGTCGAAGCGGCGCGCCAGGTCGTTGGTTATCCCGGTATAGAGTTTCCCGCCCGCGCATTCAAGCACGTAGACGAACCAGGTTTCGGTGGGCGGGCAGTAGCATTCCATGCCCTCAGTTTAATGGACTGCAAACGGAATGAGGCAGCCCGTTGCGCATTGCCTCGGCAGCAGGAACTCCTCGAATCGCAACCAGTCCCATTACACAAAGAGTGCAACCGTTGAGGAGGAATGAAAATGAAGACTCGCGGATTCGTCGCATTGTGTGCCCTGTGCCTGGCCGTGCCGTTTTCAGGCTTGGCCATCGCAGCCGACATGCCGACTGCAGCCGCCACCGAACAATCCCATGACCAGGCCGCTGTCGGCTATCTGGGCGTGATGATCGAATCGGTGCCCGATGCAACACGGGCTCAACTGGGTGATGTCCTGCCCTCCGGCCAGGGGGTCATGATCCATGATGTCGTGGACGGTTCGCCGGCCGCCAAGGCCGGACTCAAGGCCTATGACATCCTGCTCGATTACGGCGATCAGAAACTGTATTCGGCAGAACAGCTGAGCAAGCTGGTGCAGGCCGACCGCCCCGACACGAGCATCAGGCTGAAGTACATCCG
>Ga0187820_1000217_pt1 | contig 12500 bp, 9 predicted proteins | sample NC_wetland_sal_i_19_FD_132409 | JGI IMG/M metagenome (GOLD analysis project Ga0187820, IMG submission 132409) | Wetland sediment microbial communities from Neuse River Estuary, North Carolina, USA - SO4_5 | ecosystem: Environmental > Aquatic > Freshwater > Wetlands > Sediment | place: USA: North... | reverse complement strand
GACGGTTGCGGACGGATTGAAAACAATCTCCGCGCCGTTCAGTCCGAGGCACCGCGCGCCTTCCGGAAAATGGCGGTCGTAACAGATATATACGCCGACGCGCGCGTGGCGTGTCTGGAAAACAGGATAGCCGGCGTTGCCCGGCGTGAAATAAAACTTTTCCCAAAAACCAGGATGGCAGTGAGGAATATGGTGCTTGCGGTATTTCCCGAGGTAGCGGCCATCCGCGTCGATCACCGCAGCGGTGTTGTAATAAACGCCGGTCATTTCGACTTCGTAAACCGGCACGATCATCACCATTTGATGCTTCTTGGCGAGTTTTTGCATGTGGGCAACGGTGGGGCCGTTGGGAACGCGCTCGGTTAGTTCGTACCAGCGCGTTTGCTGCTCGGCGCAAAAATACGGCCCGTAAAAAAGCTCTTGAAGGCCGAGGATTTGCACTTTTTTCTTGGCGGCCGCGGCGATCAACTTCTCGTGTTTGGCCATCATTTTTTCTTTGATTTGTGCGAGAGAGAATTTCTCCGGCGACCATTCGCAACTGGCCTGGATAAGGCCGCAGCGCACGACTCGGGGCATGGCGTACCTCCCACGAAGCTCTTCGCGGATTACTGGCAAAAGTTTACCCAATGCCTGCTAACCCCACAAGGAAAAGCAAGATTCGGAATTGCCCTAATTTGGTTTTCTTACCTCGCTGTGCCGCCATTTCTTGATATCGCCTTGCGCCAACAAGCGGCCACCTCGGACGAGGAACTCGATACGTTTGGCGACAAGCTTGTATCCAGCATCACCCTCCGGTAGGTCGCTGCCCATTGTGTCTGCGACTTTGATAATCACAGAGGCAACTTTCCTCCAAGATGTCTGACTAACGGAGAGAATAACTTCATCAATTTGAAGGTCGCTCAAGGGACTCATTGTCAACGCCTTCAGAATGCTCTCAGGCTTTGGAACTCCGTTCCATCGGAGAATGCGTTTTCGAAATTAGGACACTACCCAAGATTCAGATGTTTCCCAGCCATTTTCGAGAAGGCCGCATTGAGTTTTTACGCGATTGGGTTCATAGTGCTGCGCGGGAACTGGTCGAGGATAACTGGTTTCGTTCCACGTGTTTTTCCTCTGCCGCACCGGTTAAAAATCTGCAAAAGAGGTGTCTTGTGATCCGCATCGATCGTCCCGCAATGATTGTGCTTGCTGTCTTGTCGATTTTTCCGTGCGCAATAGCCACGAAAGCACAGCAGTATCCCGAGAGCACGTTCCAGGAGATGCGCTGGCGGATGATCGGCCCGACTCGCGGCGGGCGCACGCGCGCGTCGTGCGGAGTGCCCAGCCAGCCGAATGTTTTTTACGTTGGCGCGGTGAATGGCGGGGTATGGAAAACGGACGATGCCGGGCGAACGTGGACGCCCATTTTTGACGACCAGCCGACGCAATCCACCGGCGCGATCGCCGTGGCGCTTTCCGATCCGAACGTCGTTTATGTTTCGAGTGGAGAAGGCCTCGCCCGTCCTGACCTCGCAGTGGGCAACGGAATCTACAAGTCAACCGATGCCGGTAAATCGTGGACGCATCTTGCCGCGTTGCGCGATAGCCAGGGGATTCCCGCTCTTGCGGTTGATCCCCACGATGCGAACCGTGTATTCGCCGCCGTGCTCGGACATCCTTATGGTCCGAACGAAGAGCGCGGAATCTATCTCTCGACCGACGGTGGACAGAATTGGGAGAAGGTGCTTTCGAAAGATGAGAACGTTGGTGGCTCCGATGTCGAGATCGATCCTTCGAATCCGCAAATCGTTTACGCAGCGATGTGGGAATTGCGCCTGGGCCCGTGGGAAGACGGGAATGAATACCAAGGAACTGGCGGCGGACTTTTCAAATCCACCGACGGCGGCAAAACATGGAATGCGCTGACGAACGGATTGCCTAAGGGCGTGATTCAAGTCAACCTCACGATTGCGCCCAGCCAGCCGAGCAGACTCTTTGCCAGCGTGGCGAGCGCGCGCGGCGAAACGGGAACGGGCTCGGTCGTCGGGATTTATCGCTCCGATGATGGCGGAGAAAAGTGGGAGCAGATCACGAAAGACCCGCGGCCAGCGGGGCGCATCGGCGGCGGCGATTTGCCGATGCCGAAAGTCGATCCGAAAAATCCGGACATCGTATACAGCACGAGCACCGTGACGATGAAATCGACGGATGGCGGAAAAAATTGGATGGGTTTTCGCGGAGCGCCGGGCGGAGACGACTACCAGAACATGTGGATCAATCCGAATGATCCGGACATCATGCTGCTGGTCGGCGATCAGGGCGCGCTGGTCACGGTGAACGGCGGGAAGACGTGGAGCACATGGTACAACCAGGCGGACGCGCAGCTTTATCACGTGGCGACCAGCGGTTCGTTTCCGTATCTCGTTTGCGGCGGACAGCAGGAGAGCGGCTCAGTCTGCGTCTCCAGTCGCGGCAACGACGGGGAAATCACGTTTCGCGACTGGCATCCTGTCGGCGTAATCGAGTACGGATATGCCGCGCCGGACCCGCTGAATCCGGACATTGTCTATGGAGCTGGCCGGCGCGAAGTTTCAAAGTATTGGATTAAGACGGGCCAGGTGCAGGATGTGACGCCGGTTGCCGCGGCCGACCCCAAATACCGCTCCGACCGCACGCAACCCATCCTGTTTTCGCCTGTCGATCCGCACATCCTATACACCACCATGAATTTTCTCTTCAAAACGACGGACGGCGGGCATACGTGGCAAACCATCAGTCCCGATCTCGCACGCGAGCACAACGACATTCCCGCGAGTCTCGGCAACAGCGCCGCGAAGGATCCGCACGCCGAAAAACTGCGCGGCGTCATTTATTCGTTGGCGCCGTCATTCAAATCCGTGAATACCATCTGGGCGGGAACGGACGACGGGCTGATTTGGAACACGCGAGACGGCGGAGCGCACTGGAAAAACATCACGTCGCCCGAGTTGACCTCGTGGAGCAAAGTCACGCAGATTGCCGCGTCGCACTTCGACGACGAGACCGCGTACGCATCGGTGAGCCGGTCGCGTATCAACGATCAGCATCCGTACATTTATCGAACGCACGACGGCGGGAAGACGTGGACTGCCATAATTAATGGCTTGCCGGATGATTCGGCGGTTGACACCGTGCGCGAAGATCCCGTCCGCAAGGGCCTTCTATTCGCCGGGACGGAAACCAGTGTGTGGGTGTCTTTCGATGACGGCGACCACTGGCAGAGCCTCGAACTAAATCTGCCGCACTCCTCGATGCGCGATCTGTGGATTCACGACGATGACCTGATCGTAGCGACGCACGGGCGATCGTTCTGGGTTTTGGACGACATCACGCCGCTGCGGCAAATCTCCGAGACGATGGAAAAGGCTAGCGCATTTCTTTTCAAGCCGAGCGCAGCGTATCGCGTCATGCGGGATACCAACACCGACACGCCCATTCCTCCCGACGAACCGACGGCAAAGAATCCTCCCGATGGCGCGATTGTGGATTATTTCCTCGCCCAGCCCGCGGAGGGGGCCGTTACGCTGGAAATTCTCGACGCGCAATCCAAAGTCGTGCGGCGGTACGCCAGCACCGACAAGCCGGAGCTGAGCGAGGAAGAACTCGCCACTCAATTAATTCCGCCCTATTGGGTTAGGATGCCGAAAATTCTTTCGACCGCCGCAGGGATGCACCGCTGGGTGTGGGACCTTCACTACGCTACGCCGGAGTCGGCGCGATTTGGCTATCCCATCGCCGCTGTTCCCGAGGACACGCCGCGATTGCCGCAAGGACCGAGCGCGCTGCCTGGCCAATACACCGTCCGTCTGATCGTAAATGGGCATACCTACAACGAACCTCTGACTGTAAAAATGGATCCGCGCGTGAAGACGACTCACGAAGGCTTGGTCGAAATGTTCCAGCTGCAAAGCCGCCTCGCCGCGCTTATGAGCGAAAGTACGGCGGACGTCACGCAGGCGCAGTCCGCTCATGAACAATTGCAGAAGCTCGCGCCGCAAGCGAGTGGACCGCTGGCCGAGGCAATTTCCGCGTTCGATAAAAAGGTGTCGGCCCTTCTCGGCGGCGGTGGCGGCTTCTTCGCACCTCCTTCGCCGAAGCCGACGCTCAGCCGCGCCAACGGCGAAGCGTCCGCGCTCTATGGCGAAGTCGGACGTGCCGACGCCGCTCCAACCGCCGCGCAAATGAGCGCCGGGGCGGATACCGGCAAGACTTTCGCGGCCGTCTCAAAGGATTGGAAGCAGCTAGTCTCCGTGGATCTCCCGGCGTTGAACCGCCAGCTTCGCGACGCCAATCTTCCGGAGATTCATTTCGTATCCAAAGCGCCCGAGCAAGACGATTCCGATGACATCGATTGATTGTGCGCGCGAATAGTCGGAACGTCAGCGGTTGGCCTCCGCATTTTTAGCTGAGGGAACAATTGTTCGGAGTTCGGTGCGGCCAAACTAAAAAAAGAGTGAGGTGGATGAGGGCGGCGGTCCTGGAACTTTTCTCTGCCAATTTGCGTCAGGAACGGCCTCGTTCGAGTTCCCTCTGAACTTGCGCCGCAGGCGAGTTTATTGCGGCTTCAGAAGCTCGTGCCGGCCTGCCGCCATCCAGTGGCCAGTGTGTGATCCTGAATCCAAAGTGCCGCATCAGGAGTAGCCAGCACTGGAACGCCGTTCTTGAGCGACTGCCTCAAGCAGTTTTTCAGCGTACAGCGATTCATCTGGGGGAAGAGAAAGTTTGGGCCGGATCTGGCGGGCAATTTGATCCGCCATGCTGAAACGCACGTCCGCGGGCAGCGAACTCCGCCGGTTCAGGAACGTCTCAATGATTACAAACTCCTCTGGAGTGAGCCGTTCCGACCCGAACGTGGTCGTAGGCCCCGGTCGTGCGGACAGAGCCGACTCCCAACTGCCCTTGGCGTCCATCAACGACTTTTCATGAACTACAATCGTGCCCGCCACGAAATCGCCGAGGCGTTTGTTCTGGCGGCTCAACAGCACGCTGCAAATTCCAATGGCATACAACAATGGCATTTGATCCACGATGCGCATCAGGTTTCGGCCAACCGCCTCCGCCGGAGTAATCGGCCTGCCGGAATCCTTGATGACGCGAAGCCCCTCCTTTTTTTTCCCCGGCGTCTGGCCGTTCCAAAGCACTTCAAAAATCGCGAAATATCCGAAATAAAGCAAGAAATAAGCAAACACTATGATGGCCACCAACCAAATTCCGCTTTTTGCTTCGCTGGGCAGCGCCACCGACGCTACTGCCCAGACCAACAGCAGTCCCATCCCGATCAAGACTTGAAGCAGAGTGTCGTAAGCGAGCGCCAGAAAGCGGCTGCCGACACCGGCAACCTCAAACTCGAGAACGGTTTGTTCCGGCGTTTCGATGGTAAGCTTGTCCCTGAAATCGCCTGGGACATGAATTGGGGATGGTTCCGTCATGATCTCCACTCGCTGGCTCGAAAAACGAAAAACCTACTGGGCCAGGCTTGAACAGTTGGTCGATCGCTCCAACAAAGGCGGGATCTCCGCCCTCGATCATCGCGAATTGCAGGAACTCGGCTTATTGTACCGTCAGACGGCCTCGGATCTCGCAACCGTCCGCGAAGATGTAACCAGCCATCAGCTTTCCTTCTACCTCAATCAACTGCTCGGCCGAGCGCATAACCTCATCTACATGGGCCACAAGCAAAAAATAAGCGGCCTCGTGCGTTTCTTTGCGCAAACCTTTCCGCAGGTCTTCCGGCAAACCTTCCGGCAAACTCTGCTGGCTTCGCTTATTTTCTTCGCGACGGGCATCGCCGCTTGGGCTGTGACCATTCACGATCCCGCCTTCGCGCACCGGATGCTCGGACCAAAGATGATGGAGACGATCGAGAAGCGTGAGATGTGGACGCAATCCATCGTCACGATAAAGCCCCTCGCCGCTTCGGGCATCATGACCAACAACCTCGCGGTATCCTTCGCCACATTCGCGCTGGGCATCACCGCGGGTATAGGCACCATCCGAATGATGGTCATCAACGGAATGCTCATCGGCGTGATCGGAGCCGCCACTTGGCAAGCGGGAATGGCGATGCAGCTTTGGAGTTTCGTCGCTCCGCATGGCGTTCTCGAACTTCCCGCCATCTTCATCGCCGGCGGCGCTGGCTTGGAAATCGCGCGAGGAATGCTTTTTCCCGGGTTGCTCCCCCGGCGCGAATCTCTGGCGCGGGCTGGAGGGCGTGCAGCGCGCCTGGTGATCGGTATTGTGCCGATTTTGATCATCGCGGGAATCATCGAAGTATTCGTCTCGCCCTCCGGAATTGCCACGCCGCTCAAGTTTCTTCTTGCCGCCGTATTGTTCACGGGCCTCGCCACGTATCTGACCCGCGCAGGCCTCTCGCAGCCGGAGACAACCTGAACAACGCTAGATCAGGCTTCGCTCCTTAATATCCAAGTATTGCGTCACAAGCGAACTCGCCAGTATTCCGGGCATTAGTTCGAGCGCCAGCACGCCGCGCTGCCGCAGCCCTCGGAGCAAAATGTCCCGTCTTTGCGAGATTTCGAGTGCAGCACCGTGACGATACATGTCTGCGGCGGCTGCGGGAATTGTATCGGCCAGCGCCTTGAGGTCTGGCTGGCCCATCGCTGCGAAAACTACCAGGTGGCGCGGAGTCAGATGCATGGCATATTCGATCACTTCCGGGATGGTTGCCGTTTCGGCGAAATCCGTGATCCACACCACCAGGCTTCGCCTCTTCTGCGCGTTGAGCAAAGTTCGTACAGCGCGCCCATGATCCGATTCATAGGCTTCCCCGCGAACCTGCGCGAGGCATTCGACTATCGCTCGAACGTGGTGCGCTCCCCGGCCCGCGTACAAATTCTGTTGAAACTTCCTGCCATACGCGAGTAAACCCACACGGTCGCCGCAATAGAGAGCGACCTGTGCCAAAGAAAGCGCGGCGTTCACCGCGTAGTCCAATTTTGAAAATCGCGGTGCGCCACTTTCTTCCCGCACCTGTGCTCGAAGTAGCCGCCCGGCATCCAGCACCAGCCAAACGTTTTGGCTGCGCTCCATTTCGAAGACGCGCGTAATGAGGTGCCGCCGGCGGGCGGTGGCTGTCCAGGAGATGTCGCGAAGCTCATCGCCCTCGCGGTATTCCCGCAGACTGTCAAACTCCCGTCCCATGCCTCGCTGGCGCCGCCGCCTTTTTTCCAAATCCACTTGGCGGCTGCGGATCAAATACATGGTTTGGCGCCGTGCCTGTTCGAGGTTCGGGAGCACGCGAATCGTTTGCCGCGTTTCCGCCACGGCCCATCGTTCCGCCAATCCCAGCGCCGACTGATACCGGATAAATATCCGCCCCAGCTTCGCATCGCCTCGTTCGGCGGGCATCACTGCATACCGGACTTCAGCCGACGCGCGCGCCTTCACGAGCAACGTCAAATCGGGCGGCGTGCTTCGCAATTGCGCGGGCGTTTCATCTACGACCCGCGCGCGTATGGATATATCTCCTCCGTTCTGAACTTCCACGGTGACGCTGCCGGGCACTCCTAGACACGGCCTCTTCTCCCAAGTCCGTCGAACTTCCAATTGCTCCGGGCGAGGTAGCCGGAGCAAATCCAAAAGCCACGCGGCAAGCACCACGCCGTCCCATAAAAACATTACGCCGATAGCCTGTCTAAACCACCACGCGGGACCTAACGCCACGAAGCCAAGAAGCAACGCCACAAAGAACCTGGGACCGCATGCAAATGGCAGCTTCCCCAGTTTCCGCGCGGGCGCAGACACGGAAGTAGGGCCCTGAGGCTCGGAGTAAATCACTTGGGGACCTCGACCGTCGACAGAATTTCAGCAATCACACGGTCGGAATTCAATCCTTCCAGCTCCGCTTCCGGCTTCAAGAGCACCCGATGCCGGAGAACGGGCAAAGCAGCGGTCTTAATGTCATCGGGAATCAAAAAATCGCGGCCTTCCACTCCTGCCAGGGCCCGAGCTACAAATAGCAGACCGATCGCCGCGCGGGGGCTGGCCCCCAGCGAAAGGGCCGGCCAATCGCGTGTGCGGCGCACCAGCGTAACAATATAAGGACGCAATGTCGGCTCGATACGCACGGCCGCGATATCTTTCCGCGCGGCTGCCAACAAGCTGGGTTCGACCGGTGCGATCGGAATTAGATCCAACCGCCGCGGATCGAATCCCTGTTCATACCGGCCAAGGATATCGGTCTCTTCCGTTGCCGACGGATAGTCGAGGCGAATTTTTAAGAGGAAACGGTCGAGCTGCGCTTCAGGGAGTGGGTAAGTGCCTTCAAATTCGATCGGATTTTGCGTTGCAAAGACCGTGAAGTTTTCGCCTAGGAGATATCGGGTTCCGTCGATCGTAACTTGCCGCTCCTCCATTGCCTCGAGTAGCGCCGCCTGCGTGCGCGGCGACGTCCGGTTTATTTCGTCCACCAGCAGCAAATCGGTGAACACCGGCCCCCGGTGCAGCGAAAACGCACTCGTCGCCATGTTGAATACATTTGTGCCCATCACGTCCGCCGGCATTAAGTCGGCGGTGCACTGCACGCGCTGGAAGCCAAGCCCGCAAATTCTCGCTAGCGTCTTGACGGCCAGCGTCTTGGCAAGTCCCGGCACTCCTTCTATCAGCGCATGCCCTCCGCAAATTACCACCAGCAGAAGTTGGTTGATGATCTCCTCCTGCCCAACAATGACCTTCGACATTTCCGTCCGAACATGCTCGGCGAGGCGTGTGATGTTTTCCACTTTCAGGATTTCTCCTTTGCAATTTTATTCTTCAAGCCGAGCTGTTCTTCGTACCTCTCAAGCTCTCTGACCAACGCCAGCGCTTCCCCCGGAGTGACCTTTCGCGCGCGGCTCGCCACCAGCGCGCGCGCCAGGGTCGTCTTCAACCCGCTCTCCTTCCACCCCAGCCGGCTTTGCACCGCGTCCGCGAGTTCCGTATCACTTACGCTCGCGGAAACACGCAACTGCCGGGAGAGAGTCGCACGGAATCGCTGGTAGACAAAGCCCACCACGGCCGGCTCCGCCCCTGCCCGTTGATAGAGTCCCCCCAGCGTGTCGACGAATTCCAGAGGGGCAAGCCGCGAGATAACCGGCGGCATCATCACCGGTCCGCTCCGCCGCCCAAACGTGAAAACAACAATCAAGCAGACGATAGAAATCTGCAGCAAACCCCACGCTACCGGGGTCTTTTGCGCGTAGCTCCACAGCGACGTTCGTTCGCCGTGAAAATATTCATCCCAATAGATTTGCAACGCTCGCTTTTCCCCCGGCATCGTCGAATTCATGGCGTTGAGAAAGAATTTCAGGTTGCCTTCCTGCGTTATCCCGCTATTCGTCAACGGTGTCGCCGCCGCCCACCACAGAATTCGCCCATCTCCGATTCGCCAACTCACGACCACCGGAGACTCTGTGTCCCCATACAACGCAAGCTGACTCGCATCCGGCGCCTGCCAGGTTGCGCCAGTCTGTAGGGCGATTTTTGGAGCGCCTGCTGTGTATCTGCTCGGAAGGTCCGCCGCAAATGTTTTCCATTCGGCGGCGCGAAATTCCCGGTCAATCCTCGCCTTGGGGAAATAGGAGTGGATACTTGCCCCCGTGAAAATCACCTGGCCGCCTTGTTCGACAAAATCTTCGAGGGCTCTTAATTCTTCCTTCGTGGGCCGTTCGAACGGGTCCGCCAGGATCAAGACAGTGTCTTCCGGATCTTCGGGAAGTTCGGTAGGTGACCGCTCCCATCGTGAAACTTTGTAGTGAAGCTCTTGAAGCAGCAGATAGGCTGCGCGCGCGCCGCCCGGCTCGGCGGAGTACGTCGAGGGAATCGCCATACCCAGTTCCTTGGGAGGGCCCCCCACGAGGGCGAGCCCCGCCGTGAGCACCAAAAGCACCGCCCCCGCGATGAGCAAGATCTTGCGATCTCCCCCGGCTATTGGAGCTGGCATCCGAGCGCCTCTATGCTTTGCAGAGCGTTTGCAAAATCCTGCTGGCTGGCCGCCCGTCTCCCATACCAAACCTGCTCGAGAACGACTGTCAGCGAGGAGAGCGCCTCGCGCGTTTTCCGTCCCGAGGCCGCCAGTTGCGTCGCATTCGAAACCAGGCGCATATATTCGCGCGGCGTACGCGTGCGATCCTTTCGCACCACCTGAGCATCCTCAAGGTAACCGATTCCCGCCCAGTAAGCGGAGTGCACCGCCTCCCGGAAGTCTCCGCGCGTGGCGGCCTCTCGCGCCGCCTGAATCCATTCCTGCCAGGTGCGCACGAATGCCATGGCATCCGGTGCCTGTAATTCCTCGAGGGCCGCGCGCCTCGTCCAATATCGGAAAAGAACCACTGCCAGCCACATCACGACAACCACGATGACGGACCAGAACAGGACCTGCGCCCCCATCGGATGTCGGCCGAGCTGGCTGAAGAGGCGTAAAAAAACATCCGCTATCCATTGCCTGACTCTTTCCTGAAACAGCTCCCAGGCGGACGGACCTCGCACGCTGCCGAATTCACGCCTGCTAAGAATCTGCTCAAGCGTTGGACGGGCGCCGGGATCCGTACCGGTCTCTGCCTCTCCGTACGCTTTCGCTTGGTTGCTCAGTTCGAATGCCCAGTCTTCCGCCGCGCCAGCCTTGACCTCGATACTCTTTGCGTCTCTTCCACCTTCAGCATCGCGAAGCAGGCCGCTCAATGGCTGCGCGGAAACGCTGTAGTGATTTTGCCCCGCGGTCACTTCCCAGTGTGATGGTAGATCTTTGCGCAAGGCGGCAAGTCCGGCAGGGTTCGTTTTTTCCTGTTCGATTGCTTTTCCGATTCGTTCCAAATTGGCCGCAAACGACTGTGCGTCCGGATAGGCGCTGCGCCCGCCAACCGGGGGCAACGCAGAATTTTGCCTCGCTGCCCAGGCCGGGCAGCTCAGGGCAATGCTGAAAGACAGAAAAAGGATTACACGCAAGGAGCGTTCAAATCTGATGGACATGCTCGGCCTTGGGACACTCGATCAACGCCGCTCGTCGGCAATGTTTAAGACAGGATGCTCGTGGCGCTCCGCGGCGCCGGAACTCCTGCGCCCAATGGATTCATCATCAGCTGCAAATCGAGTGCTTCCTTCCGGACGCGCAAATCAAAGTAAAATATCGACGCAGCGATCGTCAGAATCGGCGTGATCAAGACTCCAGCAACGAAGTTTCCGACTTGCATCAGGCCCATCAGGATGCGGACCAAGCCTGGATCGTGCGCCGAGGCTGCCATGCCTACGGCAAACGGTACATCAAATAATAAGAGCGCGGCGTAGAGTATCACCACATAGAGAAAAAGGATCAGAAATGCGCGCCCCGCATTATCCTTAGTCAGCCCAAAGCTGCGCTCCAGTGATTCTCTCGGACCGAGATTCTCAAGCAGCGCCGCGGGAATACAAACGCACAAACGGCAAGCCATGTAAATTCCGGGGATGATCAGGAGAAGGAACGATACGCCGGTCACCAGGCCGTTGAGAAGAACTACGCCGAACAGGGATCCCAGCTCGCCGCGAACCATGCCCAGCGATTGCCCGATGGTCGTCGTCTTCCCAAGGTACAGCTGGGAAACGGCGAAGACCGTTCCACCCTGAGAAAATAAATACGCAATTATATAAATGACCAGTCCTACGAGGGCAAGTCCAAAGAAGCCCAGCGCGCCACCGCTGGAAAAGCCGGGCGTAACCGCTTGGAACTCTGTCGTCACCGGCGGACGAACGGGCGCTCGGTTGGGCAGGAAAATTGTTTGTGCAAGCTGAAGCGCCAGCACCAGAAGTTGAGGGATAGCCGAGATACCGATGAACAGCAGAAAATTACGGCGGTAAAGGCTAAAGGTTCGGTCGAGCAATTCACCAATGGATAGCGGACGCAAATCGAGAGTGCTCATTAGGCCCTCCGAGGCTGTAGTCCTGAGTGGGTAGCCGACGCGGCACTTTACCAAAGTTTTAGTGGCAAGCGCAATTTTTCTCTCATCCGCTGTTCCAAGGCATCAACCGTGGCCTTGGATCCGCCAGTGATCGCGGAACGATCACGTCATAATTCTAAATACGGTATTGTGCAGAGAGGCAGGCGTGACAAAGCGGGAGCCGCAAGTCTTTACCCTGTTTAGAGAAGCCGCTCGAAGTGAGATCCCTGAGGAACAACTGAGCGACCTGAGACATAGGTGACAGAAAAGTGGCGCGCCCGGTGAGGTTCGAACTCACGACCTACAGCTTCGGAGGCTGTCGCTCTATCCATCTGAGCTACGGGCGCACGCTTGCGATAGAGAAATAGAAGTGAAAACGCGCCAGCGTCTAAAGACGCGTATTTGCAACTTCTCATTTATTTTAACGCCTGGATGCAATCCGCGCCACAGTGCTTTCTTGGCGCACTTCCGCCTTATGTTGCGCCAGACAAAAACCTGATTGGTTACCCTTTTGCGCGGGTCTTGATATCACGCGCAAGCTTTTCGATTTCTTCAGCTTTTTTTACCATGGCCAGCGAG
>Ga0187820_1000214_pt1 | contig 12543 bp, 11 predicted proteins | sample NC_wetland_sal_i_19_FD_132409 | JGI IMG/M metagenome (GOLD analysis project Ga0187820, IMG submission 132409) | Wetland sediment microbial communities from Neuse River Estuary, North Carolina, USA - SO4_5 | ecosystem: Environmental > Aquatic > Freshwater > Wetlands > Sediment | place: USA: North... | reverse complement strand
TCGTCACCAATCCCGAAGTGTCATCGGTCCGCGATTCCGACCGGATTATCGGGCTTCTCGACTCCAAGACGGTGAAGGCCGAGCGCGGCGAGTGCGTCGAGAAACATCTCTTGATCACGCGCTATCAGGCCTGGCGCGCGGCGCGCGGCGAAATGTTGTCGATCGACGACGTGCTCGAGATTCTTTCGATACCGCTGCTTGGCATCATCCCAGAGAGCGAAGAGGTGCTTCGCGCTTCCAATGTGGGAACGCCGGTGACACTGAACAACGCAGCGAGCGCGCCGGCGCGCGCCTATTTCGACGCCATGCGACGGCTCAAGGGAGAAGAAGTCGCCATGCAGATCCCCAGCGACAGCCGTGGCATTCTCAACAAGCTGTTCGGACGGAAAGCAGCAGCATGAACCCGTTCAACATATTTCGCCGTGGCACCGCGCCCGTTGCGCGTGAGCGGTTACAAATCCTGCTTGCGCACGAGCGCAGCGCGCGCAGCCAGCCCGATCTGCTGGGCATTCTGCGCGAGGAAATTCTGGCTTTGATCAGTCGCCATGTCTCGTTTAACCCCGACAAGGTCCAGATCAAGATGGACCGCGGCAAGTCCGTATCCACGCTCGCCGTCGATATCGAGATACCGAACACCATACACATGATGCATCAAAGGGCAGTTTGATGCGCAGCATCGCATTCCTCACACAAAAAGGCGGAACGGGAAAAACAACGCTCGCGGCTTCGCTCGCCGAGGCCGCGGCGATCGCCGGCGAGAAGGTAATCGCGCTCGACCTCGATCCGCAGGGATCGCTTTGCCGCTGGGGAAAACGCCGAGAAGCGGCCAAGGCCAGGAACAAGGTCATTGTCGAACCGCTCGAACCGGAGCGGCTGCACCGGCTGAAATCAATCCTCGAAGGCCTTGCCGGAGCCGGCTTCACGCTCGCCATTTTCGACACCGCCTGCACTGGAAGCGCGGCCGTCCGCCTCCTCACGGAGGTCGTCGATCTTTGTCTTCTGCCGGCTCGCCCGACGCGCTTGGATATCGAGGCCACCACAGGGACCTTCCGCGCGGTCTTCCTGGCAAAGCGCAAAGCCGCCTTCGTTCTCAATCAGTGCCCGCCAAGCTATCGCAGCACGCGCGCGAGCGAAGCCGCCAAGAGCTTGAACCGGCTTGGCATCCTTGCCGAGCCAATGCTGTCTGCGCGCATGGATTTTCAGGATGCAATCGCCGCCGGTCTCGGGGTTAGCGAATATGCCCACGACGGCAGAGCGGCTCAGGAAATCGCGATGCTATGGAGCTGGAGTCACGGGCAAATGGCGGGAAGCAGAAATGGCTCCCCGACCGACCGGCAGATAAGCGGACAGGCCGCTTAGCTCTTTGCGATAACGGCGCGCGACCGAAGGCGCCATCGATCGAACATCAATGACCTGCTCCCGCGCCCGCTCCAGCAGTCGGCCGCTTCATGAGCAGGCCAAATAGCGCAAGGCCGAGGAAAAGCGCCGTCATCAGCAGAAATACGTCGGCGTAACTCATGACCGCGGCCTGCAACCGCACAATGCCCATCATCTCCTTGAGCGCCTGGGTTTTGGCGTCGGGTCCCTGAAAGCGCGCGGCGAGATTCGTGAGCGTTTCGGTCGCCGCGATGTTTGCGCCGTTGATCGCTTCATGCAGCCGGCTGAGATGCAAATCCATGCGATCGTTGAACCAGGTGTTAATCGCGGCAAGGCCGATGGCGCCGCCGAGATTTCGCATCAGGTTGAACAGGCCGGAGGCGTTCTTGACGCGTTCGATCGGGAGCGTGCCAAGGGCGGTATTGGTGACCGGAATGATGGCGAACATCAGCCCGACGCCGCGGAAGATCTGCGGCCACAGCAATTCCCAAAAATCCCAATCAGACGTGACATAGGTCATTTGCCACGTACCGATCGCGAAGAAGACGAAACCCGCCACGAGAATGTAGCGCGGGTCGATTCTTTCATTGAGTTGGCCGGCGATCGGCGCGGTGGCGAACATCACCAGTCCGGAGACGAACATGGTCTCCCCGATCATCAGCGCGTCGTAGCCGCGCACCTGCGCCAGATAGACGGGATAGAGGTAGGTCAATCCGTAAAGTCCGATACCCAGGACGAAGGAAAACAGGCTGCCGACCGCGAAGTTACGATTGGCGAACGCCCGCAAGTCAACGATGGGCGCTTGCGCGGTGAGAACGCGCACGAAGAAGATCACGGCCGAGATTGCCGAAATGACGGCGACGGCCGCGATGGTGTTATCGTCAAACCATTCGTAGCGCGGCCCCTCTTCGAGCACATATTCGAGCGCGCCAAGAAATCCGGCCATGCTAATGAGCCCGTACCAGTCGAAATTCCTAAGGAGCGCAAGATCGGGCTGATCGAAATCGACGAGCAGAAACGTCGTAATCGTCACGACAATGCCAGGCACGACGTTGACGAAAAACAGCCAATGCCACGAATAGGCGTCAGTCAGATATCCGCCCACCGTTGGCCCGATGGTCGGCGCGAGCGTCGCAATCAACCCGACGACCGGCGCGATGTATTTCTGCCGCGGCCCCTGGAAGATGAAATAGGCCGCGGCGAAAACCGTCGGAACCATGCCGCCGCCGATGAATCCCTGCACCGCACGCCAAACAATCATCTCGTTGATCGAAGAGCTCGTGCCGCACAGAATGCTCGCCACCGTAAATCCGGCGGCGGAGATCGAAAACAAGATGCGGGTGCCGAGCGCGCGCGACAGAAAGCCTGAAAGCGGTATCGCGATCACTTCGGCGATTAAATACGCCGTCTGCACCCACGGAATTTCGTCGGCAGAGGCGGAAATGCCGGCCTGAATTTCATTGAGCGACGAAGAGACGATCTGGATGTCCAGGAATGCCATGAACATCCCGAAGCACATGGTGAGGAAGGCGATCAGGCGCCGCGGCGGGATTGCCTCGAGTAACCCCGCGGCGGCGGGTGTCGGCGGCCCGACAATCGATGAGGAGGAAATGGCGACATCGGTCATGGCAGCCACCGCGGCAGTTTAGCGTGAGCTGGAGGCTGCCTCGGCCGCTTCGGCGGCCGATGTCAGCGAGGCCTCCGCACTATGTCCGGGCTGCGTGTCGACGCTGACGACGACCGACATTCCCGGGCGCAACAGATTCTGCGCAGCGAACGTGGCCGGCACTTCGATCCGCACCGGCAACCGTTGCACGATCTTTGTGAAATTGCCGGTCGCGTTGTCGGGCGGCAGCAACGAGAAAACCGAACCGGACGCCGGCGACAATGACGCTACGCGGCCTTTGATCGCATCGCCTGGCAGCGCATCGACGCTGATGGAAACGGACTGGCCTGGGCGAATGCGTGCAAGCTGCGTCTCCTTGAAATTGGCGTCGATGTAGACGTCGCTAAGCGGCACCAGGCTCGCGATGCACTGGCCGATCTGCACATAGTCCCCGGCCTGCACGGCGCGGTTACCAAACACGCCATCAACCGGCGCGCGGATGACCGTGAATGACAGGTTGCGTTCGGCTTGCGCCTGCGCCGTCTTGAGCTCGTCGAGCGTTCGGATGGCTTCCTGCTGTTGGGCGCTCAGAACGTCCAGATTGTCCTTGGCGGCATCGATGGTCGCCTGCGCGCTTTGCACGGCAGCGATGGACTGGTCGCGATTGGCCTCGGCCTGTTCCAAGGTCTGCTGGCTGGCGAATTTCTGTACGGCGAGCGCTTGCTGGCGGTCGAATTCCAACTGCGTCTTCTTGGCACTGGCGTTCGCGGAAACCATTTGCGCCTTGGCCTGATCGACATTGGCGCCTTGGGCTATGATTTGGCGCCCGATGCGATCGACCGTCGTCTGTTGCGTCGCGACCTTGTCGCGCGCTGCGTCGACCGCAAGTCGATAATCGCCGTCGTCGATGGTCGCGATCACGTCGCCGGCGCGGACCCGCGCATTGTCCTGCACGGGAATGCTGTCGACATAGCCCGAAATCTTCGACGCCAGCGTTCTGTTGTGGGCGAAAACATAGGCGTCGTCGGTGGAGACCATATAGCGGCCGTTCAGCCACCACCGGGCCCCGGCAAAACCGCCGCCGAGCATTGCGACGGCGAGGGCAAACGCAAGCAGCGTCCGCTTGTTCAGGCGCAGACGCCGCCGCCGTGGCGCCCTCGCCTCGCCTTCGGCGTCAACGCCGGTGCCGATGCTATGGCTGCCCGCAGCGCTCCGCTCTAGCTCGGACTGACGTCCCGGGTTATCGAAGAGGGCCGGAAGGTTGGCGTTTGTCTCTTGGTCTTGCTCGCGATACATGGCGCGCTCCGCGTTTGACCTCAGCCGTCCGGAGTGGAAGGTCATTGACCGAACGGTTCGGTCATTCTATATAACGAGCAGAATCAGCAGTCAATATGACCGAACGGTTCGGTCAATGAAAATTGACGAATCACGCAAGTGATTGGAGGATCGGCAGGATTTTGCCGACTTCCCGAGGAGAGAGCGCAATGGCCGCCCAAGCTCAGCTCAAACCGCCCCCCGTTGCGGCCGACGATAACGCCAAGCGGCGTCAAATCGTCGAAGGGGCACGCTCTATCTTTCTCCAGCACGGATTTGATGCTGCCAGCATGAGCGACATTGCCCGCGCGGCCGGCGTCTCGAAGGGCACGCTTTATGTCTATTTCGACAATAAAGAGCAGCTCTTCCAGGCCATCGTCCACGAGGAATGCCTCGTTCACGTGGAAGGCACGTTCGATCTCGACAACAGCAATCGCGACGTAGAGGGCGTCCTCACCCGGCTCGGCGTCGCCTATATCGAGTTTCTCTGTCGTCCGGAAAAGGCCTCGGCCCTGCGCACGGTTGTAGCCATCGCCGACCGGATGCCGGAGATCGGCAAGGTGTTCTATGAAACCGGCCCTGCGGTCGGTATCGCCAAGCTTGCCGGCTATCTGCGCGCGCAAACCGAAGCCGGCACGCTGGCCGTCGACGACCCCGAGGTGGCGGCCGCACAGTTTTTGGACGCCTGTCAGTCGACCCTGTTCAAGCCGGTACTGTTCAATTTCAGCGACGCGCCTAAACCCGAGCGAACAAGATATGTGGTGGGATTTGCGGTAAGAACTTTTCTCGCCGCTTACCGCAAATAAGATTTGCTCAGAAGCGTCAGCATCACTGCGGCGCGGTTGGTGGAGAATTCCGCGCCGTGGGGTGAAGCACCGGCTTTGGCGCAAGCGGGACGACCGGCTTTGGCACCGGTAAAGACAAAGCCTTCTGCCTGGCGTCCTGCTCGATCTCCTGAAGGGAAGCGATGTTCTGGGTCATCTGATCTTGCTTGGCAGCAAGCTGATCTTGGCTGGTGGCAAGTTGACTGACGTTGCGCCTGACGATGGCAACATCGAGCGCAATGAGCTTTATCTGCTGCGCCATTTCCGGCATGACGTCGGCGTCGGTGGGTGGCTTCGGATCCGGCTGCGGCAGCATCCAGGCGACGGACGGAATCCAAATTCTGGTGAGCTCCTTTGCCTGCTCGCCGTAAGCCTGCCAGCCAATCGCCAGGCCGACACCGATCAGAACCGTTACGATAAAGCGAGTAACCGTTCGGAACATCCGTTTGCCGATCGACCGCTTGACGATCGGCGGCCTTCGCCGCGCCAGCGGATCGCTCGCTCTCGCGAAACGCTGATTGTGCAGATCGCGTTCGTCATCCAGATCGCGAATGTCGAAATCGCGATCGGGGATATGGTCACTCGGCGCCAGCGGCGAGGACGACATCGACACCATCTTCTCGATTACTCCAACAAAAAACAAACAGCCGGGTTAGACTGCCGCGTAGCTGCGGCTTGACGCCTTCAGCGCGAGATGTGAGCGGCCGAGGGATTTTCTTCTCAAGAGCCGCCGAACAGCCGGAATTTTTGCCAATTGATGGCCAGGCGGCTGATGCCCGGCCGGCGCGAAGGACCGTGGCGAATAGGGCGCGGCATCGGCCCGCCGTAAGATGCTCACGAAGTCGCTCAGGCCTATTTCGGCGTCCTCGACCGAACTAATGTCGGGCACAAGCGCCGGCCCGAAAGCATTGTCAGGCGTGACTTCGGCAATGTCACCGGTTTCATCAGGCATCGAAAACGCGGCGGGAAATGCGGCGCGTGCATGCCGGCGCTTGGCCTCGAACCGCAGCATGCTCACAAGCTTCAAAGCCTCGCGGCAGAGGAAAAGAAACAGAATCCCGAGCCCGCAAGCGAGCAGGATCGATCCGAATCCCAGCTCGTTTTTCGAGCGCTTCCGCAACGCGCCGCTCTGATCTCGAATGCCGTCCTGGTCGGCAACCGCGAACGGCCCTGACGGCACTCGCGCCACCGCGATCGTTGCTCCACTCTCACCGGCATAATCATTGCTCGGCGGCGTGACGTCGTGCGCATCCAAATCAAGAGACCTTGGCAGCTCCTGCCAGCGCGCCGAAAAATCTATTGCGCCATGCCCGTGGACGGGTGGTTCGGGTAATGGAGCTTCGACGCTGGCGGTTTGTGGGGCTGGAGCTGGCGCTTGTGCAGCTGCTGTTTGTACGGTGGTGTTTGTTGTCGCCCCGGCTGGTTCGCCGGCGCTTTCATGCTGAGACGGCGCAGGTGCTGCCACATTCGCGAATGAATGAACACGGATCCCTGCCGCACTCAGATACCAGCAGTGTCGTTTGGTCGCCCGATCGACGCGGTAGTACCAGTGCTCCCCTTGTGGCGCGGCGGCGCCGGGACTGGCCCTGCACGCATCGCCGGCGGCCTCGCCGTAGCTTGGTTGACTAGCCAACCACAGCCCCGCAGGCACCGCGACAAGAATGGCCGGCAGGATCTTTGTCCCCAACATGATCCCTCCATCGCTGATTGAGCATGTACTCAGCCGAACAACGCCCCACTCGAATCGCGAAGTTCAAATAGCGAGAGCAATCCAGCCGCGCATTTGGGCGACAGTAGGTTGCTATTATGACAATTCGCGCGATGAAGGCCACGTGTATGGCATCGTGTTCGCCCCTGACACCAGATAAAGCGCGCACGCGAATTTTTACGACTTCAAGATAACCGCTTCGCTTTGATCGACCTAAAAGTCACTAACTCCATGTGAAAGAGAAAATCAGCGCCGCGACGACCTTGCGGTTCTCTTCGGCGGAGCACGCCGGCGCGCTTCAACGTCCTTCCAGATTTCAGCGATTTTGGACAACGCTTCGTCCAGGCCGCAGTTCTCCGGTGACCGCAGCTTCGCCTTCGGCGATTTAGAGGCACGCGAAGACGCCCCGCTCCCGGCCGATACGCGCTCCGAACTCTCGGCCGCTGAGCGGGACTTTTTGGCTAGGCGCCTGCGGCGGCTGAAATCAGAGCTTCGCTCATAGCTGGTCATGGATCCGCCGAGAGTGTCGGCCGACGACCCAGACCACCGCCAAGGTCGATGACTGATCCCCCGTCCCTCGTGTTCCCCGAGCCCCATCTGAACTTAACGTCGCGGCCAAATTGGGCAAAACAGGTGATGAATTGATGGTGAGGTGCCTTCGGCGGGGCACGCCAGACGTGCAACGGCCGCAAGGTTCTACTGTCTTGGAAGCAATCCGGTGCCGATCTGCGCAAAAGTGCGCCGGCTTTTATGGCCGCAAGCGCCGTGCGTGGCGGTCTCGGCGGCGGATCTCGAACGCTCCAAGTCCCAGGTCACGTTCGTGCACCGATGGCCTCAATTGAGACGACTACGCCGTTTCGCAGATATACGTACTTGTTCTTGTTGCCGTAGACGTATTGATCGAAAACCACGCCTTCTTTTTCAGTATGGTTGACCTGGTCGGGCTTGCCCCAGCACGTCGCCTCCACCTGCTGAGCCGACATACCAACGCGCGGATCGCCGCGGCGCTTACAGTCCGTTTTGACCGGATCGGTATCGGTGCCGTGAGCCTGCAGCTCGGACGTCTGGATATAGCCCGCGCGGCCGTCGTTGAGCGTGACGTGGTAATAGGATTCCGAAGACGCCACATTGCCGAGCGGAGTTTCCTTGACACCTTTTTGGACACTATCGGTCTTCAGATGTCCTTCAGCTAGGTCCTGGCATTTTGCGCTGGAGTTGGGCGCCGGGCAAAAATGGACCGTGCCGGTCAGCCAATAATCTTTGCTGATATTGGCTTGGTCGATCGCGCCGGTAGAATCAGTTTTAAGAGAGGGCGCGCAGCCGGCAAGAACGGCCGCCACGGCAATGCAACCGCATTTTATGCCTGGTACGGGCATGCGCCCTCCCGTCCACCCTCCGGAAAGTTCCATATCGACGGAGAGTCCGGTTATTGATGGAAAAAATGCTTCGACGTGATGAGCCAATTCTAGCATCACGGCAAGCCCGAGTATCGTCCGCCCATCGCCCAAACGCGTCAACCCATTCGGCCAGCAAATACCAAAATCCCCATGCGCGTGACCCTCGGGCAACACCACGCGCTTCTTGCTCGCGTGCCGAAATTGGCCCACCATCACGCAGAGACATGCACTCGACTTCGCACTCGACTTCGATCGGGAGAAGGCCCGCGGAGCATCGAACATGGTCGGCAAAGTCAAGATCAACGTCGTTGAGAACGCATGTGTGGTTGCACGCGCCAGACATCTGATGACCAACGGCAAGTTTGCCGAGGGCTACAATCTAATAAAGGATATGCAAGGCGGCGATTTTCTGACGGCCCTCCGCATGCTCGTCGAGCATGAGCCCTTGGTGAAGAGATTATCAGATTTGAGAGAAAGGCATAAAGCGAAAGGATCTGAATCGATTGCGGCATTGCTCGCGCGAGCGGCCGAAGGCGGCGACGAGGAGGCCATGTCCTTGCTTGCCGCCGGCGCTTTGGAAAGGCAGGTTTGACATTTCATCTGGCTTCCGACGGCGTTGACGGCACCATGCGCGCTTATGGGAACATCGCGGGTCGCATTCTGCTTGCGGCGCTCACATTCTGGGCGCTGGCAATGGTCGTGCCCGACTTCTACCGGCTGTATCGGCCGCTTGGATCATTCGGCTTTTATTCCAACAATGACGGTCTGATCACCGATGTGCAGGGACCGTTCCTGGACCAGACGGATTCGCCTGCTTTCCAGGCCGGTCTTCGCGCCGGCGACAGGCTCGATCTGGAGCGGATGCGTTGCATTCCTTTAAACACGCTCAAATGTGCGAGTGCGATGGCGGCGCTCGGAGGCTTCCGCCTCGTCGCCAATCAACGGCACGGCGAATTCGCGATCGCCGCCACCGCCGAGCAACCGATGCGAGAAATCGACCTCGTCGCTAAACAGCGGCCATATGACGGGTGGGTGCTCACGGTTTTGCTGCTCGATCAGCTTGCATCGATACTCGTTATTCTCGCCGCGGCATGGCTCGTCTGGACGAGACCAGGACCGATGACCTGGGGATTTTTTCTTTATGTCATTTGGTTCAACCCAGGCCAGTCGGCGGAGTTTTATGCCTTTTTGCAGCGTTTCTCGCCGATCGCACTGCTCACGCAGAATATCGTTGGCTCCATAGCGCAGGGGATCGGTGCGGCGGGCTTTATCTGTTTCGCGCTGCGGGCGCCGACGGATCAAACGACGCCGCGCTGGCGTCTGGTCGAACGGAGCTTGCCTTTCGTCGCCGTGCTGCTTTCGGTGCTGCTGGCGTCCAGCTATCTCAATCTCATCGGCGTTCCCACTGAGATCGTGACCAGGGCCGGCGTGTTGAGCGGACTCATTGTCGCCGCGTGCGCTTTCGTCATTCTGCTGCTGCGGCAAAGCGAATTGCCGCCGCAGGACTACCAGCGCCTTCGCTGGGTGATCTGGGGCTGCGTGATCGGGTTGCCGGCGCTCGTCCTCGCTGATGCGGGAACAACGACGACACTTCTTGATTTCTTCTGGCCCGGCTATTCGCCGCCAGAACAATTGTGGGGTCTGATCTATCTCGTCAACGGGGTACTTTGTTTGCTTGTCACCGAAGCGGTGCGCAGACCCTATGTCGTCAAGGTAAGCATCCCGCTTCGCCGCGTGACAATTGTGGGCGTTCTTCTCAGCCTGCCGGCGCTCTTCCTGCACCAGGCCATCGATTACGTTCGCGAAGGCGTCAGCGAGAGCGTCGCGTTGCCCGCTTGGATCTGGATCGCGGTTGCGGCGCTTTTTCTTTTCTTTATCACGAGGCTTCACGATACTGCAGTGCACTACGTGGATTGGTTCTTCAACCGCTCCGTCGCAAAAGCGGGAGAACGGCTCGGCGACGCCGTATTGAAGGCGAAGGATTATAATGAAATCGAAGCGCAACTCGTCGAAGGCGTGTACGAGGCGCTGGGGCTCGCTTCGGCGAGCGTGTTTCGCGAGCGGGACAATCTTTTTCAGCGCACGGCCGCGGACCGGGCGTGGGATGAAGCGGCGCGAACACTCGATCCGAACGACCCGGTGCTCAGTCCCGCTCATGCTCATCGCCCTTATGAACTCGATGCGAAAATCGCTGCAAGCCACCGCTTCCCAAGCGGGCTGATGCGACCGATCCTGGCGGTTCCGGTAGGCGACCGGCTGCGTTGCATTGGGGTAGTGCTGTACGGACCCCATGCGACCGGCAATGCGCTCAGCCATGAAGAGCGCTCGATGCTCGCCGATCTTGCCGACAAAGCGGCAAGTGCATTCATGAAGATCAATGACGATCTGCTGCGTGGTCGCATCGCGGCGCTTGAAAGCGAACTGTCGGCGATCGCTGCCGAGCTTGCCGGAGACGGTCCGGACTCCGCGATTCCCATTCGAACTGCCACGCAATCCAAAGGATGAGGCGACAACGATGAGAGCATTGCGAGCCACCGCGATGCTTGTCGGACTGTTGGCCTTGGCGATGCTCGCCGCGCCGGCGCCTGCGGCGACCGGACGCGCACTCTTGATCGACATCGATGGCGCCATTGGCCCGCCGATCGCCGACTATATCGTGCGCGAGCTCGATGCCGCGAGGTCGGATAACGTTCGGCTTGTCATTCTGCGCATGAACACGCCAGGCGGCCTCGACACTTCGATGCGGGAAATTGTCAGCGCGATCCTGGCCTCGCCTGTGCCGGTTTCCACTTATGTGGCGCCCAACGGCGCACGCGCGGCCAGCGCCGGCACGTACAGCGCCTATGCGAGTGCAATCGCTGCGATGGCGCCGTGGACCAAGATCGGCGCCGCGACTCCGGTTCAGCTCGGCGGCAATCCACTCGCACCGGGCGGCGAACCGCAGCAAAAGGAACAAAAGCCGGGGGAGGGAAAATCCGACGAGCCGGCGGACACCGAGACGCGCAAAGTCGTCAACGACGCGGTCGCCTATATTCGAAGCCTGGCCGCGCTCAACGGCCGCAATGCGGACTGGGCCACGCAGGCCGTCCGCTCCGCCGCCAGCCTACCGGCTGGCGAGGCGCTTTCCCTTCACGTCATCGATGTCATCGCCGACAACATCCCCGATCTTCTGCGCAAGATCGACGGGCGGACGGTGACGGTCGCGGGCAAACCAATGCGCCTGGACACCGCCGATCTCGAGATCGTGGCTGCGCCGCCCGACTGGCGCACCAGGCTGCTCGCACTAGTGACCAATCCGAACGTCGCTTTCATCCTCATGCTCATCGGCGTTTACGGATTGATCTTCGAATTCTTAAATCCGGGAGCCGTGGCGCCCGGTCTCGTCGGCACCATCAGCCTTCTGGTGGCGCTTTATGCGCTTGCCTTCTTGCCGATCAACTATGCCGGCGCGGCGCTGTTGCTTTTCGGCGTCGCGCTTATGATCGCGGAAGCTCATATCGGCGCCTTTGGCGCTCTCGGCATCGGCGGCATTGCCGCCTTCGTCGTCGGCGCCTTAATGATGTTCCCTGCCCGGGCTCCCGGCTCTACCCTTTCGGGCGGAGTTGTTGCCGGCGCCGCGATTGGCAGCGCCGTGTTGCTGCTCTTTGTGCTTGCAGCGCTGTTGCGGTCCCGTAAGCGGCCGGTGGTAACCGGGAGTGAGGCGCTGATCGGCGCCGAGGGCGAGACGGTGTCATGGCAGGGCGGCGAAGGACGCGTAAGGGTCAAGGGCGAGATCTGGCAGGCGCGCTCGGAGGCGTCTCTAGCGGCCGGAAGTCGAGTCAAAATCGTCGGACGCGACGGCCTGGTCCTGCGCGTCAAAGGCATTCGGCCTGCCTAGCGGCTATTGCGTTCATTTCAACGCGAGCGGAAATCCAGAGAATTGCGTTGGTGTCTTGAATTTTTCTGGCTGGTCCGCAGGTCGAACGGATCACAGCAACAAGGAGCATCGCCATGCTATTGACAGCCATCATCGTCATCGCGTTCTTGACCCTGATCATTTTGTATTCGTCTATCCGCATCCTGCGCGAGTATGAGCGCGGCGTCGTTTTTACGCTCGGCCGCTATACCGGAACGAAAGGTCCGGGCCTGTTTTTGCTGATGCCGTTCGTCCAGCAGATGGCGCGCGTCGATCTGCGTGTTGTGGTCGATGAAGTTCCGCCTCAAGACATCATTTCCCGTGACAACGTATCCGTTAAAGTCAGCGCCGTTATCTATTTCCGGGTCGTCGATCCCGAACGGGCGATCATTCAGGTCAGCAATTATCTCGTAGCCACGAGC
>Ga0187820_1000213_pt1 | contig 12549 bp, 11 predicted proteins | sample NC_wetland_sal_i_19_FD_132409 | JGI IMG/M metagenome (GOLD analysis project Ga0187820, IMG submission 132409) | Wetland sediment microbial communities from Neuse River Estuary, North Carolina, USA - SO4_5 | ecosystem: Environmental > Aquatic > Freshwater > Wetlands > Sediment | place: USA: North... | reverse complement strand
TCTCAACCCCCCTCTGACCGCAGGCGTTCTAGTTGATCCACTGACGGCGATTCTCGCAACTGCGATTTCTTGGATCAGCTTCCTAATCATGGTTTACAGTTTGGGTTACATGAAGGGCGACAAGGATCTGATTAGATTCTTTTTCTGGATGTCATTTTTTGTCGGCTCTATGCAGTTAATTGTACTATCAGATAATTTTCTGCAACTTTTCTTTGGTTGGGAAGGTGTTGGTCTTGCATCATACGCACTAGTAGGATTTTGGTATAGAGACAAAAAGAAAGATCATGTAGGACAAGAGGGTCGTACAGTTCTTGGTTTGTTGGATTATTATTCGCCAACTCAAGCAGGAATGAAGGCATTCATCATGACTAAAGTTGGAGATATCATGATGTTAGCTGGAATGTTTCTCATCTTTGCATTTGCTGGCACATTTGGATTTAGAGAATTAACTGCAAATACAAGTTGGGCAACTGCAATGTCTGCTCATAATCTGTTGATTCCTGCTGCAGTTCTATTGTTTGGAGGAGCTATAGGTAAATCCGCCCAATTCCCACTCAATGAATGGTTGCTTGAGGCAATGACTGGTCCTACCTCAGTCTCCGCACTTATTCACGCAGCTACGATGGTAAAGGCTGGTGTATTTTTAGTTGCAAGGCTCGGTCCACTATTCTTTGCCTTGGCTGCTGCTGGCATAAACATGGATCAATTTTTCGAAGTAATAGCATGGGTTGGAGCAATTACAGCATTTCTGCTGGCGACGCAAGGAATGGTTCATCCTGAAATAAAAAAAGTACTTGCTTATTCAACAGGTTCACAAATTGGTTATATGATGATGGCTCTTGGAATTGCTGGACTTTCACGGCAATTTGTTGATGGTTATACAGCTGGCTTCTTCCATTTAATTTCACATGCAATGTTCAAAGCTTCACTGTTCATGGCAGCTGGCTCGTTATTGCATGTAGTTGGATCTAGATTTATGACTGATATGGGAGGTCTGCGAAAACTCATGCCAAAGACATATGCCTTCATGTGGGCAGCAGGACTTGGATTAATGGGTGCTCCATTCATCACAACAGGCTTCTGGAGCAAGGATGCAATTTTTGGTGCTGTCTATCAATCGGGCAATACTTGGGCTCTTCCAATATTTATCATTGCGGTACTTACTGCTGTGATAACTGCATTCTATACTACTAGGATGATTGGAATGGTATTTTTCGGTAACAAGAGTAAACATGTAGAACATTTAGAGAAGGATGGTTATCATATACATGAAGCAAGTCCAGTAATGTGGATTCCATATGGAATTCTAGCAGCCCTTACGATAGGAGTTGGTGTTCTTGGCTTGACATTTGAACACAAAATACACAACATTTTCACGGCTTATCTATCTACAACTTTCGGAATACAATCACAAATTGAAGCAGTTGCTACCGAATCTCAACAATTACTAGGTGGATTCTTGGAAGGCGTTAATCCAATTGCACTCATAGCTTCTCTCTCTGCATTTGCAATTGGATTTGTTTTAGGATACATTTTCTATATTGGACGATTTGCAGATCCTGTCAAATTCGTAAACTCAAACATCTTCTTTTATGCAATACACAAGTTTTTCCTTAACAGGTGGTACCTAGATGCACTTATCAATTGGACATTTGTTGTCGGTCCATTGTATGTTGCACGAGGACTGTATCGATACTTTGAAAATAGAGTCTTCGAAGGATTCAACCTCATACCAGAAAAAACAATGGCAGGTGGTGCAAGAATATTACAATCAACTCAAACGGGAATCTCTCAATCTTATTTGTATGTATTTGGTGCTGGTATATTGATAGTAGTTTTACTCTTGCTAATTTAGGTGAAAAAAATGATAGACTTTACCTCTACTCCAATAATTCTAACTCTGATGCTAGGTGCTGTAGGTGTAATTATACCAGTGATAAGTGTAGTAAGAAAAGAAAAAGGTAACTCTCTTTATGGTGGAATTGCATTTGGTGCGCTTGTTGCGGCAATTGCGTTTGTTGTATATCAAATAGCTTCCAAACATGTCATACCATCTGCAATTTTCTCCAAAGATGTTCTCACAAATGATATGTTTGGTTCCTTCTTTGCAATTGCAATGTTGATTGTTGGAATAATGACAACAGTTGGTTCATTCAACTATATGCGAGGAAGATCAAATCCTGCTGTCTACTACTCTCTGATAGTCTTAGCATCAATAGGAATGGTATTGATTGCATATTCCACTGACTTGGTGATGCTGTTTGTTGCTTGGGAATTAATGAGTATTCCAACTTATGTTCTTGCTGGCTTTAATAAAAAAGATCCATCCTCTAATGAAGCGGCCATCAAATACTTTTTGTTTGGTGCATTATCTTCCGGAATAATTATTTGGGGAATTTCCATTGCCTATGGTCTAACAGGCTCAACAAACATTGAACAAGTAATAGCTGGATTTTCAAAACTAAGTCCTGACATGATACCGTTGGCTATCCTTGCTGTTGGAATGTTCATTGCAGGATTTGGATTTAAGATTGGCCTAGTTCCATTCCATATGTGGCTTCCAGATACCTATGAAGGTGCACCGCCACCAATCTCGGCGTTGCTGGCTGCAGGGACAAAAAAAGCTGGGTTCGCTGCAGCCTTGCGTGTAATAATAATGGGTGCAATAGCCCTTAATCTCAACTGGGCATTTGCTCTTGCTATCATTGCTATTGTCACCATGACTGTTGGAAACCTGGCTGCAATAAGACAGAAGAATCTTACAAGAATGCTTGCATACTCTAGTATTGGTCATGCAGGATACATCCTGATTGGTTTGAGTATTGCACCATTTTCTGCAATTGGTATTGCAGCTTCATTATTCCATATTCTAAATCATGCAGTAATGAAAGCAGCAGCATTCATAGCTGTGGCAGGAATTATTACAACATTAGGAGTGTCTCATATTGATAAAATTCGTGGACTTGGTAAACGAATGCCAATCACCTCACTCGGACTGGTAATATCCTTATTGGCTCTGGCAGGAGTTCCGCCTCTCAATGGATTTTGGAGCAAGCTTATGTTATTTGGAGCTGCAATAAATGCTGGCTCTTCTGTGTCATGGGCACCATACCTAGCTGTTGCTGGAGTTCTTAATAGTGCTCTTTCACTTGCATATTATGGTTGGATAATTCGTAAGATGTACTTTGAGGAAGGTGAATCTGAAAAGAGAGTAAAAGAACCAAAATCAGTAATTGCTGTTATGATATTTTCAATAATCTTCATGGTTGGAATAGGAGTGTATCCAGATCCATTTATTGAATTTGCAAAATCTGCTGTTCCAGTATTAACAAATATTTCAACTATACATTAAGCATAGTAAGATCCAACAAACTTTCAAGTCTCGTTCTAGCTGGACCATCATCAATTTTCCTTAGTGCAATTTTTGCCTTTTTTGAATAATTGTTCAAAAGCATATCCATGTGATCAAAAACATTGCGTGGATCAGAACTTTTCTTAATCAGTATGTTAAACAACTTATCCTCATTATTCCAATCTTGTAAATCATCACGAATCTGGTATGCGATTCCCATGTTCTTACCATATTCGGCAAGGGCCATTACCTGTTCTTCGTTACCTCCTCCAAGTATGGCACCAATCTTTGATGCAGCTTCAAATGCAGTCGCTGTTTTGTATTCCATGACCTTCAGATAATCATCAAAAGTAATGTCTTCGCTTGTCTCTAGTCTAGTCTCAATCATTTCTCCATCACTCATCATCATGGCAGTATTGGCAAGTTCCCTTGATATTCTTGCATTGTCTAGGCGTGAAGATATGTTTAGAATTAACCCAAGAACAAAATCTCCAGTAATGATACTTGTATTATATCCATACTTGATGTGAAATGGATCCTTCCTTCTCCGTAAAATTTCATTATCAATTATATCATCATGTATTACAGATTCTGTATGTAGTAGTTCAACTGCACAGGCTGCAATGTATGCATTTTCATCACAATTTCCAACACTTTCAGCTGATAAAGTAAGAATCAGCGGTCTTATTCTCTTACCACCTTCTAATGCATATTGAAGAGGTTCGAAGAACTCGGAAGCAGAATATAGTTCCAGTTCTCGTTTAAGTGCATCATTTATTCTATCAATGGAGATCTTAAAGTCCCTGATAAGCGGATTGATCTCAAAATTCTTTCTATCCAAAAATTTGCACTAGTGAGCGTATCCAATAGTGTGAATTTAATGCTTTTGTAGGTGCTCCAGCCGGGATTTTCATCACATAGATTTTGAACCCGGGTCGTGGGATTGAAAGTCCCACATGCTTGACCGGTCTACACCACTGGAGCCCGACCTGCCTCCTGTTTCTTATCCATAAAATCCTTTTGACGTCATTCAAAAGATTTTTTTATTGCCTGAGTTGATGAATCACATGAATTCTCTTGTACAACAAATCGACAATATCATTGAAGAACAAAGTTTGCTAAAACACAAATTCTATGTCATGTGGAACGAGGGAAAACTATCTCTTGACTCTCTTAGTGGTTATTCAAAAGAATACTTTCAATTGGTTAAATCTGTACCCTACTTTGTAGGAGCAATCTTGGAAAAAAGTCCAAATAACCTACGAAGTACGATTGAGGTGAACCAAAAAGAAGAATATGAACACATTACACCATGGACTAAATTTGCAGGTTCCTTGGGTATATCAAAGGATACACTTGAAGCCTATGATGGTCTTGATAAGACTAGAAAAGCAATCTCTAATCTTTCAGTACTGATGAACTCTTTTGAAGAGGGAGCTGCTGCAATGTATGCACTTGAACAAGAAATTCCAAAAATTAGTCTCTCAAAGATTGATGGTTTGAGACGATTCTATGGCATCTCAGACGATGATGCAATAGAGTATTTTAGGATACATACGGAGGCTGATATCAGACATGCCGCTCTCTGGAGAAAAATCCTTGAGAATGTCCCGGCAACAAAGGAGGAGGAACTAGTTCAAATTACTAACAAATCTTTGTCTGCCCAAAATCTCTTGTTGGACAGTTGTTATGAGGCATATTGTTAACTCTATACCATTTTATACTGCATTCCAAATTGGTTTTTCGTTGGGCCCATAACTCAGCTTGGTAGAGTAACCGGCTCATAACCGGTGAGCCAAGGGATCGAAGCCCTTTGGGCCCATCACAAATTTTACTAAAATTATGATTAATACGTCAAATCGTCATAATCACATTAATGAAAAAATGGCTACTTGAGATTACTACATTCACACTAACTCAAATTATCTATTGTAACAATAAAACCAATTTTAAAATAAGCTGAAAACTATCTTGATTTGGCCGCAATGAGGAATCAGAGTTATGGCTGAAATTGTGATGTGAAGGCATTTGTCTGAGCTGCCAAAAATCTCATTTGAGATCTGAGAAATTTGACAAGAAGAATATCAACATAAAACAGTACAGAGTATATATAAAGCCCATATATAAAGACCGAAATGCCTCAAACAAAACCAATTGTCAGTATTGAAAATGTTGTGGCCTCAGCTTCAGTTGATCAACGCATTGACCTTAACGTTATCACACAAATTTTTCCAGACGTTGAATATCATCCTGATCAATTTCCTGGTTTGGTTTTCAGACTAAAATCTCCAAAGACTGCAACACTAATCTTTAGTTCAGGAAAAATGGTTTGTACTGGTGCAAAATCTGAAGAACAGGCAATCAAAGCAGTCCGCAGTGTAGTTCAAAAATTAAGAAAAGGAGGAATTAAAATCAAAAAAGATGCAGTCATTGTAATCCAAAACATAGTAGCTTCGGCTAGTCTCGGAGGCAAAATACATCTAGAACAGGCTGCAAGGAGTCTTCCTCGAAGTATGTATGAACCAGAACAATTTCCTGGTTTGATACACCGAATGCTTGATCCAAAGACAGTAATCTTGCTCTTTGCCTCTGGAAAACTAGTCTGCACTGGAGCAAAGAAAGAATCTGAGGTTTACAGGGCTGTACACAACCTGCATACTCTATTAGAAGAAAAAGAACTAATGATATATGAAAGCTGAATCTGCAAGCCTTTTGGCTTCAGACACACTCATTTGTTTTTGATGCGCTGAAAAGTATGATTATCAAGCAATTTCGCATCATGTAGTATGCTAGAAATAGTAACTATATCCGTAATCTCATGTAATTTCACATTTTCACTTGCCAAAAGTTCTCTTGCTCCCTCAAATCTATTCACTACCACGAATGCATCAGTAACAATCATTTTGGCATCTTTTAACGCCTTTATGGCATTTAACAACGATAATCCAGTTGTACCGACATCATCCACAAGTACGATTCTTGTTCTCTCTGGAATCTTCCCCTCTAGTAGACTTCCAGTTCCATAATCTTTTGGTTTCTGTCGAATGTATACGAGAGGTTTTACTATTTCAATCGCAAGAGCAGAAGCTATTACAAGTCCAGATGTTGGTACTGACGCAATACAATCAAAATTATCAAGACCAATATTATCAGATATTGAATTTTGAAGATTTTTTATCATTTTTCTAAATTGTTGTGGAAAACTGGGAACTAGGCGAAGATCAATGTAATAGGGACTTTCTTTTCCACTTGAAAGTTTAAAATTTCCAAATTTTATTGCACCATTTTCATGTAAAAATATTGCAAATTCTTTGACAAACTCCACAGCAAAATTTACTGAACTAGATTTATTTTAACTGTCTCTTCGGTACTGTATGCCAGAGATTTGGCTTAGCTATGGTCCAACAGAAGTTGTATTGGATATAAAGGCAGAGAATCTTGAGAAGCAAATAGGCACAAGTGGAGCAAACCTCGCAGATTCTGAAATTTCTTTAAAATTACAAACTATCGATCTAACAAAACCTACTGAACTTGTTATCATGGATAGCACTAAAGCAGTTCAGAAAATAATTTCACTTCTATTAGAGATTTGTAACCAAAAATCACTACCAAAACCAAAAATCCTTGTAGATAGATCAAATCTTCATCTTACAAGAAATATTTTCTCAGATCCTTCCATCTCTATCTCTGAATTTGATAACTCTCAAATTAATAATGCAAATCTAATCTTCCTTGGAGAAATGGAATTTGATGGCTTGTTTGGATTTAATACAATTTCAACTAAACTCTTGCGACGATTTGGAAAAGAACACATGTTAGAAGCATATGGAAAGCGAAATGGAAATCTTCCTCATCCTGGGGAAGATTTGTCTACCATTGAGGTTGCAAAAAAATTTACTGATGGATTTGAAATATCTGCATTAGAAATAATTGCAAATTCAACCGGAATTGTGGATATCTCTACTGGGCATCCTTCTTCTACAATGTCACTCTCAAAATCCTTATCGTCTATTGCAATAAATGAAATAGGTAAACAAAGAATTCTAGTAGTAAGTACAGGTAAGGAATCTAGTAATGAAACTCTGAGAAAAGCACTCACTTCAGTTTGGAATTGCACAAATGCTGTAAAGGAAGAAGGTCTTGTAATATTATTAGCCGAGTGCAAGAATGGATTAGGTTCTGATGCTACTCAGCAATACATAGAAGGCGGAATGAGCTTAGATAGATTGAGGAATCCAGCAAAATATGTCGACGGTATGGAAGATCTTCTGTTTCTAACAGAAGTGCAAAATATATTCAAGATTGGAATTGTTTCTATCCTGCCACATTTCTATACGAAAGACAAACTGTCTATGATTCCATTTGGTGGAACAAAGGAATCTATGGAATACATACTCAAAACTTATGGTGATAGGCAAAAAGTTTCCATAATCTCGGACGGATCCCGTGTGCTATTGAGGTAATATGGAAAAGGGAAGGGGTGCACATAGGAATGCTAGAATCATAACTACTACAAACAATTTCCTTCGTTTTTCAGAAAGGGGTGATATGTCATCTAGTGGTCTTACATCCGGGCTTCTCATGCTAAACATTAAAACAAAAAGCGCCATTACATAGTATCCTGTGGCAGCTAGTATCACTATGCTGACATAAGTCAGAATTCTGTGCCATTTGAATCCGAATGTTGCCCTTGCTATATGTCCTCCATCAAGCTGCCATGCAGGAAGCAGATTCAGAAAAGTAATAAGAAATCCAAACCAAGCTGCTAACAAAACTGGTGACATCACCAACTCTTGACCAGTTACATGCTTGCCTACTGCTGCAATGGTTGCATCCATAAGAATGCTGGAATGTATATCCACAAGTCCAGATTTCGCAGAAAGTTCTTGAGCAATTGAAGTTGGTATCAAAGGAGAAAGATATGCTCCAAATGTTGAAACGATAATTGCTACCACTAGTCCAGCAATGGGGCCTGATATTCCAACGTCAAAAAGTATGTTTCTATTTATGATGAGACCTCTAGACATAATCACCGCCCCAAATGTTGGAATAAAACCAATCACTGGAATTCCTGGAATGAAATAAGGCCAACTAGTTTTCAGCTTGTGTTTCTTTGATGCTACAATATGGCCTAACTCATGTATACCAAGAATTCCCATTAATGAAATAGTGTAAAGAATTGCTATGTTTAGTGGATCTCCTGTTTTTACAATTGAATTTGTAGATATAGCTCGATAGTAACCATCTATCATAACAGTTGTTATGGTTCCAGCAAATAATACGCGAGGGATCCAAGATTTTCGCGTCTTTGATGGCTCAAATCTCGCTATAATGATAAAAATCTTATCAAATTTTTTATCAAGTCTAGCTATAAGATTCCATTGTTCCATCTTTTGTACCAAATTACGAAATTTATCAGTAATTTCTGTCCCTTCAATCTCAATTTGTAATGTGTTGACATTTTGGTTTATTCCTTTTATGGTGAAAAAAGAAGAAACTATTGATATGACCTCATCTATGGTCGGTGTACTCACAATCTTTCTACGCCCCCTTAAGATTAATTCCTTTAGTTGCTTAAAGTTAAATAATTACAAATTCAAGTATTTTCATAATGCAAGTGGCATTAAGAGATATTGGGAATTGTGTAATTCGACGCTGTGATCCTTCTGATATAATCCCAGTAATGGAGATTAACTTGAAAACACTACCTGAACATTATTCTGATTACTTTTATGAGAGTTTACTAGCAGAATTACCTGAAGCATTTCTTGTAGCAGAAATTGAAAGAAAGTTAGTTGGTTATATAATGTGTAAAATTGAGTATGGTTTTTCGAATTTCAAAAAATTAGGTTTTGTAAAGAAAGGACATGTGGTTTCTGTTGCAGTTTTACCTGAATGTCGAAAAAAAGGGATAGGTAGAGTATTGATTGAAGAAGCAATAGCTGGTGTAAAACTCAAAAAATCCGATGAATTGTACCTTGAAGTAAGATGTAGTAATACTGAGGCTATCAGACTTTATGAGAAGTTGAGTTTTGTAATAAAACAGAGATTGAAAGCATACTACCGAGATGGTGAGGACGCATACCTCATGGCAATCGAATTTTCATACTAGATTAAAATAAATAAGTCTGCAAGAGAGCTAGCCTTATGACAAGACGGCGTACCGTCGGAATATCGATATTCGTTTTATCTATCGCGGGGTTCTTTGCATACGCATATCTCTTAATGCTTTCTCAATGGAGCCCAATTGTTCTTCAACTTTCGGTACTTATGGCAGTGGGTGGAATTCTTGGAGTAATTTCATGGATAGGTTATAACATGGCAACATCAAGACCTTCCCCTTCTTCCTTTGTGACAGATGATAAAAAATAATCATTTGGTTATGGATGCATCTACAACTACTTGATAAAATCTAGGGCCTATGGGTCTTACTATCCTGACTCCCAATATTTCTGACTTGACTTTCATTACTGACAAAAAGTGTTTGGTTGCTTCTATTGCAACACCGCTTTTTTTATCTGAATGAATATGACCATAGTAATGCAGAATACTTTTTTCTTTTGAAGCCTTTATTGCAACATCAAGGAATTCATCGGATCTTTCTGGTAAGAGCATAAGAATCCTATCTCCTGTATTGGATAGTTTCTTTTCTATTATCTCTGCCGCATCACCTTCTAAGGAGTCTACAGTACCTTTCAACTTGTTTAGAAGGATATTTTCTGAACAAAGCCTAGCAGCATATGGATTGATGTCTATATTATAGACGTGACATTTTTTCTTTTTTGCAGCTACAATAGAGAACATTCCTATTCCGCCAAACATATTGATTATAATTTCACCTTCTTTTATCAAATTTGCAATTCTAAGACGCTCAGTTGATAATCTTGGTGAAAAGAATGTCTTTTCCACATCTACCTTGAATCTACATCCATGTTCTTTGTATTCTGTTTCTGTCCTGTCCTCACCTGCAAGTAACTCCAACCTGCGTATTCTATAATCTCCTTCTACTGGAGAGGATTGATAAAAAACCGACTTGGCAGTTTTTACCTTCTCAAGGAGAACTTGGCCTATTAGTTTTTTTTTGGAAAGAAGGGAATCCGGAATTCTTAAAATTATTATATTTCCTATCTGATCAAAAGCGCCAAATAGTTCCTCAGTTTCCTCTGCTGTTAGTATACTTGCCATTGCTTGTTTTAGCATCTTCGTCAATTTCTATAGTAAAAATGACCAGACTGTTTCTGTTCTCTATCTAATCTGCTTTCAGATTTGTTTACTCTGGGGCGCATGCTAGTCTCATCTCTTCTATAGGTAATATCAAGTGAATTTAGGAATTGATTCATTCCTTCAGCTTTTGACTTGGGTGAGGTTGCATGTCCCTCTCTACCTGGAATTCCATGAAAAATAACAAGAGAATCTGAAATCAAATCCATTAACTGTATATCGTGATCAATTACTATTGCAGATTTTCCATAAGAACGAACGAATCGCTGAATTAATTTTGCAATCGCTATTCTATCTTCTACATCTAGAAATGCAGAAGGTTCATCAAGTGCATACAAGTCAACTTTTTGTAATAGGCATGCTGCAATTGCCACTTTTTGCAGTTCTCCACCGGATAAATTCTTGACTGACTTGTTGTAAAGTTTCTTTATTTTCATAGGCTGGATTATCAATTCTTCATCTGTTGTTCCCTCAATTGTTCCCTCATTTGCCTTCTCTAGTAAAGAAATGACTTCAACATCATAATCGTTGGTAAGATATTGTGGTTTGTATGCAATCTTAACTTTGGTATCAATATTTCCAGAATCTGGTTTCTCTACTCCTGCAATCATCTTCATCATAGTTGTTTTTCCTAATGCATTTGCTCCAACTATCCCAAGTACTTCGCTTTTTCGAACTCTTCCTGCCTCAATTGAAAGTGAAAAGTTTGCATATTTTTTTTCCAAAAGAGGATATTCTATGATATTTTCAGTGGTAACAAATTCGTCTGTCGAGGTAGAAGCATCAAATTTAAATGCTGCATCTCTAAATCGCACGTTCTCAGTGGGTAGATATCCATCTAAGAACACGTTAATGCCCACTTTTGTTGAAAGTACATTTGCTACTATTCCATATGCAGCTGGTTCTCCATATATGACCTCAATAAAATCACTCAAGTAGTCCAATAAGGTAAGGTCATGCTCCACAACCATGACACTTTTGCCAAGTTTTGCTAAATTCTGAATGACTTTTGCTACTCCCATTCTTTGAAAAACATCATTATAGGATGAAGGTTCGTCAAAAAAGTAAAAATCTGATTCTCTTGAAGCTGCCACTGCAACGGCTATTCGTTGTAACTCTCCGCCACTTAACTCTGAAAGCCTACTCTCAAGTGAATTCTGCAAACCCAATTCTTGAATTAATTCAGGAATTTTATTTCGTTCATCATATTTCTCAAGCAGCTCTTTAGAAGTACCGTCGAAAGCTTTGGCAAGATTATACACCTGTTGTGGCTTTATGGAAGCTTTCAATTCTTTGTTTGCAATCTTTTCAAAATGAGATTTTAGTTCAGTACCTGCAAAGTGTTTTAAAATATCATTCCACTCTGGAGGTGACGAATAATTTCCTAGATTTGGTTTTAGATTTCCAGATAAAATACTTACAACTGTACTTTTTCCTATACCGTTTCTTCCTAACAGGCCCATTACCTGACCTTTTTTCAAAGTTGGAATTCGATATAGTCTAAACGAGTTTAATCCATATTGATGAATCTTATCTGTTTTCAGCTCTTCTGCCAGATTAACAATAGTTATAGCATCAAAAGGACAAACTTTTACACAAATCCCACATCCATTACATATGTTTTCATCAATCTGCGCTTTCCCTGTTTCTTCATTTAGAATTATACAATCAGAGCCCATCTTATTTACGGGGCAGTATTTGATACATTCAAGACCACATTTCTTTGGTTGACAAGCTTCCTTATCAAGAACTGCTACACGGTGAGTCATGGTTAACCACTTCTTTCTTAATTTATATCTCTATCAAGCAAGATTAATACAGATCATAATTATCCAAAATAACTAAGCCGGCCATAGCGTTGGGGTCCGACCCGGTCCCATACCGAACCCGGAAGTCAAACCCAATGTCGCTACTGTGTTACTAAGGTGCGAGAGCCCTTGGGAAGCAGTAGTGCTGGCGCCTTTCTATTCTAAAGC
>Ga0187820_1000211_pt1 | contig 12612 bp, 15 predicted proteins | sample NC_wetland_sal_i_19_FD_132409 | JGI IMG/M metagenome (GOLD analysis project Ga0187820, IMG submission 132409) | Wetland sediment microbial communities from Neuse River Estuary, North Carolina, USA - SO4_5 | ecosystem: Environmental > Aquatic > Freshwater > Wetlands > Sediment | place: USA: North... | reverse complement strand
GCATGAACGCGACCAGCACGTTGCGGCCGAGCGCGAGCTCTCCGAGATCGGTGGACGGCCCGTCGGCAATAATATCGCCCCGCTTGACCTGATCGCCCACCTTCACCAGCGGCCGCTGGTTGATGCAGGTGTTCTGGTTCGAGCGCTGGAATTTCTGCAGGCGATAGATGTCGACGCCGGGTTTGGTCGGATCGGGTTCGTCGGTGGCGCGAATGACGATACGCGTCGCGTCGACCTGATCGACCACGCCGGTGCGGCGGGCCGCGATCGCCGCGCCGGAATCGCGCGCGACGACGCCTTCCATGCCGGTGCCGACGAACGGCGCCTCGGCGCGCACAAGCGGCACGGCCTGGCGCTGCATGTTGGAGCCCATCAAGGCACGGTTGGCGTCGTCGTTTTCCAAGAACGGGATGAGCGCCGCCGCAACCGAAACCAGCTGCTTCGGCGAGACATCCATGAAGTCGACCTTGTCCGGCGGAATGAGCTGCACGTCGCCGGCATGCCGCACCACCACGAGATCATCGGTGAAGCGACCCTTGGCGTCGATGGCGGAATTGGCCTGCGCCACGGTGTAGCGCCCCTCCTCCATCGCCGACAGATAGATGACTTCGTCGGTGACGCGGCCATCCTTGACCTTCCGATAGGGTGTCTCGACGAAGCCGTACTTGTTCACCCGCGCATAGGTCGCGAGCGAATTGATCAGGCCGATATTCGGACCTTCCGGCGTCTCGATCGGACAGATGCGGCCGTAGTGCGTCGGATGCACGTCGCGGACTTCAAAGCCGGCGCGTTCGCGCGTAAGGCCGCCCGGGCCGAGCGCGGACAGACGCCGCTTGTGCGTGATCTCCGACAGCGGATTGGTTTGATCCATGAACTGCGAGAGCTGCGACGAACCGAAGAACTCGCGCACGGCCGCGGCCGCCGGCTTGGCGTTGATCAGGTCTTGCGGCATCACCGTATCGATGTCGACCGACGACATGCGCTCTTTGATGGCGCGCTCCATGCGCAACAGGCCGATGCGGTACTGATTCTCCATCAGCTCGCCGACCGAGCGGACGCGGCGGTTGCCGAGATGATCGATGTCGTCGATTTCGCCCTTGCCGTCGCGCAGATCGACGAGTGTGCCGATCACCGCGATGATGTCCTCCTTGCGCAGGATGCGCACGGTGTCCTCTGCATCGAGATCGAGCCGCATATTCATCTTGACGCGGCCGACCGCGGACAGGTCGTAGCGCTCCGGATCGAAGAACAGCGACTGGAACATCGTCTGCGCCGTGTCGATCGTCGGCGGCTCGCCCGGACGCATGACGCGATAGATATCGAACAGCGCGTCTTCGCGCGCCATATTCTTGTCGACCGCCAGCGTATTGCGGATATACGCGCCGACATTGACGTGGTCGATATTGAGAAGCGGCAGCTCCTTGTAACCGGCCTCGTTGAGCGCCTTGAGCGTTTTCTCGGTGATCTCCTCTCCGGCCTCGGCGTAGATTTCGCCGGTCTTCGGATTAACGAGGTCTTCGGCGATGTACTGGCCGACGAGCTCTTCGTCGGAGAGCCGCAGCGCTTTGAGGCCCTTCTCGGCGAGCTGGCGGGCCTGACGCACCGTCAGTTTCTTGCCGGCTTCCAGAACCACCTTGCCGCTGTCGGCATCGACGAGATCATTGATCGCCTTGTAGCCGCGCAAACGATTGGCGTCGAACGGCACGCGCCAGCCATCCTTCGCGCGCTTGTAAGGCACCTGCTTGTAGAAGGTATTGAGGATTTCCTCACCGGTCATGCCCAGCGCGTAGAGCAGCGAGGTGACGGGAATTTTCCGCCGCCGATCGATACGCGCATAGACGATGTCTTTGGCGTCGAATTCGATGTCGAGCCAAGAGCCGCGATAGGGAATGATGCGGGCGGCGAACAAAAGCTTGCCCGACGAATGGGTCTTGCCCTTGTCATGATCGAAGAACACGCCCGGCGAACGGTGCATCTGCGAAACGATGACGCGCTCGGTGCCGTTGACGACGAACGTGCCGTTATTGGTCATCAGCGGGATGTCGCCCATATAGACATCCTGCTCCTTGATGTCCTTGACGGACTTGGCGCCGGTCTCCTCGTCGGTATCGAACACGATGAGGCGCAGGGTCACCTTCAAGGGCGCGGCGTAGGTCATGCCGCGCTGGCGGCACTCGTCGACGTCGTATTTCGGGGGCTCGAATTCGTATTTGACGAATTCCAGCATCGAGGTGTTGGAGAAGTCGGAAATCGGGAATACCGACTTGAAGACCGCCTGCAGTCCTTCGTTGGGGCGGCCGCCTTGCGGCTCCTGCACCAACAGGAATTGGTCGTAAGACGCCTTCTGAACCTCAATGAGGTTCGGCATCTCCGCGACTTCTTCGATTTTTCCGAAAAACTTTCTTACGCGCTTCCGACCAATAAATGTCTGCGCCATCATATCCTCTTGCTCAATCGAACCATCGGATCCGAGCCGCTGGCGGCGACGCCAACTCTCGAACCGTGATCTCGGCCTCGCGGCGGCAGTGACCCACATCAAAGGTCTTTGCGCGCCTTGCGCTCCGAGTTACCGAGGCGATCAAGACGACTCTCCAGATGGCCGCAATCCATCGCGACCGTCTGGACAGGCGTCATTCGCCCTATCGTTTCGCTTTAGTCGGGTGATCCCGCTAGCACTCCGGATCGCCTCGCCGCACTCCCTACTTGGAACGCGGGCGGCGATCGATAGCCGCTGCGCCGCCTCACCGTTCCGGGCCGTCCATCGTTATCGAACTCTTGGAAGCCCCGGGCGTTGCTTGGCTCCCCGGGGGGGATTTCCCTTAGGTAAGCACTGCTTACTTAAGCTCAACCTTTGCGCCGACCTTTTCCAAGGTCGCCTTGATTTTGGCGGCGTCTTCCTTGTTGACGCCCTCCTTGACGTTCTTGGGCGCGCCTTCGACCAAGTCCTTGGCCTCTTTGAGACCAAGCCCGGTAATGGCGCGGACTTCCTTGATGACCTCGATCTTCTTCTCGCCGGCGGCTGCCAAAACCACCGTAAACTCGGTCTTTTCCTCGGCAGGAGCGGCGCCCGCGGCGCCGCCCGCAGCGGGGCCCGCAGCCACCGCAACGGCGGCAGCGGCCGAAACGCCCCACTTCTCTTCGAGAAGCTTGGCGAGTTCCGCAGCCTCGAGCACGGTGAGGCCGGAAAGGTCATTCACGATTTTCTGCAGATCAGCCATGTAATTTGTCCTTCGGTTCTGACTCTGAATGCGTTAGGCGGCCGCGTCTTCCGTCTTGTTTTCCGTCTTACTGGCATAGGCCTTGACCACGCGCGCGAGCTGGGCCGCGGGTGCATTGACGACCTGCGCGATCTTGGTCGCGGGCGCCTGAATAAGCCCGACGATCTTTGCCCGCAGCTCGTCCAGCGACGGCAATGCCGCCAACGCCTTGACCCCATTCGGATCGAGCGTGGTCGCTTCCATCGCACCGCCAAGAATGACGAAACGCTCGTTGGTCTTGGCGAATTCGACGGCAACTTTGGGCGCCGCAACCGGATCGCCGGAAAAGGCGATCAGGGCCGGTCCTTTAAGGAGCGGCGCGATCGAAGCGACGTCGCTGCCTTCAAGAGCGATCTTGGCCAGCCGGTTCTTGGCGACCTTCACATTGGCGCCTGCCTGCTTCATCTGCCGTCGCAGAGTCTGCATTTGAGCGACCGTGAGGCCTGAATAATGAGCAACCACGACGACCTTGGTGGTTTTGAACACCTCGCCAAGGGCCGCCACGAGCTCGCTTTTTGCCGCGCGATCCAAAATCTCTCTCCGGTTGGCGGTCCGCTATGCGGCCGCCGGCTCGATGCCAGCCATCCCGCCAATCCCTCCTTGCGGAGGAGAGACTAGGCAGGACGATTACCACCCTGCCCCCCGGCAGCCTTTCAGCGACCGGGCCATCGAGGTCAGAACCGAAGGGCAAATCGGCCTGGCGAAAGGCCTGCCCTCGTCCTTCACCCGTCTATGCAGGCTTGGTGGATTAAGCCGTTGCCGGCGCCCGCAGTCTTGGACAGGAACGCTCCCGAAAGCCAACCAAGTCTTTCTCCTTCTTAGACAATCCGAACCGGAAAACTAAGAAGCGATCGCACCCGGATGGTTATCGAAAAGCGCGCAAAGGCGCGCCGACAGATTGGGCCGGCACGCCCGCACTCCCTTATTTAGCTCCCTTAAGCGCTTTTGCCAAGAGTTTAATGGAGCGTTTAATGCGGTTGCTGCGCAGCCTCGAATAGGCTCGCCGGCTCGACCTTCACGCCAGGACCCATCGTGGAGGAGATGGCTACCCGGTTGATGAAATGACCCTTGGCGCCCGGCGGCCGCGACTTCTGCACCGCATCAGCAAAGGCCCGGATATTCTCGATCAGCTTTTCTTCGCTGAACGAGGCCTTGCCGATTCCGGCTTGGACGATGCCGGCTTTTTCGGCGCGGAATTCCACCGAGCCGCCCTTAGCGCCGCGAACCGCATTGGCGATGTCCATCGTGACCGTGCCGACCTTGGGATTGGGCATCAAGCCGCGTGGTCCGAGCACCTTGCCGAGACGGCCGACCAGAGGCATCAGATCGGGGGTGGCGACGACGCGATCGAAATCGATCGTGCCGCCTTGCACCTTCTCCACCAGATCCTCGGCGCCGACCACATCGGCGCCCGCGGCTTTGGCTTCGTCGGCCTTGACGCCGCGCGCGAACACGGCGACGCGCACCGAGCGACCGGAGCCGTTCGGCAAATTGACGACCCCGCGCACCATCTGATCGGCGTGGCGCGGGTCGATGCCGAGATTCATCGCCACTTCGACGGTCTCGTCGAACTTCGCCTTGGCGCGCTCCTTGATCATCTTTACCGCCTCGGGAAGCGGATAGAGCTTTTCGCGATCCACGCCGTCGCGCGCATTGGTCATGCGTTTGCCGAGCTTGCTCATGGCTTCACCTCATAGCCCATCGAGCGGGCCGACCCTTCGATCATGCGCATGGCGGCTTCGATCGTATCGCAGTTGAGGTCTTTCATCTTTTGCTCGGCAATCTCGCGGACTTGCGCTTTCGTGACCGAACCGGCGATGTCGCGGCCCGGCGTTTTCGAGCCGCTTTCGAGCTTGGCCGCCTTCTTGAGGAAGTGCGAAACCGGCGGCGTGCGCAGTTCAAACGTAAAGGACCGATCGGCATAGACCGTGATGGTCACCGGGATCGGCGCGCCCTTTTCCAGCTTCTGCGTCTGTGCGTTGAACGCCTTGCAGAATTCCATGATGTTGAGCCCGCGCTGGCCGAGCGCCGGACCGATCGGCGGAGACGGATTGGCCGCTCCCGCCGGCACCTGCAACTTCACATAACCGGTGATTTTCTTTGCCATTTGCTGCTCCTGTTAGTGGTGCGGCTCTTGACGGCCGGCAGCCGCCTCACCTCCCACGACGTCCCAAACCTACAGCTTTTCCACCTGCCCGAATTCCAGCTCGACCGGCGTCGCGCGGCCGAAGATCGACACCGCCACCTTCAGCCGCGACCGGCCCTCGTCGACCTCTTCCACCGTGCCATTGAAGGAGGCGAACGGCCCATCCGATACGCGAACCTGCTCGCCGACTTCGAACGAGACCGAAGGCTTCGGCCGCTCGATGCCTTCCTGCACCTGATGAATGATGCGATCGGCTTCGGCGTCCGACAGTGGCATCGGCTTATTGTCGGAACCAAGGAAGCCGGTCACCTTCGGCGTGTTCTTGATCAGGTGATAGGCTTCGTCAGTCATTTCCATTTTCACGAGCACATAGCCCGGAAAGAACTTGCGCTCGGCGTCGACCTTGCGGCCGCGCCGTACTTCGACGACCTTTTCCTTCGGCACAAGAATTTCTTCGAACAAGCCGGACAGGCCGCGCTGCTTGGCTTGCTCGCGGATCGAATCCGCCACCTTATTCTCGAAATTCGAATAGGCGTGGACTGCGTACCATCGGCTCGTCATATCATGAATTCCAGATCGTGAACCGTGATCGTTAAACTCAGCTGCTGATGCCGAGGAGAAAACTGACCGCGATCCGCATGAGCTGATCCGCCAGCAGAAAGAAAATGCAGGCGATGAAGACCATCACAAATACCATAATGGTAGTGACGGTCGTCTCCTTGCGCGTCGGCCAAGTGACCTTCTGCGCTTCCGCGCGCACTTCCTGCATGAACTTAAACGGACTGACTTTCGCCATCGCGTCATCCAAACGCCGTTTCACGCCCAATTTTAAGGACGAGACCGGCAGGCGGTTCCTTTTGGGGAAATAGGTTCTTCGCGGAAGTCCGTTGCCGGGCCGCTGACGATTACAGTTACCTACTGCCGGCTTGCCCAATCGTCAAGCGACGCTGAGGCCCAAAGTGTGTCCACATTTGAGGGTTTGGCTGCGTCGGAGGCCAGAATTTGCTCGGCTCGCCGGGCGGCCCCGTCTGCGCACACAGCAAAGCCGCCGGTAGATCCGAAGAACCGGCGGCTTTGCCTTGTCCCCCATACGTGCCGCAGAAACGGCATCGTGCGGGTGCCGAACCGGCAGGCGAAGCGGTTAACACTTCACCGTACATCCCACTTGATGCGCAACGGGCGGGATGCCCCAGTCCAGCCACCCGAGCATAGCGCGCCCGCGCGCACGCTCAAATGCCTTCTGGATGAAGTCCACATGAGTGTTCCCAACCTTGATCGGGCCGCGTTTGAAAAACGCAGAGCCCGTATCCGGCCCATCGCTGACGGGTGCCCAAGCTCGCAAGCGTCTCGGCGCGCAGCTCGTCGTGCGGCGCGGCCGGGCGGCGACGAGAGCGAAACGAGCTCCAAACAAACATCAGGTCGCCTCGTTCGGCACTGACCTAAAAAAGCATTTTTTTGATCAAAATGAAGGTTCAGTGACAGCCCTAAGTGCGAAGGCTGACCAAAAAGAGCCGCGAAGCTGTCACATTTTTGTGGGGTCTTTAACATGCCCTCGGACGGGCGGTTACTGTGTAATGTGTAAGGAGTGCGTCATGAAAATCACCAAGCCGATTGGATCTGCTGAGATCAAGCAGCCATCAGAAATGGACGTTAGGGGCGATGTCCACGGACTGCCGCGGGCCGGGGAGCCCTTCCGTCCAGTCGAAGCCAGCGATGACGATCTTTCGGCGAACGGCCTCGGCACGCTGCTGCGCCGGGTATCTGAGACCTCGACGCGCGAAATCGAGAATCTCATCGATGAGCTTCAGGGGTTGCGAAAGAAACTGCAGACCCATGGCACGCGCATTCAACGCGACATCGCGGAGTACGCGGAGCTGAGCCAGCAACTGATGCAATTGACTTCGATTATCGCCGATAGCGTGAAAAAACTCCCAGGCATTCCGGGCATCGCTCACTAGTCCAGCGCTATTTGAACTGCGTACTGTCGACGAGGCCGGGAACCTTCAACGCCAGTCGCCGCTTTATGTACGGGTGGCGATTTGCGCGCGCGGACTGGTTTGGAGTCGCGGGCGTTGATAACAAGGGAGAATTTCAGATGAACATGACGACGAAGTTGTCCTTGGCCTCATTTTTCGTGTTGTCAGTCGCAGCGCCGGTGCAGGCCCAAAATCCAAAACAGGGCGATTATTACGCTCCGACCCAAACGGCGCCGCAACAAGCAAGCCCCGGCCAAGAGCAACAAATCAAGCAAGGTGATTACTACAAGCCCGGCCAGGCTGCTCCCCAATCGAATCCTGGGCAACCGCAACAAACAAAGGAAGGGGACTACTACAAACCGGGCGGAAAGGAATAAAGAAAATTAGCGCCGAAAATTTTGTGGACTCGCCCGATGAACGCGTAGTGGTTCGGAGGAGTTCGTCACCAGCTATCTGGTGGAGCGGGACCGGCATTGCTGCAGGATGGGCCACCGGACGGCGGGCAGCCGCCAGAATTGCCGCCTGGGACCGCCATGTTAAAGATCGCCCGACGATCATGGATAATACCATTGGGGGGGCGATGATGCTTCGCTGAGGCCGGAAAGACGGCACCGAGAATAAGTGCAGCGGAAAGCGCAATCCTTGTCTTGCGACGCATTTCTGCCTCCTGAGCTTCGCGGCTTAACCCAACGGGTTGACGGCGAGCGGCCGGCACACAACCAGACCGTGGAAACGGTCTTTTGTTCCTGTCGTCAAGTTAAGTTGATGCCCGTGCTTTCAGCGCACGCCTGGGCTTCACGCGGGGGCTTGTGGCTCAGACCACGACGCAATCGACATAGAACAGTGGTCTTCAGGGCCGGCAGTTGCTTGCCGCACGCCTCTAACTTTATCGAGTCGACTCTACGCTGTTACCTCGCCCCGGCCAGTCCGTGCGGTAATAATTCCAATAGGCGGCAAGAGGGTAGCCATGATGCCAGTATCGATGCGGGTAATGACGATAATAATGCGCCGGAGTGATGTTCGCGGCCCTGGCTTCGCCGGCCGTCTCCGGCGGAAGCGGCGCGATCGGTGCAGCATGTGTGGTTTCACAAGCGGACGCGCCTATGAGGCCCAAGATCGCAATCGAAAAAGCAAAACGTCCCATTGTTGGTCTCCTGTCCGCCAACGCACGAGTGATGCGGCTGTTCCGCACCCACAACCGCTCGGCACGTTGATTGATGCTCTGGCGAAATCGGGAGGAACGGAGGGCTTAGGCCGTTTGAGTTTTCGGCGGTTCACTTTTTCAGTTACGCCATGTATCGGGGGCATTGGGGCCCCAAGTTGGGTCCAAAACATCCCCGCCTCGCCGTCGTCCCGCCCTGCTACATGCGCCGTTTGTCTGGCGAGGCAATTAAGCATCAAATTCGCTTCGCCATGCCTAAAACCCGCGCCAAACTGAGGCGGCCTACGACTATTTGGGACGCTCTTCTGGATGTGCCCGATAGTAGTTACGATAAATACGCGCACAGTCACTGATATGGTAGACATGACGCAGGATGCCGGGACAGTAGCCTGAATCTGGGGACCTTTGACTTTGGCCAGGATACTTTCCGGACGAAAACGAGCCTGCCGACGCCGGTTCAATGCCCAACGCGACTGCAACCAGGAGGAAGCTGACGGATTGCTTGATCATTCGTGGCGACCCCTCCCCTTAAGAACCCCCACGATTCGAAGTGCCCGCGGTTGGTTGTGCAACCCTTGTTCAGGGCCCTATCACCGCAAGTTATTGGGTATCCTGGCAGGAGTGGAGGGACTCGAACCCCCAACCCCCGGTTTTGGAGACCGGTGCTCTAGCCATTGAGCTACACTCCTAGGGCCGGCCGGATCATGTGCCTCTTGGCGCCGGCGAGCGCAAGTCCTTGCAACAGGCCCACGGACGTCCTCTCTTCGATGAACACTCTGTCGCTCGGCAAAGTTGGCATTGCTTTTGGCGGCGCCCTAACCGATCGTCACCGGCCGCCCGCGCCTGATGCTAACCCGCACGACGAGCAATCCGAAAGAGGGACCAGATGACCAAGCCGCGATTTGCTTTCGCCGCCCTCATTGCGCTTCTGTTTTTGCCGGTCCTCGCCCGCGCCCAAGCCGTACCGCGTTCTTCCAGCGCCGACTTTTTCCTGGCAGGGTGTAAGGATTATCTCGCGGGAAAATTCAATTTCTTCGGCGGTCGTTGTGCGGGAGCGGTCGAAGTCCTCGACGTGTTGAATTCCGACACGAAGCTGTTTTGTCCGCCGGAAAATGCGACCAATCTGCAGCGCGTGCAGGTCATCGTTGACTATATCGAAGCTCGGCCGGAGCGGAAAACTGCCGATTTCAGGCTCGTCGCCAACGAGGCCATGGCAAAAGCGTGGCCCTGCAAAAAATAACAGCTGGCGGCGCCCGGTTCGCCGCGTTCAGGGCTCGCCTTCTTGATTTCCACGAATCGGCTCGCCGGCTTTGCGCCGCATCAGCGACGGGCGGCCATCGAATTTTTGATCGGCATGGGGCCTATCCCGGTCGACATAGTGCAGGAACACCTGGACCAGCGCCTCTCCCTGGTAGGCGTCACGCCAATGGAATAGCTCCGTTCCGCGGTAAAGCAGCCCATCGCCTGGCTTCAGCTCGGCGCCGCAGGGCTCCTGTACATAGATCGGCCAGGGGTCGAGCGGCTTCTGGCCGATATTGAGCGTGACGCTTATTTCGCACGCCGGTCGATCGCGATGCCGCGCGAGCACATCGCCGCGTTTGTACATCCGAAATACGAATAGGTCGGCGACAGCCGCAGCCCGGAATGGTCCTGGACTGAAGGCCGCAAGTGTTCGAGCAGGCCGTCGAATGCGGGATCGCCATAGTCGCCAGGCGTCATGGGCACTTGCGAATCGGACCTCAGCAATCGGCTTGCGAACTTTGTATGAGCATAGGACCAGAAAAACGAGCACAGCGCCGGATCGAGCAATTGCGGAATAACGAGGTAGCGCTGCCGCGAAAAAGTGGCGGTGCCTTTCTCCGGTAAAACATCTAAACTGTGAATTTCCCGCCTCCCGCCGTTCTAGGCATGGCCCCTTAAAGACTGGCCCCTTAAAGACTGATGGCCGCTCGAAGAGCTGGTCGTCTAAAAGCCGCCCGTCCCACGATCCCTAGAGATCGGGCCGCTTAAAACCCATCCACCATATCGTGGCCTGCGAAAGTCGTCATCTGAGCGCTTCGGCGGGCGCCGACCAGCGGGCCATCTTTTGCGGACTTCGGCGCCTCCGGTTCTGGATTGGGTTTCCCACGAAATCCAGTGGTTAGCGTGCGGAATTGACCTGCATCAAGGCAGCCCCATCCGCTCTCTCGATATCATTTGGTCGATTAAGCCGGAGAGCACCATGTCCGACATAACCGGAACTCACCTGTCCACGAGCGGCGGAGCTGAACTTGCGCCACTGCGCGCCAAATCAGGATGGATCATCGCCCTTGGCGTCGTCTACGTCCTGGCCGGACTCGTAGCGCTCGGCAGCGTCGTTTTCGCCACCGTGGTGACCGTTTTCGTCGTCGGCATCATGATGCTGATTGCAGGCGTCGCCGAGGTGATCAATTCGTTTCAGATCAAGAGCTGGGGCAAGTTTCTGCTCTGGCTTCTGCTTGGCGTGCTCTACATCGTCGCCGGCTTTGTCACGTTCGAAAATCCGTTGCTTGCCGCGGCGGTGCTTACCCTCATGCTTGGCTTCGCACTGATCGTCTCGGGCATCATGCGGCTTATCCTGGCGTTCAACATGAAGCAGGAAATGCCGTGGGTTTGGGTGGCGCTGTCAGGCGTCATCACGCTTCTGCTCGGCCTGATCATCGTCGCGCATTGGCCGGTCTCCGGCCTTTATATCCTCGGGCTGTTTCTCGGCATCGATCTGGTTATCGCGGGCGTGGGCTGGATCGGCATCGGATTGGGCTTGCGAAGACAAGCCTAGCTGACGACAACAAAGCCGGCGACCTGCCTTCGCAAAAGTCGCAAAAAGGACGGGCCGGCGGCTCGAACCCGGCGCCGTAGTAGAACCACCATTTTGACAACCGGTCTGCTTAATTTTGTCACCGCATCAAGCTTTGCTGTCCGCGGGAAACCCGGGCTATTCCAAAGGGGGGTATTCCAATGAGCAGCCGCGCACGCACATTTCTGGAGCACTGGAAATCCGAGTACGTCGATCCCGTCTCCGAAACGCATCGCCTGCGCGAGGCTGTGCGGCTCGTGACGAGGTGCCGCGAAGACGCAGCGTGCGCTCATATCCCGCCGCAGGAGCTCAGGGCGGCTGCGGGAGACGATATGATTAGAAATATGCTTGCCGCCTTGGATGCGGCGAAGGACAAGGCCAAACCCGAGCCGAAATCCATTTTCCATCGCCTTCTTGCGCATATTCCAACCGGACATCGTCGAAGCTTTGAAAATGAGCTGACCGGATCGTAGCCCGTTTCAGCCGCGCCTGGCCCTGGACTGATCGGAAACCGATCGGAATAGTGTTCGCGGGTCGCGACGACGAGCAGCGTCATCTCAAGCGACATATTACGCGACGAGAATGGTGGCTCCCGGTGGCCGGGAGCCACAGTCGAGGCAGGACAGCAGCCCGCAACATAGACGGCCAGTTTAATCAACAGATGACAACGCGCTCGGCTCTTGGCGTCGCGCCGGGTAGCGATCTGTCACAGAATTTTCGATAATCCGTCATTCAAGGCATTTTTGACGTAGTGATTTGCCGCAAAAACAAAAATTCCAAACACAATCATCGTTTTGTCTCAACAATATTTGTTGTGCTGTTCGTCACATCGGCGCTGTGAAATCTGATTAAGAGTGCGCGCACCGAATCGCGGAGCATTTAGATGAGCACGATGAACCTCGTTCTCGCGACAATTTATCCAAGTCTCGCGTTGCGTTGGAGTCAGCTGAAAAACATCGTTTCCGAATCGCGTTCTGAACTAGCGAATCTCGACGACATCAGCCTCCGCGACATCGGTATGTCGCGTTGTACGGCCCAGCACGAGGCCTCGAAACCGTTCTGGACGAAGTAGAAAGTAAGATTCGTCGAAAGGTTTTCCGCACGTTGAGCTGTTACACATCAGCGAAATTGACCAAAGGAGCCGAACATGCCGATGCAAGGCGGGTCCGTGACCGTGGTGATCATTTTCTCGGTGATCGGACTTTTGATGACCATCGCGCTTATTTGGCTGCTTCCTTTTTCGGACGACATAGGCG
>Ga0187820_1000210_pt1 | contig 12615 bp, 8 predicted proteins | sample NC_wetland_sal_i_19_FD_132409 | JGI IMG/M metagenome (GOLD analysis project Ga0187820, IMG submission 132409) | Wetland sediment microbial communities from Neuse River Estuary, North Carolina, USA - SO4_5 | ecosystem: Environmental > Aquatic > Freshwater > Wetlands > Sediment | place: USA: North... | reverse complement strand
GTCAGCATCGCCCAGCCGGGAAGCATTTCGCAGCGCAACATCTTGCAACAGGGCTTCCAGGTGCTCTATACGCGCGTTAAGTTCGAAAAAACGCCGACGTAAGGCGCCATGGCCGCGAGGGGCTTCAGCGCGCCACGCGTTTGTGGATGAACTGGACGATGTCCTGCGTTGAAGTGCCAGGCAGAAAAATTTCGGCGATGCCCGATGCTTTCATCGCGGGAATGTCAGCTTCCGGAATGATGCCTCCGACGAGAACCGTAACATCGTTCATTCCTTTTTCGCGCAGCAGGTGCATGAGCTGGGGGCAAATGGTGTTGTGGGCGCCGGACAAGATCGAGAGGCCGATGACGTCGACGTCTTCTTGAACGGCCGCGGTGGCGATCATCTCGGGCGTTTGGCGCAGGCCGGTGTAGATCACTTCCATGCCAGCGTCGCGCAAGGCGCGGGCAATCACTTTTGCGCCGCGATCGTGGCCGTCAAGGCCGGGTTTGGCGATCAGCACTCGTATTTTCTTTTCAGGCATTCTTCTCCGTGTCCTCTGTGTGTCTGCGTTTAGTTTTCTTTTTCCGCATCCGCTGCAGCATATCTCCATACGTAACGTTTAACACCGTCTTTCAAGACGGCAGAGTGGAAGTTGATTAGCAAGCCAATCTTACATCCTGAAAGACGGAGATAAGTCAGCATCACAGCGTCGTGAACCGGAGCCACGGACGTAATCGCCTTGATTTCAATTATGACTCGTCTGAGCGCGACAATGTCCGCACGGTACCCGCAGTCCAGCTTTGCTCCTTTATAGACTACCGGGATGGGCTTTTGTCGTTCAAATGGGATGTTTCCCATCGTGAGCTCGTGACAAAGGCACTCCTCGTAAACGGCTTCCAGCAGTCCGGGACCAAGTTCACGATGCACGGCAATGGCCGCTCCGATAATCGCGTGCGTGAGTTGAAGGTCGGTCATAAGAAAGCTAAACGCAGAGACACAGAGTACGCAGAGCGCAGAGGGGAAACAGATATTTCCGGTGCCTTGTTGGCGACACTCGGTGGATTTCGATTGCGGCGCCGATGATGCTCCGGGTCAATTCGTTGTTATTCATTAGGGTTTATTTTAACACAGAGTACACAGAGGTCGCGGAGGAGAGAAGAGCTAGGTGATGGCAACTTCTTCGTAGGTGCCGAAGACTTCGCGGAGGGCGTCGCAGACTTCGCCTACGGTGGCATAAGCTTTGACGGCGTCGAAGAGATACGGCATGAGATTGTCTTTGCCCTCGGCGGCTTTGCGGAGCGCAGCAAGGCGGCGGTCGACTTCGGATTTCGAGCGGCCGGCGCGCAGCTTTGCGAGGCGTTCGGCCTGGCGTTGCGCAACGCTTTCATCAATCTGCAGGACGTCCAGAGGCTTTTCCTGAGCGACATAATCGTTCACGCCAACGATGATCTTTTCTTTTTTGTCGACGGCTACCTGATATTTGTATGAAGCTTCGGCGATTTCACGCTGCGGGTAGCTGCGCTCGATGGCAGGGACCATTCCGCCCATCGCGTCGATTTTCTGGATGTAGTCCCACGCGCCGCGTTCGACTTCATTCGTCAAGGTTTCGACAAAGTACGAGCCGCCAAGCGGGTCGACTGTGTTTGTGACGCCGGTTTCATGCGCGATGATCTGCTGCGTGCGCAGCGCGATAGTGGCCGCAAACTCCGTGGGCAATGCCCAAGCCTCGTCCAGCGAATTGGTGTGCAACGATTGAGTTCCGCCGAGAACGGCGGCCAACGCCTGGATGGCCGTGCGCACCACATTGTTGTAGGGCTGCTGCGCGGTGAGCGAACAGCCGGCGGTCTGCGTGTGAAAGCGCAAAGCCCAGGTGCGCGCGCTCTTCGCGCCATAGCGCTCGACCATTGCTTTGTGCCAGATGCGGCGTGCCGCGCGGTACTTGGCGATTTCTTCAAAGAAATCATTGTGGGCGTTGAAAAAGAAGGAAAGCTGCGGAACGAATTCGTCGACGCCCAACCCTCGGCGCATTCCGTATTCGACGTATTCCATCCCGTCGCGCAACGTGAAGGCTAATTCCTGAATGGCGGTTGAGCCGGCCTCGCGGATGTGATAGCCGCTGATGGAAATCGTGTTGAATTTCGGGGTGTTCTTCATTCCGAATTCAAACGTGTCGATCACCAACCGCATCGATGGCTCGGGCGGATAGATGTACTCCTTTTGCGCGATGTATTCCTTCAAGATGTCGTTCTGCAGCGTTCCGGAGATTTTCTTCCAGTCCGCGCCCTGCTTTTCCGCTACGGCAAGATACATCGCCCAGATCACGGCCGCGGGGGAGTTGATGGTCATCGAAGTCGTGACATCAGCGAGCGGAATCTTATCGAAGAGCACTTCCATGTCGGCGAGGGAACTGATGGCCACGCCGCACTTTCCGACTTCGCCTTCGGCAAGCGGGTGGTCGGAGTCATAACCCATCAAAGTCGGGAGATCGAACGCGGTTGACAGACCGGTTTGGCCCTGCGCGAGTAGGTAGCGAAACCGCTGGTTGGTATCTTCCGCCGTGCCGAAGCCCGCAAACTGGCGCATCGTCCAGAGCCGCCCGCGATGCATGGTGGAATGAATCCCGCGCGTGTAGGGAGGCTCGCCGGGGAAACCCAAGTCGCGATTTGGATCCCAGACGGGGAGATCAGCGGGGGTATAGAGACGTCGGATTGGAAATCCGGAAATGGTGGTGAATTCGGTTTGGCGCTCAGGACTTTTTTCGAGCGTGGGGCGGAGCGTGTTTTCTTCCCAAGCGCGTTCTTTCGCGGAGGGCTCGCGCTGTATGGCTGGAACGTCTCCCGGCGTGATGGTCGTGACCGAACTCTTGACCTCGTCGCTCATGGTCTAACGCTCCTGATTTGTCCGCGTCCCGGGGCTCTCTTCGAAAAGACGCGGGATCGGCCCACACGGCCTTCGCTCAGGCCGGTGCTGGCGGAGGAGGAGGGATTCGAACCCCCGAGGCCCTTTCGAGCCTAACGGTTTTCAAGACCGCCGGTTTCAACCACTCACCCACTCCTCCGGCTTCGATTCTAGCGTATTCCGGGAGTGAGCTGCCAGAATGCTCTTTCGCTTCGCGCGAAAAATTACCGTTTCTCTCCGTCGGGAAGGCCTTTGAAGAGGTCTTCCACGCCGACCACTTTCCCGTGGAGCGTCCCGGGGATCAGGGTCGGGTGGTTGACCTCGCCGGACTCCGCGTCGGCGATGGTGACGTGATTCACATCAAGCGTGCGACCCACGGCGCGCTCGTAGTTGGCTTTGGCTTCCTCGAGGTTGGCGAGAGCGCGAATCTCGGTGCCCTGCGCGGCAATCAAGTCGCGTTGCGTCTGAATCACAAGGTAAGTCGTGGAGGCACCCAGTTGATATTTTTTCTGTTCGGCGTCAAACGTCTCCTGTTGCAGTTGGCGCGCTTTGATCGCCGCAGCGACTTGCGCGCGATCTTGCGTCAGGGCGATGTACGAGTTGCGCACATCGAGAAGCGCGGCGTTTCGGAGTTGCTGCGCCGCCGTTTCCATTTGCCGCTGCGTGAGCAGAGCGCGAACGTGCTCAGCCTGGGCGGCGCGATTGCGGAGAGGAAGCGTCAATGTCAGCTGGCCGGCGTATTCGGGGAAGCGATTGTGAAAGATCTGGCTTTGCGCGGTGGTGAAGCCCTGGTAGATCGTGCCCATACTGGGTGTAACAGTTGCCGACTGGAAGATCGGAGTGGGCACGCCGACCACGCTCACGCTTATAGGGTTACCGTTGGCATCCACGATAGGCACGCCGGTGCTTATGGTGGTGGGGGTTCCGGGAATAGAACTGTTTCCCGCCAGACCGCTCGATTGATAGAAGGCGTTCGCGGTGAGCGAGGGGAGAAGAGCGTTCTTGGTAGCCTTAACGTCAATTTCGGCGTTCTTCAGGTTGTAGATCTCCTCCTGGAGTTCAGGCCGTTTGGCCAAGGCCTCCTTAACGGCATCCTCGAACGAAGCTGCTTCAACGGCGGCAGGCTGTGTCGGCTGGTCCGTCGGAATGATTTCCACATTGATAATGTTAGGTGCCATTGGATCCTTGGAAATATAGTTTTTCAGGGTTTGCTCGTCCTGGAGCTGGACCGACTGAGCGGCGACCAGGTTCTGCGTGTCGGTAGCCACTTCGGATTCTGAACGGGTCACGTCGAGGGGAGCTAGGCTCCCGATTTCAAGCTGCTTCTTGTTGTCTTCGTAGAGTTTTTGCGCTACGTCCACAGCCTGTTGATTGACCTTGACGTTCTCCCGCGCGTAAGCCAGTTCCCAGTAGGCGGTAATGGTGTTGGTGATGGTCGTGATGGCCTGCTGCGCGAAGGCCCAATCTGCGATTTTGCGATTGTTGTTGGCGATGCGAATGTTGCGAGTCCACATTTGCTTGCCGAAGCCGTTCAAGAGAGGCTGAGAAATAGAAACCGAGAGTACCGAGTTCACGTCCGGGTTGAAGAAGTTGGGGATGTTCTCACTACTGCGCGTGTTGTTCCAGTTCACTTGGATATTAGTGCCGGTCTGAAATGTTTGCGAGTATTGGTTATTGAACGTCGTCTGGTGTTCGACAACGGAGGCCACGCTGGTGCCCGTACCGGCACCGGAAGTGAACGGGTTGTTGATTGGTATGGTGCCATCGAAAACTCCGGTGGTGCTCTGAATGAGCGGATCGAAGTTCTGGATGAAGAAGACGAACGGATTGATGGCTGCGGAGGACGCGGGAATCTGCACTCCAGGCGTGCTGAATCCGGTGTTGCCTGCAGCGGCATTGAGAAGGCCGGCGTCGGAGATCCAGGGGTAGTAGCGCTGGACGGCAATGTCCAGGCTGTTTTCGAGCGCGAGCTCGATCGCATCCTGGAGACTAATCTCCAGCTTATTGTCATGGATAAGTTGGTCTAACCGAGGTGAGTTGGTGAGCACCGGCCGATCGACGAACTGTGATTCGTAGGGCTTGATAATATTCGGGAAGGCCCTCGGACCTCGCGTGTAGTTGTGAAGGCCGAGACCCAGAGAAGAGACCGGCGCGACGGCAGGCGCCGGAGCTGGATTGGAGGGCGGATTTTGCGCCTGGCTTTGCGCGAAAACCGGAGAAAGCGGCCCTCCAGCAATCACTCCGGCTAAAGCGATCGCCACTACAGACCGCGCCCAAACGGAAGCTGTCCTCCTGACCTTCGCTCCAAAAATGGACCGCTTCAGGGTCCCCCTCAGCGTCTTCGTAATCATCTTTACCCCTCGAGATTCTGTCCCTGCGGGACGTTTTTAATTTGACCTAACTCTCTAAAACGCTCGAACCATGGATTTTGTTTCACTTGCGGGCTGGATTTGCGGTCAGGCGGAGCAATAAACACTGTGCCGTGAACCAGAAAAACGACCGCTATTGGCTTAACGAGGATAATGGACGCGGGAAGGCAAAACAAGGATTTGGAGAGGTTCGGAACGGAGAGTTTCGCGCATCTTGGATGAGCTGGAAAAGCGTGCTGTTTGTTAAGCGCGCGGTGAACAAAAGGGAAGCTGGAAAACGGGGCAAGAAACAAGACGAGCCCGCACTCGAGGCGCCTCCAGCGCAGGCTCGCCCGGGAATTAGCGCCGGCTGCCGTCCCCGAAAAGGTCTTCCGTTCCCAAGACTTTCCCGTGGAGCGTCCCCGGGATCAATGTGGCGCGTTCCACCGTTCCCGACTTACCGTCCGCGATCGTGACATGATTCACGTCCAGCGTGCGCCCTAGCGCGCGTTCGTAGTTGGCTTTGGCCTCCTGCAGATTGGCGAGCGCGCGCAGCTCCGTCCCTTGGGCCGTAATAAGGTCGCGCTGCATCAGAATCACGTTGTAAACGGTGGAGGCTCCGAGCCTGTATTTCTTCTGTTCGTCGTCGAAGGCCAGCTGTTCCAATTCCCGAGCCTTGCTCGCGGCCTCAACTTGCGCGCGATCTTGGGTCAAAGCAATGTAGGTGTTGCGGACGTCCAGAATCGCCGCGTTCTTCAGTTGCCGGATCGTGGCTTGCTCTTCCCGCTCGGTCAGGATGGAGCGGGCGCTGTCGGCTTGTGCAGAGCGGTTGCGTAGCGGAAGGCTGAGAGTCAATTGAGCGGTGTAGTCGGGAAAGCGGTTATGAAAGATTTGGCTCTGCGAGGTCGTCAAGCCCTGCTGATTGGTGCCCGTTATAGCCTTGTTTGTAATGGGCTCATAAATCGGAGTTGCGACTCCACCGATATCCACCATCACTGGGTTGCCATTTGCATCCACGATGGGAAGTCCGTTGGTAAAGGTTGTCGCGCCGGCGATCGGTGAATTGCCCGCAAGTCCCACGGAACTATACTGCGCGCTGAGCGTCAGCTCCGGCTTAAGCGCGTTGCGCGTAGCGTTCACATCGATGTCGGCGTTCTTCAAGTTATAGATTTGCTGTTGCAACTCAGGCCGCTTTGAGAAAGCTTCCTGTATGGCAGCCTCGAACGAGGAGGTCTCAATCACCGCGGGCTGCGTCGGCTGATCCGTCGGAATGATTTCGACGTTCACCAGGTTTGGCGCCATCGGATCCTTGGAGATTTCATTTTTGAGAGTTTGTTCGTCTTGCAGCTGCACAGTCTGCGCGACGATCAGATTCTGGCGGTCGGTGGCGAGTTCTGATTGGGCTGTGATGACGTCGAGAGGAGACATCGTGCCGGCCCCGAGCTGTTTTTGGTTGTCGCTGTAGAGTCTGCCGGAAACCGTAACAGCCTGTTCCTCGACCTTGACGTTTGCTCTCGCGTACACCAGCTCCCAGTAGGCGGTAATCGTATTCGTAATCGTGGTGATGGCTTGTTGCGCGAACGCCCAATCTGCAATCTTCCGGTTGTTCTTCGCGATCATAATATTTCGGCGGTTCACCGAGAGTCCGAAGCCGCTGAGCAGTTGCTGCGAAAAGCCGATCGACAGCGTTGATTGCACGGCGGGATTGAAAAAGTTCGCAGCCGACGTCGAGCTGCTCCGGGTGTTGTCCCAGATCACGCTAAGGTTCGTTCCAGTCTGGAAGCCCTGCGTGAACCCGGTGTCGAATACCGTCGTGTGGGTGCCCAGATGGTTCGGAGAAGATATTCCCGTGCCGGTGCCGGAGATGAAAGGGTTGTTGACCGGCGTGGTCTTATCGTCGACGCTCGCCGAGCCTGTAAATAGAGGATCGAACGAGAAAAAAGGCAGGTTGGCCGTCGAAGATCCCAGCAAGCCGCCAGTCGTTGGCGCACCTGCGCCTCCAGACTTGGCCTTCAGAATCGAAGTGTCGGCCAGCCAAGGTGCGTAACGCTCTACCGTAATGTCCATGCTGTTTTCGAGAGCGAGCTCTACGGCGTCCTGCAGGCTTAGTTCCAGCTTGTTATCGTGGATTAATTGATCGAGCCTCTGCGAGTTTGTGAGCTCGGGCTCTCCAATTTGAATCGGATGGTAAAGCTTAAGAAGATCGGGGAACGCCTTGGGGCCGTTGGAGAAATCGTATTTCCCAAGCCCCAGAGAACTGACCGGCGCGATCGGAGTACCCTGCCCTTGAGCGGGCGATGCCGCAGAGGCGGGGTTCGACGGCGGATTTTGCGCAGGCGTCTGTGCGAAAACAGGCAGAGTCGGGCCAACGGCAAGCAGCGCCGCCAGGAAGAAGGCCAGCACAGATCGCGCCGGCCAAGTGCCGGAGCGCCTCGCCTCCGAGATTGCAATGGACCGCTTCGCCTTCAGCAAACTGGTCACGTATTTTGCGGCCTCATGTAGAGTCGTCATGATAATTTTTCCCCTCAAGATTCTGTCCCCTTGGGACGCATTTATCTGCAACTGACAGTGTGGAACGTGCCCTGAACGGGTGTTGTTACACTTGGTTGGGCGGTTTCTTGCCGCGCGGTAGGAATAGTCCGGGAGCGTGGCCGGGAGATATGGCTATCCAGGGACATTCCTCACGATTCGACGCACAAAACAACCAAGAAAGCTTGCCGTAGCCCGCAAACTTGCCTTGCAGTTTAGCAGCGGCCCCGCTTCCTTGACAACGCGGCACACCACGGCTAGGCTGCTCACGTTTCGATGTTTACACGCAAATTGCCGTTGGCCGAAACCAATGCTTTCTAGAGAAGAACTGCTGCGCATCTTTGAATCCGCGGGAGCCATTCGCCACGGCCACTTTGAGCTTTCCAGCGGTCTGCATAGCGGTACCTACGTGCAATGCGCGCTGGTTCTCCAATACCCGCACTTTGCCGAAAAACTCGGCCATGCCCTTGCCGCGCTATTCTCTGACGCCGTCATCGGGGCCGTTGTTTCACCGGCTTTGGGAGGAGTTGTCATCGGACAGGAAGTGGCGCGCGCTCTCCCGGAGCCTAAGGAATCTTCGGGCGGAGGTGTGCCAGCCATTTTTGTCGAGCGCGATGCCAGCGGCACGCTGACTCTCCGCCGCGGCTTCTCGCTCCAGCCCGATCAGCATGTTCTTGTAATAGAGGATGTTTGGACGACGGGCGGCTCAACGCAGGAAACCATCCAGGTCGTGGAAGAAGCGGGCGGGCGCGTCGTTGCTGCCGGCGCTCTAATCGACCGGAGCGGCGGCAAAATTGAATTCCCGGTCGAGTCTCAAGCGCTGCTGGACTTGCCCATCGCCAGCTACGAGCCTGAGGATTGTCCGCTGTGCCGCGAAGGCGGCGCCGCCGTCAAGCCCGGCAGCCGCTTCGTGCGTTCGGCTCCGTGACGCGCTCGAAGACCTTGCCAAACATCACGCGTCTCCTGAAATTTAATCGCTGAAGACGGAACGCACCCCTTTCATGCGCCATTTCAAACTCACTATCGCTTACGACGGCACCGACTTTCATGGTTGGCAGATTCAATCGTCCGATAAGCCCACAATTCAAGGCGAAATATCTTCTGTGCTGCGTCGCCTGACGCAGGAAAACGTCCAACTGCATGGCGCGGGACGCACCGACGCGGGTGTTCACGCGCTCGGCCAAGCGGCCAGCTTCCACACGCAATCGGGATTGTCGGCGGGCGAATTTCAACGCGCGCTTAACGCGTTGCTCCCTCCCACTATTCGCATCGTCGACTCGGAAGAGGTGGGGCCGGATTTCCATGCGCGCTGGTCGGCGATTGGAAAGATCTATCGCTATCGTTTGTATCGCGGGAAAGTCGTTCCACCCGCGGTTTGGCGTTACGTCCTGCACTATCCTTTTCCGCTTGATGAAGACGCCATGCGCATTGCCGCTTCACGCTACGTCGGCCCGCATGATTTCGCTGCGTTCGCTGCCTCCACCGGCTCCGAGGACGACGACAAAGAGCGCTCGACGGTTCGCGAAATTTATGCGAGCGAACTCGTTCGCAGCGACGACGGCGAAGAACTGGTCTACACCGTGCGCGGCCGTTCGTTTATGCGTTTCATGGTCCGCAAAATGGTTGGCACTCTGCTCGACGTCGGCCGCGGCAAACTTGTCCCGGACGATATTCTCCGCCTCTACCAACTTCGAGACCGCGCCAAGTCCGGCCCCACGGTCCCTCCGCAGGGGCTGTGCATGGTCCAGGTCATGCACGATGAAGCCTGGCGCATCGGGGAGCCTTAGCCGTGCGAATACAAATACTCTCTTATTGCTTCGGCAGAATCCTCAAACACGCGGAAACTTTTCTGACTATGCCTCCGTATTCCACTCGAACTCGATCGAACAATTGTTTCTTGCAGGAGCATCCATGAATTGCCGAAAGATCGCGATCTCAGCTTGGCTTGCGCTCGCTCTGCTCCCTTGCTCGAGCGGCGCGCGCGCTCAGCAAACTCCCGGTCCTGGCGCAAAGCCTGCAACAGCCATGCCCGATGAAATTCCGATTCCGCCGGCCGCGCAACCTTCGGACCATTTCAATGTCGAGGCCGCCACCGACGCGTATCTCGCCGAAATTCCTGCCAGCGCTCGAGCCAAGTCCGACGCCTATTTCGAAGGCGGCTACTGGCTCATCCTCTGGGATTTTCTTTATGGCGCGGTCATCTATCTTCTGCTGCTGTATTTCCGCTGGTCCGCGAAGATGCGCGATCTCGCCGAGCGCATCACGCGCTTTAAGCCTCTTCAGACACTGATTTACTGGGTCGAGTTTCTCATCGTTACGACGATTCTCGGCGCGCCTCTGGGGATTTACGAAGGCTTTACACGCGAGCGCCAGTACGGGCTTGCTACACAAACTTTCGGTCCCTGGATGGACGACCAGTTCAAAGCGCTCCTCGTAAATTTGGTATTGGGAGGCCTCGTCATGATGGCGCTTTTCGGCATCGTTCGCCGCCTTCCGCGCACCTGGTGGATCTGGGGAGCTGTCGCGTCGATTATCTTCCTGGTGTTCTTTGTAATGATCGCTCCCGTATTTGTCCTTCCGATTTTTAACAGGTACACCGTACTTGACGATCCGCGTGTAACACAGCCCATCCTCAGCCTCGCGCATGCCAACGGAATTGCCGCGGATAAAGTCTACGAAGTGGATGCTTCCCGCCAAACCACGCGCATGAGTGCCAATGTCAGCGGCTTCGGCAGCACGATGCGCATTACGCTTAACGACAATCTGCTGCGCCGCGGTTCGCCGGAAGAGATCCAGGCTGTCATGGGCCACGAAATGGGCCACTACGTCCTCCATCACATCGCGAAAGACTTGCTCTATTTTTCCGTCGTCATCGTTATTTTCTTCGCGTTCCTCCGTTGGTCTCTCGAAAAAGCACTTGCCCGCTGGGGTGAGCGCTGGCAGATCCACGGCATTGGGGACACTGCCGTGCTGCCGTTGGTTTTGCTGCTTGGTTCGGTGTTCGGCTTTTTATACACTCCGTTTGCCAACACGCACACCCGCACAACGGAATATGAAGCGGACATGTACGGGCTGAACGCTAGCCGACAGCCGGACGGCTTCGCGCGGGCAGCGATCCATCTCGGCGAGTATCGCAAGATGAGCCCCGGTCCGGTCGAGGAATGGATTTTCTTCGACCATCCGAGCGGCCGGAATCGCATCATGGCCGCCATGCGCTGGAAGGCGGAGAACTTGTCCTTGTTCGTTCCGAAGACTGGGCAGTAAGCGACAGTTCCAGAAACTGGGTTGTGCAGGTGGGATGTCGCAGGGAAATGGTATGTAGAGCCCGCTACCCCATCGCGCCACCAATTTCGGATACAATCGCGGTTATGGCGGCCACGGCTATCCCGGTTGATACGATTCCTTCGATTGATCCAGCTACCGGCAAAACAATCGCGCAAATTGACAGGACGTTGCCAAGCACGTTACCTGAAATCCTGACGCGCGCGCGTTCCGCGCAAGTGGCGTGGTCTGCAATGCATGTCGAGAACCGCTGCGCGCAACTGCGTGTTTTGCGCAAATGTATGATGGCCTCGCGCAACGCGCTCGCCGATGCTGTCGTCGCGGAATCCGGCAAGCCGCGCGTCGAAGCTCTTTTCGCGGACCTGTTCGTCGCGGTCGATACGGCCGAATATTTCTCAAAATATGGCGCGCGGCTCTTGCGGCCAGAGCGCGTGCCCCATCACAGCACCGCAGCGAAAGCCAAGTCAGGCCGCGTGGTCTACGAACCTCTCGGTGTCATCGGCATCATCAGTTCCTGGAACTATCCTCTGGCCATTCCGCTAAGCCAAATCATTCCCGCGGTAGCAGCGGGCAACGCCGTTATTTGTAAGGCGAGTGATTTTACCCCGCACTCCGGTGTGCTCATCGAAAAGCTTTTCGTCGATTCGGGCTTCCCCAAGAATCTCGTCACTGTGATTCAAGGCCGCGGGGAAGTCGGCCAAGCGTTAATCGACGCCGCTCCGGACAAAATCATATTTACAGGAAGCGTGGCCACGGGGCGTCACGTTGCCGGGTCGTGCGCCAAAAAATTGATTCCCACCGTCCTCGAGTTGGGCGGTAAGGACGCCATGATCGTTCTCGCGGACGCGAATCTGGATGTCGCGTCCAGCGCTGCCGTCTGGGGTAGTTACACGAATTGTGGGCAGGTTTGTCTTTCTGTGGAACGTCTTTTTGTGGAGCAGCCCATCGAAGAAAAGTTTCTTTCTCTCTGCGTCGAGAAAACGAAAAGGCTTCGTCTCGGCCACGGATGTGATCCAGCGACCGACGTCGGGCCCCTGATTCGGCCGCAACATGTCCAGCGCATGAGCGATTTAGTCAGCGACGCCGTTGCGCGCGGCGCCAGAGTCCTCGGCGGCGGAAAGCCGCGTCCCGATCTCGGCCCGAATTTCTTTGAACCCACTGTCATTGCCGGCGTCAACTCCTCGATGAAACTATTTCAAGAAGAGAGCTTTGGCCCCATCCTCGCCGTTTGCACAGTGAAAGACGCCGAAGAGGCCGTCGCCCGCGCGAACGATTCCATCTTTGCCCTCGCCGCAAGCGTGTGGACGAGTGACGCAAAACGCGGCCAAGCGATTGCCGCCCGTCTGCGCGCAGGTGCGGTCATGGTCAACGATGCCATCAGCTATTTCGGCATCGCGGAAGCTCCGCACGGAGGGCGCGGCGCCAGCGGCTGGGGCCGCACACACGGCAGAGCAGGCTTGCTCGAAATGGTGCAAACCAAATACATCGATACGGACCGCTTGCCAGGCCGCGAAAAGCCATGGTGGTACCGTTATGGATCCGATCTCGAGCGCACCGCTGACGCGTTTCTCCAGTT
>Ga0187820_1000207_pt1 | contig 12742 bp, 7 predicted proteins | sample NC_wetland_sal_i_19_FD_132409 | JGI IMG/M metagenome (GOLD analysis project Ga0187820, IMG submission 132409) | Wetland sediment microbial communities from Neuse River Estuary, North Carolina, USA - SO4_5 | ecosystem: Environmental > Aquatic > Freshwater > Wetlands > Sediment | place: USA: North... | reverse complement strand
GCCTCTGCTGCGCCGGCGATCGAATCGAAATGCCGGGCCGAACTGTATGACATGACCGCACTGGCCCGCGCCGCGGCGAATGCCGGCAATCTCGCGATTCCTCTCGTGAAACAACTCACCGTGCTCGTGGCCCAAAAAGAGAAGGACGCCGCTTGCTACGTGCATTGGGGCGCGACCAGCCAGGATGCGATTGACACGGGCCGCGTGCTCCAATTGCGACAAGCTCTAAATCTCATCTCTTCGGAACTCGATCTCTTGGCAACCGTGCTCGGCGATGTCGCTCACAAGAATCGAGCGACGCTCGTCGCTGCGCGCACCTGGATGCAGCAGGCGCTCCCCACCACCTTCGGGCTGCAAGTGGCTGGCTGGCTTGATGCGATCGATCGTCATCGAGCGCGTCTGGCGGAGACGCAAGAGCGTTGCCTTGTTCTGCAATTCGGCGGTGCCGTTGGCACCATGGCGGCGCTCGGCGCGCGCGGCCTGGATGTGGCAACTGCTCTCTCCAAAGAAATACAACTTCCCCTACCGGAACTGCCCTGGCACAGCCATCGCGATCGCATGGCGGAAATCGCCACGACTCTCGGCTTGTGCACGGGAACGCTCGGTAAAATAGCTCGCGATATCGCTCTTCACATGCAAACGGAAATAGGTGAAGTTTTTGAACCGTCCACAGACGGCCGCGGCGGCTCTTCCACCATGCCTCACAAACGCAACCCGGTAACTTCTGCCGCTGTGTTGTCGGCGGCATTACGTGTGCCTCCATTAGTCAGCACCATGCTCACCGCAATGATTCAGGAAGAAGAGCGTGGTCTGGGAGGCTGGCACGCTGAGTGGGAGACTCTGCCCGAGATTGTTCGCCTGACCGCCGGCGCTTTGCATCACCTCACCGGCGCCCTCTCGGAGTTGAAAATCGATCCAGAACGGATGCGTCAGAATCTGGAGATTACCCACGGTTTGATTTTCGCTGAAGCCGTAGCCATGGCCCTCGCCGAAAAAATGCCGCGGCCCGAGGCCCATGAGATCGCCCGGCTTGCCTGTCAACGAGCGCAGACCGCAAAGCGCGATCTCCGTTCGGTCCTTGGCCAAGACCCGATCGTCAAGGCGAATCTCTCCGATGCTGAGCTCGACCGGCTGTTTGCACCTGGCAACTATCTTGGAGTCGCCGATCAGTTGATCGACCGCGTTCTCGCTTCTCGGACTTTGCCTCTCGAACAGAAAAAAAACAGGAAAAAGTGAGACCTATGCCCTTTTCTCAACTTGAAGACGTTCGCATCCACTACGACCTCGCCGGCCCGGCGAACGCTCCCGTGCTCGTATTCTCGAATTCCTTGGGAGAAACCCTCTCCATGTGGGACTCCCAGATAACGGAGTTCCAGAAGCGATTCCGTATGTTGCGCTATGATACGCGTGGGCACGGCCAATCTTCCGTCACCCCGGGGCCGTACACGATCGAGCAGTTGGCGCGCGACGTTCTCGCTTTGCTCGACACCTTGCAGTTCGATCGTGTCCATTTTTGTGGTTTGTCCATGGGCGGACAAACAGGTATGTGGCTCGCGCTGAATGCTCCAGCCCGTCTCCAAAAACTTGTTCTGTGTAACACCGCCGCAAAAATCGGTACTCCTGAAATGTGGAATCCCCGAATCGAGGCCGTCCTCAAACACGGAATGAAATCGATCTCCAGCGCTGTTATCGAACGATGGTTCTCCGCAGAATTCCGCACCAAGTTTCCATCGGTCGCCGCGTCAACCAAACTCACACTGGAAGGTGCGAATCCCGCTGGGTATGTCGCGAATTGCGCCGCCGTTCGCGATTTCGACGTTCGCGAAGTGATCAGGGAGATCCATACCCCAACCCTCGTGATTGCCGGAACAAACGACGCTGCCACCACTCCCGCCGACGGACGATACCTTGCCGACCACATTTCTGGCGCCTCCTATGTCGAACTCAACACCGCCCACCTCTCGAACATCGAAGACTCCACCCGGTTTAATGACGAAGTGAGCGCATTTCTCCCATCCTGAAGGCGTCCCGAGCGGCCACTGTTGCTCTCTAAATCTTTGGATAAAAACACTTCCATCGGGACGATGCATTAATCTGATTTGGGATTCACTTGAATTGCCACTTCCCATTCACTCCGAGCTAGGGAAGATTAGGTCGACCCCAGATTCTATGTAACCTTTGCCCTTTTCTTGCGTCCAATGGAGTACCGGGGCGGGCAACTTGTGTCCGCGTCCCAGCTTCAAAGGGCTTAGATGGCCCGACGAGAAAGCCTGGAACGAGGATCAGGGTTTTCAGTTCAGTTTCATATCGGCGCAACTTCGAGGATCACTAGCATGGGCGCTTTTGGCAGAAGCTACCTGCGGGACCGCACTTCCGAACCACACCCCAGCGAAATCATTGGCGTAACTCCCTGCATCCGTCTCAGCCTTGTCTCGGATCAACCAGGAATCGTCGAATTCCGTGGCTGTCCTCTGGTCGTGCTTTCCATCCACGTGGGATCATCCGTCGCCGTCGATTGCCGGCGCGGCGGCGCAAGACATCGTGGAACTACCATTCACGGTGATTTGGAGATCATTCCTCCGAACCTTGGTGGCGTCTGGGAACTCAAGACCAGGGATACGGCTTTGGTCATCGGCCTAAAACTTCGCTTACTTCAGCAGGTCATGGAGGAAATCGGCGAAGACCCCGACAAGTTGCAAGTCAGGAACCGCTTTCAAGAACGCGACCCGCAGATCGAACACATTGCATGGGCTTTGAAAGCGGAGATGGAGAACGGTTATCCAAGCGGTCGCCTTTATTTGGACGCCCTAAGCACCGCGCTTGCGGCTAGGATTGTCCGAAATCACAGTTCCCTGGCGCGGGCCAGTCGCTCCAGTAAGACCGCGTTGCCGGGGGCCAAATTGAAAGCGGTGCTGGGTTATATTGAAGACAATCTTGAGCGCGAGCTGAGTCTCAGCGAGATCGCTGAGATCGCGGGCGTGAGCGTTTCGCATTTCAAAGTGCTTTTTCGGAAGTCGTTGGGTTTGCCCCCTCACCAATATGTGATTAGGCGCCGCGTGGAACGAGCGGCATCGCAATTGCGTGAAGGAAAAATGCCGATTGGCGAGATCGCGCTGGAGAATGGCTTTTGCCACCAAAGCCACCTCGCCATGCACGTGCGCCGCGTCCTGGGAGTATCGCCTCAGGAACTTAGAGACACGAACTGATGAGGTTTTCCTAATGATTCATGAAATACGCGCAAATAGGGCCGAAAAGCACTTTTTGTTCGTTAACTGCCGGTTTTTGGGTATGGCCGAAAGCAAGTTTTCATCCGAACTTGCTCTTGCCCATCCAATCTTGAGCGACCAACTTGCTTCTAAAGAGTCACAATGCGTTGCTGGCGCGAATCACTCTCAGCTCGGCGATGAAATCGTATTTTTGCTCAAAATTCAAGGTGCGCTTCGGATGAACTGAAGTATGAACGAGCTAACTGGAACTGAAATTACGGGAAGCGGAGTGAAAATTCAGCGAGAGGATCTCAGGAGTGTTGCTCTGTCGGCCGCAATTCCTCGGGTGGTCGCCGAAAGAGGCGCAATGGTCACGGGGCTTTCCCTGCGCGGGGAGACACCGCCGGTGAAGCCCATCAAAATTGCCATTAAAACTAAAGGCAAAATCCTCCTCATCAATCCTGCGGATATTCTGGCTGTCGAAGCAGAAGGAAATTACGTCTTGCTGCAGCTTCAATTGGAATCATATCTTCTGCGAGAATCGATCTCGACTATGGCCGAGAAGTTTAAAGCTTACGGCTTCATTCGCATCCATCGCTCCGTACTGGTCAATTCTTCGTGGGTGGAGGAGATCCATCCCGGGACCACCGGAGAATATATGTTGCGAATGTCAGGCGGCAGAGAATACATGGTTTCGCGAACCTACAAGCTGAACCTGAAATCGCTCGCGCAATCCTGGATAGGTATTGATTCTTTCATGGAAAAGTGAAATCCCCGCACAATTCTCTGAAGAGTTTTAAAGATATCGGCAGACTGCCTGTTTATCCGCAAGGCGTGACTCGCTGACTAATCGTGATCTACCAGCTAAAGCGCCTATCAAAATCCATAGAATTACAGGCCAAAGCTTTCAGTTTTAGAATTAATTTATCCCTCATAAAGAGATTTTAGATTTCTTCGCCACGAAATATGATTTTCTGCGATGTGAAGGACTGCGCGGGATATCCCGATTCTGGAATGCGTGAAGCGCTGCCGCTGAGTGGGACGTCATAACGCGTCGCTGACGTGAGTGGCTTGATAAACGGTTCGAGTTCCAGTTTTATAGCGTTAAAACGATTTAGCTTATCTTCACGAATCCATATTCTGTCTCAAACAAGCTCGCCGAAGTCGTTGAAAACAAATTAAGAATGCGGAATTTCAGATTGGTATGAAGCTTGCTGTTCATTTAGCTGCATATACGCGGTCCTGTGCTGCGTTACGCAAATGGGAATTTTATTTTGCCCTGTTCACTGCGCACCCAACTGGAGGATGCTAAATGCTAAGTAAGCGGTCGGTATTTGTAATCGGCCTTTTGTTTTGTTTGTTCGCTTTTGTTCCCTCAGCTCTCTTTGCACAAAGTGCGTCGACGGGTCAAGTCGTAGGGACTGTCACTGATCCCTCCGGGGCTGCTGTTGTAGCCGCGACAGTTACTCTGACAGACCGAGCGACGAACATTCCCAGAACGGTGTCCACCAATGAAAACGGTAGATACATTTTTGTCGACGTGCCCTCCGGGAATTACAACGTCGCCATAAATAAGCAGGGATTTCGCATTTCGAGGCTCAACAACCAAACGGTGAGCGTCGGGTCTACTGTGACTCTCAATGTCACCTTGGAAGTTGGCTCCGTTGCGGAGAGCGTCGAAGTCACGGCCTCCAACGCCGACCTCCAGACGTTGAACGCCACTGTCGGTAACACTGTTTCCGGCACCGCGCTGAATTCTCTCCCTAGCATCAGTCGCGACGCGGCGACTTTCTTTACTCTGCAGCCCGGCGTGGCTCCTGATGGCAGCGTTGCTGGCGTTGCGATGGACCAGAATTCGTTTTCGCTCGACGGTGGCCAGAACACAAACGATATGGATGGCAGCATGAACATCTATACGCCGAGCTTCGCCGGCGACCCGACTGGCGGCCTCATCCAGAATCAAACTACCGGGAACCCGGGTGGCGGTCCTTCCGGTGTTATGCCCACCCCTATCGATAGCGTCGAAGAGTTCAAAGTCAGCACTACCAACCAGACGGCGGACTTCAACAGCTCTGCTGGTTCGGAAGTCTCCATCGTAACCAAGCGCGGCACCAATGACTGGCATGGCACGGCCTACGAATATTATTTGGATAACAATTGGTCTGGAAACACCTTTGAAAACAACGCCACAGGTACGCCCCGCCCTAGCTACCACTACAGCAGATTTGGTTTTGCCGGCGGTGGTCCCGTCATTCCCAAGCAGATTCTCGGCGGCAAAACCTACATCTTCGCCAATTACGAAGGCTATCGCTTTCCGCAATCCGAGTCGATTACCAGAGACGTGCCAACCGCTTCCATGCGTTTGGGACTCCTCTACTTTGGTGGTCAGTACTACAACTTGAATCCCACTGCCGTAACCTTCAATGGCACAACCTATCCAGGAACGACCCTCGATCCTAGAGCTATCGGAATCAATTCCCAGGTTGCGCAGATGTGGTCAAAGATGCCGCTGCCGAACAATCTGACCGGCTGTTCGGGCGGACTAACTCTCTGCGATGTTAATTCGGCTGGTCTCGGCAATGTCGGCACTTTCACAGGCAACGTAGATCTTCCTCAATCCAGCAACTTTGGCGTCGTTCGCATCGACCACGATTTCAGCTCCAAGTGGCATTTCATGAGCAGCTATCGTTATTACCATCTTCTCCGTGCCACCGATAGTCAGGTTGATATCGCTGGTGGAACACCTATCTCGCTCTCCGGTCGGCCCCAGGTTCCGTGGTTCTATGTCGCCGCTCTCACCACCAACATCACTTCCAACACCACGAATGACCTTCACTACAGCTTTCTGCGAAACTTCTGGCAGTGGGGCTCCGCCGGTGATCCGCCTCAACTTTCCGGTTTGGGCGGCGCCCTTGCCGCCTTCGGCCAGTCGCAGACCCAAGAGCTCTCCCCGTACAACGTGGACACACAGAATACCCGCCAGCGCTTTTGGGACGGCAAAGACAATATGATCCGCGATGACGTCAGCAACTTGCACGGCAACCATCTCTTCCAGTTTGGTGGCACCTATGAACGAAACTGGGACTTTCACCAGCGCACAGACAACGGCGGTGGTATCAATTATCAGCCTGTCTATGAGCTTGGCATCGGAAGCGGCGCTGGAATCAACATAACCCCTAATATTCCTTCGTCAGTCGCTACCGCGGACGCCACGAATTTTGGACGCGACTATGTCGCCGCTCTGGGCATCCTTTCCACTGCCCAAACCGTTTACACTCGCACCGGCTCGCAACTTACCTTGAATCCTCCGCTGACGCCGGCTCAAGACAAGAGCACGATTCCATTCTATAGCGTCTACTTTAGCGACTCCTGGCGCGTGAAGCCGACTTTTACGCTTACCTACGGTTTGGGCTGGACTCTCGAAATGCCCCCCGTCGAACAGCTGGGGCGCCAGATCTCTCTCGTGGATCAGTCGGGACAGCAAATTAGCGCTGAGGCGTATCTCAACGCTCGCCAAGCCGCCGCGCTACAGGGTCAGGTATACAATCCCGAACTCGGTTTCGCTCTCGTCGGCAACACCGACGGCGGTGACAAATACCCCTATAACCCATTCTATGGCTCGTTCAGCCCGCGTATCGCTGCAGCGTGGAATCCGAGCTTCAGCGACGGAATTCTTGGCAAAGTTTTTGGACCTGGCAAGAGCGTCATCCGCGGCGGCTACAGCCGAATCTTCGGCCGTCTTAACGGCGTCAATCTCGTGCTGGTGCCACTACTCGGTACAGGCCTCATGCAGCCCGTGCAGTGCATCGATCCGCAGAGCCCCACAGCCGGCAACGGCACGTGCGCTGGCACTCTTGGCTCTAGCGCAACCAACGCCTTCCGCATCGGCACGGATGGTTTGACCGCTCCGATTCCCACTCCGAGCGCAACCCTTCCTCAACCCGACTTCCCGGGCTATAACGCGATTGCTGGCGCTACCGGCGACGTCTTGGATCGTAATTTCCGGCCCGACGAATCCGACCAGTTCGACCTCACCATCCAGCGTCAGTTGAACAACAGAACCTCCATCGAAGTCGGCTACATCGGCCGCTTAATTAGGCACGAATATCAGCCGCTCAACATCAACGCTGTTCCTTATATGATGACTCTGGGCGGGCAGTCCTTCGCCAAGGCCTACGCTGGCATCGAGACGGGTCTCGGATGCGCCACCTCGTACGCTGCTTGCGGCGCAAACGTTCCTGTACAAGCGACCGGCGAGACAAAAGCTGCCTACCAAACCGCTCTCATGACCTACGCCAACACCTTCGCTCCTCAGCCTTTCTTTGAGACGGCGCTTAAGAACACCGGCTACTGCAATGGCTTTGCCAGCTGCACGGCAGCCGTCGTGTATAACGAAGGCGGTGGGCTTGGAACTGGGAACTTGCTCAACCAGAGCGTATGGAGTTTGTGGAGCGACCTCGACCAGGGGGATGCTACTTGCAGCGCGACTCAGGCATGTGGCTTCAACTTCGCCCGCACTATGGAGAATAGCCCCATCACCGGCTCCGCTTTCGGTGGCAGCGGACAGATGACCTCCGGCATCGCCGTCAACGCCAGCGTCGGATACGGCAATTACAACGCGGGCTTCATCACTCTCAAAATGGCCGATTGGCATGGCGTCACCCTGCAGCAGAACTTTACTTATAGCAAGGCTCTAGGCACGGTGAGCGTGGTTCAGGCCAGCAGCGAGTTCACCTCCGTGAATCCTTACGACGTTGGCGCTGGCTATGGCGTGCAGCCCTTCGACCGTAAATTCGTGGACAACGTGTTGTTGGTTTACCAACCACCCTTCTTCGTGGGACAGCAGGGCTGGAAGGGACGTCTTCTCGGCGGATGGTCGTTCTCCCCGATCTTCACTGCTGGAAGCGGTTTGCCCCTTGAACTCAACACCGCCAACGGGGATGGTCAATCCTTTGGCGAAGCGGATGCCGTAAACTTCTTCGACGATTCGAACGACGTCCTCACGTGCCCGAACACCTTTGGTAGCTCGCGGCATAATGGCATTACGGGCTCTGGCGGCATTGGCACTTCTGGGAACATCAACATGTTCGCCAACCCCCAAGCCGTTTTTAACTGCGTCCGTCCTGCAATCCTGGGTATCGATTCGGGCGCGGGCGGCGCGGGCGTACTCCGCGGCATGCCCTTCTGGAACGTCGATTTCCAGATTCGCAAGAACATCCACATCAATGAGCGTTTTAGCCTGGAACTCCAGTCCATATTCACCAACATCTTCAACCACGACCAACTCGGCGACCCGTTCATGAGCCCCGCAGCACCCGGGTCTTGGGGCGTTCTCAACAACCAGATCAACGACCCGCGCTCCATCGAAATTGGCGGTCGCATCCGCTTCTAACTTTTCCGGCCGTTCGTTCAAACTAGCCGCAAAAAAAACGGGGAAGGCCAAGTGGCCCTCCCCGTTTTCTTTCTCCATAGTACTTCCTTGCTGCAAGCTCGACTCTTGCCTTGAATGGCGAGTCGCTCTTTCTAAGGCAGGTCCTTGCTCAAGCGCTCGAACGTCGCTTTTGATTCCGTCACCGGCGGGTTGTTCAAGTACTTCCCAAAAAACACCAGATATCGCTGCCACCTGTCTTGGATGTGCCGCGGCTCCACGAATCCGTGATTTTCCCGCGGATAAGTCACATACTCCACCGGCACGTGTTTCTCATAGAGCGCTTGATAAAACTCCTCCGCCTGAGCAATCGGCACTCTCGTGTCTGCCTGCCCGTGCAAAATCATCGTTGGTGTCTTCACATTACTCACATACTTCATCGGCGAATGATCCCAATACTCTTGAAAATTGTCCCACGGCGCTTTCATTCCCAAAAACATCGTCAAGTACCGGTGAATATCCGTCTGCGAATACATCGAATAAAGATCCGGCAGTCCCGCTCCCGGCGAAATCGCCTTGAACCGGTCCGTCTGTGTGTCGATCCACATCGTCATGTAGCCGCCGTACGACCACCCGAACGCACCTAAACGCTCCGCGTCGGCCCACCCTTTATCCACGATTGCCTGCACACCGCTTATGTCATCCTTGTAATCGCCGTCTCCCCAATCGTTCTGATTCGCTGTCGCGAATTTCTCTCCGCGCCCTGTCGACCCACGAAAGTTCGGCTGCAAAACCATATACCCATTCGCGGCCATGACCTGTTCCGTAGTGTTGAACGAAAGCAGGGAGGCTCCCGTGGGTCCTCCATGCGGATTTAGCAGGAACGGAACCTTATGCGTCCCATCGAAGTTCACCGGCTTGGTCACAACCCCATCGATTTCCATCCCGTCCTTGCTGCTCTTCCAACGCACCACTTCGCTCGCCCCCAGTGCATACTCCGAGAGCCACGCGTTCTGACTCGTGATGCGTTCCAGCGACCCAAAACTCAAATCACTTCGGAACACGTCATCCGGATGAGTCGGATCGCCGACCGTCCCCACCGCTGTCTTCCCATTCGCGCTGATATCCGCAACACTAGCCACTTCCGTTGTCCCCGTAAGCGCCCGGATCGTCCCCGTCGCCACGTCTGCCGAAAACACTCGCAACGCCTCATGGTCGTCGCTGCTAAAAACAATCTCTTTCCCATCTGGCGACCAAATCGGTTCGCCAGCATTCAAATCAAATGATCCGCTTAACTTCTTCGGCGCTCCTCCACGGGCCTCAACAACAAACAGGTTCTCCTTGTAAATCAAGAGCCCTGGACTGCTCAGGTACGCGATCCACTTTCCGTCCGGAGACCAACGTGCCGTGTGTGTCGGGTCGGCTGATTCCACGAGTTTTCGTTCTACTCCGCTCGCCACGTCCAGAATCCGCACCGTCTGCAGGGCTATGTCGTCAAGCCTCGGTGTTGGATTTGTCGTGAACGTGATGTGCGACCCGTCCGGCGACCAACGCGCGTCGCTTACCGTAAAGTCTCCCTTGGTGATCTGCTTTTCCTCGCCCGTCGCGATGTCCCATGTCCAGAGTTGCACCATCTTGAAATCATGGTCGACCACCGCGGCGTCATCCTTTTCCTTTAGCCGCTTTTCTTCCGCCTCGTCCACCGGCGCTGTAGCCATCAGCAGCAGCGTCTTCCCGTCTGGCGAAAATTCAAACCCACGCACTCCGGACTTGTGTTTCGTCACCTGCCACGGCTCGCCGCCATCCGCATACATGAACCACACCTGCGGCTTGGCTTCCTTCTCTTCCCCCGCCTCCATCGTGAACGCCAGCAACTTTCCGTCCGGCGACCACTCCACATTCGATACGCTCTTCTCTCCTCGCGTGAATTGCCGCGCCGCGCTCACCGGTCCTGCCGCAGGCACAACCCACAGATGCGTCACGAATTTCCAGGCCTGCTCCTTCTCCGTGTCGTTTTCCGCCACCAGATAGGCCACGCGCAATCCGTCCGGTGAAATCCGCGGCGAACTGACCCGCGCGACGCGCAATGCTTCCGCCGAACCAAAAAGTTTCTTGCCATCTTTGCTCCGCCCGGTCGCGGTCACCGCCTCTTTGCTCGATCCATTTTGCTGGGCTCCAGCCACCAGTGGCATCAAGAGAGCAGCCACAATCACAAACGCGCGCATTATTTTCGCGGTCGTAAGTTCCATCACGGAAAACCTCCTCATTCTCGAAAAACTCGCTGCGACGCCGCGAAGTATATTGGCAAGCCACCGCCTGCGCAAGGCGGACGGCAGAATCGCACTTACCAGGGCTCTCCGAGCTGCCTATGATCCTATGCCGGCACGGTGGCCTGAGATTCTTCAATTCGGTTCTGCAAGGAGCTCCGAAAAGTTTACTCATCGCAAGCAAGAACGCCCTCAGACCGGAAAATTCTACACACTCTGCCTCTCTCATTTCGTTTTCTGCGGCTCCCCACTATGCCTCTATGTTCTTGAATCCTATGTGCGTTATGAAATTAAGTTCATCTCTGGCCGCAAAGTTGCCTCCTCAATCGCGGGACCAAAAATAACTCCGAGACAATCCGCCCTCTCGAGAAGCTTGAAGCTAGACCAAAATTAACCATGCATCGCGCAAGGAGGCGCAACAATGAAATATGTAAATAATCGTGTGTTTTTCGCCGCGAGCCTGCTCGCGTTCGGATCGCTTCTTTTCGCCAAAGATCCCGTTAACGCAAAAGACGAACAATCCCGCCTGCAGAATTCAGGCCAAGTCATGCACGAAATCCTCAACGTTCCGGACGACATTCCGCAAGACCTCATCGACAAAGCACGCTGCGTCGTCGTGATGCCTTCGGTGCTGAAGGCAGCGTTCGTCGTCGGCGGGAGTTACGGCCGCGGCACCATGGTCTGCCGTACTGGCAAGGACTTCACGGGGCCGTGGGGCGCCCCCGCCATGTACGCCCTCGAAGGCGCAAGTGTGGGCTTGCAAATTGGCGGCGAAGCCACGGACTTCGTCTTCCTGATCATGAATGATCGCGGCGCGAGCAGCCTCTTGCACAGCAAGGTGAAACTCGGCGCCGACATCTCTGCCGCTGCCGGTCCCAAAGGACGATCAGCCGAAGCCGATTCGGACGCTTACATGCGCTCCGAAATTCTCAGCTACTCTCGAGCCCGCGGCGTTTTCGCCGGCGTCTCTCTGGAAGGTTCCACGTTGCGCCCTGATGACGACGCCAATCGCAAGCTCTACGGCAGTTCGGCCAGCGCCGCCAGAATCGTCTCCGAACCTCGCAGAGACGCGCCTTCTTCGGCACACGAGCTCATAGCCGCCCTGCAAACTGCCTCTCCACAACTCAAACGCTAACTCTCTCGCCGCGAGGGGCCCTGTGAATAGCGGGCCCCTCCTGACGCGCACGTGCCGTTGAACTCGTCTTCGGCCTGAGTAAATCTCAGGGACGGCTCACATTTTGATCGTGCTTTTCCAGCTCCGCCTGTTTCCTAAATGTCGCGCCTTACTGCTCGTTCTTAGTCTTCATTGGGGGAGAGAATGTCAGGTCTACACACAGCAGCGCAACGAGACTTCACGAAACCGGACGGTATCGCAGAACACGATCCGCCAAGCATGAATGCGGCATCAGAAAAAGAAGCGATCGCTCGCGCTCAGCGAGGCGACGCTTCCGCATTCGAGCACATTTATCGCCTGCATAGTCCTCGCGTTTATGCGCTATGCCTCCGCATGATTGGGAATACCGCTGAAGCCGAAGATCTCACCCAGGAAGCCTTTCTGATGGTTCTCCGCAAGATTCGCACCTTCCGCGGAGAATCGGCTTTCTCCACTTGGCTGCATCGTCTCACCGTCAATCTTGTCCTCATGCGTCTTCGCAGAAAAACTTGGCTGGAAACTCCCCTCGAAGAAACCGCCGAACCCGCCGCTGATGGCTCCGGCCCCAATGAAGATCTCCTTGGTTCAGACCTTGTCTTGTCAGGCTCGCTCGATCGCCTCAACCTGGAAGACGCTTTAGGGAAGCTTCGTCCTTTCCAAAAACTGGTCGTCATACTTCACGATATCCAGGGTTACAAACATACTGAGATTGCAAAAATGATGGATTGGTCCGTCGGGAACTCCAAGT
>Ga0187820_1000206_pt1 | contig 12759 bp, 14 predicted proteins | sample NC_wetland_sal_i_19_FD_132409 | JGI IMG/M metagenome (GOLD analysis project Ga0187820, IMG submission 132409) | Wetland sediment microbial communities from Neuse River Estuary, North Carolina, USA - SO4_5 | ecosystem: Environmental > Aquatic > Freshwater > Wetlands > Sediment | place: USA: North... | reverse complement strand
GATCCGCCTCCACTGCCAATCGCTCAGCCAAAACAGGTTCCTGCGCATGATCCCAACCCTTCTCAAAGAGAATCAGAATCATATTGTCAGGCCGAAAAAATTAATGAGTTCTAACCCTAGTTAAACAGCGGATTGACGCTCTCGCCGTCGCCGCCCATGCCTTTTTCTTAGGTGATAGCCACCAGCTTGCCGCATTAGCGCTTCATCATCGGGTACCCGCAATCTACGCATTTCGCGAGGACGCCGTAGCCGGCGGTTTGATCAGCTACGGCGGCAGTCTTACCGAAGCGTATCATCAGGCAGGCACCTACACTGGGCGTGTCCTCAAAGGTGACAAGCCAGCTGACCTGCCTGTGCAGACACCTACCAAATTTGAGTTGGTCATCAATCTGAGGACCGCGAACGCGCTCGGCCTTGAAATTCCTCCAGGCGTACTCGCCATTGCCGACGAGGTAATTAATTAGGACCGCGCATTGCTGCACCTGCTCGCGGCAGCTTATGGCACAAAGCGGACATCGAGACGGCACTGAGGAATGTCCGCTATTGGGGGTAAAGCGGACATCAAAATTTAAGAGCGTCACGTCCGCTTTTGACCCCTAGCAGACATCCCCCGATTGCAGTCGAAAGTCCGCTTTTGGGAGCAAATCAGAACTTGACCAGCCGATCGCCTGCGGCGCAACGGCTCCGCCCTATCCTCCAGCGTGGCCGTCTTTTTATTTTTTATCCAAATCGCCCCTACTGGGGCTAAAGCAAAAAACCGGTGATAGTCGAAAAGGGCCCCGGACTACGAAATCCGGGGCCGCCCGATTGGGTTAGAAGAGTCAGTAGCCATTCCTTTAGTGCTTCGCTGACATATAAATCTTTTTGTGGTGCTTGGTCGCGTGATGTCCGGGCGCTACAGCCGTAGCTCCGGACTGAACTGGTGCGGGTACAAAACCCGGATTGCCGGCTGCGCCGCCCATCACAGGCGGGTAGCCGCCTGTCGGGAGACCGTTTTGTGCGAATAAAGTAGTGGCTGTGCCCAGCATGGCGACGGTGCCAAGCACGATTGTGACGATTTGCTTCTTCATAATTTCGCTCCTATCGCTTCGAGGACTTCAGGTACATCCCGGAGCCATGGCCTCCAGGGCTAACATCGCCCCGCGAAATACCTGGCATCGTGGTACTGACAATGGAGAGATTAGTGAAATGCGGAGTGTCTATGGTTTCGATAGCCCTCGCCTATGCGTCTCAGGCTCTTACTAAGACGGCTGCAAGGTTAATCGCAGGAAGCTCTCGACCGACAACTGTAATGACGAATGAAGGTGAGAACGTTGATCCGTGGCAAACACGGGCGGCCTTGTCGGAAATTTTTCATAATGTCGCTTATTGATCTCAAACTAACGTCACGTGATTTCCGCTGGTTTGTCGTGTTCGAGAGAACAGCAGAAACGACGCGGATCGGAACACCTAGGTTGACCCCTCCAGCGGCCTGAGTTCGCCCATCATTGTCGGAATGAACTCTGACACAGTGGGATGAATGTGCATCGCACGTTGCATGACCGTGTAGGGCGCCTTGGCGTACATGAGATCGATGATGCAATGGATGGCCTCGTCGCCTGCGAGTCCAAGGAGCGAGGCACCGAGAATCTGTTTGCTGTCGCGATCTACTAGAATCTTCATGAACCCCTTGGTCTCGCCTTTCTCATACGCGCGACTGACGTCTTCCATCGCCATGGTCGAGATCAGCGCGGGCTTGGCGGTCTTGCGGACCTCCGCTTCCGTCATCCCGACGCGGCCGAGCGGAGGATCGGTATACAGCGCATAAGCAGTGATTCGATCAGACACACGTCGTTGCTCGTTATCCAAGATGTTCGCTGCCACGATCTCGAAATCATTCCACGATGTGTGCGTAAACGCGCCTCGGCCGTTGCAGTCTCCCATCGCCCAGATACCGGGTACGTTGGTGCGCAACTGGTCGTCCACCTGAATATAGCCATGCGGATCTGTGGCGATACCGGCCTTGTCCAGGCCAAGATCGTCCGTGTTCGGCCGCCGACCAATTGCTACCAGCAGATGAGTTCCAACGACCTGTGAAATCTTCCCCGCCGACTCGATCGTCACGGCAATCGAGTTTCCTTGCTTCTCGACACCGATCACCCGGCTGTCGACGCGCACGTCGATGCCTTCCTCTTTGAGGAACTCGGCAACCGCGCGTGAGATGTCCTCGTCTTCGCGCGCGATCAGGCGAGGTGCGAGCTCGATCACTGTTACCTCGCTTCCGAAGCGCCGATAGACCTGTGCAAATTCGAGGCCAATATAGCTGCCGCCCAGAATGATGAGATCGGACGGTAGGAAATCGACGTCCATCATTGAGCTGTTGGTGAAGTATGGAACCTGGTCGAGGCCGGCGATCGGGGGAATCGACGCTCGCCCACCAACGTTAATGAAGATGCGATCAGCATCGAGTTCGAAACCGTTCACTGCTACTTTCTTGTCCGCGACAAATTGGGCATGGCCTTCGTAGACCGTGCAGCCTTTCAGCGTTTTGAGCGAGCGCTCGACCCCCTGCCGCGATGCCGCCGCGATGGCGTCCTTGCGCGCCTTGACGACCTGCATGTCGACTCCGACCGGGCCGCCAATGGTCACGCCATAATCGCCCGCACGGCGCGCCAAATAAGCCGCGTAGGCGCTGGCGACCAGCGTTTTGGTGGGCGTGCATCCGGTATTGACGCACGTGCCGCCAAAGAACTTTCGCTCGATGACCGCTACGTTCTGGCCGACATCGACGAGACGCCGCGCCAGCGCCGGGCCGGACTGTCCTGTGCCGATAACGATCGCATCATAATTGAGCATGATCTTCCGGCGGTAAGCTCAAGCGTTCATTCCGCAGCCATCGCAACATCAGGCATCGACTCGTGGAGGATCACGCCTTCGATCGGATCGAACTCGCCCTGCCAAGGGGCCTGTGCGAGTGCGCGCATTGTGGCCTCGTATCCTGCCTCCCGGCGCACGCGGATTCCTGAGGGAGTGAAATCGATGTCCTTGGTATGGTTCTCGTTCTCGAGACGCGGCGCCAACAAGCGCATGACGTGCATCTGCGTTACGCAGCCATAGCCGGCCAACTCGCGCACTGCGTCGCTCTTGCGGACATCATCGGGAATATAGCGGACCAGCTGGCTCACCACGTGGCGCAGTCGATGAGTCTGCTGCTGCCTAGTAATATGGCTCGCGATACGACTCGAGTACTGGACGTCCTTCTGACGGTTGAGAACTTCCCAGATCGAACGCGGTTCCGCGCCTGTCGGATTCCACAAGTGAACTGCGAATATGAGTGAGTTGCGGCGAGGGTTATCATCAAAGATCACTTCGGTCGGCGTATTGGAAAGGATGCCGCCGTCCCAATAGTATTCATCCTCGATGCGGATGGCCGGAAAAGCCGGCGGCAGCGCTCCGGACGCCATGATGTGCTCGGCAGTGATCTCGCAAGCGCGGCTGTCGAAATAATGCATCATGCTGGTGCGCACATTCGCGGCGCCGACGGTCAGCCGCGGCGATTGTTTGTTGACGATCGAGAAGTCCACCAACTCGGCTAATGTTCCGCGCAGCGCCGCGGTCGAATAAAATCCGGCACGATCCGCCTGCAACGGGACATGCGCGCCCCAAAATGCGGGCGGATTAGGCTCGAAAAATCCTGGAATACCGTTAGCAAGGGTCGCCCAATACGACCATGTTTCCGAAATTCGGGTCCAGGCTGGTGCGAACGGCCATGCGTCGCGCCGCTCCACTCTCCTCCAGAACTCGTCGAGCCTAGTGAGGCGATCTTGAGGCCTGTTGCCTGCAATGATGCTCGCGTTGATGGCGCCGATCGAGGTGCCGATGATCCAATCCGGTTCAACACCCGCCTCGTGCAGCGCCTGGTATACACCAACCTGGTAGGCGCCGAGCGCTCCGCCGCCCTGGAGAACGAGCACCACCTGTCCCTTGGCATTTGTGCGAAATTCATCGACCGCATCTCGAACCATTGCCTTAGACGCGTCATTCATCACGGTCTCCCTCATATTTGCAAAAGGGCCGTTGCAAGCGGCGACGCTGCTGCGCCAATTTCAGTGTGCGGTCCAACCACCATCCACGGGTAGCGCAATGCCGGTAATTGAGCCGGCCGCGTCGGAGGCGAGGAAAACCGACAACGCGCCGAGCTCTTCAACAGTTGCGAAGCGCTTATTAGGCTGCTGTGCAAGCAGTACATCGCGGATCACTTTTTCACGCGGGATGTTATGTGCCCTGGCTTGGCCATCGATCTGCGCCTCGACCAGGGGCGTATAGACATAGCCGGGACAGATGGCATTGCAGGTGATGCCCTGTTCGGCAGTCTCCAGTGCCGTGACTTTGGTCAGCCCGACAATTCCATGTTTGGCAGCGACATAAGCTGATTTGTATGGCGATGCCACCAAACCGTGCGCCGACGCTATGTTGATGATGCGGCCCCACTTGTTGGCGAGCATCGAAGGGAGCGCCAATCGGGTGGTATGAAAGGCCGAGGACAGATCGATCGCGAGGATTGCGTCCCACTTTTCCGGTGGGAAATCCTGCAACGGGGCCACATGCTGGATGCCCGCGTTGTTGACCAGAATGTCGAGCCGGCCGGACGATTGTATTGTCTTTTCGATCATCTCGCGGATCGCCGTGGGCTTGGACATGTCCGCCGGCGAGAAGGTTACCCGAACCTTGAAGTCCGCGGCGATCTTCGCCTGCACCTCGGCGACCTCTTCCGGCTTGCCGAAACCGTTGAGAACGATTTCTGAACCAGCTGCGGCTAAGGCGCGGGCGATGCCCAAGCCGATCCCACTCGTGGACCCCGTAACCAGCGACACCTTGCCCGCAAGTGCTTCTCGATTATCGGTATTTTCAGGCTTGACGGCGATGTTCATGACAACCCTTCCTGTTGAGGAGAATGTTGCTGCTCTCTTGCCATCAATCTGCCGGAGGCAACGCCTGCAACACCAATGCCTATTGGCTACTGAATTGATACAATCAAGCTATGGGCAATGCGTCAGGTTCGAATTGCTCTCAGCGGCATCAAGGCGTTACGTTCGCAGAGAACTGCCATTCAGTCGCTCGCCTGAATATGCGTGAAATGGCCTGCGTCGGTGAGCGCCGGATCCGTCGACACGATCGAGCCCTGAAAATGCGCTAGCGCGGAGTGCGGGTATGGAAATGCATCAAGTCCGCTACTTTCTTGCCGTCGCGCAGGAATTGAACTTCTCGCGTGCCGCTGAAAAGTGCAACGTTTCGCAGCCTTCACTGTCGCGTGCGATTCAGCAGTTGGAAGGAGAGCTTGGCGGTCCTCTTTTCCACCGTGAACGGCATCTTACGCATCTTACCGACCTCGGTGAGATGGTTCGACCCCACCTGGAAACAGTCTTCGCTGCGGCCGTGAAGGTAAAGCATCTGTCTCAAGATCTCAGTCAGCTGAAGAGAGTGCCCCTCAAGCTTGGAATCATGAGCACAATATCGCCGGACGAGATTGTTGATCTTATCGGTGCGCTTAAGGTGCGGCACGACGGTCTTGAACTACACCTGTGTGATGCCAACGCCAAGGACTTGCGCGAGCGTCTGCTTGCCGGCGAACTGGAGGCCGTCATCTATGCGCTGCCGGGCGAAGAATTCGATGAGCGCACCCACGTGATGCCGCTGTTCCAAGAACAGATGGTTATCGTGATTCATCGCGATCATCGCCTTGCAGGCGAGCGTGGCTTTCCAGTCAAAGAACTGGACGGTGAGTGTTATATACATCGAATGAACTGCGAGTTTGCCGGTTACGCCGACCAAATCCTTCAGGAAAAAGGCGTGACATGCACGCCGACTTACTGGAGTGAACGCGACGATTGGACCTTGGCCATGGTTGCGGCGGGGCTCGGTTTTGCATTTATGCCCGAAAATGCTGCTAGGCATCCTGGCGTTCTCGCATTGCCAGTAATCGAGCCCGAGTTCTGGCGAAAAGTGAATTTGGTCACTGTCAGGGGCCGACCGTACTCGCCGGGTGTAGGGGCGTTAGTTCGAGAAGCTATGCGAAAAAAGTGGTTTGGCAGCAAAGCGATCGCCGCACGCTTGGCTGAAGAAAACCTGACGGGCGCAACCAAAAGCTCGAAACGAGTTGCTGGCTAACAAATCAGCTTCTCATCGCGGCGATCATGTCGGCAATCATCATCCGTTTGCGGTAATCTGGATCGATGAAACGCGCTCTGATGAGCCCGTCACGGCCGACAACGAAGGTGGCGGGGATCGGGAGCATCCACGAGCTGTTTCCCTGAAAGGTCGGAAGATCCAGGCGGCCTTCCATCATGTTCTTTATCTCTGCACCCACCCAAATGGTGAGATTTAAAGAGAGAGCGTATCCGTTGTCCGTATCCGACAGGATGGGAAACGGCACATTCGACTGCAATTTGAGATCCGCCACGAATTTCTGCTTGTCCGGCATAATGGCCACGATTTGGCCTGCATCGGCAGTCAGCTCCTTATGCGCCTGCGCCAGCGCATTGATGTTGATGCGGCAATAGGGACACCAATGGCCGCGATGAAAGGTCACAGCAACAGGTCCCCGGTTCAGGAGCTCGTCGAGGCTGACCAACTGCGCGGTTTCGTCGGGCAGAAGGAATGGGGGCATCGGCTCGCCGACCTGCGGTGCCGACTCGCCCGCCCCATGTTGATGAAGCCGCGTTACGAGCCGATCCACTGCAGCGGCAAATTCCGGTCGATCGCGCCTTACCGTCTCAGCAAAGGTGCGAAGCTGCTCGCGCAAAGATACGTCCAGGTCGCGCACGCGCTTGAAAGCGTCGTCCAGGCTCTCTCTCTCGATAGTCGCGTTCATGGCAAGGTTTTGCCGCAAGCATTTGCTGTTCCGAAACTAGAGCCTTCCGGCGTGATTCTCCAGAAGTCAGGCATGCTGTGGACTCCGCTGTCGATCGACATTGTTGTACCGCTGAGCCTTAGAGACGTGGTCCGGGCCAGAGTCTCCAGCGTCGACTCCCACGGGTGCGGTCGTCACAGCCAGCATCACATCTTCAATACGTGAGCCAGAAATGCCGGTGATCAACCGGGTGCCACGTTGAAATGTCACGTAGTTCCAGCACCAGTTCATCGCCACAGCGAGACGGTTGCGAAAGCCGATCAAGAAATAGATGTGGGCGAGGCTCCATAGCAGCCACGCTACTAGCCCGGAGACTTTGAACGTCCCAATCTGGGCGACGGCGCGCTTGCGGCCGATTGTGGCCATCGACCCGAAATCGCGATAGCGGAACCCCGGGAGCGTTCTTCCCTCCACTCGTGCCGTCAATAAAGTTGCCACATAATGGCCCTGCTGCTTCGCAACAGGTGCGACGCCGGGCAGCGGCTTGCCATCTGCTCCGGTCGCTGCTGCGGTATCACCGATCACGAAAATATTCGGATGGCCGGGCACTGACAGGTCCGCCATCACTTCTACGCGGCCGGCACGATCGCTTTCGGCACCCAGCCATTCGCCGGCCGGTGAGGCCTTGACGCCGGCGGCCCAAAGAATGGTTCGCGCTTGCAGCCGCTCTCGACCGAGCGAGACTCCTGAGCAATCGCAATCGGTAACACTGGCTCCGAGGCGGACTTCGACGCCGAGCTTCTGCAGTGATCGCCGTGCGGCTTCTGACAGCGCTGGATCGAAAGGCGCAAGCAGTCGCGGACCGGCCTCGACCAGAATGATCCGCGCACAGCGCGGATCGATGGACCGAAAATCGGCGGCGAGCGCGCGCTTTGCCAACTCGGCGATCGCGCCGGCCATCTCCACCCCAGTTGCGCCGCCGCCGATAACAACGAAATTGAGGAGTCGACGCTGCTCATCCGCATCCGGCTCGGTCTCGGCACGTTCGAACGCGAGCAGGATCCGGCGGCGCAAGTAGGTCGCGTCGTCGATCGTCTTCAGGCCCGGCGCGTAGGATGACCACTCGTGTCCGAAATAGGCATGCTCGGCGCCAGTCGCGACGACGAGATAGTCGTAGGGAATGCGGCGGCCTTCCGCGAGCACCTGGCTGCCCGCCGTGTCGATACCCGAAACTTTCGCGAGAATGACCTTGGCGTTCTTCTGCCGATGCAGAATGCCGCGGATCGGAGAGGCAATATCTGCAGGCGACAGGCCGGCCGTGGCGACTTGGTAGAGCAACGGCTGAAACAAGTGATAGTTGTGGCGATCGATGATCGTGATGTCAAAAGGCTTGTGCGCCAACTGCTTGGCCGCCGAAAGTCCGCCGAATCCGGCTCCAATAATTACGACCTTGGGAGAAGCGACATGGTTGGAAGTCATTTTAAGATCACCTCTCTGCGTGTTGAGCTCTTACGAGCACGAAACGACGGCGCACCGACCAACCGGCGAATGACGAGATAACGGGCGGCCAAAAGCTCGCTCGGATCAGAACGAGCCAAAGCTCTGTCGTCGGTCCGTCGAGCGATCCCCGGAAGCCTGGATCGTGGTCGCAGCGCTGGCCCTTTCAGCCACTCTGACGTCGGCGTTTCAACCTCAATGCCCCTTAACGGGTGATTCACAGGCGTCTCCTTGGGGGAAACCATCTCCCCGGCTCAGAACGCAGCCAGTGAACAACGGCCAGTCCGATTACGAAAATATCGATTGGCTATAGAGCCGATAGCCGCTTGCTATGCGTGTTCTCGACGGCCGAATGCTCCATAGCGAGAAGGTATCGAAATCGAAGCCAATCGGCATTTACGTTTCGCGGGGCAAAGCATCATTCTGGTCGCCCATGCACACTCGCATTGTCAGCAAGCAGGAGAACAAAGCCATGCCCGCCCGCCTAATGCAGCTTTGTTCAGCTTTTTTCTTCGCGGTCGCCGTGACGGTATCGTCGCCAGCGCTGGCCGGTAATGACGGCGTCATCGCAGTGAAAAGCGCCTTTCCGATCGGAGAGACCATCGAGCGCTTAAAGAAGGACATTGCCGGCAAAGGCATCAAATTCTTTAACGAGATCGACCAATCCAAGCTGGCGGCGGACGCGGGCATCACGCTCCGACCATCGGTGTTGCTGATCTTCGGGAATCCGCCGCTCGGCACGCAATTCATTACTGCAAACGCCAATGCCGGACTCGACTGGCCGGTACGGCTTCTCGTCTACGAGAACGATAAAGGCGAGGTGTGGACTGCCTATACCGATTTTGACTGGATCGCACGGTGGCACGGGATCGAAAATCGCGCAGACCAGTTCAAAATGGCCTCGAGTGTGATCACGTCAATCACGTCGAGCGTCAAAGCAAAGTAGCGATTGAGTGGACCAGCGTGTCTGGTTGCCACGGCCGCTTCTGATGCGGGCAATGCAATGTCGACGGCACCGATAGGTCGACGCGATCAACGTCAAGAGTTCGAAGCGGTCGGCGAAGCGGGATCGTGATGTGTCACCGCGATAGCTATTGCGTATCGATTCAAGAGCCATTCGGCATTTCCGTTCGAAGAGCGTTCGGTCAAATCTCGGTATTTAAAGCGCTCTCCCTCCGGGGGGCCCCAACAGAGGAGATCACGAACATGTACGATCGGATCACAGGTGGCCGGAGTTTCGGCCGGGACATCATCCTGGCCGGCATCACTGCTGGATCTACGCTGGTGGGCGTGTCAGCCGCGTTCGCCGGTAGTTGTCCAGCCGACAAGATGCAGGCCGACGTACGCCCACAGGTCAACTACGCTGCGAAGGGCGTGACCGATACCACACTCGCTGCCATCGATCTCGAAAAGGAGCCGGCGAACATCAAGGGACGTGAGCTCCGGTTTCGCAAACTCACGATCGAGCCGGGAGGCATCGTACCCTGGCACAGCCACGCCGATAGACCCGCGATCATCTACGTTTCGGAAGGCGAGATCGTCGAATATGCCAGCAACTGTTCAGTTCCGATCGTGCACAAAGCCGGTGATATCCGGCCGGAGACCAGCGGCACCTCGCATTGGTGGCAGAATCTGGGAAACAAGACGGTCATCTTGTTTGTAGGCGATGTGATGCACGACAAGAACGACCATAACATGTGATTTGGGTTCGGCGTTGCTTGAACCTGGTGTGGCGCCTGAAAGCCCTGTCGCTAGGCGAGGCGTCACATTACTCCTGAGCACCTGAGGATTACGACATGGCGCAGGCAGTGCCTTTGGAAGCGGTCCAGGTCGAGATGCAGGGCCATTCTTCTGGAGTGCTGCTGCGCACGATCGTGATCGGCTTGACTGCTTTTCTGACAGTCGTGGATCTGTTTGCGACCCAAGCCATTCTTCCGTCGCTGACGCGCGCCTATCAGGTCACCCCCGCGGCGATGGGCTTTGCAGTCAATTCAAGCACCATGGGCATGGCGGTTGCCGGATTGGTGGTTTCTCTATTCAGCCAGCGCATCAACCGTCGGCTGGGCATCCTGATAAGTCTGTCAATCCTCTCGATCCCGACCGCGCTGCTCGCGGTCGCGCCGGATTTGACCACATTCACCGTGCTTCGGATCCTGCAGGGCCTTTGTATGGCATCCGCCTTCACACTCACGCTCGCTTATCTGGGCGAGGAGTGCAGTGCAGCCGACGCCGGCGGCGCTTTTGCCGCCTACATCACTGGGAATGTTGCAAGCAATTTAATTGGCCGGCTGGTCTCGGCCGCGGTCGCTGACCACCTCGGCCTCGCCGCGAATTTCTATTTCTTTGCGGCCCTCAATCTCGTGGGCGCGGTGCTTGTCTACTACACCGTCGCGCTGTCCTCTCCGATGATGCAAATGGAGCCTACCCGCTCGCCGTTCGCCGCGTGGATTGCGCACTTGCGAAATCCGCGACTGCGCGCCGCTTTCGGATTTGGTTTCTGTATCCTGTTCGCCTTCATCGGCACCTTCACCTATGTCAATTTCATCCTGGTGCGCCCGCCCCTGGCGCTCGGCCCCATGCAGCTCGGATTCGTTTACTTGGTGTTTCTGCCCTCGGTCGTCACGACGCTATTGGCCGGCCGCGCAGTCCATCGTTGGGGTACGCGACCGACGTTGTGGGGTTCGCTGCTCTTGGCTGGAGCCGGATTGCCGCTGCTTCTGCTCCCCAATCTCGCCGCGGTCCTGCTTGGCATGGTGCTCATCGGCATTGGGACGTTTTTCGCTCAGGCGACTGCAACCGGATTCGTAAGCCAAGCGGCCACTGCAGACCGCGGCTCGGCTAGTGGCATCTATCTCGCTTGTTACTTCGCCGGCGGCCTAGTCGGTACTGCAATCCTTGGTCAAATCTTCGATCGAGTCGGATGGCCGGCTTGCGTCGGCGGGATCGGAATATCGCTTGGCGTGGCCGCACTTCTTGCCGTCCGCCTGAAAATGACGCCTGACAACTAGGTCCTCGCCCATGGCACACTTTGCGATCGTCACGGCCAATCCAAAGCACCCGCCTGCGGGCCAAGCCGCACACGACTTGCGTAATATCCTCGCGAGCATTTCCCTGCATCTCGAAACGCTACAGCGCCTGAGCGGGCCGAGCGGGGTAAAGGCCGCAGATGCTGTCTACGTTTTGCTGACGCGAGGCGCTGTTTTGTGCAACAGCGCTTTGGATTGCTCCACCGGTGCGGGTAACCACGCGCGCCGGCGCCGCGTCGACTTGGTGCGGACCGCGCAGCAAATTGCCGGTCTTCTGGAGCCAAGTGCGCCCAAGGACTTTTCATTCGATATTGACAAGAATTGCGCAGGCTACGTTCTCGCCGACCCGGACGACGTATTCCGGATCCTATTCAATCTGATGAGCAATGCCGTGAGTGTTGCGAATCGCCCAGCAAGCACGATGAAATCAGTGACGATCCGCGTTAGGACCGAAGGCAAGGTCGTGACAGCGCAGGTCAGCGACGATGGCCCGGGTTTACCGGCTTGCGTTCAGTCACGCTTATTCAGATCACAATCAAAGCAATCGAGGTCGACCCGACACGGTTACGGCCTCGCCATCGCGCGCGAGCTCGCGGAGCGAAACGGGGGCACACTCACGCTCGCCCCTGCGGCTAAAGGCGTCAACTTTGAATTGAAGCTCGCAGCGTTCATTTCAGTACTCCCGCGAAATGGACGACGGTACTTTGGGCCTAGCGTCGCGGCCTTGTAACCAGCGGTCCGATCGCGCATAGCCCCGTCCTTGAAATATCAACATCTGTTACTCGCCCTTGAGAATCCGCCCGGCGTAGATGCCGGCTAGGCGATAGCCATCGCGTATCAAATCGAAAGCCATTCGGCATTTCCGTTCGAAGAGTCTTTGATCAAAAATGCTGATCAGTGGCGCAGCAAAAAGCTGCGGTCCACTTGGGCCCCAAACTCGGGGCGATCAACGTCTAACCTTAAAGGAGTTCGAACCATGACCTCGAAGAAACTTATTGTCGCGTTAGCGCTTCTCCTATCCGCGACATCGGCCACGTTGGCAATGGGCGGCTACCGGACCGACGGCAGCTATGTCACGTCCGGTTACGATCCGGGCCAAGAGACGCAACGTTAATGGCCTTCTCGCCAATTAGCGCGCTGCAGTGAGCTTCAACCGCGAACCCATAGAGATCCGCATGAGCGCCAACCTAACACGCACAAGCACAGGCGGATTTCTATGCCGGACCAGGTTCGTTCTCGTCAACGACCGCGTCCCGCGCGGAGACGCAGACTGCGCGCTTTGCGGCAGCAAGATCGAAAAAGGCTACGTCCGCGAATCGCAGACGCGTCTGTTCTACTGCGATACGCAGTGCTTCGCGGGACACGCCATCGCCATCGAAAACCACGCGAGGAAAGTGTCATGAAATG